>Ga0179591_1336000_pt1 | contig 11712 bp, 8 predicted proteins | sample CZOMad2_1_08_16f_FD_182891 | JGI IMG/M metagenome (GOLD analysis project Ga0179591, IMG submission 182891) | Vadose zone soil fungal communities from Angelo Coast Range Reserve, California, USA - CZOMad2_1_08_16fungal (PacBio error correction) | ecosystem: Environmental > Terrestrial > Soil >...
CATCGGAAGAGACGCTTTTATTATGCGGACGAAGCCGGAGCCAGAGACCGTGCCTTGTCCTAGAGGGATTTGTTCGACACAAAAGGGATGGTTCCGAAACGTGCTGCACCAGGAAACTGTTCGACAAGAAGGATAAGAATGCCGAGTCCAAGAACGACGATCGGGGGAGACGGACCGGCGGAGAAGAGCCCTGCCCGATAAAGGCTCGATATTGTTGAAGGGGGGACGATCGGAATGTGAAAAAAGGGAAGGACATGGGAAAATTCACTTCGACAGAAGGCATTATGGTGGGCACAAAGAAGAAGCCGTCTGCGGCGCAGATAAAAGAAAAATCCTGAAGGGAAAAAGAGATGGGAACTGGGGGGGCAGTTCGGATCGTATTCAGACCCCGGACGACCGCGGGAACAAAAAAATCTACCATGGGGGGAAAGCCTTCTTGTTGGGGAAAGCCAGGAAACGAAAAGGGGCGGCAGGGGTATTTGTTTCTGCCGACAGGGACTGATAGGGGGAGCAACCGCCGGAAAAAAAAAAAAAGGGAGAGGAGAAGAACTATCGACCAAAAAAAAAAGTGTAGTCTGGCACGTTGTCTGGGAGGGGGGGGGGGTCAATATGCACCATCGGGGGGGAAGGGCCCGTGGTGACGGAGGGCGGTTTCCTCTTCTATTTCAAGGAAAGAGAGTCACGTAAAAAGGAAGGAGAAACGCAGTTGGGACCGCGGAACACCTTGAATGGGGCCTGCTTACCAATCTCGGGGTCACAAGAACGTCTAACCGCTTTCGAGGGGGAAAAGGGGGCGGCTTGGTTAGCGGAAGACCTGCTACCTGGTTGTGCTCGGACGCCACCAAAACGTTTCGGTGACGACTTGTTTTCGGAAGGAGTCTCTGATATTCGGAAAAGGGGGGAAACTCCAACTTCATCGGAAGGGGGGTACAGCACAAAAAAATGTTGACGGGAAGCACCGTATTGGCAATAGACGTTCACTGGTATCAAAGGGGAAGGAATGTTTGCAGAAAAGGGAGAAACGAAACCTTTCATTAACTGGAAAAGAGATGATAAACGAAGGAGCCGGACCCGGAATGCGCGACCCCAAGGAAATCTTCAAAAAGAAAGCCGAAGCGATCACGATCAAAGGCCGACGGGCTCTCCGACATCGCAAAAAAGGGCTCACGGACGGAGAGCGCTCGAACTCCATGCGGGAGAGGAACGACGCACCGAAAAAGCGACGGGCACGCGGGCCAGAAAAAAACAAAACGGTGCCCCAGGGCTTACTTGGGAAATCTTAGTGAAAGGTACGCCAGACATCCCGCACAGCCTGTGTGGTTACCGGCCTGGAGAAGCTTCCTAAGGCGCTTTATGAGGAAGGGGGAGGTTGGAATCTCGAGACCAAATGGCAAAGAAAGCTTGACCGAAAAGTCCTGGAAGGGAAAGGTTTGCCTTTGGAGGAAAGCGCCGAAAAAAAAAGGGGCTCCTGGGTTCCTGCTCACCCTACAACCCGGAGCCGGGTGCAGGAGTTCCTTCTGAAATCTTGACTGGGGGCGGAAAAAAAGCAATCAAACCTAATTGAGGGTAAACTGAAAAAATCACCGGCCGCGAAGACATCCTTCGGGAAAACCAACTAGAGGGGGAGGGGGAAAAAATTTGGACGGTCGAAAAAAGAAGTGAACGTGGCCTCTGAAAAACTTTCTGAGGGGAGAAAGTTCCGCCTTTCGAAAGGGCTAAAACCGGGGGGGGGAAAAACCCTTTTTTCAGTCAGACAGGCCGAATTAGCCTTCATGAAAATGACCGACCGAAAGGCGTCGACGACTGTCCTACCAAGAAAATGGAGATGGATCTCGTCTCCACAAAAATCTTCGACACAGAGAAAAAAAGCGGTTACCAGACTTGGGGATCATCAAACCGTGAACAAGGACGCTCTCTTCTTGAGGGAGACACACAACAGGGGAAAGAGGAAAATAGTAGAAGGGAAAAAGGAAAAGCGCGGCCGGGATCTGTTACAATGGGTTGAGTAAACGGCAAGGTCACAAAGGAACGTTTCGCAGGGGGGAAAACAAACCAGCTTATCCTTTTTCGAAAAATCAGGAACACCATTTTTCGTGGAACCTTGCTTCGACGTCACCGGAAAGACGGTGAAGGGTTGTTGAAGCCTGAAGGCAAGGGGCGGCTGTCATTGAAAAAAAAGAAGGGCGGTTTCCGGCAAGAAAGAAGGGAATTATAAAAGGGCGGACGGCAGTATCCCGTCAAACTTCAAGAACAATGACCCGTTCACGGCATCACAAGAGAAAAAGGGGTGCCGACGTTTCGAAAGAATAGAAGACGTCGAGGGAAGGAGTCTAAAAGGTCGGGTGGGGGTTGCGGTGTTCGTCGCATTCAATAAAAAATTAGAAAGGGGGCGCCCGGCAAGTTTCAGAAAGGTGTGTGGCAGCCAGGCGCCGGCCGATCGGAAGGGAGAAAGGTGAACTAAGTCAAAAAAGGCCAGGAAAAGTTCTGTCCAGGCCGTGGAGCACAATGGTCGTTCATCGGGAGAAGGGGCAATTACAGAAAAAGGCTTCAACCAAATGGAAAAGCGCCCGGCCTTTAAGCCAAAAAAAACAAGGAAGATGTCTGGGGAGGAAAAAAGATTGGACAATCAGAAGGGAACCTTCGGTCGAGGGTCTTCCCTCAGGAAGTCCCGCGGGTGGGAAGTTTCTTTCAAAGGGGCGTGCGGGAAAAAAGCGTTCCGCTGAGAAGAAGAACGTGCGCTCGCATTGAATCTTCAAGAAGGGACGGGATCTTTTGGGAGGGGCGGCGCGCTAGTAGGCGAACCAAGCGCTGGTCGGCTTTCGAAGAGACGGCACTGACCACTGCGCTGAAAAAAGTTCCTTCCGGTTGGGAGGAGGGAAAGGGCAGCTGCGCAACATTCCGAACATCGAGGGGCCCCGATCCAGGGCATCAAAAGGTAAAAAAGGCAGTACGCACAAGCTGGTCGGACCAATTCTTAGGACGAGGGGGGGGCGCGATAAAAATGAGGGAAAAGCGCCTCCTTCCTATTCATCTTAAACCCTTCTTCACCGAAAAGAAGGAAGAAAAAAAAAGTCTTGTTGAAAGGGGACCGAAGGGGGCAGACCAACCTAAATCAAGAAGCCGTCGAAGGGTGCAGGACTTCACAAATTTGAAAAAAAGGACCGCAATGTCAATAAAAGGCGCGCAGGGAAAAAGGGGAAAATCGGAAAGGAGAAGTAAAGGCTATCTGGGAACCTCCTCGTAGTTCCACCGCATCGACGAAAGGGCTATAGGGCGATACAAAGAAGGGCATGCTACGAACAAAGAGGAAAGCTTGTGATTTTCGAAGACGGGAAGGGCAAAGGCAACATATGTTACCGTAAGGAAAGATCAGCAAGGGGAAGCAACAATACCTGGCAAGGAGGTTCTTTTCCGGGAGGAGGAAACCAGAATCTACAAAGGAGGCGCCAAGCTGACAGGTGGGGGGAAAAAAAAGCGGGGTCGAGATCGGCAAATTAATACTATCCTGAAAAAGAAAGACAGTTCATCTCTCTGGAAGCTAGAGAAGCCGTGCTCCGTCATCGTGAAAAAGGGGGGGAGAACCATCATGGAAGGAAATGTCTGAAGTGATCCGGGAAAGTTCATTCGCAAGAAAAGGAGTGTGCACAAACAAATATCGAGATGAAAGAAACAGATCGAGGAGCACGGAAAATACGCGAGGATCAGTACTAAGGAATTATTCTATAACGCGTGGTCGACCATCTCCTGGAAAAAAAAAGGACCATCTAAGGGGGGAAACCCCGGAAAACATTAACATCTCCGGACGGAAATTCCGTCGTACCCGCTGGAATGGCGTCCCATCATAACTCTTGAGAGAAGGAAAAACTATCTATCTCTATCAAAAACACCACAAGAAGAGAGATCTACGGGGTTCAAGGAAAGAACTTTTGTCGGACGAGCCTAGCCAGCGGGTACGACCTGAAGAAAGATCGAGAGGTTCATGAGGGCGAAACCACACAGCTCCGATTTGTTCCGGAGGCAAAACGGGTACCGTGCACAATCGCTGTAGCCCTAGTTCAGGCGAAGGGGTACTTCTCACGTTTCAGACTATCTTTATCCGGAGGGGCGGAGCGATCTTCTTTCCGCCCTTAAGAAGATTCATCTCGGGAGGGGTTCCTAGCGGAAAGGCCTGATCGTCAATTAAAAACCGGTCACGTTCACATAAAAGGAAAGGCCGATGGGTCCCAACGGCTACCTGATTCGGCGAGAGAAGGCCTTCTCTCCGGAGAGGAAGTATGAAACGTGGAGGACGGATCGTTATTCGCATCCTAGAAACGAGGCGGGAAAGAAACAGCCTTGAATCCGACATGAGGGAGGAAAGGATTGTGGTCACCGGAAATTATAAACGGAATATTTTTTCTGGGCAAGTGAGACTGGAATTCCTGTCAACGCTTTAACAGGCTTGTGTAGAGCTCGAACTAGAAAAGCGCTTGCCCGGGGGGAGGAGGAATGGAATTTTTTTCAGCCTCAGAACTTATAGAATGGGAAAAGGAGAACTGCTGTGGCCCGACGGAGAAGGAAGATCTCTCCGGGAAAGAATGGAGAAAGGGGGAAAGCAGAAACACCTTTGCCTGGGGGACGGAAAAACGTGTTCAAAAAAAACTTACAAGTTTCGACGGGAGCCTTGATTTGCGGCTTGTCTGAAAGGTGAAAATGAACAACTACAATGAAACAGCCAACCGAAAGGAATGACGACGGGTGCTACTATCAGGAGGGAAGGATCGATAGTAAGGAGGGGGGGGAGCAAGCCTCCACCATCGTACGCCGAATTGGGTCAAATTTGTGGACCTTCGCATGGGACCTTGATCGGAAAAAGACTGTTCTAAGGAGGGGAAGACAGGCGGAAGGGAATGAACCTGGGGGCGCCATCGGATGATTCAATTGGGCATCCGGAGACAGACCAGAGGGCCTGGGGGGGCAGCCGCTTCAAGGGTCGAAAATAGATCAAGATAAGAAAAGTCCCTGGCATTCTCCGCAGCGAGAAAGTCTATCTCATTCTGAGGCCGACGCATTCGAAAAGCACGAAAAATACAACCTAACTCACACACCTCTTAAAAAAGGAGGGGAAGAAAAGACGAGCACCTCCTTTGCCCGAAGGGGGGTAAATCTCTGGGGGAAAGACCAACAGAACGGCCAGGGGCCTTTTGGGTAAAGGAATGTCGACTAGTTTAAGAAGAGGAGTGAAGTCCTTGAAAGCACGAAGACAATTTGCTTCAAAGGGGGAAAAGCTGGAAACCGTCTTATTAAGGAGGGGGACTTTTCAAGGAAAAAGCGCCAACAAGGAAAAAACTGTCGGGCTGCTGGGTATTAACCACCAACCTGAACGGGGGAAAGGGGCATTCTGCGCTTCAAGTCGGCAGCGAAAGGAAGGGGATGGCTCACCTAACCTCAATCAAAAAAGGGGATCCTGGAACTTCGAAGATCCGGGGGAGAAGAGACATCCGGTGCAACCACAACTCAGATGGGGAGAAAAGATTCAGTTCCAAACCCTGGGGGTCATCGTCCTTTTTCTGGAGGGAGAACGGATACTAAATCGGCAAGGTCGAAACCTATAGAAAGACAGAACGGATGGGGTGGGGCGAAAAAAAAGCCCCGTACAATCTCTTCAAGTCTCCTGCAAAACCTGGACCGAAGGGGAAGGGAGGACGAACCTACCACTAAATGGGGAAAAGAAGATCTCGGGAAAAACGTTCAAACGCTCCCGGAAACCAAACGGGGGGAAAGGCCGCTTTTCTCAAACCTTAAAACGATAACTTCCTCGGGCCGTCGTTCCGATAATCAAGACTCTCAAAAGGAGGATTAGTAACAGATATATATTAGAGAAGAAGCATAGCGGGAAGCAAGGAAATTGGGTCAAGGTTATCCCAAGCGAAATTTCAAAGGTTCCGCGTTCCCCTGTCAGTACTCAAGGTTGTCGCCGAGTGACGACATGGTGGTCGGCCTTCCGTCGACGTCACCTCGGTCAGGGGGGGGGCCCAGGAGGGGGGGGAAAAGCCGCTGGAAAGGGGCGTCGGAAGAAAAAACAGACTTGTCGGTGCCGCATCGTTCGAGAGGTCGACCGGCTGACATACCGGAAAAAAAAGGAAAATAAACAAGAAGATTCCCGGGAAGGGGGAAAAAGCATATCGGCTTGTGGTGCAAGTAATGTAGAGCGAAATCATCCAGTAGAGAGGGATCCAATGGAGGGGGCTGTTCTTGATCAAGAAGCCGATAAAAGGTACGCCGAAGCCGGCAAGTTCACATGGTAGTGTTGAGCAGGAAACAAGGAAAAAAGGCATTAAGGGAGGAGGTTGTAACTTAAAGTACCAAAGGAGGCAAGGGACAACGTCCGTGAGGCGCCATTTTAGGTCTCGGAAGCCGCGCATCACAGCGCTGCAAGGAAGAAAACCTTCCGGGGAAAACAAAAGGAAGGCCGTTCTGATGTAAGAAGACAGAAGATGGACAAAGCGGGGGCCAGGCGGGCTCGGCAAGGGGTAGAAGAGTTTGACCGACAGTGAAAAAAACCTTGATGGAAGGGCCGGGTCTTTCTTTCGGAGGGGAGAGCTGCCGAAGACGGGAAAGGAGCACTGGGTCAATTCCTGGCGGCTAGTCCAGTGAAGGCTGCAGGGAGGGGAAGCTGTATAGAGGGGGGGAGTCGGCGAAGAACCAAAAGAGGGGACATTTCTCGTCTTCGGCAGGAGAGAAAACGCTTGTCGCCAGGACAAGGTTTCGTCGTAAAGCACGTCAACATTCCGAACAGCGTACGAGGCCGATCAAGGTGCCTAACTGAGGGGAAAAAAAAGGGCACAATCTGAGGGAAAAGAGTCCTTCCTGAGGAGTGGGGAAAAAGTCATGGATCGATCCGCAGGGACCATTACGACTGTGAGAGGGAGAACAAAAAGAAAAGAAAATTCTACTTGTGGAGAGGGAGGTTCAATGGTCACCGCCAAGAAAAGCAAATCCATTAATCCGTCGAAAAAGAGGGGGAGAAAGGGGGGAGTAGTCGTGGGAACAGCGGGGCCCTACTGAACAAGGGGTGTTGTCCTCGTCAATTCGGGGTTCGAAAAAAGACGTGACTCGTGAGCGATCTTGAAAAAGAAAAAGATCGTGCTCAAAAAAGAGAGAATACAACTATGCATTGAAAAAGGAGAAAAAAGGCCAGAAGACCAAAAGAGGTCGGATTCGAAACTCTACAATGGCAAGACCGGGTCAGAAAACCGAAGCATATCATCAGAAATCCAAAAGGGGGAAAGATCACTGTTCTTTTCCCGGAGGGGGGAAACAAGAAGGACGAAAAGATGCATAAGGTGTTGATGTTCCCGCGAGTACGAGCGGCTTTAATACGAAAGAAAGACGTTCATCGCTGAGGGAGGAATCTATCAGGCCGAGAAAGGGCACAGAGGCCTCGCAGTGAAAAAACCATCTGACGGCAGCTAATGTCGACGTGACGCCGGGAAAAAGCCCTCGAGGACAGTCTTCACCATAGGGGAAAAATATCGATAGAGAGAAGGAAGGGGCGGCCCAGAGGAAAAAAAAAAGGCCTTATACCTCAGCTCCGGAGGAAGTGGAACACTTAAGTATTCTCCTTAAGAAGAAAGAAAAGGGCACTGCCGGGCCGCGGCCAAGGAGCGGTGTCTAACCCCTGATCCATTACCAGAAAGAAAGGTACAGATTCTAAAGGCTTTCGTCCGCAAGACCTCTTCTGTCCGTCATGAACAAAAAAAAGGAGCATCTCAAAAACAACAAAGGAAGGAGGGGGGGAAAGACGACGCCGCGGGGAAGAAGGGGGAACAAAAACGAGCCAGCTTTACTTACAAGGAAAAGAGGGGTAATGTGATAGGGGGAAAACTTTTTACCGGCGGCGAGGAACCCCGTCTCTTTTTCTCCCGGCGCATAAATGAAAGAGTCACTGGGCCGGCCGAAGGCTGAGCGGCCGGGGAGGAAGGAAGATCTGTCCTCCCTCAAAAGGAAAGCGAGAAATATTGTGGGAAGGGCCGAATCACATTACACGAGAAGAAACATGCTTCACGTCTAATAAAAGAAAAGGGAGTGTCAGAAAAACGGCTAACCGGCTATGCTCCAGGATAGAGGGGGACTCGCCGTTCCTGGAAAAAAGCGATGAACGCGGGGGGAGGTACATCTTATTCTTAAAAAGAAAGACAGGCTCGAAAACAGAACAGCAAACGTGTTCCGCTTGAGTCTCCCCTTCAGGTAGGCCTTCTTACCGCGGAAAAAAAGGTGATATCGGCCGTTATGGGGGGTTGCGGCCGCCATGGAGGAAGGGCTGCGGTCAACAGGAAAAGGGCCCTTGGAAAAACGAACTATCGACCATCACATCTGGAGAGGGGGGGAGGGATTGAATTGGGGAAATCGTGGTGCCATTATAGCCCAGGGGTGGGCGATTCGGTGGCCCAGAGGAAAAAAATCGCTTGACAAAAGGACGACTGCTAACCGAAATTGCCAAAAGTGGTCGGAAGGCGGGGGGACCCATCGGTTCACGCTACTCACCTTGAAGTCGAAAAAAGAGTCCTTGATTGAAAAAGGAAGGGTGACCCTGAAAGAAAAAAAGGTGTGCTCTACTCCAAAGGAGAAGTTTTCGGGTGAAAGGGACGCTAGCGTATGGCGAGATCGATATTCTGTTCATGGGAGCGTCAAATCTGCCCGGCACCAGAAGGTTGTCAGGACCAATTTGACGAGGGGGGTCATAGAAGGGGAGGACTGGGATGTCGGCGTCTGATGTTAAAAATGTTTTGCGCGCCTGCGGAGGAAAACCGGAATGAACAAGTGATCATACTCTTTGTTTCAGAGAAAAAAAAGAAAGGACCAGCAGGAAGGGAAAAAAAAAAGAGTCCCCGTCTGTGACCAATCGATCACGATCAGAATCCGTAAAGGGGGAGACGACAGAGCATGACAAAAGCTTCACTTACAGGGAAGAAGCGATAACGAAATGAAGTAACGGGGAACTACGGACGAAACTCACTGCCGCCAAAGTCTTAACTTGGGAAAATCGCAGAAAAGGGATACACCTGGGAAAGAAAGGATGGAGGGGGGAATCTTCGGGCCGGGGAGGGTACATCAATTCCAGGGGGGACCTTCCTTGGAGAGTGGCAGGCTGCCATTTTACTCAAGGAGAGGATTTCCTGCGCTTCTTCGAGGAAACCTAAAAGGTAGTCCGAAAAACCGAAACGCTTCCTTGGCCTGAATGTCCTTTCACAGGGAACGCGCCCTCCTGCTAAAAAGGAAGGGGGATGCTCCAAAAAAAAAAACCTTAACGTGAACTCTTCGCTAATCAGGCAGTGAGGAGGCGCCCTATAGAAAACCATAAGGGGGGGGGGTCCAGGTTAACGGGCCCTCCGAACGGATTCATCCGAGAGCGAAAACATCCGTCGAAAACCCACACGCAGAAGAGAGGTTCTACAACCCTTTGACCTGAAGGAAAGGGGAAGGAAAGTCTTGACAGAGAAGTACTCGGTCGAACGTAGAACTATGCGAAACCAACGGCCCGCCTCGAGAAGCCGAAATTTCCAGGAGTCATGCCGGGGGCACTAGCAAACCCTTACCTCCGAGTGAGGGGAGGGAAACGAACTTTCCTAGGGGGAAAAACTTTATTCTCGGGGAAAAAAGGGATCATCTCTTCCGGAAGAGAACGGTGCCTTCCGATGGTCACTTTTACAAAAACCAGCGAACTGAAAGAACTTCCTTCCGGGAAGAAAGATCTCAACAACAACAAAGGGGGGGGGAGGTGGGGAAGGGAGGGATAGGTTGGGAGGAGGGGTTGGTTGGGAGGGGGGAGAAAGGGGGTAGGGGGGAAGGGTGAAGGGTGTAAGCCTAGGTGATGGGTGATTAGAGGAAAAAAGGGATTATCTTTCCACTCTGCACAGTTCTAAAGGTCCCCTTTTTTGGAGAAGGGACCTAGTTAAAGGGATCGTAAACTGCTGATCCCGTTTGCGCGAGATCACAGGACCATTTCTTTGGGAGGACGACGGAAAAACTTCTGTCTTTAAGGGGGTGCCGGGCTGCTGGAAGAAATGGATTTCGTTCGGTCCTGACCCTTGCCACAAAAACCCACGGAGGGGAGGGGAGAATCGTTCTATCTGTAAAAAAAAAAGAGCTTCAGGGTCGAAAAAAAGGAAACAATAGTAGCCGCTGTACATGGGGGCGACTCATCAAAAAGAAAGATCTTGTGGGTGCAAGAAGGGGAAGAAAGCGTCCTGATCGCGTCTATTGTCTCAGTGCAGATCAAGGGCTGGTGTATGGGGAGGGAAGCAGTTCAAGAAGGAGAGCCGAATTAATAGAAAAACCAAGTTCGGGGGGGAAAAGTGGGATCTGCCCATGGCTCTCGTCCGAGCAGGATGGCGAGTGAAATTTAACTGGAAAAGGGGAAAGTCACCAGGGGGTCTTAAAAGGGTCTTACTCCATTGGGGGAAAAGGGGGGAATTACTCATCAGAAAGGGCTCAACTGGGCTCTCCAATCGTCCATGCCGGTAACCACAGGGGAGGGGCCGTTCTTATGGAAAAAAATACTCTTTAAAAAAAGACAACCGCGTTTCTCTTCCAAGGAAGGGAAAAAGCCGCGGGGAAAAAAGGACCGCGCTTTACTTCCCGTCGTGCAAGCATGCCCCGGCGCGCTGAAAGAAGTCCTTTCGCAAAGAAGTCGGGGGGGGGAAGTCTTCTCATCGATTCGTAGGAGGAGGTGAGCAACAAGGAAATCTCGTTTCTCGGAAAAAGAAAATGTCGACTGATCATGGAACAGGGGGGGGGTTTCGACGCGCGCGCAACATTACAGGAAAAAAAGAGGGAGGCCGATCCATGTGCAGAGGAACTCCGTCAACAAAAGGGGTGGGGGGACAATCTTCCTTCTATGCGGGGGAGAGGAATCAAATGAAGAAAAAGCGAAAAAAAGTACCGTAAGTCGAACCGTCTCACCGAAAAGGCGAACGGTGCGTGAAACAAGGTCTTTTCTTTTGTAGATACCGTAAGGACCGTAAGAGGGAAGACGTCAATTTAATAAAAAAAGGGGGGGAAGGGGGGAAGACCAAGGTGTGCACGAAAGTTTTAGAGTCTGACGGGAAGCTAGCGATCTGACCCGCGAGAAACGCCTCGACTTCACACCTGGAAGACGATTTCAGTTAAAAATTCAGGAACTACACCGGGGGGGAACGCCAGCTGGGTCGAAGTTCGGCAAGGATCTACAGTGGCAAAGGCAAAGAGGGGACCGAAGGACAAGAAGAAAAAATTTCGGCAAAAAAAAGCAGTATCAGGGGGGGGGGAAAAGCGCCGTGGGGCCACCAGAATGCATGACCGCATGGTCGACTTCATCGGAAAGGGTGGTATTTTTCCCGAGAAAAGGACTACGATAGCAAGAAAAAATTCACATCGCTCTTATCAAGAGAGAAGAAGGTCATGGACAAGCGTCTCGAAACTTTGCGACACCACATTGCCGGCAGCGAGAGACGTGAAGCCTTTCAAGAACAAAAAAAAAGGGCACCATCTTCCACAAAAAGAAAAAGATCGGGAGAAAGATCTCATCCGCCGGTACCATACGCTAAGCTCGGGGAACAGGACTACTTCATTATGCAGGCCCTGGTGACGGGAAGGGGAAGGACACAACGGAGACGTCACATTAACATAGGGCAAAGTGGCGATAACCCGCTGGCTACTGCTGGCGTACGCATAAGAGGAGAGGTAAGATCG
>Ga0179591_1377916_pt1 | contig 11711 bp, 10 predicted proteins | sample CZOMad2_1_08_16f_FD_182891 | JGI IMG/M metagenome (GOLD analysis project Ga0179591, IMG submission 182891) | Vadose zone soil fungal communities from Angelo Coast Range Reserve, California, USA - CZOMad2_1_08_16fungal (PacBio error correction) | ecosystem: Environmental > Terrestrial > Soil >...
GTCAACTTGGCGAGAGGTCAGAAAGTAACGCCACGGCCGTCTGTTTTGGGACGTCCGCACCGAGGAGAGGACAAGGATCCGCGCGAAGAAGCAATTTCGTTTTAATTGCGGAAAGAGGTACCGGGGGAAGGCTTTCGAGCGGCTTTTCAGAAGGGGTCAAGAAAAGGCAAACAGGATGGCTCACCAACTAACAACTAAATAAAGTTGTTGGATGCGAAAAACGGGCAACGGCGCTCGCGCACACAAACCATCAGAAATAAAACCAGCCGGGTGGATTATACGAAAAAAAAAAGGTTCGAAGGTTTCAGGAGGGGCTCCCGGGAGAAGGCAGCAAGCTTCTGACCCGAATGGGGGGAAGCAAATGGGAGGAAAAAGGCAAGGGCCAGGTTTTTGTCTCGACCTTCCGGAGGGGGGGGTCCGCAGCTGTGGCCCGGGGCCTGCGAAGATAAGTGGCACCGACGCAGTCGGAGTAGGGGGGAATGCCGGAAGGTCAAACATCAAACTCGGACTTACGAAGAGCGGCATCAAAAACAAAGGCTCTCTGTGCGCCAAAAAACAAAAGCAAACAAGTACCGGGGGAAGTCAGGACCTGCTTGACTTGAGCGGGAAAACAGTATGGCAGTGTTCACTAATGAAAGATACGCTATTTCCCGGATGGGATATGGGGGAGCCTAAAGGAGGGATTAGGGAAGCTTGAGGTAGTTCGTCAAAACGAGTGAGTGGCCATGTCAATGCCACTGGGGGGAAGATTCAGGTAAGTGGTGTTTGCGAAAATGACTCTTCAGAATCTTACCTTAAAAAGAGAAATCTGCCGCCCTATGTTTCAAAAAGGTGACGAGCTTTTAAGAAAGGATCCTGAAACTCAAAAATCGCCTTGTTCTCAGAAACATAACTCAGACGCAGGAACAGAGCTTCTTTGCCTCATACTCCTTGGAAGTCTTGGGGGGTGGGCCGCGAGTGAGCAGGGCGACACCAGACGTGATGAGCATGATGAACAGCTGCCAACATGACGGGGAGGAAAGGGGGGCCAAGTAGCTCACGAGGAAAATTAAGATCTGAGTGAGTGCTCGCAAATCCGTGTCTCTGCTTCTCTGTAGAAAGTTTCCCAAGCGCTATATCGATCGGGGGAGAAAATTGGATGTGTCCGCCTGGGAATCAAAAAACGCTTCAAAACTAATCCCAGTGGGTGGTACTGAATATAGAATAAATGCCCACGCATGATGTTACAGAAGGACGGCTCGAGTCTTGCCAAGGGATGTCAATAGCGCGAGTGTTATAGAGAGAGGTCGGGCCTTATATAAACAGAGGGAAATACCATAGAAAGAGGTCGATGGTTTTCGTCGCGAACTTCTCGATCCGGGAACCGAGTCCAAATGAAAAACAGCTAAGACTCACACTGGGGGAAGTGCGAATATGGAGGGACTAAGCCATTGGGCGGTGAGTCCAGTATACAACAACGGCAATCACAATGAAGCGAGCGACAGTGGGGGGTGCAGGAGATTTGTGGTCCTCCAGGGTGCTTTTTGGCAAAAACGATCTCAGAGATGCTGACAATCAGTCTCAACGGGTTTGTGGTCCCCAAACTCCCGATCGATGGGAGCCCAAAACTTTCGCGGGAGGTGCATCATTAAGGATTGTCTCCCCGTAAAGACCATTCCTCTGGTGGTCACCTCCAAAACAAGAGGCCTTGCCGCGATGCGGGCATAATTAAAAAAGCAAGGGGATAACTCACCATGAACGCGACCCACTAGGAAGGAAATCGATTAAGGGGGGGGAGAAGAGTGTGAAGTTGGGGGGGACAAGGGAGAGTAGAGGAGGAGGTGGGGGGTGGAAAAAAGGGATTGATGGGGAAGGGGGGCTGGGGGGGGGGGCAGTAGGGAGGTAAGGGTAGCAGGGAGGGGGGTGGAGAGTAGGTTGGGGGAGGCTCGTGAGGGGGAGGGTGAGGGGGGGTGTGGGAGGTTGGAGGGTGGAGTGTAGGGGGTTTGAGGGAGACGGGAAATCCTCCTGCACTTCAGGAGAGTGATCGTCAAGTCGGATTCGTCTCCTCCCCGCGCGGCGACGAGGCGATTAAGTAGAACCCTCGGAAGAAAAGCGTCAAGTGTGTACCTTCCTAGTGGTCACGGCCCCTGATCTCAAAACCGGGCTCCACAACCAGAGAGTTGTCATAGAGGGACAGGGTCAGTAACTCAAGACTTGTAAAATTTGTATTCATCCCAAGAAGACACAATCCGCGTTGGGCGAAGTGGGTAATCAGACTTAATAAGAACCCCCCGAATTTTGAGAAAAAATCTACTAACCACGGGGTTCGCTGGCAGGGTTCGGATGGTCTTACATAGAGAGCGAGATCTGATTGGGCACTACATCATGTAAAGAAAATAAAGAGTGCTCTTCCTTGAAGGGGGGTCTGGGTCGGACTGGGGGGTGAAATGCGTTATCTAAACAACAACAATTAAGGTAAAATATAGAGTATAACAGAAGGATTGGATAAGGAAAGCGAAACCGAGCGGGACTTTGAAAAGGCATTTTTTAACGATAAGAAATTGGCTCCGTTCCTCTCTCGCTTTAAGAAGAAGCGCGGATGGGGGCGGCAGTTTTTCTTCAACAGTGCGTTGCCTAGCCTCCTAAGGGACACATAGGACCTCGTAGTTCGGTTTATTACTCGGCATTACCCGATGGAGTTACTGCAATGAAAAACCGATAGACAGGCGTCTGGGGGGGTTCGGCGCGGGGTGGAAAAGGATGGCTGGGCAACTGGTGGACGGGGGGGAGACATCGGGGTTTGCTCCGGGGGCAACCATTTAAATCGGACTTGTGGGGACAAATCGCGCGGGTGATTAGGGATTCAAAATAAGGCACTGCCATTGTGGGTGCGTGGGATAAAACGGGGATGCTTCGTATGAAAACGGAAGTAGGCGACGAAGGAAGCTTACTCACGGGGGGGGGTGAGCAGACGAGAAGGGGCGAGAAGAGACTGTAGCATCTTACCTTTGCTCCATGCGAGGTGGCTACGGGGGAGTTTGGAAGAAAAGTGGAGACTGAGATTGCAGAGTCATCGATCGAACAGATCGTTGGAGGGACCAACAATGGGAAGCATTACCAAGCGTCCTCAAAGAACTCTCTCGCGGGGGATGGTGAGACCATCGGCAGTTGTTGAGACGTGAGAAAAAGTTGACTTGTCTGACTCAAAAGCCCTCCACAAAGTGTGCATCTTAGGGCACTCGGTTGGTGGGACGCGGGGGGTAGAAAGAGGGGATGTGGGACGATAGTTTCAATTGCAATAGGGGTCTACACGGACCTGAGGACTACCATATAGAAAACACTCGAGGCGCGGAAGCCGGGAGACAGGAAGGGAGCTGCAAAAAGCCACATCATGCGTGGAAGGATTCCGATGCTAAGGAGCCAAGGGAATGTCCTCTTTGAAGGGGTCGGGATTTCGAAAAGAGTGTTTGGAAAAAAGGGGCACGTCCAAGACCCCGCCAGATAAAAGATCGAGACAAAGGAGGAACGAGGGGGGAGCTAGCCACATGATCGCAACCACAATCTCGGAATCCGCGTGCAATAAGGTCAGGCGCCCTCTGACGACGTCATGGGTGATGCAGCGTCCGAGAGAAGAGGCGGGAAAGGGTGGCGAAAAGAGAAAGCAAACTAAGTAGAAGTAAGTGGAAAGGAAAAGCATCTCATGAGGGGGATGGGCGATATTTAGAGAAATGGGCGATGCCTGAGGAGGCAGAGGACCCGGCTTAAAACTTGGGGAGGGAAACATGAATAGTGACGCAGAAAAAGAGGGGCGGAGGGTCTCTAAGTAAGAGGATCTCCATAGACGGTGTAATGAATCGCCCCTTAAATGCAGCTTAAAACAGTGGCAGTAAGAAGAATCCGCGGTTTGAGTCGAACGACTGAAGGCATAAACGGACGGGGGAAAGCTACGCACAGCATGAATGCGAGTTAAGCCTGAAAGGGAACAAGGGCGAGAGTGAAGAGAAAGGCAAGGCAGGATGGGGGGGCATGGCACGTGCCGGTTTCAGAATTGGGGGTCGGGTTGGTGGTAGACTCAGAGAGGCGAGAGAGCAATAAGATGCGTCGGTCCTTTTGAGCCGAATAAATATAGGGAATACAACTACCCACTTCGCGAAAGAGGGCAAGTGAAGAGAAAAAATGATACCATGGAAAACAGCTCTCGTAATTCATTGCGACTCCCGAGGACACCAATGGGCGCCATCGACTCAGATGACAAAAATGGTTTTACTCCCAGGGGAAAATCAAATCGGGGACGAGGCGTTATGACATCTCGCTGTAAGCCGAAACATCAGAACGGGAAGTATAACTCTTGCAAAACCAAGTCTGGGTTGATTAACCTGAGGAAGTGCAGTGGATGTGTTTAATCAGTCGAGGGGCGAGCGTCCGGACTCGCTCATCCACAATCGTTATTGATATTGGAGGGGAAGAGGGGGAGAATAAAGGAGGCAGAAGATGAACTGTCAGGTCTGTACAACTGTACACCCGGAGAGGGAAAAGCACGAAGGGAAAAAAAATGCCGAAGGCCCTCCAAAAGCGGCAACCCTCGCCTCTTCGAAAGGCGAAAGAAATGCAATTGCGCGAGGGGAGGGGGGAGGGGGAATCTGGACTCTGAAAAAATCTCTCACAACACAACGGAAGCAAATAGGAATTTTAGGCCTTCGAGAGGAAAGAGAGTAAAGAAAAAGCCAGCGATTCAAAAGGGGGTGGCGGAAGGAAAGGAGGATAGTATGGGTCGCGTCAACAGGTCGTTAAATGCGGGTCGTAATCCATCCGGGGAGGGGTACCGGTTGAAGGACACGAAGAACTTGTAAAAAATTCTCTTGCCCTGATTCAATAAGAACAGACGAAGAAACAATTGTGAAAAGGTGAGCGGCACTAGGCTCGATAACGAAACCCCACACAAACCGAAATCTCGAAACACAGCCGGAGTGGGGGCAGTACTTACCTTTCTGGAGGTTCTGGTTCCCAAGAGCCTCAAGAGATGAGAAGAGAATGGAGGAAGGGGGGACACAATCGGGGGTCCTGCGTAGTCGATGGAAAAGGGTTGTCCGGGAGCATCAGGTCCGTGAAAAGGTTTTTTGAAGGGCAAGAGGTTGGTTATTTGTGAAGAAATGAAGAGTATAGTGGCAAGCCACGTTATCGGCAGCTGGGTAGGGAGAAAAACTATATTTATGAGGATAAAATGATCAAAAGGAGGGGGGAAGAGGGTAAGCGGGGCATTTCGCTCTATTTGTTCCAAACAAAATCGGAGAAGAACAATCGTGAAGGGCGGTCGCGGCCGTGTTCGAGGTTTCACACCTACCTGTCCACGATACGAGCTCGCACGAACAGAGCTTTCAGAAAAGAAAAAAAGATATGGCTTAGTGAGCAACCATGTAATTTTGGAAGGGGATTCGCAGGTAGTCGACGGGGCGTCGTTCAAAAAAATTGGCAAATAACGGGGTGGATTTAAGGGGGGAACAAGCCTTTCTGCGAAGGTTAAACTTGGGAAACTCTCCACCAGCTAAGGGGTTTCCTGCGAAGAGTTGACGAGAGATGTGGGGAAAAATGACTAGAGCCTCCTAGCAGAGGGCCTTTCTCAGAGGATCATAGGCAAGCTCGTAGAGAGACGCTTGGGTCGAGAAAAGTTACTTACGGATTTAACGTTGACTACGTTCACTCTGTTCGAAACCCAATGAGAGATTGAAAAAGAAAAAAGGCCTAAACCAGACGGCGGAGAAATGTGGCTCCGCAGGAGTACACGCGGATTCCAAAGAGTTCTTGAAAAAAAAAGGGGATGGTCTCCTTGTGCGAATGCAATGCATAAACTGTCCAAGGGGAAAGACAAGAACGCTGGGGTATTGGATGCAACTGGTAATCAAAAAAGAAAAACCAACTCATAAAATCGTCAACAGGGCACAGATTTGAAGGGGAGGATTTAGGGGGGAAAGAAAACCTCCCCTCTGTGTTCCAGCTTTAACTCCGCAAAAGCTGAATAGTTCTCTTCCCCAGGATTCAAGAGTATACGGGTTGGGGGGGGAGATTGGACGATGCGAGGTAGGCCTGAGACGAAAGAAGAGCAATTGATAAACAAATCGCGAACGGGAAACAAAGTGGAGACTGGCAGTCAACCCAGAAGGGCCAAGCAACCCGAGCGGCTAGACTACAGCAGGTTTGGGGGGGAAAATTGCACTGATCGGCATTGAAGGGGCTCTCAGTGGAAGCCAGTCATCCCCAATTAAGAATCCAAATTAATACTATAATTGGTGGAAGACAGCTTTTGGGGGTACTCATAGGAGAGTTGGGTTTTCTAAACAAATCTATATCGCTGGACTCTGATCGTCTCACCTGGTGTGGTACAAAAAACTAATAAAGGACTGTATCCCAATCGGTTAGATACAAAGTACATGGAAAAAACAGGACGCCCAGATAAGCACCCTCTCTCGAAGCTGTGAAAAAGAACACTCTTGAGTGTCCTGGGGACTATAAAGGAGGGGCTACTTCTTCGACCGTTGCTAGAAAGAAGACAGGGGGGGAAATAAACCAGGGGAAAAAATCAAACAAACAACTGGAACTGACTCCTGGAAGTCACCCGGAACGGGGAGATAGGTATAACAAAAAAAACTCAAAAAGGTAGCCCAGATCTCGCAAAACATCCGTTTGAATCTCGGCCAAGTGTAAAGCAAGCAGGGCTACGAGACAAAAACCGTAAACCCCAAAACTGGGTAATTCGGCAAATGTACTGCGAGTAACTCAAATTGGAAAGGGGGTGCCGTGCAGAAACAATATACGTAAAGCATCTGCTCGAGAGGACCCCGCTTGGTTAAGACTCCGGAGAGTAGCGCCAAGGTTTGACCATGACGTGAGCAGAGGAGAACACTTACGAATTAATCTACGAAATCAACGTGCACAGTGCACGGTGCCCGCAGTGGGGGGCTTAGAGGAATCATTCAAGGCTTAAGAGAAAAAAACCAGGAAGAGGAGATAACGCATGGGGAATTAGATTAGCTCAAAAAGCGAAACTCACGGAACTGTCAGGAAATGGGGGTAGGAAAAATCAGAGTGTTTAGCGTCCTCTCTCAAGGGACAAAATCCTGGCCTACGAGGAAGAGAACGAGTCTGTGACTTAAAGAGTTTGGGCCTTATCTCGGGAGACCCCTAGAAGGGGGCCTGTATAGTTGTATGAATCGCAAAAAGGGGTTAAAATTAGGGAGGGATAGATCCAAAAAGGGCGAATTCCCTTGTTTGGGGGAAGCGCGAGGGGGTGAGAAGGAATCGCAACAACTTGGCCAAAGACAAAGAGGATGTTGAGAGGGAGGGGGGACTACGGGTTCAATCAAATCCATTGGGGGTTGGGAAAGACGCTCGGAGGGCAGGGGTGACTGAAAGTTCTAAGCCCTGCCTAGGTTTGGGGGGGGGGGGGGGTAGGAGTGGATCAATGTGGAGGGACGCCGTATGGGGGCAACGGTAAGAAGGAGCGCCTTCGAGGAAAAGAAGCTAAGGGAATGTAAGTCGGGCGATATAATGGAAATTAGAAGGGAGGGTATCAACTTTGACAAACCAGCTGGAGTTGCGAGATGTACGTTTGGTGGACGGGGGAAAGAATGAGATGTAACCTCAGCGAGTCCGACCAGTCTGGGTGATAACAAAATGGATCAGGAGAAACCCAAAGCGGCGAATCTCACAATTTCCCGCTCGCTTCATTTGGTATGCAGTCGGAAAAAGTGGGAGTGGGAAGACAGTTCGAAATTTGGGGGATCGTGATCCCGGAAAATCAACACAAACAAACAAAAAAACAAAAACAAAACAGAGAAAAAAAAAAAAGAAACGGGGAAGAGAGCGAAGAAAAAACCCAACACCCCACAGAGGAGAAACACACAACAACCGGTGCAGTCGAAACTTAGTTTTTCGGACTTCTGGAGCAATGAAACATTGCTAAGCGAAGGAATGTGTCCTGTAATCTTTTTCTGAGGGGAGGCCGCCTTAGCGAGCGCAGAAAAAGATACACTCTACGCTAATGGGAAGAGAGGAGCGGAGAGTCGGAGGAGCAAATCTTCACCCATCATGACTGGGAAGAGATTAATCTACCACACAATCCGGCTAGGGTAGTTAGTTTCCTGGCGGGGGGTGGGTAACACCTTGGGAAATACCCCTTGAGAAAAAAAAGGCTAAGAGAGAGAAAAGAGGTTTACCGAGTATGGAATTCTATACAGATTTGGCAAACACGAAAAAGGAAGAACATAGAAACTGGCATGAGTCGAAAGTAATTCAACCAGCTTGTGGAAAAGAGAAAGAGAGCATAAAGTCTACCAAGGGGGAAACTATTTCAAACGTACAGAAACTGAATCAAGAGTATAGTAATAAAAGAAGAGGTCGAGAGAAGGGCAGGGAATTTATGAGATGACCTGAGGAGGCAGAGGACGGTCTTAAAATCTTTATTATCTATGAGAATAAACAAAGAAGGGGACGGAGTCAAAATGTACGTATAGAAAGGACAGTTGGAAATTACCCATAAAAAACACATCTTTCACAGGGGAAGGTTGATTCCTGTTTTTGGCCGCAAGGACCACGAATACCTGGGACACTACGAAGGAACGTTCGGCCCATAAAACGAAGAAGATCCGCAGCGGGGCGTCGAGCCTGTGAAGAACACGACTGAAGGGTAACTAAGCAGCATTGCAAAATGGCCGGGAAAGGTCACATTGGTCGGGGGAAAAGGAAGGAAGAGGAGCAGACTCTTGCTTACGCCTTTGAAATAGGAAGGCAGAATAGATAGAAGGAGAGAAGAATAACGCTCAAGTATTCTGCTTAACCGGAAAGAACACAGCGGAGAAACCAAGCGAATGATTGAGCTACCGGACAACCGGAAATAGCCCTACGCAGGACAAAAAGGGGGTTGCGAAGGGAACTCAATTCACTCATCGGAGGACTGAACAAGAAACCCAAGAATGTCGTATCCACTGCTTGAAACAGGCTAAGTTTTCTGGACCTGAGAGGGTTCGGAGGTTACGGAAGACGGAAGGGAGCAACCTTGCCAGGAGAGAAAGGCAATTCTTGCGTGATTTTTTCCGGAGAGGGTTGAAAGAAGATGGTTCATGTCTTAAAAGTGAAAAGAGCCCGAGAAAAGGAGGATGTGGGAAGAAACTGTGAAATCCCGTATACGTCCCGCAGGTAGTTAGATCGACGTCGGCCCCGGACGCCTCTCCAGGCGAGACCTCAGCCAAAAAAAAGGGATTCGGGATGCGTTACTGATCTTTAGTCATCGGACTCCAGAAAAGGCCGAAAAGCTATAGTCCCAAAGGAACTGCTTGAAAAAGCGCTGTGAAATTGAAGAGTCCAAGAAGTTCAAAAAAGATCCAGTGGCGGACGCAGGGGTTGGTTGGGACGAGGGGGGGGGAGCACCTAGGAAAGGGGGGGACGTAGGGGGAGCGCTTCGGAAAGAGACAATTTCAAATTTGGGTGTCTTCTCCGGCACCGTTGTATTAGCCGGGGCAAAGGGCTCGGGCAAGAGACCAAAAAACATAGGGGGATGCTCATACAACCGAGAACGTGGTGGTTGAGGAGACTGCTGCGCCCCTACGTCCGGAACATAAAGCAAACTGCAGTCAGAAACTAGACAGGGGGGGAGGAGGGAAGGAAACGGTCGACCCTGGATTGCAGCACTCTGCATCTGAGCCGATCAATTAGGAGGTCCAAGGGGGAGACCATCTCTGTGGAGCACGTAGCGAATAGATTTGGGGAACCGAGGTAGGAACGGGAGCTCGGGGGTTGGATGCATTGGTCCTGGTAGTTGCAGAGTAAGTGGCAAGACCTTAGTAGTCGCGGTAGGAAACTGAGATATGAGGAATCGGGAAGAGAACTTGGGAACTGAAACTAAAAAGAAAGAAAGAACTCTATTTTAGACAACCGAACAATCTTGAATCGGAAAAAAGATCGGAGGGGAAGCCGCTGGATCGTCCACCTATCGGACGGGCACACAGGAAAAGAGGAAAGAAAACAAGAGTGGAGTATGGAATAACGGAGAAGTGCTTCTCAGGGGCGAAAGACTAAAAACGGAGAAGTTTGCAAGGGGGCAAGCACCACGGGTTGCTATGGTAATTTAGGTGCATTTGACATGGCGATCTTGAACCCTCGCCGAATCGCGGCAAGCGGTTGTTGCATCTCAAGAGTAAAGAGGGCTTTGAAAAAGGAAGAGGGCTCCTCAAAAGGATCTCATAAAGCTCAATCGAAGAGATCACCTTTTGCCTCTTCTCGACTTAATTGCTGATAGGTGGGGGACGTGGGGCAAGAAGGGTCAAAAGCTTGGGGGAGAAATATGCTCTAGAAACGCTGGCCGAAAGGTACCTCGCGGAACCAAAAAAAGAAAAGAAAAAGGAAATGGGAGCACAGGCCGAAGTCAAAAACGAAGTCTTCGGAGGAGTGAGAGGAATGATCAACTTAAATCGTTCCCGCGCTTTATCGATGCGCGGGCGACAGTGGGGGGTGTGAGTAAAAAAACCCGAACTAAAGAAAGAAAAAAGCAGAGATTGGTGGAGGGTAGAGTGAAGGAGTAAATACCCGGCCAACGAATGTTTGCAGGTGAGAAAAGGCGATCTGAGAATGCTTCAAACGGACTAATTTTTGTAGATTTAGCGTAAAGGCTCTCAGGCGGCCTATTAAACCAAAGGTTGGGGCACTTGACCCGAAGCCTTACTCGAAAAATAACTCTTTAAAACACAGATAGCCCTTCCCTCAGAATTGTACAAAGGAGGCTACTAGTCAGAGCACGGTGTGGCAGGTCTTGCTAATGTATTATGAAGAATGAGGCGAAAAAAATGGGGGGGGAATTACAAAATCATAAAAGGGAGACAGAACAAAAGGCGGGGGGAACGAGGCAGACAGAGAATTTTGGGGCTCATGATGCAGGTGTGTTAGGAAAAAAGAAAGGATCTGGTGAGAAAAAGCTTACGGCAAGAGAAGTAAAACTGGGTTTGGTCAACAAAACTACAATGAGACTGAGGGGACCAAAACGAGAAGAGGAAACGGTTAGTGAGGAAAAAGGTCACTAAAAAAAGCCCAAAGCAGAAAATGATCGAGCTAAGGGTGACAAAGACAAACTCAGTATTTTCTTCAAAGAGGAGCCTAAAAGGCTGCTGGCCTTGGCTAGAGTGTGATAGGGGAAGGGGAGAGAGACGAGACAGCAAAAGATGAGTAGTATGTGGGGGAAGGGGGGTGGGAGGTGGAGTGGCTAAGCGTGGATAAATCATCGCGGCCCATTGCGGGGAAGGCGTCTCCAACCACTAGGGGCTCGGAATGCCTAAGTCAGAACCCCCTCTGGTCTGGTGTATCCCAAAAAACCCGAGGCGAAAAGGAAGAGATTTATACTCCAAAACCTTCGGATTGGGGACTCACCATCTTCCAGGAAGGGGGGCTAGGGAGGAAAATTTCCATAGCACCCTGAAAAAAACCATTGGTAGGGAGAAAATTCTATTAAGGAAGACTTTTAAGGGGGGGGGAAGATTAATCCCACTAAATCACTCGCGTTCGAGGTCCTCGATGGGAATAAGTCAAAGCCTTTAGAAACTAGTAACGAAATCAGGAGCTCTAGCGCCCAGATTCGTCCAGTCAAAGGAGGGAGACGAGGGACACTACAAAAAAGCAGTTAATCAATCAAAAGTTCTCATGGACAAAGGTGAGCGAGTGTTCGGCGTGGTCTTATCTAATGAAGCTGCGGT
>Ga0179591_1264349_pt1 | contig 11710 bp, 11 predicted proteins | sample CZOMad2_1_08_16f_FD_182891 | JGI IMG/M metagenome (GOLD analysis project Ga0179591, IMG submission 182891) | Vadose zone soil fungal communities from Angelo Coast Range Reserve, California, USA - CZOMad2_1_08_16fungal (PacBio error correction) | ecosystem: Environmental > Terrestrial > Soil >...
ATTGGCGAGGAAAAGAGAGCGATCGCGCGTTGAAAGAAAAAGAGGAGTGCCAGCGGGAATTGGGTAACGCCCGAGAAAAACAGCCGTACTGAAAAGGAGATTCGACAGGAGGGAGTAATCCCGTTCGCGTTCTTTGGACGAAGGTGGCGCTCTCCAGAAGGACGACGGTCGGGCGGAAGGAAGGCGGCTTTGTTCGTGGCCCTAAGCCTCGACCTGCACGCTAGTCGGAAGGCTCTCGAATAGGCTCCAAGGCTCTAGATGACGCGCTCGGGAGTGGGGGGGGGCGCCTCGCCGGGAAAATGCCGAAGATGTGTCTACCACAAAAATCTCGAGCTACGGGAATAAAAAGGGCGCTGGAGAGCGCGCGGCTTCCGAAACGCGAAAAGGGGGCGCATTTCGTCCTCTCTGTCACTGTCGTCGAAGGGAGTAGGAACGAGACGCTGCTCGGGACTTTCCTTTCGGAGAGAAGAGCGAAGTGTAAGCTCTGTTGGTGAGGAAGACGATCTGCTACCGGGGGGGGTAACAGGGGAGTACGACCTCGGACTGCATTTAACATGGCGCTGCTCAGGAAGGGATGTGCCGGTGCCAAGCGCATGACTTTCTAGAGAAGGAATACACGAGCATCTGCAACTACATGAAAATGGTCGCAGATCGCGGGGCAGAGAAGGACCGTCACCGCCCTAAAACGCGGCTGGATGCAGGGGTCAGCGCGAGCGCGAGTCTTGCTGGCCGGAGGAGGACGCGATTGGAAGGAAGAACCGCCTCGCTCTACGCGGGGGGGGAGGCTTCCTGCGAACCCCCGAGCTCGAGCAAACACCGCTCGATCCTTATACTAGCCAGTACGAAGGAGAAAAAGAGACGTCTGCCGCTCGTTGAAGGAAACCGACGCTGGGGGGACGCGCACTCGTGGCTCGCTAGAACCGGGCCGGAGCGCGAGGGGCTCGTAAGGGGTCGATTACTTCAAAAAGGAGAGGAGAAGACCAAGAAAACACCTCGCCGTTAACGACTTGTAGAGGGGAGAAGCTTTAATGCCCCGAGAGTTGGCTTGTCGAATTCCTCGACCCGCCATAAGGAAAGCGACACCCCGCGCCTCGATGGTTAAAAGTCGTAAATAGGCCACGATGAGGGAAGGTCCTAATAGGATCAGGAGAGGGTTCACCTGGGTAAGAAGAGGGCACTACTACTACCAGGTCTGGAGTGTTCTTTCGGGGGAGACATGAGGGGGAATATCGCAAGAAGGGGTTCACTACGATCTGCGACTAGAGCTGGCCTCTATAGAAAGAAAAACACCTGTCAACGGAAATTAGTCTGAAGCTTCTCGAGAGAAAAAAATGCCCGGACTTCGCGAAGAAAATAAGGCTCTTTCTCCAAGGTAGAAGGCGAAACTCACGGCGGGAGGGAAGAGATCGAGGGGGGGTTCTCTGTTGCCAAGAGGAGGGAAGATATTCGCAAGATTTCCGTTCTACAGGGAACGAGGACGTAAGGGCGGGGGAGGCCGAAGTCTTAATCCTCCTAAGGACTTATAGCTTATAATATGCGTGCGCGAAAAACCGGAGGATCCCCCTGCAGAGGGGAGGCGACACGAAGAAACAGGAAGCCCTCGAGAACTATCTTCTGCGTAAGGAGGGAAGGATTCTCAGATCTCACGCCCTTAATCACGATGCAGTGATTGAGTCCGGATGCCAGTTCGCGGTGCGATGGTCGAAAAAATCGGCAGAAACCGCTGGCTAGGAGTCTTGCCTAGTAGTTCGAAAGGGTCGCACGCCGTCAGTCAGGACATCGGGGAGCAAGGTGCAGCGCGCGTGATTCGGAGCCTGACCCTAACTTCGAGACCTGAGACCCTACGATCATGCGCCGGCATCGATCGAAGAAAAGCGGAGTGGGTAGGAAAGTTCTCCGGAGCTGCTTTGAGGAGGAGCGGATCCGACGAGCAAAGACCTGAGCGCAGAGGGACGCGAGCCCGAGAGGAAAGGGGGGGGCTACCAATTGTATCAAAACTGCCAGAAGAAAGGGGAAAAAAGGATCTCCCTAAGGGGAATACGTACTACAGAGGAAAAGTCTCGCCACATCCGAATTCTAAGAAACTCGGCATCGCGAGGGAAACCTGGTGCCGAACTAACTCTATCGGGCTTTAGAAGAAGATCTTGCAGGAAAGAAGCGTTCTCACTAACGCCAACTTCGAAAGGTTCTGTCTGACCTCGTCTGCGAGACGAGAACGGCTGCTGGGGGGGGGGATCACCAACCAGCTTAAACAGAAAAGTGTCACTTTGTCCATGCGTCCCTACGGGAGGACTACTAGGGGATGAGCAAGCTCTATACGAAGCGCGCCGAAAAGCCGCCTTAATCTAAGTGAAGGGGGGGGGGGGGCAGCACCATCTCGAGCGCGTTCAGAAAGGGCTCGGGAGAGGGCTTTGTGCTGGAATAACGTAGGGGCTATAGAAACTATAACTCCTTGACCATTACGAACGCTAGGGGGGGGCCACCATGTGTTTCGGAAGAAAGTTCCGCGTCGAGGTATCTCCCTTCTCGAAGGTGGGACGGGGAGCGGGACAGAGGGAAGATCGCCCCAGACGTGCTCGAGCGTGATCTCGCGTGAGCTCGGCGACGAGAAAAAAAGGCGGCGGAGGACCAACTATCCAACTACATAATCGGCTTCCGGGACTCGGGCAGGCCGGTAAGCACGTTATGAGAAGGGTATTTCAAATCCGGCCGAGAAGAAGAGAGGGAGGATCGATCTCGCGCTCAAGATCCTCTATTATCAAAAAAAAAAAAAAAGTCCACGCCCGAGCGCATAGGGGGCGCGGGGACGTTAAACTGGGGAAGCCTGACAGAGGTGGTCAGCATCGAGCAAAAGACTAACCTTCTCGGAGTACCGGCCAGATACTGGGCATGGTTCAGGAGAGAAAGCGTCGCGTGCTCTCTGATTGCGTTCCGCGCGGTGGCAAGGTGGCCGCGAGGAAGACTCTCAAGTATCTCTGGGAGGAGGAGTAAGAGCTTCTTAAAACAAGAGCAGCTCTATCTCCTGTCTTCCGCGCGGGAGCGGGGGTCATCACTCGAGGGAATGGGAGACGGAAAAGGAGGAGGAACGTCTCGCTACCACAAGCGCGCGTACGTCGCGAAGGGGAATCTACGGAGTGCGGAGCGCAGGCCGAGCTCGTTCTGTACCGAAGTTCGGAGGGTGTTTCCTGTGAAGGTCAGAACCCAGCCTGTGCGAGCACAGCTAAATCTGAAAGCGTTCGAGCCACAGGTGGCTAGTCTAAAAAAAAAAAAAAAGGATGAGGAGGGGGGGACAATATGAGAGAATAGAAAAAGGAAAAAAACTCTTTTCTTGAGAGTTGCTCACCCGCACCGGAGGGGTTCTGCTATGGGGCCCACACCCGCTTCTCCAAGAGGGTCAACTAGCACGCGCTCGGGGGAGCAGAACGCCACGCCCGCGAGGTCGATGCGCAGTTTCGCTAGTCGAGAAGTGGAGGCTCTGAAGGGGGGGTCTCCCTCAAGCCGGTTCAAAACTCCTAGAGGATAGCCCCCGCGGCCACGCGACAGCCAGCGCGAAAAATGCCGGAGTGGCCTAAGCGTTTCGTATGCGCAAGAAGAAAACTACTAGAGGAAGGAGCAGGAAACTGCGCACCGTCAGGCCCGCACTCCGGGGGAGACACCGCGAGAAAATAGCCTGCCAATGGCCGAAGTTTCTCGGACTTTACCGAGAAAGAGGGTTCGCGTGCGCGAGGAAAAGAGTTCGGCGGAGTCCGTCCCGCGAGGCTAAAGACGCGCAAGTTCTGCGTGCCGGCTCCGAGAGAAGACCGCGCGAGGGCTCTCATAGCTCTGGATCTCGGAAAGGGGGAAATCCATCGTGGGAAAACAGGACTTCCCGCGGCTGAGGGCAGGGACCGCTGGAGATGAGGAGCGCTAATCTGGGGGGGGTTCGCCTCCCGAGTGTAGGAGAGGAACTATAGTGGACCGCGAGCAGAGCGCCCCGCGAGCAAGGGGGCGATCCTTTAGAAAAGAAGGCCGCGCTTCCGCGACAAAAAAGGGAAGCAGCAGGCGATCCGCCGACTCCGCGTACTAGGACCAGCACCTTGGCCTAAAGGAGGGTTTCAGCTTCTAGTTCGGAGATCTACCACGAAATAGTCATCACAAGAGAATCGCTCTAGCCCCGTGAAAAGCGCGCGAAGGGGGTGTCCTGCCACCCTTGAGACGATCAGGAGGGAGGACTGAGGATCGTCTTCGTAGAGAGTCCTGGCGTCAAAGACGTCGTAGAAATCGAGCGCCGCCAAAAAAATGAGAGAAAAAACTCTGAATCTGGTTCAATTTTTGGGGTAAAGAGTCAGGAGGAAGAGGGGAGAGCATCGTCCGACGCGGGGAAGACGAGGTTGACTATGGGAAGGTGGCGTTCGTTCGCACACGAGCTGTCCAGATCGTTGCAGAGGAAGCCGCGCGCGGGGGGCGGCACCAGGAAGAATCGAAAAGCGTGGCTTCTTCGATTTCGTGGGGACTTTGAAGCAGGAGAGTGTAGTCCTGAGGGGGAGTTCGATTGCTTTCCGGGAATGAGGGGGTATCACCCACGGTCGCCTTCGAATCGGCGCGCGTAGAGCACGCGAGGGCTCGCGTGAGTCTCCTAAGAAGAAGTAGACCATCATCTCAAAGGGATCTTTCGGCAACTCACTCTTTCTGGCCGCAGTGCCTTAGCGCATTCGTCGGGCCGACGGTCGAGCGTCGGCCATGTACAGACCTCGAATTGCATAATAGAGAGAGGAGGTACGGAGAGGAGTGCAGACCTTGGCAGAAGGAGACTCCAGCAAGCCTCCCGAAAAGCGGGCGCGGCAGAGCTTGGGGAGCGCAGCGCGGAACTGCGGTAAAAAAAACGGGCAACCGCCGCTCGTGGCCAGGCGATCCTCACTTCTTAATGCAGAGGGAAAAAGTACTCACAGGCAATCTAGTGTCATCTAGAGGTCTGTCTGTGCCGATCCGAGGAGGGGTCACCTTTTTTTTCCGCCGAATTGAAGTTCTTAAAAGGGGGAAGGCCGGGATCCGGACTTTGATTCCTCCCGCCCGAAAGAAAGGCAACTCGTAGAAGGGGGAAATCGGCGAAGCGAGAGAAAAAGGCAACAAAGAGAGCAATCAACGGGAGGGGTAATCGTAGGAAACGGAAATCGCCGCTAAGATCACTCGGGCGCGGGGAAAATGGGAGGTCTAGGTGGGGGTGGCGGAGGAAATGAGAGGAGGGGAGGAAGTCTGGGGGAGGGGTGGGTAGAGGAGTTACGGGGATGGAGGATGGGGAGTAGGAGAGGTAGACGATAAGGGGCGGGGAGGAGGGGAGGGTGGGTGGGGAGGGCGTGGATGTGGGAGGTGGGGGGAGGAGGCAAGGAATTAGCAGGATGGCAGAGTAAGTAGGAGAAGGGGGGGGGATGGGGGGGGAGAGAGGGTGGGGGAGAAAGGGGGAGGGGGGGGTGGGGGGGAGAAGGGAGGGGGAGGAGGCGGTGGGAGAGGGGGGGGGGGGGATGGGCGGAGCGGAAAGTGGGGGGGAGGGGTGAAGAGCTATGTGAGCAGAGGCGTGGGATTAAGGGAGAATGGAGGGGTGATGGTGGGGCGGGGGGCGGGAAGAGGGATGGGAAGATATGGTTGGGAGTGGGAGAAGAGGAGGGGGATAGGGCGGGGAGGGAAGAGTAGGAGGGGGGGGGGGCATGGGGAGGAGCGGAGAAGGGGGTAGAAGTGAAGGTTGTGAGAGAGATGGGAGGGGGAAGTATGGGTGAGGGGGGGTGATATGCAAAGGGAGGGTTGAACGGAGAGGGCGGGGAGGGTTAGGAGCAAGCGGTGGGGGGGGTCAAGGTGGAGGGAGGCAAGGGGGGGGTGAAAGGAGGGGTGAAGAGGGGGGAAAGCAATAGGAACAAGTGAAAGTTTGAAAGAGGAAGGTGGGAAAGGCGGAGAGGGTGTACTGGAGTGGGAATGGAGGGTGGATGGGTAGAGATGGTGCGGAGCTGGTTGTGGGGATAAAAAAGGGGTGAGGAGGGGAGGTGGTGCGGAAGGAGTGGTAGAAGGGGGGGGGATGGGGGAATTGGGGGGGGAGGAGTGGGCGAGAAGGAGAGGAGGTACGGGAGGTACAGGGAAAGAGTATGAGTGGGGGAAGGAGGGGAAGCTTCGAAGGAATGACTTGTACTGTGTGTTGAGCGGACGCGGCAATGCTCGGGCGTCAGAAGCGGTCGTAGGGCACCCGATCGAGTATAAAGATGATGAAAACGAAGCTCCATAAAGAAAGGGTTTAATTATTGTCGAGTGGAGAAGGGGCCCTATCTCAGCCTCGTATAGTGGAGGGTACCTCGTAAGAGGGAACCACTCTATAAAAGTGTCCCGATGCCGTGTATTGCTGGCTCTGAAGAGAGCCCAGAAACGTCGCGCTCAGGGGAGGAAAGGAGACCATCTCCCAGGAGAGAGCGGCTGCTTGTGTAGGAAGATCATGTGCCGATCCTCACCAGACGAAAAAAATATCCTGTGAAAGGGAGAAGGAAGCTATCCAATCAGTGAGGGAGGGGAGAGAGTCTTGGTTCTAAGAAAAAGGAGACGGCCCACGCTTATTAGTTCGATGTCTTCCTCTTAGAGAGCGGAGTGTCGCCTAGCTCGGGGCGAAAGACCGAAGCCGGTCGCGGAGAGGCGAAGCTGTGGATGCGGCTCCATCGCTACGAGAAAAAAATCCTCCTCTAGAAGGAATATCTTTCATCAAAGAAGGGGGGTATAGGGCTGTTTATCGGATGAAAGCGGCCGCGATAGGGAGGGACCATCACGTGAACTGAGAAAAAAAAGAAAAAAAGGTCTTCCGTCTCTAAACATGCGAGGCAAAGTCACATCCGGAAGGGGGAGAAGAAAAATTTTGCGGAACTAGGAACTTACTCGGGAAAAAAAAAGCCAGATCGTTGATGCGAAGAGTCTCACTGTGCGCGCTGAAAAAAGCGAACCAGCCAGGTCGAAGAGCAGCGGAAAGGGAGAAACCCGACACGGAGCAAACAAGAGGTCTACAGGCGAAAGGTCTCGTAGGGGAGTCCGAGCGCGCAGTCAAGAGAAGAAGGAACGGAGGCTTAGAGAGAGAGCAATCGTCGGCATCGTGGGGGCTCCCTTGCGAAAAAAACGATACCCGAGCGACACTCAAGGAATGGCGATCGCTCGAGAAGCCTACAAGAATCGCGCGCGAGGGGAATGGATCGCGCAAATCCCGCGAAAACGGCGCGGCCGAACGTCGACATCGGAGAGCGCCACCTTCAGGCTCGAAAGAACGCGAAGTGCTGCAGGGAGAAGGAGAAGCTCGCGGGAAGGAGGGGGAAAAAAGGTATTTGGCCTCAGGGCGGAAACATCACGACTCCGGGCAGAAGCACGGATCGTATCATCGAACGCGCGGGTCAGGCTGCGAGGTAGGCTCCACGAAAAAACAACAAAACGGAGGGAGGAGAGATAAGTATATGGCGACGAAGACCTCTCAGAAGCGTCTTTTCGGGATACTTTGCAGGGGAGGGCCCAAGTCACGTGCTTTATCCTCCCTATGCAGGAGGCAAACTGCCGCGCAATCTCCCTGAACCTATCCGCGTGGGATGATGGAGGGAGACTATAATGGCGAAGGAGAGATCCGACTTCCGCGGGGGAGGTCGCGCCGAAAGGGGGCGCGGAATCAATAACGAACTCAGCTCTATTCTTTCTTGTCTCGAGATCTTATAGAAAAAGAGCTGATCTTACTCTCAGGATCGTTTGCCAGACACGTTAGACCAAAAAATGCCGACGAGTTGCGGACTGAGATCGCGATATCCCGAAACGGACCCTGGCCTGCGCGAGGGAAGTCTGAACGAGAGACCTTGCGCATGGTCGAGACTCGTGTCGCCTACGTCAAGGGCTTTCTCGAAAAGATCTTCGACCTTCTGATCGAGTGATTGCCAGACAGAACAGTGAACATCGTTTCGAATCAAAGAGGCTTAAAGGGTGTGTCACCGAGTAAAATCGGACTGAGACCAAGAACCATGCAGCTGTCGCAAACGATGTGCCGGTGGCCGAATCCTCTGGCCTCGGACTTGAAGCAGACGAAAGAGGATCGAAGCCTTCGAGGAGGGATCATATCGCGGGCCGCTTGGAACTATCAAGCCTATACAAGGGCGGGGATTCAGATATCAGCACCTCAGAGAGAGTGCTATCTTGGCCTGCAATTCTGTTCGCATTGCTCGCAAAAGCCTCGACCTTCTACAAGAAAAGCTTCGGCTTCCTAAGAAGCCCGAGCTCGCGCCACGCCGGACTCGAGAAAGGGAGATAGGGAGAAGAAACTACTACTATGGGGAAAGAGTGCCGCTAGAACAAAGAAACGATCCTCTCACGAGGGTAGCTCACTACCTTTCCAGGGCGAAATGGTGCTCGTCTTTTGAAGGAGGCAACATGATCTGGAGAGGAACAAGCCCTGCCACGCCGTGCGAGAAATGGATGTTTCTAAGTCTGCATCACCCGAGCGCTGACATTTTGCTTTGGGCTATCTTCCTCCTGCCATCACATCGGGAAAACCAGACACGCCGCGCCCAGTTTTCCGTCGTACGAGAACACGCAGGGAGTACTACTATGATACTCAAGAAACCTTGTCCGAGAAAAATACTACCAGTGTCTTTGGCGTGTGGCGCTGAAAATCATATGCTGCAGAACAAGCAAAGGTGGGTTCCTACGAGCTCGAAGGGGTCCGAGAAGGGGGAGAGATCGAGAGAAACACAGTCACAAGCGTCCTGAACGTCGAGGCGTCTCGTCTCCGCCCCTGCGAAAGACGAGCGCGACTTTCAAGGTCTTAATGCAAGAAAGGCGTATTTGCTCAGTGTTTTCGCTTTGCCCGATGCGGAGGCAGATCGCTTCGCTCAAGGGTCCCGTTCTACGTTTGCCTCGGTATCTTGGGAGAGGAAGGAGGATCCGCCTGCCTCGTTGAAGGTCACCGCGTATAGAAGGGGGCGAGCCCCACCGAGATCACAAGCATCGATCGCATACAAGACGCAAAGACAGGAAGCCCTCGAGAAGAGCTGCGCGCGTTCGGTGAGGGCTGAACGAGGATCAAAAATCTCCATCACGGTTATTGAGAAAAGGAGCAGTGGCGAGATGGCACTCTGGAGAGCTCGTCCGCGAAAGTCTTGGAGGGGATCTTCTGGAGGGGGGAACGGAGGAGGGGAGTCAAGGTCGATAGGGAGAAAGTACATAAAGAGCGATGGTTGGGAGCTCTAAGGGTCGTAAGCTGCAACCACTCTCGGAGGAGTAACTGAGACGCTTCTTCTACTGGAAGCGAATCTTCAGGAGCGGATTTATTAAGCCTCCGTGTCGGCTGGTAGTATAGCCTATGCAAAGCGTGCAACTCAAGTCTTCGCTCTTGACTAAATCCGAACGGCGACCCATGTGGGATCAACGGCCAGAAGAAAATCGCCTACGCACGCTGAATCTTCTCGACTCGCGACACAGATACGAAGGAGGGCAACTCAAGAGAGGTCATCTCGATCTTGAAAGGACGAACGCGCGCGCTTGAGATGCAACCAGGCTGAACTCGGCGGCGCGGGACAAAAACACCTTCTAACGAAAACCGTGAACTGGACCGCGTCGGCTCTTATCGGCAAGAGAAAACGGCTGGGGCGTATCAAAACAGATGAACGCGAGCAGAGGTCAACTAGCTGTCGGGACGCTCGAGGGCTATACGACGAGGATGCCGTGGAGACGAATCGCCGCAGAGTCATCGGGGTACGTGAAGTTGGTGCAAAGAGCAGCCGCGCGTGAGAGGAGACTTCGCGATTGAAGCTTCTGCGTGATAACGCGTTGAAGCGAACGATGCCCCGTCAGGGGAAAAAACAAGGTGTGCGGGTTCCGAGTGGTAGCGTCTAGCGTAGCCTGCTGCTCGGGGGGTCTGGATCGGCCGATTGGAGAAGGGCTCGAACAAGGCGTGCTCGCAGGCGTGGAGGTCGTAGAAACGGGGTACTGAGAAAATCCTCACGGAGAGTCCTGGAACCAAAGACCTCGCGACATCATCTCCGCGGGGCCTCGGCATGCCGCAAGAGCACGTTAGTAGCGGCAGATGTTCAAAAATCCTGATATCAGTCGGCTTCCGTAGTCGACGAAAAAAAGCCTCGAGGAGGAAGGAAAGAACCGACCGAATGCGCGAGATAGCGGGGGGAAAACGTGACCTTCGACAGTCTGGTCCAGCAAGCGAGCACGCGGGCAAGGAAAGGTTCGCGGGGGAAAAAGGAAGCAGGCTCATTGGCAGGGGGTACGCGAGCTCGCGGGTCAGTCGAGGAACGAGAGGGGGAAAAATGTGGGGGAAATTCGATAAGAAGAGAGTCTCTGCGCCGAGATAGCACTCTTCCAAGCCCGGGGATCAGCGGCGCAAAATGGCGTGCCGCGCGTGGCTGGGGGTGTATTCAGAAGAGATCGGGGGGACGGTCGGAACCGTTTGAGGCGAAAGCGCCGAACGAGCAGTCGCGAAGAACGGAAAAAAGTGGGCGCAACCTCTTCAGCAATTCCTTCTGGGCGTGAAAGCAGGACCTAGCGCATACTGTTAACCGGCTTCTGTCTAAGGTTTTTGTGTATCTCGTCGACGAATGCGGGTTATCACAAGAGAAAAATCTGAGCAGAAGATTCCTATCCACATGTGCTATCTCTCACACAACAAGTTATGAGATGAAAATAGCCTGTGCCAACTCTTTTCTGGCTCAGATCTTCGTTGCTCACAAGAACCTGCTAGAAGATGAACAGTAACACCCGCTTCAAAAGCCGCGGCACTATGGCACTCGTCAGGGCCGCTCTCCAGGGAAAAACTCCTATCTGGAGGAACTATATGCTCCATTTGCCTGATCGAGCGGCGCGCGGAAGCGAGAACTTTGTAGAAGAAAAAAGCGTCCGCTGATAGAACCGTATAGAGAATTCCCCGCTGCACTCGCGCAGCCATCGAAGGAGATGCTTCGGCGTTGGGGCAGCGTGCGATCTCGTCCGACGCACGATCACGACTCGAAGTCACCTGCGAAAAGAGACTGAGAATCGACGAAAAAACCTCAGCTCGGCGAACCCCCATCGCCTTGCTAAGGGGGTTACCTGCTACACCGGGGTGAGCGAGTGAGGAACATATTAGTTCTTCTAATTTCACGTAAAGAAGATCTAGTGAGAATCCTTTGTTGCCTGAAGAAGACGAGTATCTTGCGAGCGCTCGAAGGCTCGAATCGATCTCGGACGGAGGAACTCCATCGGCCAGTCATAGTGCTTCCCGCGCATGCGATTCCGGCCGTCGGAGAGGGAAATGGATCTCGGGGGTTTGAACCGCCGAAGGGAGGGAGCCTAGCGGGAGCTCGGACGCTCAGGAGCACGCGAGTTGGTCTATCCATTTTCTCAATAGGTTATCTCTCCAGAAAAAATAATATCCTCATGTACTCCTCGAAGAGTAACCTTAGAACACCTTGGGTTTCCTAAGCGTACGGATTTTGTCAGGAAGATTCTCGATCTGAAGTCTTTCTTCCAGAATATCGGCAAATCACCCCGTGCGCAAGTCGCTCTAGGGCTTCACCCGGAAACTTCCGAGGGATGCTGCCGGGAAGGAGCGGGCCCGGTCTCGCGACGATAAAAACACAGAAGGTTATAGAAAAGAAGCGTCGCGGCCGCAAGAAGTGACACTCTGAGGAGGGGGGGGCGTTCAGCTGTGTGGGAAAAGAACCCCAGCCCCGTTCAAAAATTGCCTTCATCG
>Ga0179591_1203799_pt1 | contig 11709 bp, 14 predicted proteins | sample CZOMad2_1_08_16f_FD_182891 | JGI IMG/M metagenome (GOLD analysis project Ga0179591, IMG submission 182891) | Vadose zone soil fungal communities from Angelo Coast Range Reserve, California, USA - CZOMad2_1_08_16fungal (PacBio error correction) | ecosystem: Environmental > Terrestrial > Soil >...
GGGAAAAAAAAAGGGGGGGGGGGTCGTTTTCTCAAAAATTCAAAGGAACCGAAGCGTAAATGACAGGGTCAAAAGACGTTTTTTGGGAAAAAACGTAACCTATACATTTCCCGTGGACCTGTGGGGGTGCCCCAGCAATGAGCCGAAAAAGGGGTTAAAAGGGGGGTTAACTCGAGCCAGAACCAAGAAGACGGTTGGAAAAGAAAAAAGTAAACTTGCCGGCAACAGTCGGCGGAAAAAAAGTTGTGGGCGAAAAAATTCAAATACACGGTGGAAAGTTACAAGAAAAGAGGTTGTCGGCAGTACGGGAAGGTTCAATGGGGAAAAGGATGAAAAACCGCGGGTGGGGTTTTGTTTGGAAACGCACGAGGGGAAATATCCCGGAGATGCACAGGCAGGTAGGGGAATATCCTGTTGTTAAACGAGACCAGAAAAAAAATGTTTAGGTGCCAGATGTTTCGACCATAAGGTACGAAACACGGGTGGTGGAGGGGTCGACCGCCAATGCAGAGAGGAGGGGGGCGTGGCCCAAAAAGGGGACTTAAAAGGAAAAGAAAGGGAGGGGAATCTCCTTGGAATGGAAATCAGGTTTTCGTTGGGTCTCAGAAAAGGGGAGCCAAAACGGGGGGGGGTAGAGAAAGGGGAGAGCGGATCATTAGGGACTTCCAGGCAGGGGGTCCGTCGAAGAGGGCATGGATGAAGCGGGGGTTGGAACTTTCTGCTTTGGGAGGTCAGTGGGGGGGTTGGGGGGCCACCAAAGGGGTTCAAGAAAGGGAGAGGAGTTTTTGTAGTGACACCATGTTCTCTATCGAAAAAAAAAACGCGGGGAATGGGGCGGGAGAGGAGAAGGGGGCAGGTTCACTCAATAATTCCATCCGAAAACAAGTCAGTAAAAAAAGGGGGGTCAGAGCGTCCGCGACCAAAGGTGTATGGGGGGGGCTGCCGATGGCATATAGAAAGTTGGTGGGGGTGTGGGTTGGGGAGGGCACTGTGTTTGAAATATGGTGGCGAATACCGGTGGGGGGGCCATCTTAACCAACGCAAGAAAGGAAACTGGGAGTGGAAAGCAAAAGGAAAAGATTCTGGGAGGGAACAACCCTGCTGGAATGTTTATTTGGTTCTTATCCCAGTGCAAAAGAAATGGCAGTACTATAGGAGGAAAATTTTCACTCTGATTGGGGGGATTTTTAGACAAATCGATAGAACTTGTCAAGGAATCAGAAAGGATCAGCATTGCCGCCCTAGAAGATGCAAAAAACGTCCGGAAAAAAAGAAAACGAGGCCGGGGCGCCTGTGGTGTTGGGTTGGGGAAAGGAACATATGGAAGGGGGTTTTCCCACCAAGAAAGGGTTGTGGACATAACTTAAAATAGGGGTCAACAGGGGGAGACTGAATTGAAAAAACAAGAAAAATGCGGTCACGGGCCTGTGGGAGAAAAACTTGGTGGGGGGGTGTCCCCGGGTTTGCCAGACTCCCGGGAACCACGGTGGGTACACCCCCCGGGCATTGGGGCGCAAAGTCACGTGGCTATGGGGTAGGACGGTGTGGGGGGGGGTCGTAGCACAGTTCGGGGGCGGGGTCAGGTACCCGGCAAAAACACAAAATGAAAATTCCTTTGGCGAAAAAGCCCCGCACAGCAAAAACCCGGGGGAAAAAACCGACGGGGTGTGAATTCTCTCTGTGGGGCGTGTCAACGAAGAAAAAACCGACACCAAAAAACAAAGAAAAAGACAGAAAAAAAAAAAAGGTAGACACAAAACCCGTCGATACTGCCGTGTCAAAAGTGCAGGCAAATATAATCGGGGCGGAGACACAACACCAGAAATACACGGGAACCCGCCTCATTAATACAACCCACTGCAAGGGAGCAAAACTAAATCGGACGGCAAAGAATAGCCCCATAAATATATTTAGAGGTGGGGGGGGTGTAAATGTACAGACCGAAAGGGGGACACTTGGGTGAATATGTGTCTCTTAAACCCATCTGAACACGAAAGAAGGAGGGGAAAACTTCCTGTAAGAGGACCGGAAGGGGGGTTCCTTTATAAACCGCCGAAACGAGGGATGCAGCGGGGAAGAACAAGGGGGGGAGGCGTGTGGCCTTACATGAAGGGGTGTTTAGTTATATAATAACAAGGGAAGTTGGGGGAACGATGGAAAAAAAACAGTTTTGACCAGCAATTGATCCGACGTACAACAAAAATTAAGGAATTAAAAGGTAACAAGACGAGGGGGAACATCGACGCCTGGACAAAAGAGGGGTGTGGAAAAAAAAATTAAAAAAATGGTTGTCACCATGGCATAACAGCAGAAGAAACCCAAAGAACACCAATATCAAATAAGAAAGAAGAAAAAGAAGAAACGGCGGGGAGAGGGTAACAAAGGGGCAGGCCATGAAATGAAAACCAGAACTCATGACACAGGCAGAGCGTATACAATGTGGCCAGAATTTGTTGACAAAATTAAACGAAACGGACCAATGAGGTCAACCAAAAAAAAAAAGGGCACAGTGCGATAATGACATAAAACAGAGAACCTGTCCTAGGGTATGTTGGCGCGAGGCTGGGAAAGGGCACGGGGAAAGAAAATGCTCACCGAGTAAAGTAAAAAATAGGTGACTGAAGAATGTAGAGAGCAAAGTTACAAAAAAGAAAAGGGGTTTCCATTGACTATTTGAAAGGGGGAAGGAGGGGTAACAAATGGGAAAGAGGAAAAAAAACACCGCGCCATTGACGCGGGAGGGGAAAAGAACAAACCAAAAATGGAGGATAAGGACGAAGAGGGGGAAGGGGGCAGTCCCTCAAAGGCGCAGAAAAGCTTTGTAAGGGAGGGGTACGGACACTAGGTGTCACTGTGGGGTTGGGGCATAGGGGGGGGGGGATAAACCCTGGGGAAAAAGGAAAAACCGAAATCGAAAAATGAGATTGAAAGAAAGGTATGAAAAAATCCCAGGGAGTAAGCGACATGTGGGGAAAGGCAAGAGAAAGAAGTATTTTCTTAAAAATTTGGTGGGAAAAGGTAAAAGGGGAAAAGTGGGAAGGGGGAGAGTGTCCTTGGGTGCCTAGGGGAGGGCTGATTCATATTCTAAAAGGAGTTGGAAAAGGGGCAACAATGTTGAAGTTTTAAATGGGGCGCGTGGAAAAACGGAAAAAAAGGGAGAGAATAGTACCAACAAGATTAAAAAGTTGGGTTTCAAAGGTAGCCAAGGACCAAGTCACAAGAAGCGATGGTAAGTATTCTTTTGGGGGTGGGAGGTCCGGAAAAGTAGGGGGGGGCGAAAAGACGGTTTACCCTCAACTTTAGTTCACAAAGGGGGAAGACCTTTTTTGGGTTTTCTAAACAAGGACTTAAAACGGGAAGAAGGGGAAAGGGTAATAATATGTGGCGTTGTCTTACAAAAAGGTAATGATTTGGAGACACAAAGAAGGGACGGGAAGAAAAGGGGTGGAGAAGGTTGCAGGGGGGGGGGCACGGTTGCTGGAGGGTACCAAGAAAGGGGAGATAACTTGTTGGGATGGTTGGATGGGGGGGGGGGGACATGACCAGGAAGGGGGGGCAGGGGGGGTGATAAAGCGGGGGAAAAGTGATCGGAAACACGAGGTGCGTAGCAACAACAAAAAGGGAGGAGGGATGTGTAAGTAGGAGGGATAAAGGGAATAAAAGATAATGCCCTCGGAGCCTATTCATGTCCGCACAGGGGTGGGTGTTGTGGCGAAACACAAAGTGGATAGCGGTGAGCACTAAAACCTGAACAGTCAAAAAAAAGGAAATCCACACTGAAGGAAGGAGGGATAAATGGGGTTATTACAAAAAAAGAAAGGTGCAGCTTGGTGGGGTGTGAATGAAGCCATGGTAAAAGTTCTCGGGTGAGAACAAAATAAATTGAAGCAAATGTGGGGTTAATTGAAAAAGTGGGACTCCTGACTGGAACCCACATTTCGGGGCAATCAAACCGGAACATGGCGGATTGAGACCCCAACAAGTAACGTAAAAACGAGGAGTTCCTGAAAGAGACGCCGTTGCCTGGCTCTATAGAAACCAGCGATTACACGAACCAAGCCCTAGGGCAGAAGTACGAAAAAACGCAAGTTGTGGTGGCCGAGGTATAAGGGAATCTTACAAGTGGGAAAAGTTGGGAACCCAGTGACAGGGGGGGGGGAAGGGCCTATGAGACCTCCTTAAACCAGCCGAACATGATATTGAGGGGTAGGGGACAGATGAACCAAAGAAGTTTTTTGTTTTGACAAGCACCTAGTGCCTCCTTCGGGTACACAGAAAAACCCGTATAGGGCAGGACAGACGCCCAGCTCTCGACTAAAAACACATTCCCTTTCAAGAACTCAACGCGAACACAAGAATGGGCTCGGTAGCCCGGGGGGGGGCTGGTGGGGGACGCCCCCCCGCCAGGTGGGGGCGCGGGGTTTGTGCCCCGGGGGTTTGGGGTGTTGGGGGCCCTTGGGTGGTGGTGGGTGGGGGGGGGGGGGGTGGTCATGTGGTGGTGCGCACCGCCCCCCTTCACGCCCCAACTGCGGACCCTCGATGACGCCCACCCCCTTTCCCTTGGGTGGTTTTTTTTGTTTTTTGGTTGTTGTGTTTCCGCTCTTTGCCTTATTCAATTGTTTTTCCCCCCTATTGCCAATGGGGGGGGGTGGGGTTAATTTGGGAGTTTTTTACCGGTTTCCCCGCCTCATGTGGGGGGATTATGTCTCCGGGTGGGCTTCTTGGGGTATTGTTGGGTTTTTTTGTGTATTGGCCTTCGATCGCGCGATCCTCCCCCACCCTCCCCAGCCGCCGTTTTGGTGTATAATTCCCTCGACGACACCGGCCCGGCGGGCCGAAACAATCAAAACCCCCGGGTGGGTAACGGAAAACCCCCGCCACAAACGAAAACAAAACAAAGTAGAAGACTAGCAAAGCAAGGCGGAAAAAACCGGGGCATCGGGCTAACCGCCACACAATACAACTCTTCATACAAATGGCAAAAATGCACCAAACAACATGTTCTCGTCGGGTTCCGCAGGAACGGGGGTATCTCCCCTGTCAAAGTCACGCACCAGTGGGTGTTATGTTCTGATTGGTAATGGGGGGGAAAGGGGGGGAAGGCCCCATTTCACTAAGCTGAAAAGAAGGGGGAAAACCGCGGGGTGGGGGAATTTGGGGTGAGGGTCAATTATAATTGGTGTGTGTGTGTGGTTGTGGTTTCACTCGGTGTGAGCTGTTTGTGTGTTTTCTTGGCAAAGGAGAAAATCGCTTAAGGAATATGGCGCAAAGAAGCCGAGTTATCGGGGGCATGGGGGTGGTCCTGGTGGGGGGGGGTTTTGTTAGGAAATTTGGTCAGGGGGAAGGTGTGGTAAGCTTTTGGAAAAAGTCGGAGGGAGTCGTGGTTGTTGGTGGAGGGACAGAACAAGGGGAGGGGTACACAGGGTTTCCTACATGTGAGGTGAAGGGGGGGATGACATGGTGGGGTAAAAAAAAACAGATGTGGGTGTCTGCTTCAAGTCAAAGGGGTTTGGGTACAATTGGTGAGAAAGGAACAAAAAAGTGGGTACAGCAAGACAGAGGGGGGGGATGGCGGACCGCTGGAAAGTCACTTTTTGGGGGGGTTCGGGCAGAAGGGGCAAATGGGGGACAAACATTTTCTAGGGGGCATCACACGCCGGTGCGAAAACGAAAGGTGTTCATGACGGAGCAAAAAAAAAAGGGGTTCGGGTTTTCGACAACACGGTGCCCACTCCCTCAGCGGTGTACAAAGCGGGCTCGGGCTCCCGAAAAACAATTTCCTGCAAAAGGTTGGGCGACGCCCATTTGCTCGAAAGGGGTTTACCAGCTGGCTCGGGGAAGAACATGAATCAAGCCTTTGCCCAGCCTGTCACAGGGGGACGAAATGGCGGAAAAAAAGAAGAACAAAAGGGCGAGTTGGGGGGGACGTAGGAAGTCAGTTATCTGGCCCTGCAAGGGGATGTCATGAGGTTCTTGAAGGGAGAAACACAAACGTATGGGGATTTGGTGGAAAAGAGCAAAAAGCGCATTTGGGGGGTGGGACGAGTTTTTGGTGTAATATTGTCTTTAAGGGTGAGTGAAAAGAGTGACACCCCCAAAAAAAAAAAAAAAAAAAAGAAGAAGGCTCAACTACTGGGAGGGGTGACTAGAAAGTCTGAGGGTTGGGGGCAGACCAACCAAGAACGATCAACACAAAAACAAACGGCAGACCCAAGGACCAAAAAATTTTGGTAGCAAAAGGGAAGGGGGTAAAACTCTTAAAATAGCACTGGACAAGGGTGGGTATCAAACAACCTAAAGCCGCGCTGAGGCAGGGGAAAAACGGCCTGGAAACCTGAGGGAAGGTTGAGTTTTCACAATGGAATTGAGGCGGAGACCAAACAGGGGAAAAAAGAAACCAAAGGGGACGAGGATTTAGCGCGGGACAACGTGGCGGAAACAAACGAGAAGTGAGAAGGGATTGCCACTCTCCAGGCATAGCGCTTCGGCGCGTTCAAAACAGGCTGGGAGAACGGCTAGGGGGCACGGGATCCCTCCGGGCGAACCAAGAAACAGACGACACGAACCAGAAAAAAGAAAGCCAGGGAAAATCTAATCAAAGGACGTCTAAATGGGCGGATAGTCTATTCCCCTACGGTATCAATGAAGGGGAAAAAGCAGTGGCAGACCGACAGACAGCAGATGATGTTAAGTAAGTGTTTCTGCTGGAAAAAGATTTTAGCAAACGGGAGAATCGAAAAGGTTGGCTAGGGGGATAACGGTGGTTTTCCACGCCTCGAAGAAAAAATGGGGAAAGAAAAACGCTCTTTAGGATTAAAACAACTAGCTGGGGGGGTGGTGGTTATACTGCGATGAACAAAGGTGTAAAAAATGCCCACTGAAAAAAGGACCGGCGAAAAAGAAGGGGAGGAAAAGAAAAAAAGAAGTGACAGTCCTCTAGCGTTCAATCCCTACCTATAAGTGTTAGTAAACGGAAAAGGGGGGAAGGGAAAAGAATTTACGAAAGTGAGGTGCTGAACAGAAGGGGCAGCGCCAATCGGGAGCGCACGAGAAAGCCAAGGGGGGGAAGAAATAGAATAAAGAGTGTATTCTAATTTGAAAAAAAAACTCAAGGGGGATCTGGCAGAGGGGGGAAAGGGGCAAACGGGTTTGGGGGGTGTGGCCACGGATAAGATATTCCTCTCGTGGAAGTTAAGGGGGCCCCACCAGGGAAGGGGGGGAATTCAAAAAAGGAGGAGAACAAAAGAAAAAGGGACTTGCCTTGAGGTAATTCCGACCACTTGGGGGGGACGCTATTTTGTTCGAAAAAGGGGATATTTTGGTGTGGTTTTTTTCAAGAGAAGAGTCAAAAAACATTGGGAAAAAGAAAGGGTTTCTCTATTCTTCAGGGGGGCAAAGCGAAAAATGATCGAATTGACGGCAGGGGGGGAGGGAAAAAGATTGAGGACACTTTCCTTGTGCCAGTTAAAAGAAAAATCCGTGGGTGGGGGGGGCGTGAAAAAGGTAAGACGTCCCAGTCAGTACAGTCTATGAATAAAAAAACAAAGTGGGTCAAAAAGGATGAGAGAAATGGAAGTGTGACCAACGGGGGGGGGGTCAAATTTAGCCTCTTAAACAATTTAAGAAGGGAAGAGTAAAAGCACGGGTGTACCAATCACAAGGCAAAGGGGGAGAATAAAGGGGTGGGACCAATCTTGAAAGAACCCAGCATAATCCGCTAAACGGGTATGGGGAAAGGAAAAGAATCACAGGGAGAAGTGTTAATCAAAAAAAAATGAAAATGGACAGGAAAAGGAGAGCCTACAAAGGGGAGGAATGGAACTTCAAAAGGGGGGGGACAGAAAAAATGATTTTGCAGCACAGCTGGGTTGGGGTCCTGTTAGAATTGTCATGGGGTCAGGCGGAAGGTAATGAAGCGAAAGGGGCAGGAATGACGCAAAGTCAGACAAAGACGTGTCACCCTGTTTAACCAACAGAAATAAGAAAAAAGGGAAAATTAAAACTAAAAAAGTGGGTTGGTTTGGAGGCCCCAGCGCCTAATGCGTGCACACAACCAAGGGGCACTTTTTGTAATGAGGGGAGTGCATAAAAACTAGGGGGCGTTCCAGCGGGGAGTAAAAGGGACTGTTTGAAAAGGGGGAAAGAAAGGGTGGAAAAAAAGAAGTGTTGGGGGGGGACACAAAAGGGAAAATTAGGGTAAACAACGATGGGATCGGAGTATCATTCGGTCTGTCCCCTCTTTGTTGATTTTAATACTTTTTAAGGACCAATGGCTGACATGGGAATAAATGGGTGGAAAAAAATGGTAAAGGACGGGTTGGGCGTGTTATGGGGGGGTGGGGGAGGGGGCAGGGTTAACACCCCCATTGGGGTACTCAGATAAAAAAAGCGTTGGTTGTCAAAAAAAAATTGCGACAGGAGCGAAAAAGGGCGCGGTGGGGGCAATATGTGGTGGGTGCGTGGGGCAGTAGGGGAATTGGTGTGTGAGGGTTCACCGGATTTCATAGAAACGCGAAGAGAAAGTTTTACGAAAAAAAAACCGCATCTTTGAGGAGGCTGAAATAAGTGGGGGTGGAGATAAGTGTGGCGAATTTGCTGTGAAAGAGAAAAACGGAATCCAGTCATTTTCGCAGGTCGAGGGGTCCGGCAAGACAAGCCTGGAGGGGGACCGCCAAAGAAAAAGAAAAAGAAGAAAAAGGAGGGGGAATACACTGGCGTGGAGTGCGAGCAATGGGCAATTGGAAAAAGTCAAGCTGGACCGGGCGTCGGCCAAAATACGCTAACAAGCGTGGAAAAGTCGTAGAGAATTCTGGTGGGGTTGATCGACAGAGTAGTCGGGGCGAAGGGTAATTCTGCTTTTTGATAAATAGTAACTTCCCCGCCCAGAGAAACCGCAAAAAAAAAGAAAATGGTGGGGGGTGGGGAAAGTTCACATCAAAGACCGGTTCCCCCACCACAGGCGCAAACAAGGTGAAAAAGACAAAAAGTGTTGTTAAGATTCATTTGGTGTAAACGACACACGAGGCTACAGAAGGACGTAATAGAAATGCGTCAACTCCTGTGTTGGGGAAAAATCGAAGACACCGTGTCCGCGGGGACAAGAAACTGTTTATAAAAAAGAAGGCCAGGGCGCAAGGGGGGAAGGGGGGCAGCAGGGGCGCGGTGTATCACAGTTTTTTGGGGGGTGGCACTCAAAATGGGGTTGGTCGAAGCAACCAAAAGAAGAGAAAACAGGGTCACAGTTTGTTCGACAATCCCCTCACCCACCCGAACTGGTCGGGAAGAGGGGGAAGGAACGGGGGGGGTGGGAACTAAAAGTAAAAAATAACGCGTATACCTAAGCTTAAAAACAATAAAGGGCTTACCGGTTATGGTCTACGAAAGGGGGCGACCAAGAATACGACTGGGTCCGCAAAGGAATGAAAGAGGCCAGCATTTAAAATAAATTGACGACTAAAGACCGAAGAAAAAGGGACAAAACTCCAGGAAACTGGCCAAAAAGAAGGGTACGGTGGGGGGCAGAACAGACAGGTCTAGACCGTTGGGGAACAACGTTATCGGGGAGACAGGCCCAGCGAACAAAAGGAAAAAAAAAAGACGGTGAGACCAAGGGCCAGGGGGCAGGGATAAAAAAAGCCGAAACGGTAACTTTTTAGAATAGAACTGCGGAAAACTGCCCTTAGGGGTTAGGGGGATGGAAGGACCCTCTATATACCCATCGAAAGGATATGGGTTGAAAACAGGTGGGGGAGACCCTAAAAAGACAACAAAAGAAATCCCGCCACACAGTGTATCGTCTATTCTTAGACCCACCAATGAAAACCCAAGGGGGAAGGGTGGAGAAAACAACTACTTGGGGGGGGGAAACACACAATGACACGAAAGAAAGGAAAGAGGGGGGGGAAATTACAATGGGAAAAAAGTCCAGGACAGGAAACAAAGATAAAAGCATTTTATTTAATATTATGAAAGTGTTTTATCTACATCAATTGGGACAGAACGCACGTCGCACAGAATGTGTTTCAGAAGGAAGGAAAATATGTATAAAAAAGAAAAACTGGGGGAACCAAATGAAAAAAAAAAAATAAAAATAGAAAAAATTTGGCCACGGACTGTGGGTCGTGGATCAACCTATAACTCAGGGGGCAGGGTGCCGGGGAAGAAAATAGCGGCAGAATTTAATAGAGAGGAACACAAAAAATAGGAGGGAGGTCTGGGGGATAAAAAACCTTATTAATAAGTCCCAGACTTTTGGAAGGGCCGTTTGAAAAATGTAGCTGTTTAGTGTGAAAGGTACGGACCGAGAAAACATGGAAAAAAAAGAGGAAAGTTTTGAACGGTACGCGGACATAATCAACGAAAATCAGCATTAAATAAAAAATGGAAAAAAAGGATGAGGGTTCGTTGTAAAGCAGAAACCGGGGCTTTCCTGCAGGTAGCGTTAAAACATGAGTTGGGAAAAATTTGATAGGGGCAAAAGAACAGGTGGGCAAGTTTTTATGAAAGAATTCAACAAAACGAAAAAGCGAAAGTGGATTGGAAAAAGAAATTGGAAAGAGGATGAGGAACAGATCAGGGGGGCCAAGGGGTTGAAGGGAAGAAAGTGGTGGGGGGCTTGATAAAACTATTTGGGTGGGGAAGGGGAAAGGGAGGGGGGAATTCAATGGTTTGTGAGGGTATAGGCAGGGGGGTAAGGGGGCTGAGGGAGGAAAGAATCCGGGGGACGACCGTGTTTTGTCGATAGGTGACGGGGGAGAAGGGGATGGATTCTAAACTTCCTCATGTGGTAGAAAGTTGGCTTTAAAAGTGCCTATAAAAAAACTTACGAGGCCGGGGGCCGAGGGGCACTGAAAGGGTGTGGTTGGACGGCAAGGAGGAATGATAAAAGGCAATTCATAATCGAGTGTGGAGGGGAATGCTTGGGGCCCTCAACCGAAATGGTTTGGAGTAAGCGACCTAAATTCAACGTCAAGCAGGGTCAAGAGGGAAGGGACGGTGTTGGAAAAACATGAAATTGTGCGAACTTGTATTTAAAAAGGAAAAATCGTGGTAACTAAGACCGTGGGAGGGAGTTTGACGGGGGGGGAGTCCAGAGTGAGGGGTTCAATGATGTGTGTTGAAACCTGTGTCGGGTGTTGGCGGGGGGAGAAAAAACACCGAAGAGCCACTTGTGGTGGGTTGTGGTTGTGGGCAAACGGGGGAAGGTAACAAGGGGAAAAAAAAGGTCCCTGGGTATTACTGGCTCAAAAAAAGGTCCACAACTCGGGGGGGAAAAGAAAAAAGGGAAAAGGGTATAAACCAGGGGGGCCCCTCGAAGCCGGGGGGACAATGTAAGCAAAAAGAAAAAAAAAGGGGTGGAGCTTGAAACTCCCAACCCTGAAAACCCAACAAAGTACGGAGAACTGAGTAGAAAAAGAAAAGTTGGGTTGTGGGAAAAAAAAGACAATGTTTAAAAATTTCTCCCTTAAGTGAATGGGGGGTAAAAAGAAAGGGTGAAAGAGGCTGGGTGACTTGGAAGGGTAGGTTTTGATTTGAATGTTGCGGTAGAAAAGCCGTCACAATCTGAGACAAATGAAATCAAAAAAAAAAAAGATCGCAAAATTAGAACGTGGGAAAAGGGAAGGAGAGAAAAAGGAGGTAATTCCGTAGAGGTCACTAGAATCCACTTTCGATTACTATGACGGTGGAACAAGGGTTAAATTTTTGGGT
>Ga0179591_1239409_pt1 | contig 11709 bp, 10 predicted proteins | sample CZOMad2_1_08_16f_FD_182891 | JGI IMG/M metagenome (GOLD analysis project Ga0179591, IMG submission 182891) | Vadose zone soil fungal communities from Angelo Coast Range Reserve, California, USA - CZOMad2_1_08_16fungal (PacBio error correction) | ecosystem: Environmental > Terrestrial > Soil >...
CGGACATACAGAGAGAGGAGGTATGATGGGGGCCCCCTTTTCCCCCATGGCAGCGACCGAGAGGATCTATAAGTTCCGTTCCTTGCGCTCAATTTGAAACGGAGAAGTTTACGGGGGAAGTAAAAGATACACGTTTTCATTCCTGGGCGAATAATCCACTTCACCATGATTGCTGAGGACGAAACGAGAGAAAGAGAAAAGATTGCAAAGTCACCCTAGGACTCGTGAGAACGCGAGTTTCTTTACGTCACCTCCCTAAAGGTCTCGAGGGACGGCGGGGGGGAACCCTTTCTCCCTCCCCAAGCCCACCCTCTTCATCGAAACACCTGGGTACGCTCCGTAGGGAACCTCTCCAATCACGGGGGAGTGGGGAGGTTGGGAAAGAGGAAAGGGGGAACTGTCGAATCCGACCGCAAAGACCGCTCGCTGGCGGTCCATCTCCCCATCGCTCCTGACAAGCCCTCTGTGGGTATTGAAAGGTAGGGAAGTTCGGGGAACGGGTAGAAGTCCACGCAGCCTTTGCGCAGTTCGAGCAAAGTACCATGTCCGGCTTGGGCTGGGGAGAGGGGGGTGAGCCTCATAACGGCGTGGCTCCCGCCGCGAGGAAAATCGCGAGGCCTGTTCGATCAACGTACCATCTGGGAAGGGCAAGAGAGGGGTAGGAAGGGGTAGGGGGGACTACTGGGGAGAAACTTGACGTCCTCCGCGAGGAACGTGCAAGCGAATCTCTCGCGGATGGTAAGAAAACTACACTAGGGGGGTGAGATAAACGCCTAAAAAAACTCGAGGGGCTGCTCAGATACTGCTCTCTGGGATACGCGATCTCTGAAAACCATGAGAGAGGGACGGTACGAAGGAAAGAAGAAAATCTATCAGCGCAGATGCTGGGGTGTTTGATATAGTGGAGAGCACTTGGTGGAGGTTTCTTGCCGAAGGGACATAGGGGGCATTACAAAATAGATAACGTGTGTGCTCAATTCTAAGAAGGAGGGAAGGACTGTGCCGACATTTAGTTAACACGGGGGAGACTAGTCTAAGCCGCTTGCTCTAAAACTCTTACCGCAGGGGGGCTTCAATTCTAGAGGACGGAAGGGGGGCGGTTTTAAAGGAGATCATTCTGGTGACCACACGGAGAGAATCGGCAAATGTTTTCAGACACGTAAGTGTTCCTAAAAGGGGGGAAGGGAATTGCAGGGAACTTCCCAGGCTGCGGGGACCTCGGCGGAGGGAGAGAGACAGAAAAACTGCGAGACACGTGGTAGGAGAACCACTCGGTCGCGCGAATGCTGAAATCTAAGTGGGGAATTCACCTAGCTAGCATCCGATAGAAGAAAGGGATACAACCAGGGAATACTGCCGGTGGAACATAAACATGTTCGAATCGATGCGTTATGATGAGATGGTCCTAGGGCGAATTCACGAAGCAGGGGGGAAGAAACAAACACTTCCCTGCCGAGTACAGACCGTGCGTCTTCACGATATCGTCAAACAGGGAGTCCCCGGAGGGGAAGGGGTTTAGGTTCGACCTGGTTGGGGGTGCAACAAGGGCGCCACCCACAGTCAGAAAGGCTACGAAAAGTAAAAGTTGGAAAAACGCGCGAATCCAGGGGGCAGGACACCAGCGATCTAAAAGTTTGGGGGAAGGTCAGAAACAAGAGACCTGTTGAGGCTCACGAATAGCCTTTGCGCCCGGGAAACTTATCCTGATGTGAATGGGGAAAGAGGGCCCAGGAAAAGAGTACCCGACCATCCAAAGAGCAAGCGGCGGGAAACATATCTTTTGGAGAAACTTTGACAAGGGAGGCACCAATACTCGAAGGAGGAGCAGGTGCCTTGGTTGCCCAGGGGCGGGGAGGGGGGGGAGAAGGCGACGGTACATAAGTAGGGGGTTCATCAATCACGGGAGTAAGAAATCTTGCGGTGTGGAGGCGTTTTCTCCATGGCCCGCGGGGGTTTCGGAGGCATTTGGTTCCTTTCTCGGAAGTTCTGGATGCCGTGGACACAAAGTAAGAGGGGGAAGGGGGGAAAAGTTGTGGACTAAAGTATGGATAAACGCCCCCGAGGGGCAAACAGAGGGACCACGTAACGATAAGAAATTTTCGAAAGGGGGGGGGAGGTCCCGAAGCTAAGACGGCCCATGTCCCGATGGCAGAAAGCAAGAACCAAGGGGGGAAGAAGCCTCTGAGCGAAAGGTCGCCTAGTGGTTCGGTAAGCGTTAAAGAACTAGCGGACATGAAAAATACCGAGAAAAGCTTTCGCTTGTCCCGGTTAAGGGGCCAGTACTAGACGTCATCCTAGGGGAAAAGTTAACCACACCGCAAAACCTTCTGTACTCCGCATTGCAGACCTGTGTCCCTTTTGACTGGGGGGAACAGAGGGTCAAGAGCTGACAGGGAGGATAGAAGAAGTTCTGAAAAGTCTGGTTTGGCTAACGGGAGGCTATCTGCTAGAATAGACTATTTCCCTTATAGGGGGGAAAAGCACCGCGGGGGGCAGAACAGTGGTATCGAAAAAGAAGCTCATAACTAAGTCGTAAGATGGTTCGATAACTCAGTCATACGCAACCCCCTGAAAAAGAGGAATCAAAACGATAGAAAAAGGAAAAATCATTCGGACGGTGGTGCTAAAAGGGCACGCTGTCCCTTCGTAACCTTCTGTTTAGGGAGGAGGGGTCAAGAATAACAAAAGTGGCCTCTCGTATTGCGCGGGACTCAACCTAAAGAGGGATCAAAAAGAGGGAGAAAAGGGGGGCCGACGGCCGACCAAGTGAGGACTAATGGACACCCTGACCGTGTATAGTCTAATCGAGGAGATACAAAAAAGAATGGAGATCTCGACCCTTCATGGTCAATTTAACCCTTAGGGGGGGGGAAGTTGATGAGTGGCAGGCGTGACCAGGGTCGAGGTAGTCGTACCGAAGGAAAGAATCCATACAACAAAGGGGGGATGGGAAGAAAAGAGGGGAGGGGAGGGGAAGTTCACGCGACATCCGGTGAGTAAGGGCGCCAACTAGGAAGATACAGGGAACTAACGGGGAGACCGTGTTAAATATTAGCTCCTTACCGAACTTCCGGTGGTAGAAGCTTCTCTAAAAGAGCAGGCGGGGCTGAGGGGGAAGAGACGAAAGTTCAGGTATGAGCTGGAGTCATAGTTGCTCTTCTCCAAGGCGCCAATACTAACGGAACTTTGGTGAAGCCGTCCAGAAAAAGACTTTGCCGGGTGCGCCTTAAAAATCTAAACAGGGGGGAAGTAGGGGGGGTTCGAAAAGGGGTAGAGCGAGACCTCTTCAGAACTAATTGTAGTGATTGTGTCAGACTTGAATTTGATAGAAAGAAGGTCGCGACGGCATCACTAGTGAGATAAACCTAATCACGGAAAAGGCATTTGGGGGGGGGGAATGAATAATGAGGGCTAGCGACTCTTACTGTCGTTGCGCAGAGGAAGCGTCTGTGGGAAGAAGAAAAAACTTTCGGGGAAAGGGTGTACATCCGCGATCAAGGACCAGGGAATCAAAACCAGCGGGAATCGTTGCAATTCTAGGGCAAATAGAAGTCGTGGTGTTAGTCAGCACGACCTATCCTTCCTGGGCACATTCCAAGTGCAAGTCACGTCGACAGTGGGGGTAAGGGATACGAGTGAACAAACACCTCCAACACCATCGTCGATAAGACCCTGTTCTGAGGAGGAGGATGGGGGAGTGAGGGGGGACTGGGGGGCCCGCTGGTGACAACTACACGGGATTCTTCACTCAATCGCGTGGCAAACTACCATACCAGGTTCTGAAGAAAGAGTTTTCACATGGAAAGAGGTTGGTTCCAACCCCTTCTGACAACTGGGCGGGATCCGAAGGGGGGAGACCAAAGCAACCACGAGGGAGAGGGTTGGTAAGGGCAGAGAAGGGCCCATCGCCAAACTAACTCAGGTCAAAGCAAACGAACAAAAAAAAAAAAGACGATTCAGTCATCAGTGTCTGAAACTGCCGAGTGAATTGGACTCGTAACCGGCGCAGGAAACCGAGGAAGATCTGAAATCGCCCATCGGTAGGATTTCGATGGATATTTATCAGGAAAAAAAATTCGGACACAAAATATACTCGCTTGCAATGTGCGAAAGGATCAATCTTTCTAAGTGCAGAGGTCCGGGCTCCTCCGTGTGCCCGTCTTCGGAGAAGAACCCCAAGTGACCTTGATAAAACAGCATCTTAAAAGGGAAGGGTGACTCCAGAGAGCCTGAGTTCACCGTCGACTGTGGGACAAGAGTGGGGGGGTAGGCGACGGTGAAGAGAGAGACACTCTTTCAAGGCCAAAGCGAGGTGACTCCGGGGGAAAAGACGGCTGTTGATCTCGAGATCAACAGACAAGGTCACTATTGACGATATTCGTGAAAAGGGAGGGGGTTCAAGGGAGCAGGGGCAGTGGCGGAACTACCCCTTCACCACTCCTCTCGCAGTAAAATCTGTTAGTGTTACATTGTCATTGGGGATAGGAGGGAAAGCGGTTTCCGATTGGAAGGGGTTGGGCCCTTAAATGATCCCGCAGAAGCCGCAGCGTAAACTATCATAAGAATCTCGGGTAGGAAGAAGGGTACTCTCCGCAGGAGGGAGAGGTTGAAAAAACCTCCAATGTGGGCTAGAGAATCAGATAAATGGCAAAAGACTAGGAAAAAGAACTTCATAATGGCGCCGGATAATGCCCCAAGGGGTACCATTGATCGCACACCTGTGGATATCTCAGATAAGGGGGGGCTGTCCCAAAGGGGGGGGGGGGGGGTGTAAGAGCTCCTACCCCGCTCGAGGTGCATAAATTCTCTATGATCCGGGGTCGAAAAGTAGCAGGACTGGTTCCTCATTAGAACAAGAAGGGCCAGACATGGGTTTAGAAAAAAAAAAAAAAAAAACTAGGCTGGCCTCTTTCAGGGGAGAAGGTACGTAGAGAGAAACTCAGTTTTAAGTGCGAGTATTTATCAATATGGGGCAAACGGGAATCGAACTGGGAGATAGAAAACCAATCGCTTCGTATTATTTTATTGAGGGAGATCGTCCCGCTACAAAATGGGGGTAAGAGTTCTCACTATACAAGGACTACGGGAGCATACGAACAAGAAACGGACGCGTCGCCCAATCTCGGAAAGAAAACCATCGTGGCCGCTAGAAATCAAGAGAACAAAAGAGGAAAGAGAGGTAGGCGAGAAGGCCGCGGCCGAGAGCCAGGCGGACCACCCTCTAGGGGTATAAAGGATGCAAGGGAAATGGTTCTCACGTCAGGGAGAGGGGAAGGTATGATAGAGAAGGGGCAGGGGGCAAGCCCACGTCTCTCTTGGACTGGGAAACTAACCGCAGGTGTCTCTAACTTGCAGTGCAGCCTGTCCATGCCGAGGAAAGGAGAAGGGGCGAGGGAGACTAAAAAGTAGGACCTGGCGGGGAGAAGGAGAAGATGAGCTTGGCGGACTTGTAGACTCCGTCTAACTGGAAGAGTAAAAAGTCCCCAAAAAGAAAGAACTGGAGAGTTGGACGGTAGAACGACACATCTGCGACTTGTATCGATTTTTGGGGAGGGGGTTAGGGAGGGAGGTTCCATCGACAAACTCATCTCTGAAACGAGAGAAAATAGGGCAATGCAGACATCTCAAAGTATCTCAAACAGTATTTACCGGGGGGGAAAAGAGGGAGGGCTATTGAAGAAAAAAGTCCAAGGGGAGGACGTGGACAGTCGCCCGCGGCTGGAAATTTACAAGGCGCAGGGAGGTCACAAGCCAGTCTTTGCCAATTGAGGAAGAGCCACCTACTATTCGCCGGAGGATCCATGATCAAGGAGACGGGGAGAAGAGGATTGATTAGATCTTCAGACTGGTGTACTTGGAAGAGAGAATTTGGGTAGAGGCCTGGATGCCTTATGCTCACAAAGATTGGAATGGGGGTGTAACTCGTGGCAAGTCGTAAAGAGGAAAAAAACCTTGAGGGCGTGACACCTGGACCGAGCATCGACCTGAGGCGAATGTTTGTCACAGAAGCCACGTGGGAAAAGTCCGTAGAATGGGGAAAAGGAACGCAACGAGGGAACCTCTACTGTAAGACACTTGCACCCCTTCCCCGGATCACGCCTTCCCCGTACTGAGGGTACACTATATGTTATAAGGGAGGGGAAGAAAACCTAAACGGAATGGGAGCTTGCTTCTGGTGACGCAGTGTTTGTGGGGCTCGGACGGGAAATCCTATCTGTCGAGGGGGCGAGGAGTTCAGAGAGGGAAACTGTAGCTTGTCGTCAAGAGTAGGTTCGGGATGAATGGTGCCTGATAAGCGGGGAATTGTTGGGGGGGGGGAGAGGGAAATGGAGGGAGTGCAGCCACATAGGTAGGACGCCCCCACACTCTTCGTCGGGGTGGAACCTTTATACCAACGGTAAAGGGGGGACATTAATGTTAGTCCAGGACAAACAGTAGTGATACTGAGAGCGTCACGGAAAGGAAACTAACCCCCACCACTGGGGAGAAGGGGGGGGGGCAATCGGGGGAGAGGAGTCATTGGTTTTGGTCCCAGCCGGGCTACCTTTTTGACAAGATGCATTTTTAGAGACCCTTTTGTGGGGAACTAAAGCAATTGTAACAAAAGGGGCCACTGAAAGGAAAGTGAGTGGCGCGTGTTCTGGGATGATGGAGTGCGTAAGTTTAAATGATTGAACTTAAGTAAAGAGGCCCGCCGGCGCTAAGCATGGGGTTTGTGTCAGAGGAAAGGTCACGACCTCATAGCGAGGGTGGAAAGGGAAGTTAAGGGGAAGTCGCGACCGCGTTGAGACGGGTTACCTGGACTGAGGACCGAAGGATCCTGGGGGGAAAAGCCGCAAGAGACCACCGAGGGGAGCGTCCCGTTCATGGCCTTCGCTTTTACTGGGTTACACTTGATGTGAACCGCCAAAAGAGGACACCTTTTGGACAGAGGGAAAGACGTTCAAAAAAGGGGTACAAACCCATGTGTCCGATTCGTGACGAAGAGACCCTCAAACGGCAGGTAATTTAATGGGGGGAAGTGTTAAACTGGACGAAAAACAGGAAATGTTTGTTGGTTAAATTTGAGACTTTAGAACGTAAGTTGGTTGATCCAAAGGGTAGGACACAGGAGAGGAAAAGATGAGGGGGACACGGCGTACATCCCAGCTTGCGTTCGGCCGTGAAAGGCAACGCCTTAAGGGAAATTGGAGGAGTCTCTTCAAAGTAGCTGAGAGAAAACCCGCATTTTTGAAAAGTACTTTCGAAATATTCTACCCGTTGGGGGCCACAGGGAGGGAAGGATTACATCAGAAAAGTTGGTCGTGGTAAAGGCACCCGATGAGAGACGAAGGTCTCCCCAGATGCTCTGGCTATCAGTATACCTTGGAGGAGGTCTCGAAAGACAACGCGATCGACCTATGTGAAGAAAAAGAAATAAAAAAAATCCGGGAAATAAGGTTTGCTGGGAAAGAGGAATTAGAGCCGGAAGAAGACCGTGCATCCGGGGATAAAAGTGTTGGAGGTCGGGGGAACTCTGGATCCGGTCAACGGGCCTTTCCGTCGAGGGGGCTTCTAAGGTGGTAACGGGGGGGTGAACACATAGGGGAGGACGCCAAGGTCACAACCGCCACGCCCTTGCAGTGGGACTTCGCACGCACAACTCATGCAATAGGATGGGGGGGATCGCCTACTCAAAAGAGATTCGGTTGCGTTCATCGGACCCCTCGACGAGCGGCCCCGCCTGAACTGAGGCGTCCCGAAGAAGGGTGTCGAAAAGGGGTCCTTGGTGTTCACTGTTATGCTGCAGCCAGCGTTCGGGTCAATATGCAAGCAATGGTCAGTACAAAACTTTAACATAAAACAGAGAGAATGGGGCATGTCGTTCTTGCTGGGTCTGTTATGAATGGACAAACCGTCAACAGTCTTTGGAAGAACCTGAAAGCGGACGAGGTGTTGCTACGCAGATCTGTCCCACTGTAAAAATCGTGGTGAAAATATACTACGGATCACAAGTAGAAAATGGGAGGCAAATAGATGGGCTGGAGATTGGGGAATATGGAAAAGGTTAACATGAGGTTCATGGATGTATGAAGGCAAATTCTAAAATTGAGTGAAGGACATACGGGGGGGAGATACAGCAAGGCAGGTAGCATGAAAGGTGAATAGGGCTGTCCAGTGTATAAGCCCATGGGGAGAAAGGGGAAAAAGGGGAATGGGGCAGAGGAAGGGGGTCACTAGGTGAAAAGGGCAAAAAATTTGTCAGGATATATTTTGTGGGACTGTTGTGGAGAAATGGGGAGAGTAGTTACAGAGTCGGTCCATAGGGAAAAGGGGGGGCATTAGGGGGGGCAGGAGAAAAAAAAAAGAAAAACGCATGGTGTCAACTGGGGCTCGACAACAAAAAAGAGAATTAGAGTGTGTCAACATGAGGTCAACCATTTGGACAAGTATGTAGAGGGGGGTTGTGCTAGAAGGCCAACAAGGGGGTATGAATTATCTATCGTTGAAAAGAAGGGCTGATTTGCAAGAATGTACAAAATGTGGGCAAGGGTAGGATCGAGAAAAAGGAGATAGAAACGATAATTTAAATTGCTGAACGCAAGCAGTAAAACTTTTAAAGAGGGGGAGGAAAAAAAAGTTAAGTGGGCTAATAGATATACCATAATCAAGGGCATCCGAGGGGGGGAGAAAGAGAGGGGGGGTAAATCCTGGGATGGGAAAAAGAGGAAAGTTGTTCGTCTGATCTCCACAACGGGAAAGAGATATGCACAATGAACGGACAAAATGATTAGAGTTCAAGTAGGAAAAAAACCGGATTTGAAAAAAGAGAGAGATTGGGGGTACTTGTGGAGGGACTATGAACAACGACTTATTGACTCTGGCAGAGGGGTATTGGATTGTAGTACGAGTAGACTTTTGGGAAAAACGCAAGGTGGGACTCGAACTTGAAAAATGGGGGGTAGGAGGAGTTTCCGTAAGGAAGGTCAGAACGACAGTTTTAATCGGAGTAGTTTTGGAGGATGGGAATCCCATTTCCGGGGGGTAAAATTTCTTTTTAGACGGACCTGGGAGAAGAGGGGGAAGGGGTGTCGGGCAACGGGGGAATCGAGCATAAAATGCGATGCAATACTTGTCGAGATAGTGGGGAAAGCAATGGCTGGGGACAGGGAGGAGGGAGATTGGGTTTGGGTGAAAGGGAAAGGGAGAACAAGTTGCTGCGTGAATTCATCGGGAACGATGTAAATTGGCGTGTCAAAAACTCTCTACCCGGGGATGGGGAGGGTCCGCGGGACTGTAAGGATATAGTCACAAAATAATGAAGAAAGGTCAGGCCATTTTGTGACATGTGAAAACTTAGATGCAGGCCCGGGGATTTGGGGAGGGGGGGCTCTTGATAAATAGATAAGTGGGGTATCTATGGCCACATCTGTGTCAGGGCTTAATTTTGTATCCCTAAGAGTAGAATCATCCGTAAGAATTAATGGCAATTATAACCTCGCATGCATATTCAATACCTTCCACCACAACAGCACAGAGTGAGGAATTCGTTCGAACAGGGGAAAATTGGGGGGTGAAGGGGGAGGGAGGTAAAGTCACAGATTACATTGAATTGACATGTAGACTAAAACATATCCGGACGGGAGATGTGGAAATGCGTCGAAGAGATAATTTGAAAAACTGGGGTGGGGAATTAACACCAGCAAGACGGACAGAGAAAGAAGTATCAAGGTGAGATATGCGTTGCATCTTGTGGGATGAACCGGGGGGGTAAATGTGCAGGGGGACCAAGGAGGCTTGATAACCGTGAGTTGAAAGGAACTCTGCACCACGACTAAAACGCCTCCTTGACAGTGAAATGTAAGGGGAAGGAACTCTGGACAGTTCATGACCTTGCTAGTGACAGATTGGCAGAGAGCCTGGATGCAAATCCCTGCGGGGGGGTTGTAATTCGTTTTGTGGTCGGAGGCCGTCCATACCAGGGAAAAGGGGGGCGGAAGGAATTTGGGTTTGGGGGAAAAAAGCCAAGGGCAGAAAAGCCGTAATAGTGAGTTTAACACCCTTTGAACATTCGCAGACCTTAGGGGGGTCCGGGGGAGTGAAGAATCACGGAACTTAAAAAAAGGGGAAACACACTCCAACAAAATCAAGTCCATCAACGGAAACGGTCGTTTGTCTTCGAACTCGGATTTCATCGAAAACGGACTGCAAAAAAGGAAGTAATTGTTCGTCAGGCGGGGACCCGCGCGCACATCGTGGGGCGTGCAACCTCTGGGCCTCTAAAGGCATAAAAAGAAAAGGACTGTTCGATCGGGGTCAATTGGGACCTAAAAAGAACTTTACACAAACGCAACTCTAGAGTGGGGAGGTGCATCAAAGGGGGAGGGGGAGGGGAGAAGTCTAGGACCTATCCGAAATGGGTTCAGCAGAAATAACGGTATTCGCGCCGCCAGGAAGGTGACGAAGAACACGAATGGAGAAGGAAAAGAACTGCTGCTCCAGTTCAGCAGCGGTTTTTGAAAAACCCCAGATTCCTCCGGGCAGCAAGGGTTGCTATGGGTTCTCAACAACTCACTGGGGGGGGAAGGGCCGAAAAGAACATTAGGAAGGCAAATCTGACGGGAACGACCACATAGCTGAACCGTCACTGGAACCGCAACCCCCGGCAGGGAAAGGGGGGTCTCGGAGAAGGAAGACTGACATCGGGCGCAGGTGATGAACAAGGGGAAAAACGAAGATGACGGGTCTTTTGCACAAAAAGGGGCAAACAAAAGGGAAAAATAGGGGTACGGAGGGGGGAAAAGAACCATAGTGACACTGGGGAACTACGGCTTCGGCGGTGCAACATGATCCTCAGGTTCAGTATGATCTGACAGGAGAGGTCGGACAAGAAAGCTCTGTGCAAGGGAACGATCATTCCTGCACGGGGCTACAACTACGGGGGCTCTCAAAGAAGGGGAAGCTTACAAGCAGCTCCGCGTGTACGGTTCCTCTCATCGAGAAAAAGAAAACCTAAAAGAAAGAAGGATATAAGGGAAAAAGCTCCCAAACCAAGCCATGGTGTACACGGCCAAAGAGAATATCTCACTTGAAAGATGGGGAACAATTACTAAAGGCTGGTAACAAACTCACCTTACGGCCTTTATTCAAATCTGGTGACCACACCAAGAAGCTTTGGTGTTGGGAAACGGCGGGATTGGGGAATTTACGGGAGAAAGAGCATACAGGTGAAGGGACCTCACACGGTAAAAAAGGTGGGGGTAGCACAAGGAAACAGAACGCATGGGGTTGGGGAATGACAAACATAGTGGGATTGGGAAAGCAGATAGACACATAGCAGCTGTTTGCTTGGCACAACCGGGAGGGAACTAAGAGGAGAAAACATAGAAAAGAGGGGCAACATATGGGATCTCTTCCGCGACTAAGGGGCAGCACAACGGGGAACCATCTTCCCAACAAGGGGAGGAGGTACAAGGGGGAACCCACCATACATCAAGAGACCTCTCTTTCGCGGGTCTTATTAATAATCGGTGCTCGAAAGAAAATCGTGGGTAAGAAGGTCCGGGGGCCTCCGAAGTCTCAGGCAGGGGGCAGTGGCTTCGTCCGGAGGCTAGGATGGGAAAGTGAACCGGACGCTGAGAGGGATAATCAAAACATAGAGAAAGGCGGCAGTCGGCACTCTCTCAGTTCTTCCACAAGTCGGACGGTACGGCCGGCAAAAGCCCAGGG
>Ga0179591_1267151_pt1 | contig 11709 bp, 9 predicted proteins | sample CZOMad2_1_08_16f_FD_182891 | JGI IMG/M metagenome (GOLD analysis project Ga0179591, IMG submission 182891) | Vadose zone soil fungal communities from Angelo Coast Range Reserve, California, USA - CZOMad2_1_08_16fungal (PacBio error correction) | ecosystem: Environmental > Terrestrial > Soil >...
CAAAAAAAAACAAAGGAGGGAAGAAAAATAGGATCATAAAAGGGAACTCACCGATCGCACAAACCTTTGACGATAACTTCTTGTCTGGGTATACCCCGGTTCACGGGGGGGGACCAAGACCGGACAGGGAGAAGGTTCGGCCACTTACTCTATGCTACACGTTTCAGGAGGCACATTGGCCCAGATGAGCGGGACTGAGGGAAGGAGAGATGATACAGAATCGGACAAGTAAAAAACGCAAGGAGGACCGCAGAAAGTCCCTCAGCTGACTTGACGAAAATACCACCTGCCACCAAACAAAAGAGAGCGGGCGGGCATCAGGGGGGGCGATGGAAAAAAAGACATCGGGGGTCTTTTTTCTCCAACACGATCTTCGTCGCCGTCCAGTGGGTCGGATCCACCGAAACAAGGAAAGAAAACGGCGGGAAGAAAAGAGATAACATACTAGGAGAACTGAGGGGAGGGCCGGGATCAAAAAAAAGCGCTGTGGGTCCTCAAAAGAATAGACTGCAATCAAGCAATTATACCAGGTAGTCCTTTCTCACGGTGCAGAGATCAGGGGTGGGGTCCGCACGTGTCCTCGCAAACGAAAAAGATACGAAAGCAGGGGTAAAAAATGTCGGCTATTAATGTCCTACCCCGAACTACGCAGAGCCCCAATCGAAAAGGGCTGGTTACAGAGAAAAAAGGATGACAGAAGAAGATCCACTCAGGGGGGCGGTCAATACAGTACGGACTCACCTTACACAGTCTCAAGATCCTCAAGAAGAAGGGTTCACACTAGACTGACAATAGGGGGCAGAGAGGAAAAAAAAAAAAAAGCCCAGAGGGGGAATACCAGACCTGACGGGTTGTGGGTGTCCCCTCCTAGATTACTGCTCCCCAGTTCCGCTTCCTCAAGAAGGAGAGGACGCCGACTTCAATCGTCGAGTACGGGTAAGAGGCCCAGGTGGAAGCAGAACCACAAAGGTCCTCCAGGAACACAATTCGAAGCGTCTTATCACCTAACTACTACGACATCATCCAGAAGAAACTGAAATGCTTTGAAACCCAGAACCGAGGAAAGGAATCGATTAGGCACCTAACGACCGCTAACTGAACACCGTATTCTAACGGCTGACTCCGGAGGAATGTGCAGGGTTGCGGTTTGACTCAGAACGAAGGCCAGTGAAAGGGAGTGTCAACAGAAATAACCTTTTCCGAGCCAGGAATCAGGATAAACGAATTTACAAACGCTCGCTACTACGCAGGGAGGGCGAAGACAAACGAGAGTCGCCTGGGAAGTCAGCTTCGGGAGGTGCAATTGAAGTGGGGCCCAGAGGTGGGGAAAATAGTGGTCGACCAGACGGGAGGATTAAGGGGCGGGGTCATCTATTACGAAAAAATCGCCTACGTCAGACTACTTCGGTGGAGACCGAGGGGAGCAATTCGGGGGGGGACGAAGGAGGAGACAAAGAAGGACAGGAGTGGGGTAAACTAACCAGGAAAGTCAGCACAAGAAGTGGGAGTACGGAGAGTCTCCTCCAACCAACAACTGGATCTCTAATTAAGATTACCTCAATCGCACTCCAGACAGGAGAAAACCGAGGGGAGCGAGGGCGCGGGAAGAAAGAGCGTGAAGTGAAAATCGGGCGTCAAAGGAAGGGGGCGACCTACATAACGGGAAACCATCAAAACCAAAAAGTTCTTGAGTGAGTTGCAGGGTACCTGAGAGACCAGGGGGGGGGGGACGCCGAAAGAAGGAAAAACACGTGATTTCTGACAAGATCCGCCTTTGCAATTTCCACCTACCGGGGACTAAAAATCAGACCGGGGGGGGAGGGAGGGGGAGACAAAACAAAAAAACACAAAGAGAAAAGGGGGGAAAACCCTTCAACCTCTACACAACCATACATCTGCTGCCGTGAATGACCGACGGAGTATTAGGGATATCGAGAAAGGGTGAGTAGGAGGCGGGCTGATGGATTAAAAGGGACTAGGAGGGTCGGATAAAGATGAAGAAGATTCTCAAATAGGGGTTCACCAAACGCCCTTTACTAAACACGACGATACCATCCAACGGGGAAACTCGGCTCCGCATAAGGGAAAAACAAGAATATGGCCGGGATCGGTCACAGCCAGGGTCAAGAGAAAAGGCTAAAATGCTGGAACGGGTAGAAAATTGGGTGCTTTCTTCGACTTCTAATCTTTGTCTCAGGAGGACAACCGCGGGGGAGATCCGAAAGGGGGCAGGACCGGTTAAAAGAAAGAGACTACGATCCGGCCAAAGGGGAAAGGAAATAGGTCAAACTAAGGGGGGGGGGAAAATTAGGGGCGATCCCGGGTCAGCTAGTCTGGACGGTCCACTCTTGGATGAATAGTCCATCGACCCGACCTGGACATTGGCAGGGGCGGGGAGCAATTGGAAAGGGGCCGAGGAAAGGAGGGATGGATCCAGTTGTTTCTAATCTGGCCTTAATGAGGCGGGAGACGGTGGCTTGAGAAGGCCAAGGGGGCGGAGCCCGAGGTTGATCACTGGCTCTAAGTTTGGACTCGGTTTTGCGGCCACATCAATCGATACATAGACACACGTAGGGGGTAGCCGGGGGGGGGGGGGGGGGCGTCAACTGACGAAAGAGAGGGGAGACAGAGCCGGGGGCAGGAGTAGCTGTAGAAAAATTCTTTTCGACGTCGATACCCGCCATGCGGGGCCCGGAAGCGAGGGGGAGGGGACCCCGAAATGGGGGAAAAAGATAGAGCGAAATGAGGGAGGAAAAGAGTACGCGAAAAGCCCCTCTTGTTAAATATCAACTTAAAACATCAGCGGAAAGTGGATCGCGAACTCATGACGGTGGAAGAACCCTGGTCCGGAAAGGGGGAATCGTATAATGGAGGGAGGGGAGACGTATAAGATCAGCTTAGTGACAGATTGGAATGGTAACTCAGTTCTTTAATGCGTCGTCTCAACGGGGGACGCAGCGAACGAGGCCCGACGAGGGGGAACACAACCACAGTAAAGGAGAGGGTCGAATTTTTAAGTCTGAAGAAGGAAAGGGGGGGGGGAAAGATTGAGTTCCTCCCTTCACCTTTTTGCATATCGCGATTACAGCGCAGCAGGAAAAGACCGAGAGTGTGGCGATCAATGCAATTCTGAAAAAAAAGGGGATAGGGAACACGCCAGAGGGTGGGGGGGGTTAAAAAGGAATACCTAAGCAGAAGGAGGAAGGAAACAGAATAAGGGTCATCCTACCATATGACGTCGTGTGGCAACAGGAACCACCGTTCGGACAAGGAAGGAAAAGTCCATCAGGCAGGAAGAGGGAAGATGGTCGCGGAGAGGGACTGAGGAGGGAAAGTCCTAAAGGGGATTCTTACACGGCTCTTATGTCATCCAGTCGCTGGGAAACCACAGATAAAGCTCAGAGTAGAAGCTGGACAAACAGGTTAAAACGAAAGGGCCAAGCATTTATCTCTACTTACTTGACTACTCCTGAAAGGAGGATTTAGCGCATCGGGCAGAAGGGGCCGGCTTACAGGGGGACCGTGTGCATTAAGAAAGGGAAAGTGGACCGAAAAGGGAAGAGAGGCGAAGGGGGTACCGTTAGCCTCCCACCTGTCAATCGTCTTTGTTGCAAATCTCATAAGTGGGAACAGGGAGTGGTCAAGGGAGAGGGTATCCCACCATTAAAAAACCGAAAGCCACTAAAAGTGGGAAAAGGGGCAAGGAGTCTGAGAGTCTCTCCTCTTGGGCTTATAACCTTTGAATTAGGCCTCCGGGACCTTGCTGGCACGGGGAGAGGTCTTCTGCCTGACAGCTCTCAAACAAAAAAAAAGGATTAGTAGTAATGAAAGAAAAGGGAAAGGTTCTATGAGAAAACCATCCCAGGGGAAAAAAGGGCAAGGGCGACAGCACTCCATCAGTTGCCATTTTCGAAGCCGGGCACCGGGAATAAGGAGTACGACGGCAAAAGAAGAATGGGAAAAGCTGCAAAAGACGCGGGGAGGGGGGGGAAGGGAAGGAGAGTATGCAAAGGCAAATCCTAATCTGCACCACTCATAAAGGAGTGAGTGCGTGACACGAAAAGAAAATCCGCCTGATGCTTAATGGAAAAAGAAGGAACGAACCGGGGAAGAGTCGGAAAAATGCCCTACCAGTTAAGAGAAAAAGCACTGAATAAATTTCAGACAAGTAGAAGGCTATGTCAGAAGCCCACGGGGAGTTGAGGGGAAAGTGCCTCTTCGGACGTGCGAGGAGAGGTGTCGGCTAAGGATGGAGGAAGGGAAAAAAGGGAACAAGAGCGAATTGACATATTAGGACCATTACGACGCCGACCAAAGCACGTGAAACATCGGGGGAAAAGCTGAGCCTCGAGGGGAAAGGAAAAATCAGCAGTGATTGAAGACCGGTCCGGACCAAAACCCACGAAAGGAGAAGTTAGGATCCCACTTCTCACCGAAGCTGTTTTTAGTTGATCCGAAAAAGGCGGCGCGTAATAGTCGGAACCCAAAACAAGCAGGAGGGGGGGTAAGACAGAGAAAAAAAAGTAATATTGGCAAGGAATACGAACAGCAAACAAAAAAAAACCAAGGAAGAGAGGAGATGTCTAAGAGAAAAACAATTTAAAAGGAGCCTCACGAAAATAATCCGGCAAAGGTGCGCGACAAACGTCAAAAGGGAAGAACACCAAAGGGGAGAATGTGGTTGGGGAGGAGGAAAACTCGCGGTTTCATGAGTTAGGGCCCTGGATACCCGGCAGAGAACTAATTTGGTCAAAACCCTGCCAGCTTGGGAAAACGCAGGGAAATCGAAGTATGGGAAGGAAACCCTGGGATGAAAGAACGCTTTCAAATGTTCTGTATGGGCCCCACCTAAGGATTTTCCCTGAGACCTCAAATTAACGAGACGACGTTTCTAGGCCTGAAAGGAGGTGGTGGAAGAAGACAAGAGAGGTTTTCTAGCCTTATCGCACTCTCGTACAAAATTTTAAGGTGCCAACCGCCAGCCGCCGGGAAAGTCCTTATGAAGCGATGGAATGGGAAGGGAAGGGGGAAAAGAAGTGGGGCGCATCTTACTACTAGGCCTATTTCGCGCCGATGTCGCAGGGTACCGAACTATGTAGAAGAGGGGGGGGCTTGAATGATCGGGAGGCGTGAAGTGCAGTACATCAAACAACAGGACAGAAAAGGAGATGGAGAAAAAACGCGTGCAATTCAAAAAATAGTGGCCGTCAAAGCAACGTTCGACCGAAACGTAACGGTAGCAGGGAAAGAGACAGACCTAAGGGCATCGACAAGACAGGGGGGGGCACCACAGGGGGAAAAAAGCCGCAAAAAGTCCTCCTGGATTCATCCGCAGTCGCTCTGAAGGACCGATCTAACAGCTCACTAAACCGGGTAAATAAAGGGGACGTGGCAAGTTGTGCCAAGCTGAATGAACAGTGGGGAGAGAGGGCAGGGGGCGTCTTAGTGATCCCGGCTCCCGCCTTACGGCAGCGATACAAGCAGAGGAAGAAGTCGCGCAAAGAAAAGACAACGGGCGAGAGAAAAACCGCAAAAGGGGACCGGCCGGCAATGGTCGCGGTTCTAATTCAGAAAGGCAGGGAAGAAGTACTCAGGGTACGAGCTTTGGCATGGAAGAGAGGAGGCCGAGGGTCGATCTTTAGGGTTATCCGGCGCGAGGAGAGATATGGAACTTTGGTGGAAACCAGGGAAAACTTGAGGGAAGGAGGACGGCCGATTCCTTCTTCCTCATATTCCGTGACATACCGAAAGGGGATCGTACTACAACAGCATGAGTACAGGAGAAGAAAAAATAAAGTCGGGAAGGCAGGGAAAGAACGAAAAGGGGACGGGAGGGGGGAGGGCAAAGCGAGGTGTTGGTTCCTGTGGGGGTTGTCCATTTCTTGGGCTTATGTGGGTGGGAAAAAGTGGGGGGGTGAGAAACTCAGTCCAGGGAGGGTTGTAGGAAAAAAAATACACCAACGCGGAAAGGGACAGCTTAGAGAAGACAATCCTCTTACCAAAATTAAAAATTCTACTTCTCATACTATAAAAGAAAATGGTTTTATTAGGAGACCAAGGGGGGGGAGAGGTCTTCCCGGAACCTTTAAAGACGGAGCGCAAGTGTAAAGAAGGGATGTAGGTAGGTCTATTTTCTCTTGCTACAAGGAGAGGGGGGGAAAAGCAGAAAAAATGTGGAAACAGTCCGCAACACGCGCAGGGTCACGGTAAAGAATCTAGAAGGGAAGGGTGTTAAGACTTTTCAAAGGTTGGGCCGTGGTCAGACCTAGGTGCGAGATCAAGAGGGGGGGAGCGGGGGCGTCGGGAACGCAAGCGGGAAAAAGAAAACCAATCGGGTACCCGATGGCGTGACCAAGCAGGGGCAGGATTGTTCAGAACAGTCGAACGAAAACGCGAAAAGATGGTGACCGTTCAAACATTGTTACGAGAGGAGGGGGGGAAGGGGAAAGGTCTACAAAGTTACCTATCACAAAGCAAAAACTCGAAAGACCGGTACAAGATAAAAAAAAGGATCGAGATGGTGGATTAAAACAAGGGAAGAAAGAGAGAAGGGTTGATGTCTACTAGCACTCTCAGATGGGGGGCAACAGGCGTGGAGCAAATATGCATGTGAAGGGTTTCTGGGGAAGGGGAAAAAGAATGGCCTTAGCTGGACTAAGGAAAACAGGAAACCACCCTACAGTTGGAGCTGCGAAAATCAGACCATCCGGGGAGGAGAATGGGGCCTGTAAGGCGGTGACGTCTAGGGGAGAGGAGTCAGTGCGATAGGATCCTCCTCCTTCACCTTCTAGGGAGGGCGGATCTTCTAAAGATACCCGCGGGGAAAAGGGGGAAAAAAAGTGCAAATTGGCATCCGGGTGGAGCGTCAAAAGGGGTTTCTATGGAGTCCGCGGGATTGGCGATTCATCGCTTCAAAAACTTAGGGCCTCGGAACGGAGGGAGAGCAGCAGCGAGAAAGGGAGGGCAAAAACCGTCACAGTTTGTGAAAGAAGAAAACAACGCCTGGAGTGTTTGGCCAGCGTCACGCTTAGGTCAAGCTTCGAGTGACTCGGCGGAGGGGGGATAGTGGAACGACGGCGGGAGCCGTGGGAGAGGAAAACCCGGCCTCTACTGTGGATTCTGGAGATTGCCGCGTGGGCGAAGAAAAATACAAGCCGAGGGGGGGTCGGGAGTAGGGAAGGAGGAATTCATCACAGGGAAAGGGGGATCGAAAAACAGGAGTAACGTCACGTCCCGATGACCCTCCTCAAAATTAGATGGGGGCAAAAGGCCAAGAAATAGGCCTTGTAAAAATGGGAGTGGGGGCCATACTAGTGTCGACCACGCAAGGGGTTGTCGTGGAAGTACGGCTCAAAAGAGAGAGGATAGAAGAGGAATTCTTATCCGTGTTCCAAACGGGGTGGAAAGAAAAGCGGGGGAGGGGACGATAAATGACTCAGGTGTGGTTCCAAAAAAAGAGAAGAGGTCAGGAGGGTGGAGGATCGAGAGAGAAGGACATCCAATATGTTGTTGATGTTAAGGGGGTAGTGGATCTGAGGAAGAAAATGACCAGAAGGAGAACGCCTGTGTCTTAAGTGCTGTTGAGTTTAAAGAGAAATTCCGGGGGAGATACCAGTCGGGGAATCTCGGAGTAGGGGAAAGGATATTCTAAACCGTGGTAATACTTCTAGGCGGAATTAGGGAGGGACTAGGGCCGTGAACCGGCAGGGGAAAATGGACAGGGGATACAGAAGACTGTTTCTCTCGAACAATCTGGGGACACGTCAAACTATAACGGGGGAAAGTAAAACTAGGGAAGGCTAATGAACAAAAAAACTTGAAGGGAAAGGTAAAAAGAAAGATATATCTGGTCATCGGGACCGATCTTGGTACTGGTTTGTCGCCAATACACTAGCGGTACCGGGAGGGATCAAAAGACACTACAGGCCCAAGGATGAGTCATTAAAAATACTTGAGCCCATTAAACTACCAGTGGTAGAGACCTGGCAAGATGAAGGCGGTTCAGCTAATCGGGCCGGAATGTAATATAAAATTGCCAACCACCCTCAACAAGAAGTTCGAAATTCATCTACTTGGACAAGGGAGATCAAAAGAAAGGGGGAAAGCACCAAAAAAAGAGACAAAGGGCCGGCAGGGTTTTAAAAGAGTAAAGAAAAAAGAGAAAGATGGGCGCTGTGTCGTTCACCAAACCTCGTCGTCGGAAAAGGGCCAGAGTGAGTTGTCTTACACTTTGTAATCAACATGGACGGGGGGAAGGAGGGGGGCACCTAGATACCTAGGACGAGCTGGAGGGAAGGCGGAAGGACGAACAGCTGTGGACTCTTCGAAGATGTATCAATCGCAAAATTAGAAGATGTCGTAGTTAGCCGAAAGGGACGACTGGGGGAAACCTCGGGTAATATGGCCACGAAACGCTACTACTCAGGGAAGATACCTTACCTGGATTCGGGGAAAAAGTCCTAACAGAAAGAAAAGAAGAGGCCAAAAAAGGAGTCATGGGGGATGTTAGATCGAAACAAACCTAAGGCACGTGCTACATAATCCAACCTCAAACAAGGAAGGGGAGGGGTTAGAGCCTATCCCACGGACGCGTCAACCTTCTCAAAGAGAGGAGAATAAAAAAATGAAAATAGGAGGAACTAACGTTCCTCTAGACCACACAATTCAAGAAACTAACCTTTCCCTGTGCCCGCTCCAGAAGCAGTACACAGCGGAGAGAAATAAATTAGCGTCACCGCCGGAGCGAACGCCGAGGATCTCAACTGAGGAGGAAGTAAACCTCCAAACTGTTTACGGAGGCCCCACGATTCCTCAAACATTCACAATTTAAAGGTCCCTCATAGACAGAAAAATAACGACATAAAGGAATCCTCACGAAAGTCTGAAAGAAGTCCAACGGAAAAGGAAAGAGGAAAGACAGAAAAGGGAGAAGAGAGGGAAAAGCTATCTGAAATAGCTACACCTTATGTTTTTTCTGTTGGACTAGGGCAGAGAAAGGCAATATGAACGAGTTCAATGAACAAAAAGGGGAAGACACCTCCCGACTGCTTACCCTTCGCTCGGGGACCGGCCAACAGGGGGAATTATTGTTTCTCAAGGGAAGGGACAAGACTTCGGAAAATTTGGGATGGGAAGGGTAAAAGGAGGTCGATACGGGCTTCGGACGACATCCGATAGGCAAACCGCCAGCTAAGGAAACTGGCACGAAGGGGTAGGGTTCGACCAGCTTTAAAAGAAAACGAACAGCTAGAAAAAAAAGAAGGAATGCGGGGGGGGGCCTTCATCGTTCTCCGCTGGGGGAGTAAAGGGGGGGGAATTTAAAGCCGCAAAAACGCACCTCCTGGAGCGAGAAGGCAGACGGGGGGAAGAACTCAACTAGGACTAGAACGGAAAAGTAAACCCAGAGCGGATATCATCATCCGGCCGTGACATTTCTCAAGATTGTATTCAACTTGCAGGATTAACTGAAGGTCCGGGGGAGAAACGACATAGGAACTCAAACAGTAAAAACAAAGTGGGGATACACGTGAAAAAGGGAGGGTAAAAGGGGTCTCCTCTCACCCAGGGGGGACGTCCTAATCCGCACTTTTCTTTCTCATATCATCGCCTTTTCAAAAGGGTCAGCTTCCAAGGGGGCAATAAGGGAAGAGGTGGAACTCAAACACTAAAAGTCGGGATCCAAGAAACATCGGCAAAAGAAATAAGCAAAGGCTGGACAACTCATCCTAAACAATAACATCTTCTTACGTCAGTGCCTGCCCCGGTCCGGGTTGAATCTGGAACGGCCAGATTGTGTACGGGGAGAGAAGTTGGTAGGGAATGGAGCGTTCATCTGAAAAACAAGGGAAAAAGAGACACGATCCCGCCGCAGGAATTGCTACACCAAAAAATCATTGGTCGCAGCGCTCAGGCCCCTGTCCTAGGGGGACTCGGCGAAAAGGATCAGCGCAGCCGCTAGGTAAGAGCAGTTGCATCGTGTCGATGAGGGAGAGACCTGCGGGTCCGGGTAGCCAGTTTCTGGGGGGGGAGGGAGTCGACAATTGGGGTCGATTCAGACCTGGAGGAACTAATGCCGCTGGGCAAATACGGGCAGGGGGAACGGTGCGAAATAAGAGACCCTATATGCCAACTGTCAAAGACTGTGTAAAAGATCACTTGGGAAACGGGATGGGATAGTAGAGGGAAGAGAGCGTACGGGAAAAACCGGGGATGGAAAGGGAAAGAGGAGCGCCGAAATTTTACGCGTGTCCAATGTGGCAGTAAAGAGGCGGCTGGGACGATCAGATTTTCGACGCTGGGACATTGAAAAAAAAGGACCTTTCGAACGGTGAGTTGGATACGGAAAAAAGGTGGGATGCAGGGGAAGAGGGGGAAAGGGGAGTTCTGTTCCTCGTGTTATTCCGTACAACATAAAAGCATTATACATGCCCCTGAAAAAGGTCGGTATCATCTGGGGAAAGTCCTAGGAAAGAGGAGGGGAAGGCAAGCTGCAGGTGGAGACTGTAGGAAAAAAAAAAATGCGGTAGGAGAAGGAAAAGAGAAACCGAAGGGGCCCTCGCTAACCCAACTGGTTACAGGAAGAGGCGCTGAAAAAAAAGGATCGTAAAAAGCCGAAGGCGGAAAAAGACCATAGAGGTTCGACAATGAAAACGGAGCGGAAGACGGAAGGGGAAGGAGAGGGAAAACCATGAAAAAGGAGAAAATTTAAGCTTATTTTTACTCCGGGGAGGTCGGCGGCGGAACTTCAGGAGGGGATCGAGAAAGTGCAGGTAAACTGGGGGCAGGGGGGGCATTACCAACACATACGTCAGGTGAAAATTCAGCGTCTCAACTTTTAATCAGCTACGAGGGCACTCGAGGGGAATCCTAAAAAACAAAAGAGGTCTGGACAGTCCTGGGAAGGATGATCGTAATTAGGGAAGGCGATGGAGGGAGGGCTCAATGAGTCGGTACATCTACACATACCAGTCTGCGTTGGGGGCGGAATCACTGCAAAATTCAGGACAAGGGACTAGGGAGCAAAAAAGGGGGAGTGGGTGGGTTTAATGAACCAGGACAGTACTCAAGAAGGAGGAAAATACACAAGGGAAAGAAAAAAGGGCAGAAAGTGGGAAATCCTAAACCTTACAAAGTTGTTCTGAGCGGAGACCGGCGGACATAATTGACGCCGGATGCCAAGGGGAGAAGGCTAGATTGAAAAAATGGCGAAAGGGGGTTAGCGGAGAGGTCGGAAGAGAAGGGGGAAGGCTTGCATTCGGACAGCAATTGGTCTGACTTTCATCGCATTGATGGGACTGACCACATCGACAACTCAAAAAGAGGGGTAAAGGGGACGGGAAAAAAGGGGAACTCCGGGTGGCCTTACAAAAAAAGGGGGGCTAAAAAAGGAGAAAAGAGGGGACGAAAGCCGGCCATTCAATGATTGGCCGGGACGTGGTACCGCGGAAATGGCATGTGGGCGGGACCCGTAGGAAGGAACAATAGGAGCGATGGGGTACAAGAACCGCACTCAAAAAAAGGAAGAGGAGACTAGGGAAGGGCTCCTCTCGTTCAAAATATGACAGTTCATCTCGAGACAGGAATGGAAAAAAGCTATGACCCACATCTCATCAGGAGGCACGGGAGTAGTTTCCTGAGGGGCAGGAGTCGAAATGACCAGAAAGGCGCACCTCGTTGAACGGGGAGTTCCCGTGGAAGATCTGCTGAAGA
>Ga0179591_1298431_pt1 | contig 11709 bp, 11 predicted proteins | sample CZOMad2_1_08_16f_FD_182891 | JGI IMG/M metagenome (GOLD analysis project Ga0179591, IMG submission 182891) | Vadose zone soil fungal communities from Angelo Coast Range Reserve, California, USA - CZOMad2_1_08_16fungal (PacBio error correction) | ecosystem: Environmental > Terrestrial > Soil >...
GAAAAAAAACGAAAACGGTCACTGAAAGGCTGATATCCGCTGTCCATGATGTTGCCCCACAATCGGGACAGCAGGCCCTGACTTGGACCACGCGGAGACGTTCAAAAAGTGCAGGGGGGGGTACCAGTTCGCTATAAGGACATAACCTTCTTTGAAGAGCATACAAGAAGGGACAGAACAAGTACCGTACACTCCACCTCCTTAAAGTGCAGAATCATCCTCGGCAGAAGAACATCGCACGCCGCGAAGCATGCACGTCCCTTCGCATGCAGGCATACGAATAGGAACGTCCACGATCAAAAAACGGGAGGGCGGAGGATTAAACAGACACATCCTGCTCGCAGAAGAGCGAGATAAAGGGGGGAAATATTCCAGGCGTCAAACACACAAAACCTGAGCCTCAAGAAATGCCCGGCTCCCTCAACCAGCAGCGACCGACAAGCAACACCTGACTTCTGGCGGTCTGCGGTGGTGCGGAGGGGCTAATTCATGTCCCGTTTAAAAAACAGTCGACTGAAAGCATTCTATGAACCTCCGGAAAACCAGACGGAAAAGGGGCCATTAACGGGTAGAGTCCACCACGCACTATCGTGCCTATCAAGCGAACTGGGAGCAGATGTCATAACCCGCACCCCCTTCAGGTCTCCGAAGGGTGCACGCTAACTCACTGCAAACTTTGGGCCGCCCAAGCGTGGTGGCTCCGGTCCACCTTAGCAAACCGACCGGAAGAAGGGAAAAGGAGCCTTGAGACAGTGGGCCACCAAAGTCCCTTCGACAGTGGTCAGGAAAAAAACCTACAAGAAAAGGGAAAGCTACAGCACGGACTAACTCAGAAATCTCAAAAAATGAGATAGAGTAAAGGATGACGCGATCGTCGAAGATCAAGGAAAAGCCTCGAAAAACCAAATCGGGTATCAGTTGCCAAAACCGGGAGCAACCCCTCATCCAGGGAACACGAAGTTCCTTCAAGGGGCCAAAAGGACATCTCACCCAAAAGAATCACAGGCCTCGGAATGGAACCAAGAAAACCAGAAGAGCGCGAGCCCCCGCTCAACTTTACGAGTCGAAAGAAGAAAAACCCTTTAATTCAAAGAATCCAAGGGACCCGGGCCTGCAAAAAAGGATGGAATGGAAGGCTGGAATCTCCATCCCTCAGAAAACCGGAGGGACAAAACGGAAAGAAAACCATGTTGTTCGTCACTCTCGATGACGTGTGACCTACTTCCTCAACGCAAACGTTCATGGGGAAAGGATCCACCCACCAGCGAAACAACCTATCTCTCCGCGACTGTCACACCGGGGAAAGGGGCCCAGAGGGGGGACGAATACTTCTCCAAGTTAAAATCATGATAAGTTCCATCAAAGTACCGAAGATAAAGGTTCTGTGAAAAGCTCTAGTAATAAAAACAAACAAGGTACGAAGGGACAGAGGCGAGGGGCAGTCCACACCCGAGACTGGTCACCAGACGGCGCTCATACCAAAGACAGACAACCTCGCTCTCATCGCCTGCAGGGAAAAAAGAGAAACAATCTAACCATCGGAAGCAGGGGACTAATGAAACAAAGATGACCAGGAAGCAGTAAACATGCGTTCACACAGGGCGGGGAGGCGCGATAAATTATTTACACTTCAAGCCGGCTTCCTAGTAAGCAGAATGCAAAAGCCTAAAACGCGGGGACGAAGAAAACAGCTCCGAGCGTCAAAACATTCTCTCAGGAACAATAAGGGGAAAACGGCAGAGAGCAAAGCCTCCGCATCACACCGAAACTCCGAGAACTCTCCGATTCAGCAGATAATCAAGGGGGGGTAAGAGGGTCTTCAACGGTTACAATAATTTGGGAGCCGGGGGTGGAGATGCGAACTGAGCCCCACGGGGGGGAGGCCAACCATTACAGTCGAATCCGACGCCACCGACGGAAGCAAATTCAACTTTCAGGGACGCTAACTGGAAATAGGGGACACCGTACTAAGAGGAGGCGGTTCTTTCAAAATTTCGGATAACTTCACACGGCGGTCTACAGGTCTCAAAAACCTCCAGCAGAATCACGATCTTAATGAGCCATCCAAATCCCTGGGATCAAGGTGTGTGGCAGACTCCAAGGAGAAGAACAGGCTATCCGACAGCCTTGGGTTTCCGGGGTAGACTAAAAGTTCGCCCAGTTTCTAGGCACCAACGGCAAGGGAATCGCACGACGCGTGCCAAATACCTCGAGAAACGTCAGCAAGACATGCGGGGTACGCCGAAGGGCAAGCAAAATCCGGGGGAGGGGGAGGGAACCCAAAAAACTCTCAGGTTACTTAAATCAAAAACGACAAGAGTGGAGCGGGGGTCTCATCGCCAAATCGGAACTCCGATAGGAGTCGCAGGCGCACCCAAACAGATCTGAGCAACAACCGAACCCCATACCCGCATCAATAAAAAACGTAAGGGACTCGACCTCGCTAAGGCGAACAGTCTACCGGGAGCGTCCAAATTAAGAATAAAGCACAAGAAAAACCGATCATCACCAAACCACTTCACATCGGGAGGAAGAAGACCATGGGAAGTGTTCTCGTCGACCGGGGAGACCCAGCAAAAACTGTCTCTCCGTCAAAACGATCTCATGGGGAAGGGCACAAAAGAAGAGGCAAAAAACTCACTAGCCAAAAGCAATTCGACGATCAAGACAGGACCAAGCACAAAACCAAGCTCCTGGACCGAAAGGGAGACCCATCCTCCACACAAAAAAGAAAAAACCCGCCCCGCACCATCGGAGACCCGGAGAGTCGTAAAATAAAAACCTTCCTCCTCCACCACCGGAGGAAAAAACACTCAACCCAGCCTGATCTAAAACCTTAGGAGAGAAGGAATCATCAGATAACAACAACAACGAGGGAAGAAGAATGCCGGGAGGCAGCTAAGGGGGTTTTAAGATCGGCTGCCGTTAGGTGGAAGGAGGGAATCGGGACTGGGGCGCAAGGAAGGGGGGGGTGAGGAAGGGGCGCCTCCGGGGCAAACCGGATTCTTTGGGGCAGGGGGGGTGGAAGTTTGGTTCTGGGGGCGTGGAGAGGGGGAGAACGGTGGCAAGATCTTCAGGTATGTGGGCGCTTCTTTCGTTATTAAGGAAAAATCGGAAATGGGACTTGGTCTACATGCCGGGCATCGGCAGGTTGGAAGTAACCTAGGAATAGCTAAAGAGCGGCAGTGGGGGGAGTGTTACGAGGTGAGAGAAAACGATCAAGCGGGGGTGAGGGTGACCGCGAGAAGCTGGAAATTAATTTTGGGGGGGCTTTCTGAGTGATAGTGACCGGGGTTGTCGGGGGAAAGACCTGAAGGCAAGAGGAAGATCCTGTAGCCTGAAGTATTAGACCTTCACGACCGTCGGTAAGGGATTCTTTTTTTTTTTAAATCACGATCTGGGGGGACGTTGCTGCCGAGAAGAATCGGCCGTATTAGCGGGGCAAGGGAGAACACCGGAGCCAGATTTCTGGGGTAAGGAACCGGCGAGTGGGTTACGTCGCGGGATTTGGAACGATGATGCGTAGAACCGCTGCGGAAGTGGGAGGGGACCTTAAGGAGGCCTGGATCTGAAAAAGGAGAGAGAGATAGTTTACCAATCTTGGACGAACGGGGGGCGCAACTGGGGATGGATAGGGCTGGGACTCAGCCTGGAAAAATGGCCCATGATTGCTTCGTACTTAGTCAAGACGGCTGCTTATTCTGTATGTGAGAAGAAGATTTCTTGATTTCTGCGGGGGGAGGGAGATCGATGTGATTGGGGTCCCAGGGTAGGGGAGGTTGTAGTCAAAAGTCATAAACAGTAGGAAGGGAGAGGTGGGGGAAAAATCCAGGAAGATAATGTTCTGGGGGGGGGGAAGGGGGGCAACAATATTGCTTTTACTCCTGTTCAGAAAGCTTATGGCGGGGAATCGCAACCTATAAATGTAGTAAAGGGGGTGAAAAAGATTCCATTCAAATTATTATGAGGAAGAGGAAGAGGAAAGAGGGGTGTCGGGTGGGGAAGACTTGGGGTTTAAGGAGGCCTTTATTCCAATTTGGTTCAAAAAAACATAAATGTTTTACCATGAAAAGGGGGGAAGAGTAAAACCAAGTTTAGTTCTTCATAGCGGTGGCGTTATAACAGCGTGAGGAAAGCAGGTTTCACACTCCAGCAACAAGTGTTCATGGGCCAAGATTTCCTAGCGGGTATGGGACATCTCTTGTGGGGGTCTAAAGAGAGCATATTGCGAGTGGGCTGAGAATTTTTGACGAGCGAGAAAGATAACGCAGTTTGTCGTTGGGAAGCGAGAGGAAGCCAAAGGGGGGGAAGGCCGATTGTTTGGGGGAAGGGGGGAAGAGAGGAACCAAAACCCAACCCCGCGAAACAGAAACTGCCTTGGGGGTTTTGGAAACTCGAGGTCTTGAAAAAGGCCACACAAAGGGGAGAGTCTGCGGAGGGGGAATGGGAGGGGGAACCGGGGATAGAGATGAAATACGCGGGCATCAAAATTCGGTGAAAGCAAAGGGAAGTGGGGCAGGTGTTGTTTTTTGTGGATGAATTCCTCAGACGTGGGTTTGGAGTAGCCAGGTAAGTAGAAGGGATACGGTACAACCTTGTCCTGAGATTGCGCCTAGTTGTTTTAGGAGGAAAAAAAGGGGCCTACACGCAAGAAAAGAACTGGGCGGATCTATAAAACTCATGGTTTGCTCTGGGTTAAAGGAAAGGGGTAAAAGATTCTCCTCTGTCAGACAAGTTGGGCAGTGGAAGACCAGGCGCTAAATGGAAGGGCGAAGGATTTTCCTCAAACGGTTGATATGTTGACGAAGGAAGCAGGGGCCAGTGAGGGAAAAAAGTGAAAGGGTAGTACCAGTGAGAAACTGAAACGGTATAGGGGGGAAAGTCGGTGGGTTCATTATTGGGCGGGAAGGGAGAAGAGCGCAAAGATTCGAAGGGTGGGGGCGAAGAGTAAACAGTGGGAGCCGTGGGGATATCCCAAAAGGGATTCCATTCACGAGTACCATTGGGGAAAGGGGTGGCGACAGTGAGAGGGGCGAGCGGGGGTTCCTTCCACGGAAAGGATAGGAGCAAGTTAATCTGAGGGGAGCGAGGTGGAATTGACGCGCTGGACGGGGGGCGAAGGAAGAGGGCGGAGGGAGTTCAATCATCATGCGAATGCAGGGTGGGGGTAGCGAGTATTCATGCGCCAGTTGGAAAGCGGAAAAAAGCGGCGAATGATACAGCGCATAATAAATGACTGCGCCAGCCGGGGTAGTCGAGAAAAGGAAACGAATGGAGGGGTATACCTGGTGAGAGTGGTCTGGGGACGCCTCAGCTAACTTCATCTAAAACGCCGACAAAACGAACACGGATCCACCTTGAATTTACAGAGGAAGAGAATGGGTTCACGGGAATACCGCGGGCGCGGTTTCTTTACGAACCGGGATTCCTCACAATGGAATCTATCTGGGGGTAGGGATGAAGGCAGGAAAAGAGCGCGGAGCCTCAGGCGATGGTACTGTTTAGGGGACGGGACGACAGATCTGCTCAATTTGAAGAGGGAAAGGTTAACTTCAGGCTCTCTTCTGCCTCGGGGAGAGGGAGCACGGAAGATCAGTAACTTTCGGTGTAATTCTGTGCGAACAAGATGGGGATATGGAGAAATAAGGAATAGATTGCAGAAGGTCTAGGCACTGACAAACCTGGAATTGGGCCGAGGTGATTCCGTAGGGAAAAGCTCGATAAGAAAAGTTAGGAGGGAGGCGGACAGGAAAGGATGGGGACGAGGCTTTTCACAGCATCTTTTTAAAGGGGCAGATATAAGAAAAGAAAAACAATCAACTGGGGCGGAAAGAGAGATCTGCTCGGTCACTGAGTCGTCGTTATCGTGCCAAAGAAGCAGGGGACAAAAAATGGGTCAAGAAAAAAGCACCCAGCCGTCTTCAAAACCGCGCGAAAGGGAAAAATCACAAGGCGGCCAAACGGAGAGGGTCCTTCAGGCAATAAGTCCGAAGGTGGAAATAGCAATCCAGTGGAACAAACGCAAAGGAAGAGAAATAAAACGAAATCCTCCTCAATCAGAAAAGAACGCCGCGAGAAAGGTGGACCCAATTCCAAAAAGGGAGGAAAGAAAAGAAAGCACTTGCTAGAGTCTGACGGGGCAAATCCTGAAATCATCTCCATCGGGGCTGCGTATAAGGGGGTTATGAATTCCGGGGCGGATCACCGAGCGGAGGCACATCTACCTGGACAGGGATCTGATGCAGCAACCCGGGATCCGGGAGGGCCGTCTGTTTTATGCGTGAAGAGAGCGGAATCTGCCCAAAAAATAGCTGCAGGGAGGGCCAATTTAGGAAAAAAAAAAGCTATCAAAAGAGAAACCGGAGAGAATGCCATGGACCTTAAATGTCAAACAGGGGGATCGTCATTCCTGAATCACTAAACTGTAAAAATGGTAAAAAACCCAGAAAAAACAAAAATTCGCCCTTCTGGGGCACTCTCACATCGCGAAGGCCCAGATCCGTTGAAAAGGCCACCGACTCCAAACACCGCACGAGCGTTTACCGTCAGAAGATAAGGGTCCAACCAAGTCACGGGATACGACCCGAAATTTGCAAAAAAGCACCGGACCAAGATCTGGACTAAGCAAAACGAAGCCCCGGAACTCGAGGGAGACCACTTCGCGAAGTCTCGAGATAAAGAACAATCCAGACTAAACCACCCTCATCTGGTCAGGGGCACGCAGATCACCTGGGAAAGGAGACAACAAAACCCGCACAGTGAAGACACAAAGGGTCCAAGGGGAAACGCTCATAGAAAAAAAAGAGGACACCTGAAGAAATTCCCCATAAAAAGACGAAATCCTCTCACCCAAACGGGTGAAGACGAGATTCAAGAAGGCAAAAAGAAGTTCCCACAAACTCATGCCTGGAGACTCCTAATCAAGGAGGGAGTGGCCCTTCTCCCAAGAAGCAACAAATACTTCTTCCTCAGATGCAAGAATAGGGGACACGGGTTCGGAGGAATATCAGGACGGGGGGGAAAGGGGGAATTAATCAAGGAAACACGATGGGACTACAAACATCGAAAACAAACACAGAGCTTACTAAATGAGCTGGACCGTTGTTCCAAAACACCCGACTTGGGGGAGGGAGAATTCAAATTAGAGGGGGGTACCGCTCCGGCGCCATCAAAAGGAATAAATTGGGGTTGTGGCCTTTAAATCCTGAGCTTCCGAAAAACCCAAAGGGGCAGTGCGACATTTATCGGCGGTGTCGCCGGGAAGTCCACAAAATCGACTTACAAGCGGTTAGATCTAATCACAAGGACAACTGTGAGTGAATCTGTGATCTCCAGAAGAACAATCAAAAGCCCAGAGAAAAGTTGTCTACTTTCAGGAAACAAAAGGCAAGTCAAGGAAACGGGCCTGACAACACCTGTCTTAGTTTAAACTAAAAAGGAAAAGGACAAAAGCTTCTCTTCTCAAAAAAAAGAGAAAGCAAAATGCATGGGAAACGCTCAAGCGCGGAAAAATTCTTCTTGACCTCTCGCACGAGGAGTCAAAGAAATTGGGGGGCCACGCATCACCCCACCCTACAGCTCAGACCGAGGAGGGCAGAAGAACATTGTTTCGCGACTGGAATCTGCGGAACCAAGTACAAGAAAAAATGGGCCGGTGACGCCGTCAGAAGAGAACCGAAAAAGGGGGGTTCGGGCGAAAAACTTTACTTCTCCAGGAGGATAAAGGCCCCAAGAAGGAAGCAACGGAAACTCTTCTGCGATAACTGGACCAGGGACTCCTGGGGGGTCGGGTTCTTCCACAGTTTTTAATACCCCGCCGTACGCGGTCCCCTCTCGCAGACGACAAAAAAACACCCTCCATCATCAAAAACCATCACTTCAGTCTCAATCGACCGACAAGCCGAGGTCGTCTCGTCAGTCGCGAAATAACTTCCATTAAGGGGCCAGCGTCTCCAGGGAGGGCTGATTTCAAGAACACTATGTGCGCCAAACAGGGGGGCCGGCCCAGGTTCTAGAACCATGAGTTTAAACGGGGGCGATATACAGAGAGATGAGCGAATATTTTCAAAAATCCCGACAGACGTTACCAAAAAAAGACCCGACGTACATCTCTTCGAGACTGTGAACCAAAACATCTAAATTTACTTGACTATCATACGAGGGGCTGGTGTATCAGGTCCCACTGACTCCAACTCAAGTTCGATTCTGCAGGCTTCGCGGCAGCACACCGAAAGAATATGATCACAAAAGCACCCCAACACCCATACATCGGGGAGGAGAGGCCTCGAAGAGGCCGGCGACAAGGTCCTATCCAAGATCCCCGTCGGGTCCTCGGGGGACAACACGTCAATGGACCAAACCCTAGCATACCCTACACTCTCCAGCTGAATCAGAGGAAAGACAGAGGGAAGAGTTCAGTCGGGGAAAGAACCAAAGCGACAGCACAACACTGCCGGCTCAGAAGAAACCAGACGAAAAAGAGGTCTCTGAAGGAAAGACGGGAAGGGGACCCCATTAAAGAGTCCTCAAAGTCACGGAACTATCATCATGAAGTCCGAAACCCGTCAAAAGGCAGCAGCTCAGATCTTTGCATACTTCGAAACGCATCAATAACAGACACACCTTAAAAAAACAGTCAAATACTTGAGACAGAACCTGATACGGACCCTACACAAAGTGAAGGACCGCAAAAAGACCTATACAACTCAAAGGACAGGTGAGGGGCTGCCTCTAAAAAAGGGCTCTGACTAAAATTATCGGAAAAATCTAAAACAAAAGGGGTAGGGGGGGAGGGAAAAGAAGATATGGGTTAAAAACTTTCTGCAGCTGGTTTAGTAGGGAGGGCCGGGGGCGGGGGGGTGCCGGTATTTTAAAGATTATGGCCGGAAGGGGGAAGGGACTAGAAACAATCTTCTGAGTGGCTGGGGGGGGGGCGGGGTTGGGGGGTCCTGGGGTGGGGGGGGAAGGGTGATGGGGAGACGTCGGCACGATGTGATTTGTTGGGGCGTCGGATCGTTGAAAAAAATCGGCGATTGGGGGGAGTGGCGGAAGTCTCGGGAACTCTTCGTTGGACTGCAAACCCTACATGACGGAGATCTGATGAAGGGAGGAGGACAGGGGTGAGGAAATCGTTAAGGACGAGAAAGCGGCACTCTTGTTTAGGAGTAGTTTAGGCTATGATCGGGGGCGACTAGGACTCGATGTCCAACGATCGGAAGGGGACGTGCTCGGTGACAAACGACGGGGAGGAGTACCTGGCCAGGAGTGATAAAAAAAAAAAGAGTAGGTTGTGTTTGGGAAAGAAGGAAAAGTTTCCGGTTTTCTGCCTAACATAAAGCACCCTAGGAGAGTAGTGGGAGAGGAGACAAAGGAGAAAAGATTTCTTATCATTAAAGAGTACCTGACCTGAGTGTGGGGGGGAAGTCGTAGTGCAGGGATGCCGGAGGGCGGGGAACCTTTGAAAAGGAAAGTAGAGACAGTGGAATGTAGATCACGCATAGAAGTTCCTGAGGGGGGCCGAACCGGGAGCAATAGCGGCGGAAAGACAGCAAAGGGATGGAGACGGGATCCTGGAGGGTCCTCAGTATGAAAGGCATAAGTTCCTCCGAGTATGCGGAGGCTCTCAAGAAAAAGCTTTCACTTGCGGGGGTTGCTTAGTAGGGTGGGTGTGGGGAACAAAACGTGACTTGGTTGGTAGAAGAAAAACCGGGGAGAACCGCTCAGGAAGTGTAAGGGTATTTGTAGGGACATTCCAGGCAAAGAGGGGATTACGGTTGGCGAAGGGGCGACGGTCGCCTTCCAACGTGCCTGTACCTGCCCAACGAACGTCGAGATACGCAAATAATGAAACAGGCCGTTCTACCATGCACACCGTCCCTTACTCCCCCTTCTTCCTGACACATCTTCGAGGGCTCTGAGGGTATGAGCAAGTGTGAAGTGATATCTGTCCGGAGTCGGTTGGGTCAAAGAGGGAAGCGAGGAGCGGGGTGCCAGCGGGGGGGGTACTGAGACTGTTAGGTCGAGGAGCGTCGGAAAGATCATGGAGAGAACCAAAAGAGCCAGGTGCAGGCCCTGAGTTTTCATGATGACTGGGAAAGGGGGTCTTGAAACTTGCGAGGTGAAGTGATGAGAAGTGTGTCTGCAAAGTTGCAGGGGAGCGAAAGAGAAGGGAGCAGTGCTGGGTGTGGGGGAAGCGAGAAAAAATCATGCGGTGGGGATAGAGGGGGGGTTTGCCGCAGGAAAAAAAGGGCAGTGAGGAAAGAACTGCCTGCGGTTGGGGTGGCCGACCGAGAGAACTTGAAAAGGCCACACATTGGTAGGACGGGGAGCGGAGAACGGTGCGGGATACGGGGTGTTCGGCTCAACGGGGGAAGCACTTCTGACACGTCAAAGGGGTTATATGATTGTTGTTGGGGACGAAGGGTGTATTTGTCCCAGACCGTGGGTCTGGTCCGGTCACCGTAGCAAGACGGAAGGCATGACTAAAAAGGGGTTCGGTTGAAATGGAAAACCGGGCTGCGAGGAAAGGGGTACACGAGATATAGTCATTGGGGCGGACAGTTAAATCCATCCTTCGGAGTAGGCTCCAAACCGGGATGTCTATTCTGAGTCTTCTACTGACGCTGCAAAACGGGGTCGTTTATACTGAAGGAGGGCGCTAGTGGGATTCTGGTGGGGAAGGCGAGTAGTGGGGCTAGGGTGGTGTAGGGTGACAGAAACAGATCCTGTACGGCGGGGGTATTCGAGGGCAGGGGGTGTCGCCAGGGGGAACGGTGATAGGTGTTTGTGCATGGACATTTAGGGTGGGGGGGGGGGAGATTATTTTCTGTCTAGGGTCGCCCAGTAAAGCTTCGGAAGTGGGTAAGATAAGATAATGTTTTAGCTCAGGAGGGTGATAGGGACCAATGCACAGTCGGTCCCATGGACATGGGGGAATTACACTTGGGCAGGCGGAGGAATTTGTTTTGGCCAAGGTCGGTACTCTCAACGACTGGAGGGAGGGGGGTTAGAAGATTTAAGTACAAGCGGGAGATTGTTCTTCAATAGAGAGGCGAGGAGAGTTAAAAACAGGGGCTACTTGGATGTGCAGGGAGCGAGAAATTCAGGAGGGGGACAGTTTATCTGGAGACTTCAGATAGGAGGGTGTCTTAACAAAATATAAATTAATGGCCGCTCATCAAACGGTTTCGGAAGCTATGTCGCCAAAAGTAGGAATTGTTGAAAAGATATTCTTTGTGGCTAAAGAAAACTACATACGCAAGAAAAGAAAAGGGATCCATGTGCATTGATTTCCGAAGAATAAAAGGTGAACGGCTAGCAGGGAGCCTGAAAGCAGGGTGCGTTCCCGATGAGATAAACCGAGATCATCTCTATCGTCGATTCATAGGGTTTTTCACGATGAGAGGGAAGAGAGCGGGAAAAAATGCTGTTTGACGGGAAAGTGACTCTCGCGGATCGGGAAGGAAATGGCGAGTGCTGTAGGAATGCCGAGGGAGGAGCCACTTTCGCTGATGAGGAAGATAGTTCGTTAGTCTGGGGAGAAGGAGGTGAGGATATTCCAAATAAAGGTTGCAATCGCGAATGGTACCGGAATTTGTTGGACGTGGATGCAAGGATGTCATCGAGGATAGGTCCTGTTCTTATTCTTGGGAAAATGGGTGGGGTAAAAGGAGGAGGGACAGATATGTCCCGAATGCAAGCAGGGGCCGG
>Ga0179591_1361971_pt1 | contig 11709 bp, 8 predicted proteins | sample CZOMad2_1_08_16f_FD_182891 | JGI IMG/M metagenome (GOLD analysis project Ga0179591, IMG submission 182891) | Vadose zone soil fungal communities from Angelo Coast Range Reserve, California, USA - CZOMad2_1_08_16fungal (PacBio error correction) | ecosystem: Environmental > Terrestrial > Soil >...
CAAATTCGACAACCCCCCGCTGAACAGGCTTCGCGATCAAGAGGGACCGCTTCAGCATGGAGGGAGAAAGGAGGCGTCCCCGTGCAGCCTGCGCTCGAATCACGCGCTCAAAATGCTGACGCTAAAAACGTGGAAGAAAAGACGAAGAAAAAACTGGGGAGCGATTCAGGCCAACAGAGAAAGTTCCATAAATATTGAGTTTCACCCAACCTCTTGGACCCGAAAGGCCTTGATTCACTCCGAAAGCAAGGGACGACGCCGCTGAATGACGTGCCAAAAGGATGTGGGAGGGTTCAGGGAAGATCTCGCAAAAGGTGCCGCCAAAGGCCTAACTGGAGAATTCAGAACCCGGTTCGCCATTAACGAGTACTACTCCGCCCACTAATCGTCGGCTAAACGAGAAGGCCAGGTCGCTCATTTGAGCAAACTCGGTAGGAGAAGGCTTATTCTTGGAAGCGAGCGGGGGAAAAAAACTGGTCGATCGGTAGTCGCGGAGCCTGCGAGTCCCACAGCCATTGGATCTCTGATAGGCTCAGGGGTTCCTTAGGGAAGGTATGGGAAACAGCATGTAGTCGAAGAGGGTCAGCCACGAGTGCTAAAGAGGGTTCAGTAGCGGAAAGAGAGTCCATCACAGGGAGTGAGAAGGAACTCCTAAAGTCCACTTCGCACAGGGGTAACAGGTTCATGGGGGAACGAAGAGGACTCCCATCAAAATTCAAACTCCTGCCCGCGCGAACAGAGGGGTTGCGAATCCCCTGACCATCGGCAAGCGTTAGAAATCGATGAAGAGGTGAGGTGGGGACGCTTGTTAAAAGGCCTTCCTCTGTACCCAGAGAGAAAAATAGAAGGGTCCTGACCTCGCAAAAGGGGATGAGATGAACGTTAAACGAGGTAGACCATCTAAAGAAATGGGGCAAGGGAAGTTCTGGGGTCGGGGTTAGGAACCGGGACCGTAACATACAGGAAAAGACCGTAGAGAGGACTTCTCCGTTTATCTAAAAAAGGGAAACCCCGGAGGAGGCACACGGATTACAAGCGCAAAAAAAAGAGACTTTTACTGAGGGGGAGATCTCGTATCCCCATAACAGGATGGAGAGGAGCATCGAAACACATGGCTGGGCGGAAAATCACGTAGTATAACTGTTATTCTTGCTGACAGGGCTGGTAGGGGAGTTGAAGTCTTCAGTGGCACTTGCTGGAGCTAGGACAAGGGCTCTGCCATGGAAGGTACACCTTTCGAAACACGGAGCCTGTATGCTTGCAGGTTTAGATGCGAGAGTAGGAACGTATAGGGAGACCATAGAGTCATCGTGATAAACAGTCGGGAGGTCTCCACCCGGGGGGAGGGAACATTGCAAGTTCGACTAGAGGCTGACAGGTCAACAGGGAGTTTGTCAGAGGCCGATCAAAAATGGTTATCAAAAGAGGAAAGATTTTTCTGGTGGAGGCACCGGGAAAGGGTACAGGCAAGCGATCAAAAGTATAACTTTGCTCTGATTAGGACTATCAAGCCTACATGATGAAGACTACTGGGTTCTTATAGACTTATGACGAAGGGACTTCGAGCCAGGATTGACGTAAAGAGCAGAGAGGTCAACGTCTCGTCCGTGAAAACAGAAAATTAAAGCGGGACATGGATGATTTTCTTGAGCGAACGGGAGTAGAAGGGCCGGTGCTGACGTTATCCCAAAGGAGAACAAGGTCTTGGGAAGGGATCGCCGAAAAACCACGGTGGAAGGGGCGATGAACAAACCTTACGGAAGTGGTACAAAAGACGTACTGACCGTCGGAAGGTTTTTCCCTCGGGTCTATCCTGGAGTCTTGTCCGGAGCAAATGACAAAATTTTATATTCTTGGAAGGACGAGGGGTCGCAGCACAACGAGGCGCCTGCAGGGGAAAAGGAGCACACATTAGAGAGGTTGAGAAACTGGCTTTTAGTTGAGTCGCATACTCAGTCTCCGAGGAGGAGGGTAAAAGGGGGGAAGGTTAATCGGGAGGAATACCCTTAGTCGGCGAAGAGAGGAGAAAGACACTCTCGGGGAGCATGGTAAGGCTTTTACCGAGTTCGGAGGTCCACTGATAAAGTACAGGCAGGAAGGAGTCGTGGTCGGTAGCAATTATAGTCTGGAGGGGGACGTGTAAACGGGTAAAACGACTTTCACCTTACGGGAGAAAGAGAACGCCGCATGTATCCTTGCCGGGGACGACTCAGGAAAGGGAGGGGTCAAAACGCGAACAGCAACCCAGGAGAAAAAGAGAGGTACATGAAGCGGCTTCAGAAAGAGTTCGATTCAGAAAAGATCTTGAGGAGGGTAAGAACAATCCTGAGAGAAAGACATCGTACTAAGTGGCTTGGGTAAGGCGGGAAAAGGAGAAAAAGAGAAACCACAAACGAAGAGGAAAGACAAAACAAGAAATTAAGCGCCCGGTATTCTCTAGCTAATTCCCATGGAACAAGCATTCGCGGGGGAGACCCCGGCAGTGCCTGGGCAACTGGTCGGCACGGACCTCCAGAGCTTCCGAAGGACTTGAGGAACTTGATGAGAGAGAATCATCGTGTCTTATTAGGAAAGGGACCGAGGACGAGGAGTTAGTTAGTAAGGAACTACCACTAGCGTAGATTAAGATGGCTAACGAAACCCATCCGGTTTAAGAGAGAGGCAGGCGACGGGAGAAAGTAAGAAACGGGAGAAAGCCATGAGAACTTGCCATTCCTTCGTGGGATAGAAAAAAACAAAAACGTAGGGGAGTATTAATAGAGATATAAGCGGGAAGGGGGGGGACAAAAAGCAGAAGGGATGGGGAGACGGTTCAGCGCAAAATCAAGAGGAACGGAAGATATAGGAAGACGGAGGACTGTTAAGTTATAAGAGGATACTCTAATAGACTAAGGGTACTTCTTAACGGGAAAAGACGATTCGAAGGGGGAGACAGGTCAATTTAATTGCAACGGACATAGAACTCTAGGGAGGAACATTCCGGGAGGGGGGGGAAGTCCGCGCGGGGAAGGCGAAGACTTAGGAAGGAAGGGGTCACGTGCAGCTTCCTTTTGAAAACTTGGAAGGTCGAAGAGAGGGAGCGGCCGATAGGGTTTCGTAGGGGGAGGAGTTGGGGATTCTTTCTATGTAACCAGAGAAAAGCTTTGGAAAAATAGAACTGAGGAGGTCAAAGTCTCTTCGTAAGCGAAACGCATTCTTAAAAGGGTAAACAAGCCCGGTCGCCGGCCTCTAAAAAGGGGCAGAGACGCTTCACCCGCAGGGTGGGGGAACGTAATTGAGAGGGGATGAAAGAAAGGATTGAGTCCCAAAGAGATCGCCGGAGATCATTTCTTAGGAAAAAGATAAATATGACAACGTACTGTAGCAAAACGGGCCCAGCAACAGAAAGAAAGCTATGGATGCGCGAAACAAAACACTCAGGAAAGAAAGGATCGCGGTAACTAGGAGAAAGGAAAAGACATAACGATGGTCACAGAAAGGCGACGCTAAAAGTTCCTCGAAAAAGAGTCGGAGGCGGATGAAAAGGTCAGCATCTTCAGAAAAGGTAACACGTTCCCTACAATCAGGAAGTCGAAGGCACTACAGAAGGGAAGAAAGAACCCTCATTTGAGGAAGGGGGCCGGGCAGACAGATCAGGGGCTGACTTGATTCACTCTCTTCGGCGGAAACGACTTTACCAAGTGGGAAGAATTCTGGGCGAGAAAAACAGCGCCTGCTATTAAAAGAACCACTAGGAAGAAGGGGAGTGAAAAAGTCTTTCTCTTAAGGTCAGAAGGGTGAGAGAGAAACAAGGCCCTCACAGTGGGAGAGATCGCCTGGGAGAAGGACGGCAAAACCTGTTCTATTAAATAAGAAGACTCGAAAAAAAAACAATTACTCTTCAATCTCAAGGAAGAAGGCACCATCCGGCAAGGATGCTTCTAGGACTAAAGCACGGGATCGAGAGGGAGAGCAGGGAAGAACCGAGGGATAGTCTTCGAACTGTTACGAAGAAAAGGTGCTGCGTCGCCGCCATCCTCTCTAAATGGAGAGTTATCCGAGAAATCACGACAAATTTTCAACAGGACAAACATAGGATACTGAGTGTGTTCGTTCTAAACAGTGTTGTAGGCGATAACGGGATTGATTCAAAAGGAAATAAAAAGGATCGTAGACCGAGCTTTAGCAAACTGTGGCGAACGATCCTGAAAAGGTGGATCTCTAGGAAAATCTGGACATGGACCCCACCTCAGGAAGGCAGACGATATCCCCTAACATTGAGAGCCTAGGCGTCCCGGGGACAAGCAGTTCATAAATGGTCGAGCATAGTTCACCATAAAAACAAGGTGAAAAGCTCAAAGAAGAAGCAAAATAAAATGAAGGCCTCTGCTGTAAGGAGAATCCAGGCTTCTATCTATAAATCGTAATGTCCACTTAATCGAAAAAACTGCGCAGCGCAGAGGGGTCTTGTGCTGCTACGAAGCGTCACTCATTACTTCACCTGGGCGTGGGGTGGGGGTCTAATGTCTAAAAAGACGGGACGCTGGGGAAAAGACCGGTGAAATGAGACGTACTACCCGAGCGAAGTGCGCAAACAGAAGGGGGGCGACAGCTACCTTAAGAGAACATCCACCGCCTCTGAAAAACCTGAGGTAGGGGGGATTCGAGGCAGGTAAGTGATATCAAGACAAGGTCTCTCTGTGCGATATTTTGCTCGCCGTGTTCAAAGAAAGAGGGAAAAAAGCGCAACCCCGAAGATTACATCGAGGGGACAGGGGACGCGGGGAGAGAAGGGAGGGGGAGGAGAATATGAAAAAAGCCGTTTGGTAGCGAGGGGCTCAGAACTGCTTCCTGGGGTGAGTTTCTTCAAATGAGCCCTGAAAAAAACAAAAAAACTAATGCCAAAGCCCCAACACACAAACACCAAAAAAAAAAAAAACCCCCAAACGCTCACAAACCCCTCCAAGGCAACACACAAGCCCGCGCCACCCAAACAACAAACCTTTACCCCTCGGCATGTAGGAAAAAAGGCCAGGTTTCGTGGAGATAAAGAAGAACTTCTGGAATAAAAAGCACGAGGTTCAGGAAGAAAAAAGTAAGGAGGAAAGGATGCTACTACTGCTTAAGGAAAAGACAAAGGGGGGACTCCCCAACTATCGGAGAGGAGGGGGGGACCAGGACTGAGAGAAAGGAAGGAAGAGAGGCATGGAGAATGGTTGGTTAAACGGCAGCTGCCAAGCCCCGGAGAAAGAAAAGAGCATCCTCTTTCGAAAGCGGCCGGAAGGGTCTTTTTCTTGACTTCAAGAAGAGAGGAAAGGGATTAGAGGGAGAGAGTTTAATTTTCCCGACGGGCATCTCTAAGTAAACCAGAACTTGAATAGAGAAGAGAGGAGCGTCCCCGAAAAATTGAAGTTAAGAAAAAGTCGGAGGGAGGAGGAGGTCACAGAGTGGAGGCGAAAGAGGAGGGGGACTCAAGGCCATGGAATGGAGTAAGAGGACCTTCATTCACTCGTCGGGTAACTCAGGGGGGTCAGGCGGGATAGTTTGGCGGAAGGAGGTATATGAGATCCACGTGAATTCATGCTCGGGGGATTGGAGCGCGTCGAGGCAGGAGAAAACGGAATGAGGTTTCCGGGCAGAAGAAAAGGGAACGGCAAGGGGGCGCTTGGATGACGCGCCGATGCAGTAAAGCGGAAGGTTTTCTTCCTATTTTGATCGGAAAGGAGCATGAAAGAGGAATCAAAACAACAAAACCAAAGGGAGAGGAAAATATATATATTAATGCTGAAAGGGACGACAGGGGGCAACCACAAACAAAAAAAAAAAACCCAAAAAAAAACCTCACACAGTCTTTTTTCCCCAAAAAAACAAAAAAAAAACAAAAACACAAACAAAAAAAGAAGAACCAAAAACCCCAAAGAGAATGCCAAATAGAGGAAAACCCCACACCACAAGATCCGTCAGTGGGGGGGGGGGGAGGGGGTAAGTCACAAGGTGGGTGGGGCGTTGGAAAAAAGTAGATCTCGAGCGTGAAGTTGCCCAATGGTGTTAAACAAAATCGGGGGGGCGGCGTTTTGGGGTGGGTGTGGGTGGGGGCGGGCGTGGGGGGGGACTCGGGCTATGTCATATCTGCGTGAGAACTAAGGAAAGAAAAAGGAAAGCAGCCTGAAGTAGAGTAGCCCATGGCTGCGCGGAGCCTCATTGAAAAAAAAAGGTGCTGAAGTTCAACAAAATGAAAGCCGTGAGTCCAAAAACCAAAACGGGGAGACGGAAAGAAAAACGAAAGGAACTCGAGGGGGGAAGACCCCTGGGTTTGGTGAGGGGGCTTCTCTAAAACGCGAGAGAAAAAGAGAACGCAGAGGCTACGTCAAAAGGGAAAAAGAAACCATGACGAGTAGACGAATCCCAAGAGCCTGCGGGGCGAAAAAAACTCCGACATCCGTCGATCAGGTTTTAGAGTGGAAAAGAAGATAGGCGAGTCGCCGGCGGAGGCGGTCCGGAAAATCAGTTTATTCCCACCAAGTAGAAGGAGAGGGGAAGTACTGGACCTTTTTGGGGAAAAAAAAAAAGAAAGTTGGTGACCAGATCGGTCCGGAGATCGCCGGGGCGAAGTTGTGAGGGGGGTTCGATTACAACACAGGTTACAAGACTTTCGTACTCGGTGGCCCACAGCGAAAGCGTGGGGCAGTTAAAGAGTATTAGACTCTAAAAAGAGGAGGGGGGAAGTCAACGAACAAGGCAATTGAGGAAGAAGATTCCTCTTTACCGAGGGTGACTTCAGGGGGGGGGGGGGCGCCCATCTCAGGAGAAGGGGCGATGTCCTGCAACGATCTAAAACTCTTTAATCGAAGGAGAAAAGGCTAGAGAGCAGGGTAAAAAGAAGATTCGTTGGGGTTGCGCTTGTTCCAGCTTATTGGGGCAGTCCTAGGTCTCGCCCATCTCCCGAAAAGAAAGGGATGAAGAGGGAAGTAAAGCCGAGGAGAGAAAAAATAGAAGGTTAGGGTTGGAAAGGGAACGTAGTGGAGTAGCAGTAATAGAAGGACTTTAGCCAAGAGCCGTGCCTTCGAAAGGAGGAGGCAGAAAAGAAACAGGGGGGGGGAATTTCCTAGGCAAGACGGTGCGACCTTCGACAAACGATAGGTTGTATGCGAAAAGAGGAGGAGACAAGCACACAAGCTGGGGGACAGTTTGCTCCTAGGAAGCGATGGGCTGTAAGGCAGAGGAGGAAAGATCTACGAAGCTTCGTCATAGACGTTTGGGGGGGTAAAAGACAGACAAATGGGGGGCGTCGGTGTTCTTGTGGGAGGTGATTAGGGGGGAGGGTTCCAGGAAGGAGGGATCGTCGTCCTGCAAGAGGTCTACGAATTGAACTTGAGAAAGCAAGAGACCTACTTCTTTACAACAGGGATCGAGTCTGTATCTTTAGCTCGCGACACAGTGTGGGGCAGAACATGAAGAGAGGAGACGCGTATGATCAGTGAGCCAATGGGAGGGGCAAGGGAAATGAGGGACTCCTATCCTTTCGAGCGAAATGAATCACCGGTATGGTCAAAGAAACTCAATAGTGGGATCACTAAAAACATCGTTCCTGGTGGTAGGGAAGGGGGAATAAAGGTGCCGGAGAGCGAGATACCCTTCGGCGTGGAAGGAAAGATGTCTTCGAGTCAGCGCAGTCAGGGGTAAGAAGAGGGGGGGGATAAGATTACGACGGAAGGAAGGAGAGAAGGATTCGATAACAAACCGTTTAGAAAAAGCATCGAGGTCCGTCCTCTTAGGTCCCTGAGCCTGCCTGGTCTTTTGCCTGATCTGGTCTTACTGAGGCGAAGCGTACGTGGCAGTTAGACAAGAAAAAGTCTTTGGAATCAGACCAAATTTTCGAAAAGAGGAAGACAATTGGTGCCGGACTGGTAGGTTGAGAAGAGTCCCGGCTCAGCTTTCCTTAAACGACGCACGATACTGGAGGCCGTTGGGGTTCCGCTTAGGCTATCAAAGGGGGGACTGAGGGATAACCCATTCTGCCAAATGGTAGAAAAAGGCATTGGACATCCGCGAAGAGGTTTACAGAAAGAAACTGAGAGGGGGCTCCTGCATTCTACCCCCGGAGCCAAAATAGATCTTTTGACCTAAAAGGGGTAGTTCAAGAAAGAGACTCCTCGGCGCGTGTAGGTGAAGGGGGGAAACTCGGACTACTTTATCTGGACCCTTCAATCGCTGGCAGGGTGAGGGAGATCTCGCGACGCGTAAGCGAGCCTTGTTACGTGATGGGTACCCAGGATTGCTTCGTGTCATGTAGGACTAGAGGGCTTGGGGGCGCGGGAAGCTCTAGAAGGAGGAAGATTCCGTTGTCTTTGAGGGGCCTTGAATGGCACCAGGCTGCGTTTTGAACCTGGGATAGCGATAAGCCATGATCCTCGCAGGGAATGGGAAGAAGAAGGATTTAGGGAAGAAAAGATCAACCCGAATCACACTCCCTAACCGGAGAACACGAAATCGTTAGAAACTCAGGCTCAGGGATTGAGGGGATGCATGGGTTCTATCGGGCGGATTTGCTGAGTCTGGAGAAGAACTCCTTCGGAGCAGAGTGATAAAAGTTTATATTTAAAAGGGATGGCAACGGGGAAGGGGATCAAGGGGGGCAAAAGAAGCCTAGGGAAGGTCCCAAAGAATTAAATCAGAACTATTCTGCTTCTCGGGAATTGAAAGTGGAGGCTGTCATAGTGGAGAAACTGGAGATTAAAGGAATTCTAAGGCCTCCACTGAGGAACACGACTCATTTTCATTGGAAACTGCTCTTGAAGAGAGGAATTCGGGTTTTCCCTTCATAGGGGGAGAATGAAGGGGGGGACTGCCCGGCACCAGAGAAAGTTTATGTCAGGAAAGAATTCAATACCACTAATATGCTTCTGGAAGATGAGGAAGACAACTCCAATGCGGTGGGGGGCGGGGAGAATCTATCGGCTTACATTGGCACATAGGGATGCGAGAATGGGGGGTGAAAGGGGGAAGAGTATGGGGGAGGGTGGGGGACTCGTGACTGGGTGATTGAGGAATGCAGAACAGGGAAGGGAGCGAGAGAAGGGCGGTGGAAGAACCTGAGGGGAAGGGAGAGGTAGTGAGGGGAAGCTGGAGGGCGCGGATCCTAAACGTCGCAACATGAGGACAGGGCGGGCCTGGGAGATCTCTCCAAAAACAAAAAATGGATATTCTTAAAATATATATCGATCGGGGGGCCTGGGGGGAAGGTTGAGAAGAGGAGGATTCCGGTGGACACGCAAAAGCCGAGGCCCGCCCGTATCGAGAAAAAAGACGGGCGGTGGTTCAATTCAGCGCTCCTCTCGGAGGGGAAGGGACTCCGTGAAGACTCGATCAAGGGGAGACGGCAAGTTCACATAATTATCTATGCCAGGGGGAACTATGTCTACCCATAAGACTCCAGGAAGAAAGTCTTGCAGGCAGCGGGAAGGCCAGCGAAGGGGGAATCCGAACAGGGGAGAAGGGACTTTCTCGGCCGGTGACCATGGATGACTGACAGGCACTAAGATCGGGATAGGGTTATGGAGGGGGGTGGAGGCGTGTCCGACTTCAGTTGGTAGATCATAGTATAAGGGAGGAGCTGGACATCTTTTCAAAAAAACTTAGTCTAACTGCAGAGTAGAATTGAGAAACTGGGAGGATGATGTAACAACTCCCGATCGGGAAGGCCGCATAGAACTCTTGAGCCTCTTCTCCCTAGAGGGGGGGATGTAGGGCATGTGTTGCGGGGGGAGGGGGAACGACGGGAACGGATGGTCTTAAACCCGTCAAAAAAAGAGAGAACGTCAGAATGGGAGGGAGACTGAAGAAGCGAATGTATTTTCCAACGAGGGAGGGGGGCCTTTCCCAAATAAACGCAAAGAACGAAATAGAGGACTCTAAGGGGACACCGATAGAAAAAGTAACGAGAAATACCGTTCAGAAGAAACTCCCTGTAAGAAAGTAAGGGCTCGTCACTCTTCACTCGAGGGAGAATCTTCAAGGGGGGGGGGAGGGGGGGAATCATCACATTAAAATTCCAGCCAAGTGAAAAGACTAACCAGAAACAAGTATCTAGAAGTTGAAGCACTCCACATTGGGATGGGATTGTGGAAGGGGAATTAAAAAAGAAGGTATTAATTAGGGGGTTAAGGGATCCAGATCGAAGGGAAACGCGGCTACACATTGCGGAAGGACGAGATGTTAAGAGCCTAACAAGACTAGAAGAATCAGAGAAAAACCGACGGACGATAAGTCCTTGGCTCGTGAAGGACTGAGAAAAGGTTTTGATCGGATTCCCGACATCTGCCTTAGAAGTTTCTCTATCGCACTGTTAGGGGGAACGGAAAAAGAACCTCTTGGGAAAAGAAGAAAAACTAAAAGGCGCAGAATGGGAAGGGGTATCTCCAAGGAGGAACGATAAGGAAAGGGATTGCTTTGAAAAGACGGGGAAAAGAGGGCGAGAAAAGTAGTGGTACCATCTGCTCTCATTTACGTCGGAGAAGGTGCCTAGGTCTATCAAAAGGAGTCGGACTAGGCGGAGCGCCGGCAATAGCGCGAAGCTTAGCAGGGAGAGGACTAAATCCGAGGGTACACTACCAAAGAAACATCGGAAAAAAGAGGGGGATTCCCCGTCTTTATGCCCGAACTAAGCGTGTATGACAATTAGAAGAACTAAACGATCAGGGGGGACCGGGCAGGCACTTGCATTCCGTTGGGAATAAAAGAGACCTAATTTTTGGAAGCGAAAGATCAGTGAATGTCGACAACAGAAAACTAGGGAAGATAGAAAAAACCGACTCGACTAGGCTCCATCCGTTTTCACAACTTAAGGTCTAACATGGGCAGCCTCGGGCAGGACGAGAAAAGAAGGTCCATCTCTAAAACGGTTTAAGATACAATCAACAAGAAGTTAGGCGGAAAACGATAAAGTATTACTCACAGAAGTAGGAGGATCGGCGACAGTCTACATTTCAACTGCACGGCTGCATCAATCTGGCATACTTTCTGGGAGGAGAGACGCAGAATTAAAGAAAAAGGAAGGTTTTGCAGTAAGGGAGAAAGGGTTAGCGGGGCTTGACCATAGTAGTGATCCTCATCCGCAAAAGGACGAACTGGTTCATTGGAGAACGAGGGATTCGACGGTCCTCGTCTCGAGGGAGAAGACACCGAACAAGACCCACCGGAGAAAAAGAGGGATATAGATCGAGGACTAAAGTGAGCGATCATCAAATGAGTCTCCACGGGGAAAGGGGGATTCCCTTTAACTGATTTGGAAGTCAATAAAAGTCATAAAAAAACACAATGACACAGAATTTCCTGGAGCCCCCAAACCCTATGTGGTAAGGGCACACTACTTCATAGCAAAGAGGGTGAATCGATGGGACTGCATAGAAGTCTATGGTGGGGCACTTCTAATCTTGCACCATGACTTCCCTGAAAAATGTACAGAGGAAGAGTATCTAGGGGGGAGGAGGAAAATACTTCTGCTAGGGGATACAGAAAAAGAACGAGGTCACGAGTGGGAAAGAAGATGAAATTATTATAAAGGAATAATCTGAGTACTCTCCCGTAACTACACTAACCGGAGCCTGAATCTACTGCTTGGAAAAAAGTTTGTTTAAAGATAAAAGACGTAATAAAGAAGGACTTTGTTCTGAAAAGGAGACGAGAAAAAAGAATGTAAGTCCTCACTACCAAAGCCGAGAGGCTTCAATT
>Ga0179591_1311573_pt1 | contig 11707 bp, 11 predicted proteins | sample CZOMad2_1_08_16f_FD_182891 | JGI IMG/M metagenome (GOLD analysis project Ga0179591, IMG submission 182891) | Vadose zone soil fungal communities from Angelo Coast Range Reserve, California, USA - CZOMad2_1_08_16fungal (PacBio error correction) | ecosystem: Environmental > Terrestrial > Soil >...
AAGGCTCGGATCCGGGGAGAAATGCATCCGGGAAAAAAGCGCCAGGGAAGGGGACGTTTCGAATAGGACGGGCACCGACGCCTTCGCAGGACTGGGAAATGGGTAGGGGGGATCTGTGGAGGATCGCGGCCACGGCCCGAGCAGGCAGATTCAGGAAGATTTTCTGGGGGGAATCGATGGCCACATGTGGGGGGGGAGAAACCGAGTAGGGAAGGTCAAGGGACGCGGGCGAGAAATTGAGGCCTCAGAAAGGATGGCGCCGAATAGGGAGGAAACGGGGGGAAGGAAGGAAAAGGGGCAGTGAGAATTGACGGGGAGGGCGGGGGCCAGTCAAATGTAGCGCGTACAAATACGGTCCGGGGTGTCTGAGGGGAGAGTAGACTTGAGAACGGCGTTAAGCAAAGATACATCTAGGCTGCTTTCCTCGGGCAGCTGGTAGCTCCTCATGAAACGTACTTAAAAAGGAAAGTTTACGAAAGAAGCGATTACGGGGGGGAGGTGCTTGCTTGCAAGGGGAAGGGGACTTACCCAGCTAGAACAAGAAATGCCCAACGCGCCGGCAGGACGTGTACGGGTAGATGGTTCGGAGGGGTTTCTTGTGCTCACTGGCCAGCTCCTAAAACCGGGAAAAGGGAAAGGGATCCGCCGGGAAAAAAGCAGAATACGTCGCGGCTGGGGGGGGGGAGCAGCGGAACCTACTACCTGTCCTCCCATAGCACCTTCGACTGGACCAAGGGGAGGGCCGCCGGAAGAAACCGGTGTGCGAAGGACAGCCCTTATTAAGGGAGCTTTATGCCAAAACACATGTCTATTGGGGGGATTCCCGGTTTTCGCCTCTTTTGGATCCGTTTAGGGGAGGGGGGGAGAAAAGCCTGGAAGCCAAAATAAGCCTCAACGGTGGGAAGGGGTCTCATGCCAGAAAGAGGCAGCTCCTTCGCGTCCGGTCGCCCAGACAGGAGGGCCATGGAAGAGGGGGGCGGTGAAGTACGGAGAAGAGAGGTCCAGAGATGTAAAGGAAGAGGGAATGGGAATGTTCGCATTGCTTCGGGAACGCTCCTGCTCCAGTGGGCCCCCCCCCGTCCTGTCTCGGGGAATGCTGGGGAGAACGAAGGATAACGAACGCTGCACGGAAACCTGTTACGGACGCCGTCGGAGACACTGGGCTATTAGAGGGCGAGGAGGTGACCATCAGAAGGAGGGGGCTTCGACGAAGGGGAACAGGAGGGCCTAGGGGGGAGATCCGAGAGGGTCGGGGGCGCTTTATGTTTCAGAAGTCTATGCGAAGGGAGGTCACTTTCCTCCAATGAAGGCCCAACTGCAGACAATGTTTTTCATCAGTTCTTCGCGACTCTCGGAGGAAGGAGACTACAAAAAGCGGGGGAAAGAGTATATGAAATAAGGCGGGACCAGAATCTCATCCCCGGGAGCGTTATCCCTCAGCAGGAGGTTCCCTCCTTGAAGCCAAGGGAAAAAGAGCCTTAACAAGGAACCTGAAGGGGGTAGGAAAGAAAATAAAAAAAAAAAAAAAAAACCATAGAGTGTACCTTAATCGGGAATGACCCTTTAGGGTGAGAGTCAAGGAGTGAGCCCTCGGCTGTTTTACTAGAGGGTCTATCATGGGCTAGGAATCCGGTACAGGAGGGAGCCTGAGAAGAAACTTTCGGAGATTTGTAAGGGAGGGGACGAAGGGGGGTCTTCAAAAGGTCTTAGGGTAGGGCATTACCGACGTAGTACGTGGTGGGGAAAAGATGGTCGAGTGAAAGGGGGAACAAAGACGACTCCCTCAGAAGGGCGAGGGGACATAGAAGTCCATTTAACGGGGGGGAATCGTTCATTCTGCGCGTGGATGACTATTACATGGAGAGGGGAGCTTAAAAGAAAGGAAGGGGGGGTCTTGGGAAGCATCCAAGAGAGCCGGAAAAAGAAGGGACCCCTGCTCCAGAATGAACCCCGTTTCGGATGTATACGACCATAAAGGTGAAAAAATGAGTGTGAAGAAGGAAAAGTGAGAAGGATTATAAACCGTGGGGAATGTCTGCTTCTGAGTTATTGTCCGGAATTTGCCAGTTTAAAATGCAAAAGGTTCACTCATTAAAAATAAAAATCTACTCCCCAGGAGGCTTGGGTATTCTAGGAATTTAGGGGGCTGAGGGGGCAATGCCTGCTCTCTTTAGTTAGTTAGAGGGGGGAACCGGGAATCTGCATAATCTCTGGATCAGGGGAAATCGGAGGACAGTTATACATGCGTTCGGTCGGTACGGAGGAGTCTGAAAGGGGCGTGCAGGGGATGGGACGTCGGGGAACGTGGGAGGTAACATTCTATCGGCGACCCCCTTTCCGTAAGCTCAGGAGAAAAAACCTGTGTGCAGTAAGGGAGCAAAGAACACTCAGGGCAGATCTTCCCTTCCGGCCATATGGATAAGGGAAGCAGTCGTTGCAGAGGGGGAAATTTAGCGAATCGCTCCGGGCCGAGGGTTCGGCGAAGAATCCATTCCGTCCGCAGTCTTAGAGGCGAGAGGAAAGCCAGGGAAGGGAACGTCAATTCCTACAATTACGCACCCAAAGAGGTTCTAAGAAGTGCGAAGCTAACAATCAAAGACGGGGTGGATCATCTTTTTGTACCAGGATCAGAAAACTATCGGTGTCCCGGGGGTTCCCTCGGTCTCCGAAGAAGATGGAAAACTCGGAAACCCCCCCAGTATCAGCTAGGAATCAAGGAGAGAACATCTTGAGGATCCCTTCCAGATGTTAATTGCCTTACCTTTGGTGAGGGAAAGGAGGGTTCCCAGGGGGGCGATCTTCGAGCAAACGTAGAGTCAAAGCGAAGAGGCCACCAGGGGTCTACCCCATGCTCCTCTGTTAGGGATCGAGGTAAGGGAGGCGCAAGGAGAAACGTCCGGTAGGGCCCGTCCTGAAGTGAGGTGCATAGGTTGTTCTCTAAAATTATCAAAAAAGCCATGGCTTCATACGGGAGGTCGTAAGTCGGCCCGGACGATCTTCTCAAAAAAAAAGGGATTAGGAAAATAGTGACGGAAACGAAAGAAGACACGGGGGGTTAGAGTTCTACTAATGCTGCCCTACCCGCATCGGAAGGCCAGTCCAGCTCGTGACACTTGGCCGCAAGGAGGGAGAAAAGGGGGGGGGGGGTCTACTAACCCCGGTTATAAAGGGGGACTCCGGGACGAATAGCCAAACGGCGTTGGTTTCGACGCAGGGGGGAAAAAACCTGGCCCGCTGCTCGACAAAAAGTTCCAGTGAAAAAGAGGGGCCAGTTGGACCCTAGACTCGTCCGGAAGGTCAGGGGGGGGTGCGTTCCCGAGGGACAGCTCTGGCGGATGATTGCACCTGGAACGCTAGACAGTTCAGAAGGCTCTTGGAGAGAATCAGCCAATGTTGTCGGCGGGGAAAACCCTGAACGGAAATCCTGAGCATTGTATCTCTGGTCACCTTCCTGTCGTCCCAACAGAGAGTGCAGAAGGGGGAGGACGTGGGTCGGCCAACTGCGGATCGGGGGAATTCGAAAACAAAAAGGTTCTCTCAGGGAAACGATGCTGGAGGACTCGACGCCATACTTTGAAATTGCAGGAAGGACCGGGGGAGAAGGCAAGATTCAGGCGGAAATTATCATCGAGGGCTGGACCTTCCCGTTGTCCCGAAAGTTCGAGCAAGGGGAGACGTGCCAAGAAAGAAGGACTAGTTCTTCCGTAACGGGCTTCAGACCTGTCCCTCAGAAACTAATTCGTGACGAGGACTCATAATGTAAGGTTGAAGCTTATCACGGGACAATTTAGGTGCCGACCCAGTAAAAGAATCCGTTGGGGCAGCCCACTTATCATGTCTCCGGCCAGGGCGGACGAGCGTATAGGGGGAGATAAAGCTAAGGCAAAAAAAGCCAATTGGGGCACCTTATGGGCCTAAGCCATCGATTAAAAGAGTCACAGCAAATCACCGAGAAAAAACGAGGTTTCGTCTCGGCTCAGAACACAGCATAAAGGACGCGAGGTGGGGGAAAAAAACGGAGGTTAGGATATAAGGCGAACGGGGCGTGGGGGAAGGGTAGAAGGGGGGGAAAGACGGTGGAGATGCATAAATACTGAGAGGACATAAAAAAAACTAGGACTGGACTCGTAACCGCACCTAAGCCGAGGCCTGGACTTATGTCACTCGAGAGGTTCTGGGGACGTGAGAAGGGGCTGCCGTTCCCGAGCCTCATTCAGGCCCTAGGGAAAGGAGTAAACAGGAGAGATCTCCAGGGAAAGGCATGGCTGGCCCTGCGGGAGGGAAAACGACTATCAGATGCACGATCCTGATAAGGGCGCACTTATAGAAGAGGTCAGGAGCTAACACCAGAAAGGCGCGGGGAACGAGAGCGCAGAAAGAAATATCTCTTGAAACGTCATTGATCCAATCTATGTACCGAGTGGTGTAAAGGGGGGGGGGGAGGGCAGAGCAGTCAGCTGGGTAAGAGGGAAGGAGGGGGACAACGAGGGCTTCTTTGCCTCGTCGTGCTGAGGGTCAAGAAGGGACGGACTAGTGGACGGGAGGGCCCGGGGGGGCGCATATCGAGCGGCGCTAAAAAAGCGATGAACCAGGTACTGGGGGAGGGGGACACGGAACACAACCGGGTCTACAACGAACTCGCGTTATCTGGGGGACGAAATCAGTTCATGGGAAATCAGAAACGGGAGTGATAGTATCCATAACTCGATTCCGACGAAGACCGCACTGAGCTGGCGCGTGAGCGGAGCCTGATCTTTACCCTACAAGGTTTTTGAATAGCTTGTTAAGACTCAGAAGCCGGAGCTTGAAATGACCGAGGAAAAAGGCAAGGGACTGGGCTAATCCAGCAAGGGGGGTGGCCTTCCTTTACGCGCGGCATATAAAAAGGGCGTCTCGGGATGGAAGTACGCCAGAGCTGCCAACCAGTGCGACCTTCAATCAATAATTAAAGATCAGTCTGATCTGTCATGGTATCCGAAAAGTTAATGAGAGAAGAATGGCGGGTACTTCTTAGACTCCTAGGGGGGCTTGAGTTATTAGACCCTGATTGGTTCCGACAAAAGGAAACTATAACATTTAATGCCAAAAAATTAAGGGGGGAGGAGGTTCCCTTTATTGCAAACGTGAAGAAGGATGCCGAAGGCCTGATCAAAATTGGGTCCCCTTCAACCTAGAGAATGAGAAGGAATCAAAAGTCCTCAAACAGTACTTTCTAATCTATCAAGACGTATGGGGGAAGGGGGGGGGAGACTTAGGACCTCACCTATTTAATCCAAATCTTCTAAACCTTCCATACTTGGGTAGGAGCTGTGGCAATTGTCATTTGCCTCCTATCGGGTGTATCTCAGAGCTTAAAGACAACCAGAAGCCAGAAAAAAGAAGATCACTTAGGACTTCCAGCCTGTTATAGAAGTTGGTAAGACGGGGTGGACTAGCTGAAAATCGGTCCGTCAAATACCTTCAGGAGTCTGAAGGGGGGGTCAGCCGGAAAAGCCTCCCATTCCCCAGACGAAAACGCGACCTGTATTTTGTCGAAGGGAAAGAAGGTTTACCTGAGGAGCGGGCCAGGTTCACTACCCGTCAGGAGTAATTCCTCAGGTTAAAAGTCTCCTCTTCGAGAGGTACAAGGTCAATGACCATAGTCCAGCCCGTCGAGCAACCCTAGAAAAAAACATAGGGGGGGTCTATCCTCTGTACTGTTGGAAAGACACCAGAGGGCGAAGGGGGGGGGGCAGGCGAAAAAAACGAATCCGGGCCGGGTCCGATAGCCATGCAAAAACGCTCCCAGTTAAAGCTATACTTCTTTTAAGGGGCTAGGGAAGGGAAGGGCACAAGCTTTGCCTCTTAGGTTCAACTGATGAGGATTTCTAGCATGAGGGTATAGGATTAGGATCAAACAACGAATTAAAAAATAGGAGAGCGTGAAGGAATCCGTCAGACTCGCGCCCGCTCACGCTGCTTTCCTCCGGAGAGACGTCTACAAAGAAGTCCTGTGGGTACCTTAGGCTATGGGGCAACTTCCTCACCACTTCCCGGGCCTTCTCAAACCCAAGGGGATCATCTGGAGGTCCTCGAAAGGACTATTAGTCCGAAAAATCCCACTTTTTTTTTTGACTGGCTTGCTCGAGGCTTGTGGAAGAGGCGCACTTGAAGGGGGCTTTACTCTACCTGAGGGGGCTAATTACCTAGTTGGACACCGGGGGGGGGGGTGCTTCCGACACCGTTCATTTCTACTTCAATGAAAGAGCGCAAGGAAGCTGGAAAAATAGCCGGGAGTTGAGAGGGGAAGGGCGGTAAATCGGGCTCCTTCAGGTCAGGAGATAAACAGACGCAGGAAGGAAGTAGGGTATTTCCAGATTCGCTTAGAGGGCGCCTTACGTCTTACCCTGAATTAAGAAAACAGAAGGAGACGTTCTCTGGTTGGCTAAGGCAGGATGAGTGACGAGGACCTTTACCAGCTAGCGCAGCAATTTTTGGTTGGGGGTGTTGAGCCAAGCGACGCGGCCTTCAGGGGGCAGGGCCATTTTAGAGAGGTGCTGGCCCTGCTCTCGTGTGAAGAGGACACGTACGAAAGGGAACCGAACCTCAGGAATTTGCGCGCGGGGTCATAAAGGAAAAATGATGGCCGGTCAAAAGGCACCTTCGGCGGCCCTGGCGTCAGACGGAGAAAAAGAGCATAGGAAAACGAGAAAGGGGGTAAGCGAGGGAATGGAGTTATCCCCATTTCTAGGGCCTTGGCGCCCGTAAGACGCGGAACAAGGGAAAGGCTGGGGACAGTTATCAAAACGCCCGTCCCTCAGGCCTGGCCGTCAGGGAGGAGGGCCTTCACGGGGTGGGAAGGAGAAACATACGAGAAGAGAGGGCCGGCGCGGGGGTATCCCAGTGCGGCTTTCCCCTCGGTGGGCGTTGAAGACAGCTTGAAGAGGAAAGAGGAAAAGGATGTGGAGAGACTGTCATAGTAAGGGAGAGGGGAGATGGAAAACCCCTAGAAGTGTCCGTTCCGTCGTCTTGGGAAGGATGGTGAAAAGAGCCGAAGGAGGAAGTGCGTAACACTAGAACGAAAGGAGTAAACCGCTTCGCGTCGAAGGGCCTGAGGCGGACGCGGGGCTGGCCAGAAAGAGGGAGGGGTACGGAGCCTGTTAATGTGGGCTCATTTTAACGCCAGAGTTCATTCCTTGAGGCCTGACCGGCGAAAAAGGGGATTGAGGTCGACACGTGGATCTGGGACAGGGTGAAGGTTCTGCCTGACAGTTGGTCATGACGGGGGCGCGCGCGGGGAGGAGGGGGGTCACTGCTACACAAAGGGGGTAAAAAAAGAACGTATGCTCTGACGTCCTAAAAGGAGGACGTTCTCATACAGAAAGCCCGCAGGAAAGGGGAAGAGATCCAGACTTACCACGTAAAAGGGAGGAACAGGGGAAGCTCGTTGTAAGACCATAAGGGAACTAGATGATGAAAGGGAAGGAGTCTGGCGTGGGAGATCGCAGAGCCAGCTGGAGAAGCTAGAAGTACCATCAAGAAAAAGACAAAGGACGGGTCTTTATACTTTCAGAACATGACACCTGGAGAAATTGATGGTAGCATGGGCTTTTAAACTGATTTCTGCCTCCAGTCGGAAGATTCAAGGTATTGAACGGGGAAAATGAGACTTGAAGCCGGGGCACGACAGAAGCCTCTCCCTCAATCCTGGTAGCCGAATTCCATACGAAAGGGATCGGGAGCGTTCCAGAGCAAGGGCTGCGTACAGGATCTGTCGCTGGGGATCTGCTAGTCCGCACCGCGCGCGGAATAAAACTCAAACTTGACCACCCAATGACCCTCGGAGGGGGACCAGAATCGGTGACTCCCCCGACCGCATCTTGCCCGGAAGGAGAGGGTCTGCTAACCGTACTAAACACTTCAGGTGTTTCAAAGCGGGAAAATCGTTCGTGAATGGTGCCGGTTGTAAGAAGTAGAACTAGGCGCCGCTAGGGAGGGGAATCTGCTTGTGGAGAAAACTTTGCCGGAAAGCACCAAAGGCGTTCTTGGATTCTCAGTATTCCCGACGACCTCGGGTAGGACACATTTATTCATAGAAAATTGGGTCTTACAAAGAATGTGGAGAAGTTCGAATCTTACTAGGAAAATAACCAGTGTCTTGGATAGAACTGTGATTCGTAGTGGCTCCGAGAGCACGGGGCTTACCAAAGAACTGGCGGTCCGCGTCCTCTTATCTGCCAGGTTGATAAATAAAAAGGGTCGGAAAAAACCCGTTCCAAGAAAATCGGGAAAGGGTAAAGAGTCGTCCGAATCGCAGCCTCTTTCCTTTATGTAGAAAAGAGTGCGGACCGTCCGGAGGGGAACTATTCCTTCCTCCGCGGACGGAAAACCAGTTGCCCGTAACATCTCAAACTGCCGCTCAAAATGTCACGAGAGGCGGGTACGGGGGAGACCCTTGCAAAAGTAGGGTAAGAAAATTGAGGCCGTGAGTCAATAAAGATCGGGGGGGGTCACTGTGAACGGGGCATAGCGAGATTGCAATCCGAGGAAAGTATGAGAAGAAGAACTGCTACAAACATAGGTCACTGGGCCCCCAACCAAAAAGCTGTTAGGGGAATGTCCGTTTGGGAGGAAAGCTTTTGAAGGGGGGCGGGTAACTTCGCAAAAGCCTTTTGGCGCTTCGTCGATGGTGCCCAAATTGCTAAGAGGCGGGCTCTGGACCATATGTGATTGGAGAGGTCTGGCCTGAGAGCGGTAAAAAGGATCGAACCGTATGAACAAGCAAGGCGGCATCCAGGGTGAGTCTTCAAGGGAGTCAATGATTCTCTCAAAATAGGATGAGGAAATAGGGGACGGAGAGGCACGGATGCAAACGGGTGCTTGGTATCATCGGTTAGGCACGGCTAATAAAAGGAGCGCAGGGGGAGGGACGAGCATCCCAGTCGGCCGAAACAGTCTTGATCCGGGAGGGGAAACTTTCGGGGGAGTCAGTGGGGACTAAGTGGATGGGGGGGGGACGGCAAGACCAGTCGGGTGGGGGAGATCGGGGCACCGGAAAGGATGACGAAAAAAAGCCGGGAAAACTGCTGGCCAGGGAGGCCCCTCTGCCCCGGCTGGGTTCGGTCGTAGGGGAGGGAGATTACGGGGGGAGCCGAGCAGATACGGGAAAAAAGGGAGAGGTCAGAGGGAGAAGCGCGGGTCAGCATAGCTATACGCCGCCCAGGTGGGGGTCAGCACGCCCAAACGAATCCAAGTGCGTTTAAGTGGGGGGACTCTTACCGGCACGGGGGGGCCTTTCGTTGAAAGCTGCTCGCCGTGCAGGAAGGGTGGAGAGGGGACCCGCGGGAAACGAAGATTACCGAAAAAGAGACTACAGGGACACCCATCTGGCCAGGACGGCCTTAAGGGTTAGGCGAGGATATGTCAAGATACCGGGTCTATCCATCGGTGAGAGGCTTCAGCTGGGGGCCCGGCAACGGTAGAAGACTTCCTAATACAGAACCGCGGATAGAGAGCCACATCCCCTTGGTTCTGCACGGAAGGCCTGCGCAACCGATTAGAGAACTCCTCCGGAGACAACGTTTGTAGCAGTAAACGCCGATCTATCTGAAGCCAAATATGCCTGAGATACGGACACTCGTTGGGAGGGGGTTAAAAAATCGTGAAAAGACACGTTTCATTAGAGTTTTCGAAGAAAAAAAGTTGTTCTGAAGGGTCTGAAGGCCTAGAGTACACACTGGGATCGTGGTTCACTATAAATCCCGGACACGCTTCAGTCTCAATACGCGTGAGAGGATCGTAACACGAACCTGATCCGGCTTCGGGGGTGCTGCCACAGGGTGATGAGAAACTGGAGCGTATTCTGGGAATTGTGAGGTAGAATCTCTTTTCGAGTCATTCGAATTAAAGATGATCAGACTAATACGATACGGGAGGCAAGACGGGCATTCAAGGGACTATTCCAGGTCGCTGATTAATATAGGTAAAAAGAGAGGACTAGGTCAATTTCTTCGAAAGATCTACGGAGGGTTAAAAGTCCCGCTGTTAACGTATAAAAGAGGGAGAGTGCTGACGATTAAAAATGGAAAAGCCCCTTCACCTACCATCAATCACGACCTTATGCCATCACGGATGCGAAAAATGAGGATTCTCACCAAAGGACTTGATGAACAACCCCCGCCTAGAAGCCTTCCGGGGAGCCGTCCCTTACCGTCTGTTTCCAGCATAGAGGTTATCCTATCTGGGGGTATGGGGAAAATTCTCGCGGTCCTTAAGGAGAACTGGAGGGTTTTCAATCTGTTGCCTCTAGGAGGTGAAACCGAAGAGGATCCGGGGGATTAGAGATGTTAGAAGCCTTTCTGGAGGCGTTAATAGAATAGAGGGAGGAGGCCATAATGGTTTATCAGGGGATCCGAAAAGAGATTACAGAGTGAAAAACGGGGAGTGAGTCACTTACTCAGTCCCGGGGCCCGAGGAACCGAGAGGGGGTCTCCCTTTAGGAAGACGGAGAAAACTGCCCTCTCTTTCTGCCAGAAAGGACTCAGCATCTGAATACTGGACATCAAGTGAAGCAACCCGCTCATCTCAGATGGGAGAAGCAGATCGCCAAGAGGGGTACAGTATTGTTGGCCGTCTCCAGACAGGAGGAAGAGGACAGTCATGGGGGACAGTAACGGCTTGACATTATAGGGTATGCCACATCTAACCTGTAACGAGTAAGAGCTCTGAGGCTCTTTCTGCTTGAAAACCGTAGGCGGCAACGCCAAAGCTTGCGGGGACAGAAGGGGGCGAGGAAAAGCTAGGGCATGAAGCGAGAGAAAAAATGTGAGGTAAATCGAGTCTAAAGGCTTACCAGGAAGCCGAGGTTGTATGGAAAAGTCAAAAGGGTCTGCTTCAAAAATTTACTCCAGGGCTCGACATGGGGAAATTCTTAGAGGAGACTTAAGGTAGGGAGGCGAGAAGTATTGCGAGTAGCCGGAACATGACTAAGAGGTTGGCTCGGGCCTGTTCTCTACCACTGGCTGTGAGTCGGTGTCTCTGTCGAAAGAGGTCATCTCTCCGATGTCATCGAAGCGAGGGAACCGTTATGCGTATTCGTACTGGAAGATGTACAGGTTATCAGGGAAAGAAAGGATTTCTATTTCACCAGGGCATTAAGCATATAGAGAATCTGTCCTGGGGATGATCTTTTGGGGCGCTCATCAGCGGAGCTGGCCACGAAAAGAAAGTCAGATTCAACTTCCTTGAAGAAAAAAGGTTAAGCGCCTTCAGGAGCGACGAAAACAAGAGCCGGGGACGTCGGCCTTGGCGTTTGTTGAGTGACGCGTAAGGCTCAGGCGTGGCCCGATGCAAGGAGAGCACATATCGGTTGGGGCGGACTAAGACGCTAAGTTTCGGCTAGATGCCATTGAGCAAAAGCCCGTGGCAGTCGTAGCACAAGGGAAGGGAATACTGTGAAATGACGAGGGCTTGTCGTTCGGTTGAAGTGGAGGCTCCCTTCAAATACCAGGTGAAACCGGCTAAAAGCTGGGTCTAGGGCTACATAGGGGAGGAAAGAGGCAAAAAATCTTGCCTCGGAGAAAAATACTGTGAGTTTCAGTCGAGTCATGGTGAAAGGTCCGAAAGAACAAAGCGGCACATGGGCGTCAGAATAGCGGGAAGGCGACGCTACGCCTGTCGAGGAAGAGGGATCTGTCTGGGGTCCAGTACAATGGCAAGGTGGGGTAAA
>Ga0179591_1163892_pt1 | contig 11706 bp, 11 predicted proteins | sample CZOMad2_1_08_16f_FD_182891 | JGI IMG/M metagenome (GOLD analysis project Ga0179591, IMG submission 182891) | Vadose zone soil fungal communities from Angelo Coast Range Reserve, California, USA - CZOMad2_1_08_16fungal (PacBio error correction) | ecosystem: Environmental > Terrestrial > Soil >...
TTGCTGCCAATGATAGTTTTGGTTACGATAATGATCAATGCGGACCCTTTAACCACACTCACGGACCGGCGGCACCTATTTTGTCACCGGCCTATCACGGGGAACGGGACTTTTCGTACAAGGAAGATGCATTAGCGAAAAAGCCGACTTGGGGGAAGGGCTATACGGCACGTCATTCACTTGTTTCGAGGCAAGGATTTGCTCGGACGATGGGGCCGACTATAATAGGATTCGAGGGGATACTAAACCGTCGTAACGGAGAGAACGAGAGATTCGACTGGGAGACGAAGGCCTGCATTGGTTCCCAAACTTGCACCCGCTATGGAGAACGATCTCGGTGGAGTCCATTTGCTCCAGAGCGTGCCAGGGGAGGGGAAAAGGAGAGGAAGGGAGGCTGGTTGCACTTTAACAAGTTTCTGAGATCGTCGACAATGCTGCCTAGGGTGGGAGGACGGCGCGGGTATCAGGCGGTTTGAAAGGGGGAGGTCAAAGGGTGCATGGGAGGCGCGGGTAGAGAGGGGGACCGGAACCGGGCAACACGCTCAAGTCGCCCGCCTGGGGCCCGCACCGGGTCAACCTGGTGCGGTACGATCTTGGGGACCAGGGGGGAGAAATAACTGAAGGAACGCCAGAAAGGGCTCGAAGTGAAGGCTGCGACCAGGAGACTTGACCACCAAAGGGAAGTCTTGAAGGGGTCTTCAACGGGACCGATGAAAATAAGAGGGAAGACCTAATTGGGAGCCCCTAAAATCAAGGAAAAAAGGAGAAGCGCCAGAATTTAATAGTGTAATTCTAGACTCTAGCAAAAAAAAAAAAAGGGGGGGAAAAATCATAATAACAGCCATGCGAAAATGACAACTTGACTCCAAAAAATTTGCTTATCTTGGAAGGGGCCAAGGAAGTTGAGAAAAGCAATTGACATCGTTCGAGGTATAGATGCAAGGGGGGGGAGAGGGCCTCACGTGACAAATTTTTGGACGGAGAATATGGCCATCCTAAAAACTCGGCGACAAATAGGGGCTTTTCAGAAAGGAGGGCCCACTGGCAGAAACAGAGGAGAAGTTTAAGGGCTGGGCCAAGATTCGACATTCTATATGTTTCGGCATTCAAGAGGAAGACGCGATCACGGCAAGAAGGTCGAAGAAGGGACGCAATCAAAAAAGACGGAGAAGAGACGAGAAAAACCGTCGGAAGGGATCAGTAAAGGAAAGTGAGAAAGGGAAGGAATGACTGGAATTAACAGGAGGAAATATATATGGGTCACTCCCATCCTAGGTTACCTCATTGTATGTGGAATAATCCGGTCCAGAGCTAGGAACCTTAATAAGTACTGAGAGAACTATCAAGCTTACAGGTGCAGGTTCCCATACCGGCGCAAGCCAGAAGACAAGTATTATCTCTCAAGGAAAAGCGGTCCTGAGATGGGCATCCTGAGAGGCCTAGGGAGGAGTGGAAAATATATCCGCCTTCTAAAAGAGGATGCAAGTACATCATGTCATAGGCATGAAACAAGAACACGTCCTCGTGTGTCTTCGAGGAAGAGAGACTCAGCGTGGAGGGGAAGGGCATCGTAAAGGGGGGGAAGGGTCAAGAGCGTTAACGAAACAAACCTTGGATCACTTAAATATCTGGGGGAGGATTGGGGGGAAGAGGGGGTTTGCGGGGGTAAGGACGGACCGGAAAAGGCACACCCTCAGGGCAGAAAAGAAAGGGTAAAAAACAAGAATACGCTCCTTGTCATGCGTAGAGGGACCACATATCATCAATAAGATGGGATGCGCACAATGTAGGAAGCTCCTGTCAGTAAGGTTCGTCATTGACCCACGCTAGTGAGGGATGCCCCGAATGGTCTTTCTTTCTAATTGTTTCTAAGTAGATATACCCATTGGTGGGGAATGCCACTTTTCACCCCGGTTCAGGTTCAAGGCCTTCCGGTGAACGGAGTAACACCAGCCTGGTATAACACCACAGGACAAAAAGTTAGGGGCAAGCGAAAGGAGCCATCAAGAGAGGAACAATAAAAGTTGAACTTTAGTGAATGCTTGTTTTAAAAAGCGGAGTACAGCAGGAACCCCGGAAAGGAGGTGGGACCAACTGGCGAACTCAGAAAGAGGGGAAAAGGGGAGACGATCAAAAAACTAGTGTTTCCATGGGATCAGGTGGACTCCATAGGTGTGGCTCAATAAACTCAAAAGAGGTAGATCATGATCCGGTTCTTCCATTTAAACAAACCCTTCAGGTAAAGAGACAGATTAAAAACGAGACAGCCCTGACAACCACGGAGAAAAAGAGGGATTATCTTGCCCGACCTGTTTGGTCACGGTCACGCCTTCAACACCGCATACCAGTGATCAGGAAAAGAGAGGCCTTTAAGGATCGTTTGGTGAGAGGGGAAGTTGAAAAACGTTCCATTTTAAGTCTTTTGCATCATTAAAGTAGAAGAAACGACACCTGCTATTACCGCACGTGAATCAAATCTATCAGCCACTAAGAAGATCATGTCCATTCACAACCATCACGAACTCGTGCTTCCTTCGCGGGGAAAAAACGGAGGGCCATAGACATCCTTGAAAGAACATTCTGTGGGACTTTGTGGCATAAGGCAGTCTCTTGCACAAGAAGACCATCTGGGAGTCCTTAGTATCTTTAATCAAATTGGAAAGAGAAGGGGGCACACAAAGGGGGGGAATGACACCATCTAAAAAAGCAGGGCCGTATGAGGAAGAGATTTCTTTCCGGGAGTAACATCCAGAACACGCGCACACACGATGCGAGACTCATCTGGACCTTTAGGGGTCGGGTCGCGGGGGTTTAGAGAAGTGGGTCCTGGACGCGATGCGCCCGGTTAAGAGGGTGAAATAAGAGTAAAAACAAAAGGGTCCAGGCATATTCTTGCCGGAATAAGATCGTAGGAGGACTAACTGGACGCATCCCTCGCCCTTTTGTTGGCAGGACCGAAAAAACTGGCTAAGAAATGCCAAATATGGCAGGCCAGCGAAGAAAACGGTCATTTGAAAAGGCCACATCAACCACATGGGAAAAAAAAACCAATCACCTTAATCACCCTAAGGCCATCCTAACTCTTGGAATCTGACTACGGGTAGAGAGGAGAGCCGGGGGAATCTACCCTCACCAGGACGTTGGAAAAATTTAAAATGGTGGCAGATTCCAGTATGTACCGGGTCCCCTCGACCGGTCGGAAAGGCGAAGAAAAAAAAGAGAAGATTTAAGACACACTTGAGGAAGCCAACAGGAGGTGGATCCAAAAAACGAGACATCTTTGAGGGGACAATCGGAGGGACGCCTCCAGAGGCGAAAGGGGACTGGGATGAAAAAAGGAAAAAGGACAACAGAAAAGGAGACTGAGAACATATCAACGTCGGCAGGGTGGGTGGGTGGGGGGGGAGGAAGAAATGGATCAAAGGAAAAGAAAAACAAAATTATTGATTATTAAAAAAATGGTAAGAACCCCTCCACTCCTGAATCTGGGGGGGGGTTGAAAAACCTAGTATGTGGAGATTGACCGCCGTTCTTCAACGTAAGGTCTAGAAAGGCGCCTCGATGAACTTGCGAACCCGATGGACAAACGGGACCGTATTCCAAATGACGCGTGGGGGGCTGTCAAGGTTGGAGCGAATGTAACTTTAAGGGGGGTCTGACCGGACCCGGGCTCAGCCGGGAAAGCCCGGTGGAAACACTGCCCTTATATCCCAGACCGCTGGAACCATGAGAAAGTTTTCATGCGGGAGAGTTAAATGAGGGGAAAAGAAAAAACAAAGAAGGACACTCTGGGTCACTGCCAGGGTAGTCGAGGTTGATCCGTAGAGGGGGTCGGGGGGGGCACATGGGGGTGGGAGGGGGGGGGGAATTTGGACAATGGCAATGGTGAGTTTCCAGGAGGGAATGGAGGAAGAGAGTGAAATGGAGATTCTATCGGGGGGCGGACTCATGTGGAGACAGAAAAGCACGGGCTCGGGCACCTCGTTTGTACGACTTACTCCTCAAGGGAATCCCCAGAAGAGAAGATGCCAACTCTCAAAAGCCAGGAGTTTCCAAAGACTGCGGTTCACCGGGAGGAGATCCGGCAAAGACGGCTAGAAAAGTCCTGGGGCGCGCCAATGTAGCTTGAAAGAGGTCCTCTTTTCGGTGGACTCGGTGTGGGAGAGACCTATCTCCCTTCCCGTCCGGATACCTCATCGACCTATTCTGTTGCGAAGATCTGATTGGCAACTGCCGTTTTTTGGAAACGAGCTGACACCGCACATGGTCTCAAACAATCTACATAACATGCTCGAAGAGGGACCCTCAGTTTCGCTCGGCAGGCTGTTTAACGCAAAAGACGTCTGGCCGGAAGGTCTAGGGGGAAAAGCGGGGGGAAAAAGCCGGTGCCGCCGTTTCTTGGTGTTGCTGCTGCCCATGCAACGAAAGGGTGCATTGGCTGATAAGGGAGGAGAAAGCTTTCCACACCGTCGGGATATAGTTCTGATGTCGACGTGAAGGTTTAGAAGGAGTAACGACTTTGTTTCCAGGGAAGGAGAAAAGTCCCACCACCAAAGACTGCCTCTGAGGTAGGGTGCTATGGTAAGGGGGGAAGGGGGGACCGACCCAAGGGGGAAAGCGGCACAAGACTTCGAAGAGGGGGGCAGGGGGGGGGAGCGTTGGAGGGAAAAACTGTCCCGCCGGGGGAGTATGGGGGGGAAAAAACTGCCGCAGATCATAATCATAAACCGGCGGTGTATTGATGACGAAGAAGATGGTCGCCCTTCTGGACAAAGAGTCGACTGGGGTTACTGCGGTTGCGTCTTTCCGTTTGGCCAAGGAGAGCTCGGAAGTCATGCGTAAGCCAGAGTGGCACCACGACACTGGATCAACGTTAAACCTGGAGGATCTGGGAATCTGGAGGGGGGAGGGTATTAGCTTCTCCCTTCAAACTGGTTGGTCCGGGTTATACAAGGCGGGGGGGGTGTGGGGAACCGCCTGAAACGGAAAGCCAAAACCGTTTGTTGCTCCAGATGGGGCAAACACCAATTGTTTCGCGGCAGTATCAGGGAGGAGGACCCGCAATTGAAAATCCCATTCCATTAATCCATAAGATGGGTGGGTCAGGGCCAAGTCCATAACGGAAGGAATCTATGACCCTTGCTCTTGAAATACTTCAGACTTAGGTCGGAGAGGGGGAGGGATCAAGAGAAGGCACGTGCGTAGAGGGGAGGAAGGGTTTCGACTACATCTGAAGGGGGGGGGGAGAAACAAATGTACCGAAAAGACAAAACGGCTGTCCAATTGAAACCTCAAAAAAGAGCAGAACTGCTCACCGGGTGTGTGGGTCGTAGTGACCCTGTACTGCAAGTGACAAAAAGAAAGGAACCGGGTCCGGACAACGAGATGGGGGGGAGTCCTCGAATACCTGTAACCTCGAATAGTCTGCGGGATGAGGCAGGAATGGAAAGGAAGTCACGATTTTGATAAAGGGCGATCAAAGGAAGAGGAATTTGGCACAGGGATGAAGCAGCTGTACAGATCGGAAGAGCTCTTGAGCGAAAACTACTCGGCTGAACAAGGTGGTGGGGGTCCCGAACCGGGCTTGAATCTTGTAATGAATCGACAGCTGGGTGGGGGGGGTAGCGTAGATTGGTTTAATGTAAGGTAGGGGGAAGCCTGGGCCGGTGGCATTGCTTTGGAAACTATAGAGGTGGAACAAGAATAATCCCTCGGACCCAGGTTTTCAACGTACTTTCCAGCTTAGCCTCAGGAGGACGAATAGGGGGATGAGTATCCGTCGTTTGCAGGGACCAGGAGCAATTGTCGCCGTGATCCGCCCAGGTCGGCATGGACGCGCCACTCTCGCAGCGAAAAGAAGGGTTCAAGAACCTAAAAGTTGAGGAGACATGAGAAAGAGGGGAAACCGCGGCCGACCCTGGAAAAAGAGGTTATACGTAAGGTGAGTCTGGCGAGGAGAGGACGGATGGACCAAATTGAAAGGAGAACGTTCTGCCATAGAGGACCTGGCTAAACCCTGGACTGAGCGGCTAACGGAAGTGATGAACCGGAAAGAAGGTAAAAACACTCCGGGTGTTCGTCGTAAAAGTTCCCGCGGCCTTCTGAAATAGAAAAGAAGAACAACAGAGAACGATGCTAGAGCAAGAGAAAAAGCAATGCGAACCCCGCAAAGGAGGGGAAATCTTATTGTATCCGGTGCCTAAGTAGTGTTGGTTCAAGGAGGAAGGATAGGGGCCTAGGATGTACCGTACCGCCTTCAACGGGCGGTGGTGCAGTCAGTCAGATTCATCGTGCAAAACTTCGTAGACAGGCTTAGTTGAAGTTTCGTCCCGGGGAACGAAAGGGAAGGGGAAAGAAAAAATGGTGATTTGACTGTGCCACCATCGGGAGCGGACGAGACGGGCTAATAGGAAGGGTCAGCAAAAGGGAAGAGAGAAAACCAAACATGCGAACTTTAACAGAACCGGCAACGCTGACCGGACCTCTCCCGATAGAAAAGGATTCTAAAGCGGGATAAATGACTCTTGCCAAGAAGTGTCCGCGGCTGTAATTAGCAACCTTATATCATACCGTTCGGACGAGTCCTGGGGGAAAGCATTAGGGTCCTTGAAGAAGCGATCCAGAAGAAAAGAACCTTCAGTCAGAGCAGGGATGAGCAAATTCTTGTCGGTTCCAAGGAACGGACTGTAATCAGCAGAGTTTAGCTCTCACGGCACAGGAGTGCCTAGGACAAGGCAACAGAACTGTACTGAGAAGGCAGATCTCCCATCTCACCCGGCTTAGGGCATGTGAAGAAGAAAAAAAAAACAGAATACGGACGAAAGAGGTGGAAGTAGTGAGGGAAGAAAGAGTAGGACTTCCTGAAGCTGAAGTTGGTTCAAGGTAACGAGGTGAGGCCAGACGAATGTGAGCAGTTAGGGACAAAAAAGTGTGGAATCCGTTGGGGTGGGGTGTTGGTGCTGTTCTCGGCAAAAGAGGAACCCTCTCAAGAGGAAGGAAACATCTCTGGCAGCGCCTTTCTAGGAGGCTGAAAAATGCCTACAGCCGGATCAGGAGGAAGGCAGGGGAGGGGGAGTGAGATTCATTTGAATGGACTTGGGGCAAAAAACGGGGGGGTCGCCCTAAGATGGGTTATTCAACCGGGACACATTGTCTGTTGGACTCAGGGTAGAAGACAGGATTACTTGTTCCGCATAGGTAAAATTCGGTCAGGTGGCACGCCTGGCAGGCTGGGGAAAAAAGAAGAAGTGGGGATCCAAAAATCCATTGTCAGGCAACAGAGAGTCGGTCCCAGGCTCTTCTGGGTGAAAGTGTCATGAAGGGGGAAAAAGAAGAAAAAGTACTGCAGAGTCGGCCTCGTTGGAAATGACAGCAAACCAAAAGTAAAAAAAGGGAAATCAACTATATGGCCTCTTCATTCGAAGATGTGTAGTACGCAGCGAAGAAGGACTAGCAATCCTTTTACTTCAATTACAAGAAAAATGGGGGGGTCCAATGCGGCAACGCGACAATAGACCCGCTGCCTGCTGCAAACCTATTAGGAGCTAGAGGAAAAGATTTTTCTACTTCACACCTAGAGGAAAAGGTTATCAATTGGGTGGATTGTGAACTTTTTAACAACGGATTCCACGTCGGTTAGGGGCACGGAGGGAAAAAACCTCGATCCAGCGGTTACGCACATGCTCGGAATAAGCCAGTGGGAATCAAGATGGGGCATAAGAAAAAACAAAAGCGGAAGTAGGGGGCACCGGCTTGAAAACGTAAACCGCGGATGAGTGAAAAAATCCGACCTACACTGATTTCTGGGCAACTCAAGATGATTCCACTATTGCCATAGTCGACATGTCTTAGGTAGAAAAAGATTCGTGGTCAGCTACTTCCAAAAACGAGAAGAACATCCCTTTCGAACATCACAAGTGCTGGGACTTCGGGAAATGCAGGTTGAAATGCATAAAAAACAATCGACATTAATCTATGTCGTCATCTACCTTGACTAGAAAAGGTAACATACTTTTGAACTGTAAAAGAATACGAAACGGAAAGATAACAAGGCGATCTTTCCGTCATTGGAAAAAGGTCGTTGAAATGGCCTCTTACAACCTCATAAAAACTTGGAGAGCAGTATAAGAAAACGAATTTAGAGCAACTTTTAACGCCTTGCCAAATGGGGTACCTGCAACCAAGGCCATTGAAGAGGAAACACAAAAAGTTTGCTCCGCCCTCCCTAAAACGCAAGGCCTCGACTAGGTCCCCTCAATCGTGACTCTCCGTCCTTTGTAGTAAGAAGGGAACGAACGACGAAAAGGGGGAGCTCTGTTCCCGGTATCCTTGTGAGAAATGCGGGGATTTCCCGGGCCGGGGGAGAAGCCCAACGGTCAGCGACCCCCGAAAAAGACGAGGGAAAAAGGGGCAATCCCCCGGTCTGGGTGCCTCCACTTTACCTTCCAGGACTGGACGCAGCATCTGGAAGGAATCAAGAGAGATCACAAAGGGTCAGGGAACATTAAGAGGATACCTACCTGATCAAAAGGAAGAGACAGAAACGGGAAGGATCAGATCAACAACAACTGAAATATGAGAAAATATAGATATCCAGGCCCAGCACATGAAGTCCTTGATAGGGGGATCAAAGGGGAGGAGAGCGGGAAAAGAGGGGAAGGAGTTCACAGGAATGGCGCCGAGGAGTAGGGGCACGTCGAATGACACGGTTAAAGAGTGCAAAACCGGTTTTAGGCTGAATGGAAAGTGAACAAGCAGGGGGGGAAGTGTTTTCACCGGTACAACCTGGGACTCAGACCGTAAAACGGGAAGTAACCCCGGACTTTAGTCCCCTTCAACCCGTACCTTATAAGGGACAGGTTCGGAAATTTACACGGCGGATAGAGAGAGGACATGGCAGTTGCGCTGAAAGGATGCGGAGGAAAAAAAAACCGGAGATTTGCAGGGGGTAGGGGGAGGTGTCCAAAAGTGGTGGTGGGGGGAGGGAAAAATTGCCTTTAGTTACATTCTGTCATGGGAAGGACAGTCTTTCAGATTGAGGGGCGAAAAAAGTTGGCCCTTTTGAGAAAAAGAAAGAAAAAGGGAAGGCGTTGTAAGCGTCCCCTCCCTACAAGAATAATCGTAAAAAGGAATGCTTGGAAATCGGGGGAAGGAATTGCCAGGCACGGCGATACCCAGCGATCTACTACGGTAGGAAGAATCAATTCTGTCGCTTTGGGGGAGGAAGGGAAACGCCCAGGAACCCGGCAGGCAAAAAAAGAAACCAGCCGCTAGGTTCAGCAGGGGGGAAGTGCGGGAAGGCGTGTTGGCATCTTCTTACCTAGAGAATCTTTGCGTATAAGCTCGACGACGAAGAGAGAGAAGCGGAATTTCTCATTTGAAAGAAGGAAAATAAACCGCCTGCCATCCCCGTGTCTTGGGCCTGCTTCTCTTTGAATAATGAGGGGTTTAAAGACACAGACTATTTGACTCCTCTGTTTAGTGGGGGGGGTCTGCAGGAACCTCAGAGTGCGTCAGGGAGAAAAGGGAAGCATTTTCCCCCTATTTTTCGGAGGTTCTTCATGGGCTAGGGGGTCTGGCTAACCCTCTTAAAACTGGCCGGTGAAGGAAAATCACAATCCACAACGGATCCTTAATCGGCGAGGCGTGGGAGAAGGGGGGCAAAAGGGAACCTGAAAGGGTTGGAAAAAGACGTCTCATAAACCATTATGTATCCTAAGGGGGGGCGGGTGCGAGGTGGACTCTGCGGCCATCTTCGGGACAATGGCTGCGGGTGGAAAAACGGGGGGAGCGACGGATGCTCTATCACCGTCTTTGGTTAACAAATTCGGTTTGTCTGGGAGACACAACATATTTCTGTCAAAGACCTTATCGTCCCGCGAGAGGGGGGAAGAGACAGGACTTGTGGTGACTAGTTGGCGTGGCGCAAGTTTGGCCATCAAAAACACGCCCTGGGCAAACAACACTAACACCGGGGGACCCAAAAGTCAAGAGAGAGGAAAAACACCCCACCACCTGATCCTGTCCGGGGACGGGAAGATGGCCGGGGGATTTTCAACAAAGAAATGGCGCGGGGGAACCGTCACTGGCTTTGTAGTCTTGCTTACGTGAGTCTCCTTCTCCAAAGGGGTTACATGGGTATCCCCTTCTTGGTATTGAACAGGACTGACAGACTGGTCAGAACCTCACACCAGGGTTGGGGGACTCTTGGTCGTCAGCGAAAAAATGATCTAAACACTTCAGTCCTCACATTCCCGGGGGAGATCAATGCTCCTCTGGCAGGGCGGGAACCAGAAGTCCATTAAAGGACGTCAGGCTTCATTGAAGGCTCTGATACACCTTAATATGTCTTGACGTCTAGGGACTGGGAAGAATAGCTAGCACGTATTCGCAGATCTTACGTGGTTCGTCATACGTCGAAAAGGGGGGGGATTCGTAAGGCCCGATTCAAAAAAGTCTTTCAACGCCCCGCACAAACCAACAAGAAAATGAAGAATCACGGTGGGGTCATATTTCCAACCAGGATCTGGAACATTTCCCTCCCCACCGGGTCCCTTGCTTAAGGGCGGTCACACAGAGATTTTCACAAGGGAGATCCGACCTGCATCACCGCGGAAGGGAACTTTCCGGAGGGTAATGGGTAAAAGGAGTTACGAAGAAGTGTGAGGGGAAACCGGCAGCTTAGATTCTTACCTGGCTCTCATGAGGGGAGAAGTCCGCTTCCTGATGAGATAACCGATGCCTTCCGCTTACCTTTCGTGTCCTCAAGAAAAGGGGGCGAAGGACTAATCCCTTCTCAGTACTGATCATTCGCATCTCGTCCGGAATTACTGAATTTTCTGCCCTCAACCTGTGAAAGGGTCTGAAGGTTCAGCCAGAATTCGGTGTTCCTCAAGAGAGGAATACATGGACCTGAGGGTGGGGGCGTTGTCAAAATAAAAAAGTGGGGAGCAAGGTCTTATCGCTCGGTCCTCTGATGCATAGCTGTCCTTAGAAAGGAAGGTGTTATCGGCCAAAAGCCTTGTCTGCCAGGGTAAATACGCGGCACAGGTCAAAAAAAAAGCATTACGACCTCCGAGAGATGGTATCCGCGGGAATCGGGTGTTCCAGCAACAGACCATTGCGGACACGGATGACAGCTTTTTGACCCAGTGACACTGAAAAGTAAAAAGAAGTACGACAGGGGCTGAGGTAAGAGGCAACTCAAAGAATCGTACCACACCCACTCGGCTGAAGCACTATTTACCGAAAAAGAAAATAATCGGGGGTCGACTCCAACTATGGAAAGGTCCAAAAGAAGGAAAGAAATTCTCCTTTTGTAGTTCTTGTAGGGCTGAAGTGGGTCTGGATATTTCAACAACAACCACTTATTTATTATTAAAAATACTAAAATCCCCGAGAGAATTAACTGCATCACCAAGGAGCTTTTCTGTATCGTTTGATTGGGCACGAGTCATATTTGGGAAGGTCAACGCTGCCGTTTCGGCGGTAACTCATGTCCGGGACAGCACAAGTCGGGGGGGTGGGTAAGCAGCAGAGGAGAGCCAAAAATAACGAACTCGGGCGTGTCGAAGGTGTGCACGGGTCAAACCTGGGACAGAGGGTGGGAAAAAAAGGGGGGTGTGTAAAAAGGAGCGGGCAACGCGGGTGAAAGGGGAACGGCCGTCCGGTCCACCGGCCTCGTATCACGAAAGAGAAAAAAAGAAA
>Ga0179591_1342304_pt1 | contig 11706 bp, 8 predicted proteins | sample CZOMad2_1_08_16f_FD_182891 | JGI IMG/M metagenome (GOLD analysis project Ga0179591, IMG submission 182891) | Vadose zone soil fungal communities from Angelo Coast Range Reserve, California, USA - CZOMad2_1_08_16fungal (PacBio error correction) | ecosystem: Environmental > Terrestrial > Soil >...
AAAGAGGGGAAGTAGAGCGAAGTGGAGGAAAGAAAAGGAGGGATAAGAGGTTGGGGTAGGTGAGAGGGGAGGGGCGGAATAAGGTACGGTGAGGGTGGAGGAGGGAAGGTAAGAGGAAAGGAAGGGGGGATTGGGGGGCAGAACGTGGGCATTTGACCAATAGCGAGGTCGCATGCGATTTTTGGGAGGAGAAAGTGGTGATTATGAGCCACAGATGATTCTTCCATTTCCTCCTCCAAGAGAGAAAAAAAACCGCCTCCCCCAGGAAAAGGGGGAATTGGAACTGTCCATAAGGGGTAACTCTTTGCTAGATTGAAAACCAAAAGGAACTTCCAGGGGTTCCTACGTAGTCATGTCCGGGAGGAAAGAAAAAGATGAATCAAAAGATACAGAGGGATAAGGGCCGAAAGTGGAGCTGCGAATTTGAAGGAAGAACGACATTTATGGGGTGGGCGTGGGGGAGGCGAGGAGGGGGGGATCTCTTTTCGTCCCGAGCCTCTAAAAAAGGGGGTCAAGAGGTCGGAGAGTAAAGGGGAAAACTGACGAAGATACTGGACAGAGAGAGGAGGAAGTGACCAATCATGCAAATACCCCGACGAAAAAATTAAGTTGGAAAAACCTCCCTCTTCTAGCAAAGGGGAGCGATGGAAGCGGGTTTTGAGCCAGAAAGGAAGGGAGAGTCTACAAACGATGGAGGGGGGGAACCGTAAAATAGTCACTCAAAAGCACTCCTTGGAGAAAGGGGAATCACAGTCGAAGCTAGTGATGCAGGACTCTGCAGGGGGGATGGGACGACAAAGTCCGTTCTTCAAATAGTGCAGGAAAAGGAAAGGGAACGGGAGTTCAGGGGGGGAGCACGGTTCAGTTAATTTGAAAGATTAGGGAAAAGGAACCGGCGAAATCATCGGTCACGGAGGCGAGGATTTTCATAAGCGGAGGAATTCTCGCACATGAGTTCGTCTACAGTCTGAACAGAAAGGGAAAATAGGGGGGAGTTCGAGACGGGTTTAGGGAAGACATCGGAATCGCCATCTTTGGCTAGGGGGAAGGGAAGTATTTCAAAAGGAGTAACACTGGACCGGGGTCACAGGGAAACTAGCCAGAGAAAAACTTCTCCTGACTATCTAGATACGGAGGGAAACGGGAGAGGCGTCCCACTTGAGTAGCGCTTCCAATGCGGGCAGGTGGTTCTTCGAACAAAAGAAAGGCGGCCAATAGAAAGGGATGCCTACGGAAAAGAAGAAGAACTGATATCAAAGGGAAAGACTATAAGAAGCAGGGGGGAGAACCTGTAGGACTGAAAGGTGGTTGTCCTAACCAAAAAAGGGGGGTGGAGGGGGTCCAGCCAGACGTGAAAGGGGTTTACGAAAAGAGAAGGCATTTCTCTTCTTAAAATAAGTCTCCAGAGAGAGGCCGACTGGGCCCGGCCATCGTTTACTTAGAAGGAAACCACGGAAAGACAAAACAAACTCTCCTCATGGATAGAACGACTGAGGTAGAAGAACAAAAGTGTAAATGATAGGGTTCTAAGTGAAATGCTGGCGAGGAAAGGAGCTGAAACGTTCCCTCGCCAAGAGGACATATAGGGTCCATTAGGGGGTCACAAAAAGAAGGGGCTTAGAGGGAGAGGAAGCTTTATACCGTGTTTATATAAAATAAATGAAAGGTGTCGTACGGTCAAGGACTGCCCATGGCACTTCCTTGCATGGAGGGTAGGAAGGGGACAGCTGGAACGAGTCGTGTTGTAGGAGGGGGTCTTCATAGGTGTGGAACCCTTCCTGTCACTCAAAGGGAAGAGGGGGGGAGAGGACCGCTTAGACGAAGCCAGGGGGGTATCAGATTCTACGCAGTTGGCTGGAGAGGGAAAAAATATACATCGCTATGTTATGAAAAAGAAGCAGGAGGGAAGGACTCAGTGTTTGATTGGGGGAGAAAGATAATCGTAGCCGACTTCGAGTGCGAGGTGGGGCGGAAACTCTGCAACAGAAGCAGAAAACCCAAATTTGGGGTGGGGGGTTGTGGGGGGGGGTTTTGGGGTTTTGGGGGGGTTGGTTTGTTGGGTTGGTGGCATGAAAGGAAACTCACCTTGGGGTATTTCCGAGGGTGCTCATCGGGGCGGGAAAGAATAAGGAACTGGGTGACGGGGGGGGGTTAATGCTCCATCCGTACAAAAAAAAACAGAAAAAAAAACCGCACACCAACATAAAAAAAAAAAAAAAAAAAACAAAAACAAAGACAAAAGACAAAAAAACCCCCTCGGCAAACCGAAGGGGGGGGAGGAAAGCTCCCTCGCATCTGTGGGTCGTGGAGAAGGTGAGAAAGAAGCTCAGGGAATGGGGAAGTATTGAGACTTTATGGGAAAGAAAGAGCCAACCCTGCGCGTGGCAAGGGAATTGGTAAATGACCGCGAATGGGCGGGATAAAGGTATGTCTCGGTGGGAGAGAGCTAAATGCAGTTGGCACCATTAAATAAAAACCGCCGAATGCCGACAAGCAAAAAGGGGGGATTGCCCAGAGGTCCGCTCCGGGCCCTCAAAGTGTCCAGGAGCACGATGAAATCGAAGACGAAGTAAAAGGTCAATGAGTGGAAACGGGTCCGAGCAGACGAGTTGCTGTCAATTGCAAAGGAATGATCGGGATAAAGAATGACGGATGAAGAGGTATTCTATCCCTAAGACTTATGCGTGTGCTTTCAATGTACTAAAGGGGGAATAGGGGTCTACGGCTAGGAGAAAGGATTGAGTTCCGAAGCAAACGGGGGCATTTGAAGTTTGGAGGGAGCATGCTTGCTGACTGCTGGAAGGCTAAAAAATCCATCGCTATGAGGAAAGGTTCTTCTGGGAGTGGGGGTTTAACGTGTCCGAGTTTATAAACTCGGAAGAATAAATGGGCACACAAGCATTTACAAAGTAGTCAAAAGGGAATCGAAGGATTGAAGAGACAGACCGCCATTACGTACTTGGGGGAAAGAAGGAGGGTCGGAACCGCGAGTGACAGGAATCTCCCTCTCCTCCCCAAAAACGGGGGGAAAATGTTTGGTTGTGAAAAGAGTAATCACGCAAAGCAGGGCAAAAAGACTTGCCAACACAAAAAAAAAAAACCAACAGGGAGGGGGAGCAACAGCGGAGTGCTTTTTGCAAAGTGGGGGGGAGTACTCCGCCTTGGGTTCACAATCCTGAGGAAAGCCGGATGATGGCAGGGCTGAACGACTCGGTTACCTGGACCAAGGATACGGGGAGGAAATTTCTGCTTGCGCTTGCTTCTCCTAAACAATAATCCGGTGAGGGACGATCCTGTCTTCTTTTTCTGAGGTGGGTGCACGGGATCTAGTAGGAAACAGAACACTGAGCAAAAAGCACTTATGACAAATCCAAAAAGACAATAACTTCCATAACTGATGGAAGTGGGTAGAAAGGACCAGGAATCGGGCTCATGAGAAATCTTGGATTAAAAAGGTAGTTGACCGGGTTGGTTTCTTTCTCCAGGCCCAAACTTATTGCTATCATCGGCTTATAAGAAAAGACCGAAAAGGGGTTTCAGACTTAGAAAACGCATGACCTGTAGTAGCTAACTTGTCGGACCCAATGATCTTAAGACCCTCGATCTAGTTCCACTGGAAACAGAGGGGAAAGGCCCAAGAGATTGCCAGTTCCGACAGTGGTGCTGAGTTTTGCACTGCTTATTTCCCACACGTGAGGCAGAGAATAATTGTACCATCTGGTTCGTAACTCGTCCAGCACTTAGGGGGGAAAAGTTCCCGATCTGACACATATGGGCAACAACACTCTGAGGAGTTCAGTAAATTTCAGGTCTCCAAGTCCTCCTGCAAACTTTTAGACGTGTCCCCAAGTCGAGGGGAGGGGTCCAACCCCCAGCTCTCAGCACCAAGTGTTTGGAACCTGTCCAACCCGAGATCATTTCCCTCACAAGCTGTTTCTCGTCAGAAGGATCTCCTTCTACTCCCGGCCATCTTGCGTTCTTCTTATCAGGCGCGGTTGATCACAGTCGCGCCTCTTGGCGGGTGAGTCGGGGGGCGTGGCGTATTGTTCGTCCGCTGGGCGGTGTTTCGCACGGATGTTTTTGTTCAACCCGCAAAACTTTCACAGCTCGGCAAGCGGTGTAGAAGCTGAGAGTCTTCATTGGCGTAAATCGGTGTTACCCTAGCCGCGAAGTCTATTGTCTGGGAGGGGGGGCGGTTGGGTGCGTGCGGGAGCGCGGGGGCAGGCAGGGTAACTTAGATACGTCTTATTCTGTATAGTTTCGTTTAAAGTGGTCGGAGATTGGGGGGAAGGCGAGCGCGATTGGCATCAAGGCAAGTTCCTCCTGGGGAGACCACGATGTGCTGATGGGGGGGGGTGGGTCGCCCTTGAGCCCGCGAAGACTCCAATATCGAGGGGAAGTAGAAGCCACGTAGTCTCATTTAGTGTCATGCCTTCTGCACGTTAGGTGGTGGGGGTCAAGAGAATTCTATCTGAAAGTCTTAAACAAGTTCAAATGTAAGGTGTCTAGCATGGAAAAATGCACTCCATTCTGACAGATGAGTTGACGCCGGAAAGTCCTCGGCCCAAGCAAAACACCTTAAGGGTGCCATGTCCACGGAAAAGGCCATTCTCCGATCCAGGGAGTGAAACCGCCCCATCTGGAAGTTCGTGACAGGGCAAAAATGTAAGTAACGGTAAACCCGTTCTGGAAAATCCTAAGAGGTGAAACAGAGAAAGTGGAAGGAATGGGTGGGGAAAGGCATTGCACATTCTGATAAGGTCGAACGACTCAACCCCGCGCAGCGACCGAGACGTCGTGCGAGGGCGAGAGACTGTAGCGTCCTTCACGCAAATGGAACGTAGTCCACCCACCGCAGCATGTTCTCGAAGCAGAACCGCGGCTAACTCCTAAATCACGAACCGAGGGGGACCACCGCTCACAGCGTTGGGGATAACGCCGAGTGGAATCGATGGAAAGAGGGGGGATTAGAGGGATTGTCCGTCGCTCGTGTCTGATGACAAAAATCGAGAGGGCAGCCACGGGGAGTTGTCGCTGCCAACCAACACGATACGGAGGAAAAAAAAATTGGGGGGGGGTCCGGACCTACGAATGAGAGAGCAAACGGCAGGGGAAGATCGTCGTATGGGGAATCACCATGTGTCTCCGGAGAGAAGAAGGCGACCGTCCTAGGGAGATTCGACGCCAAGAAGCGACTTCTCCGGATACTTCAGTAAGGGTCGAGAAACTCCGGGGAGAATCGAGACAGAGGAGCCGTCAGGAAAGGTACTGAGCTCCTCAGCTTCTTGAAAGGGGACGCGTAGACCGGTCCACGAACCGTGCAAGAGCTATATGAAACCTGGACGGCAGATCGATAACTCCAGCCTGGTCAAACTGCATCATTGTCCGCACCACTGAAGTAAGTTCGGATACTCTCCGCCCTCGAACACAGAACTACTGCCCGTAAAAGAAGAACAAACACAAAACGTGTCCGAACACCAAACTGTCAAAGTCGAAGACCCGTCGTTTCCACACAAGATGGTTCGGGAACAAGCCCCCGTGAGGGGGAACGGGTGAAGGCCCGGAAAGGGAGAACGCTGAGGTCCAGGTCGGTTCCGTCAGCTAGACCCTGAGAAGTGAGAAACGAGGTCGTTAAAACTGGGAGCTGAAGGGCCGCTCAAAACAGACTCAGGTGGCGGGGAAAGAATAGGAATCCGTCCAAACAATAGATCAGGACATGGGGGACGGTTCTTGCCTTCAAGGGATCCGCTAAAGAATAACTTGGCGTACCGAAAGCAGGGTGCGTTTAGATTGGGGGACGATGTTTTCGGGATCCGAAATTTACCGGGAAGACCGGGGGGGAAGAGGGAGCGACGGGTGAAAAAGTTCCATATCAACCGGGGACACTGGACATACCATGGGGGGTACGGGGGGCATCATTGCGAGTGAAGGAAAATGACTGAGGGTCAAAAAAAAAGCGTAGAAGAGGGGGATAATCATTCAAACGGCACACGCGGGAATGAACGCGTGATACACCAAAAAACAGAAGCCGTCGGCTGAAGGCTATACGGCCTGTAGGTAAATGCACTTCCAGTGCTAAGGCTGTAACCGCAGGGGGAGAAGGAAAAAGCGGACACAAGCGGAAAGGAAGATATCTTCTGGACTGCGCAAAGAGAAGGGGGTGATCTGAGCAAAGTGGATGGCGGGGAAAAAACCAACCGAGGAAAGGGGTTTAGATTGCAGGTGTATCCACGCTTCTGGGACCGGGTTTAACTGTGAATGATGTACCATAAGCAAGGATTGAACTATTTGGGAAAAAGGTACCTTCAGATAACGAAACACCGCGAAACCCAAGGCAAATTGAATAGCAGAGCCTTGGTCTGATAGGGTACGCGAGACCGACATCTCAGGAAGTAGTGTCTTGCATTAGAGGCGGTTTGGAAGGAGAAACATTAACGAGAAGAACGCTTTCATAGGAAAACATGGGGCAAAACCGGCTTAAGAAATCTACAGTGAGGTGATCGGGTGGGCCTTCTTCTGGAATTCGGTAGACCTTTTGTTTTCTGCGCTGCAGGCGGGGCGATAAACTACGTCGGGGATAAAGGAAATGCGTCTGTATCCAGGGGAAGGAACGAGGGGGGAAGGATCTTCCGGGGACGAGCCGTCGGCGAAACACGACGTGTGGAGGTGCCTCAAACGGGGATACTACGTTTCATTAAGCCGGGTTTCCTGAAGGGGGAGCGTAGATGGAAACGCTGGGGGTAGGGATTATTTGTTCAGGAGGGACAAGGCAAACTAAGGGCAACGGGGAAATTCACATTGGTGGCGGCCACGCGTATCCTGGCCGGAAAGCTGTGGACATTTCTAGCAAGGAAGAGGAGAAAACGATGTGGAGAGCGGCTGCTTGCAGGTAGAGGGGGGGGTGACCAGCTAAAATAGGAATGGCGGGATAACTTATATTCAGCCGGGCATCTTCCATTACGTGATATAGGAAAAATGGAAGGGAGTCTGCACGTAAGAACGTTGGGGAAGTCTATAGGTTCCTGAAAAACAGATTCAAAAAGAACTAGGGATCATCTTTTCCTTTAAGTCTACTTTGTCAAGCCCTACTAAATCTAACCCTCTACTACATTCAGGAGTAGTAAAAAGGTCTACTCAGTGAGGAGCTCAGAAGCGGGGCCGGGTTTGTCATTCTGCAGTAAAGAACAAAGGTCTGCCGATACGATGGCGGGGAAGCAGCATTCCACGAAACTCCCAGGACGAAGACGATCAGACGACCGTGTAAAGGGAGGCTAACGAAATGGGCGGTGTAGACTAGGATGTTGTGGGGGGGGGGAGAGAGGGCTGGGAGCGGAAATGCTGCCTAGAACTACTTGGAATCGGAATAGTGAGGGGAGCTCTAAAAATGAAGGCGGCCCTGCACCAGAAAAAGGTCTTTTAGGCAGGGGAGGGGAGCAAAAAGAGAGGAAGAAGGGAAAAAGGACTGGGTCCTAGAGTGGGGCCAGGAGGGGGGGTCAAAAGAACATTATATTATAAAACTAATGGACAGATCCAACTACCGGGGCAGACACTCACGCCATGCACGGTCGGGAAAAAAAGAGGAAAGGTCGGAGGAGGTAATTTAACCAGGGGGACATCTTTGATGAGACAAAAAGGTTATACGCCTGCCGGACCGAAAATTAGAGGGTTGGATGGGGAAATAAACATTTAAATTCAGAAAAGAAGAATGAGACGGGATATCTTTTGAGGGGTCATGGGAGGCCTGGCAGAATTGTTCTTTGGTAGAGTGGGTGCTCAAAACTCTTAGCCCAAATCGTAAGCATGCAGTGATCCAAAAACCATAGAAATCAAGAAAAGGCCCAACTGCAAGGATCAAAATATTTTGGTAAGGGGGATCTACATCTCGTCAATTCTCGGAAACGGGGAATAGGGCGGGGGGGGGGGGGGGGGGGGGGGGGGGGTGGGGCGGGGTCAGGGCGTGGGAGGGGGAGAAACAAGTCCCATGCACACGATCGCCTAGTGTGGTGACTAAAATGTAAAAAATCTATCAGAAATGTCCAGGCTCCTGCTCGTACACCGATACCCTCCCGCAATCACTTTCGGGGTACCCTTCTCGCGGAAAAAGATCGGCCTAAAAATGGGTATTCGATGGTCTAAAAACCCTGGGCCTGATCACCGAATTCGAAAGTCAGGACCTCCGACTGGCAAAAGCGCTTTTGGAAGAGGTGTGGCCGACGGTTCACTCAAAGAAAGCGGCTCTACTCCGTCTGAAATCTCTAGGAACTCGGTAACACACTATAAAAAATCACCTGTGCTTTCAGCAGGTGGACTTGAAGGGGGGCCCACTAAGAGGATAAGGACCGCGACTCCTTACCGGAAAGGGAAAAACACCAGGCTTAGGCGGTTCATGTAAACTGTGAGAGGGGGCACAGCAGAGAGAGAAAAAGTGATGTTGGAACAGAGAAGCACAACCGTAAAGGCAGTGTCGGAAATCCTACAGATGGGAAGCTTCTAGAGGTAAAAGTTACGGAAGCGAATAGCTTTATACTTTCGTACAAAGGGGGAGTCAATATTTTTAAGAGCACAGACCCGGTCAAAATCATAAAATATAAAGTATTAGAAGGAACTGAGGTTAATCGAATGCAGTAGCCGGAAATTAACAAGGGGTATTGGGATAATGTAACTACTGAGTTCGGAGGTCAGAGTCTAATGAGATCAGCCGAAGGGGGTCAAAAAAGAGGTATACAATTGCAAAGGGGAAGACGAAAAAAAAAAAGAAAAGAGAGGAAAAGAAGGAGAAAAGAGGGACTTTGACGGGAAGGGTTAAAATCAGGAAAAAAAAAGGGTAGGTGGAATGGGGGGGAATGCAGGGCTGGTACTCTTGAACAAGTCCATATGCCTTCGGGAGTGGGGACTTGGCCGCAAATCCGATGCCGTTGCACTAAAAAAGGACATGATTAGGGTGGAAAATGCTTTCTATTAGAACCAAAGAAGTCACTGACAAGAACCCGAAAGACCCTCATCAGAATAGTGGGGACAAAAAAAATGGTCAAGATCGCATCGATGCGAAAAGAGGAGGAGATACTAGGGGCCGGGGTTCTCCTCGTGCCCACACCACCGCCCAGAAAATCAAAAGGCTGCTTCGACTGCTGTAGGAACCAAAAAAGACGGTTTTCAGTACAGGGGGAAAGAAACGCATAAGCCAGGTCGTCAGCAGAAAGATGCGGCAGGCTCATTAGGAGGAAGAAGAGATCGAGAAATTGAAAAGTAAGAAAAGAGAGGACAGGCCCCTGAGGGATGTGCGCACTGAAAAGAGTCCATCGTGAGCGGATAAAAATGAGAGAACTAAGGAAGAGGGGAAACCCTAATGTCAAGCTGAAGGAGGGAAGGAAGCTTTGGTGGAAAGGGTTCTCAGGCTCAGGGAGATCCGATGTAAACTGCTAAGAAAATGGAGGGGTCCGGTAGATCATTGGAAAAATCCAGAAGACAAAGGTGTCGGGGAAGGAAAAGATTTCACCCACCTTTCAACAGGGGAACGGCGCTTAAAAAGGGCTAAAAGAAACTCTATCGTTGTGCAAAAAGGGGGTTATGTCGCAGGGGAAGGGCAAACCCGATCATCGGGGAGGCAGTGCCGAAGGGGGAAAAAAACGAGGCAAAGAGAAAAAGAAGTTTTATTGCTGCGGAAGGGGAGAGCTATAAGATGTCTTTGTTGGAGCACGGAAGGGAGGACTCCTAACCAGGGAAGAGATCTTTATCCAGGGGAAAACGAAGCGGGAAGTCTTTGTAAATTGCCACCATGCGAGAAATAAAGCTCTTTCGTCGAAAAGGTACTCCGAAGGGGGCAAGCAGTTACGGGAGAACACGCGAGCATGCGTGACAAAACGGGAAAGAACACCTACTCCAACGTCTGAGCGGGCCGGGGATGTACGTTAGAAGGGAAGAACTGAAGGGGAAAACGGCATGGAAAAGGGCCTTCGTGCCAGGGCAAAAGACATGTTAGGCTCCGGTAAGGATGACAAGTGGAAGAAGAGAGGAACTCGGTGAAAAACAGTTACCCTAAAGAAAAAGATAGGGGAACCATTAGGGCCGAGCAGTACAGAGAATAGAACCGATGAAGGAAATTAGTCTGTTGGACCTCTAGAGATGCAGGGCAGGAGAAAAGGGACGTCAGGCAAGAAAAGAGGGGGACCATTAAGGAGTGCCCCATAATTATGCCTCCAAGACCCAAAGGACAAGAAGAAAACAATCACGAAATCTTACACAAGAGAAACTTTGTCGTGGATTGGAAAAGGTCACCGAGAAAGACACTTGAAGGGAAAGAGGATACTTCTTTTCCCTAGGAAGGCTATTAGGCTGGGTGGGAGGGAGGGGACAGCATCGGGTCAATTCAGCCACGTGGGACAAGTGAGGGGGGGCGAAGCCGACAAGACACCCTACGAGCGAAAGAAAATTTTGGAGACTTGGGACAGACATAGAGATAAGGCCAAGAGGGGGCAGACGTCGGTCGAAAGGGGTTGGGGCACACAATTGTTCCTGAAGACAAAGTCAGGGTCTCCAGCAGGCCCTCAAAACCGAGGAGCCCACAGACTGACCGGGTATTACTGAGAAGTATACGTTATAACATAGGCCCGGGGATTCGGTCGTGTGTCTGTATGGCGTTGTTTGTTCAACGTGGGATGGCTGTGGCTGGGGGGTGTTTTCTCTTGGATCTGGGGGTTGATGGGTCTTTTGGTGGGTGGCGGGGTGGGGGGGGGGGGGGGGGGGGTGTTGGTGGTGTGTTTGTGTGGGGGGTCTTTGTTAAATTGTTAAGAGGGTCTCTGTGGGGGGGGAGGGGGTAGGGTTTGTTGGGGGGGATGCTGTTGTGTTGTTGAGACGTTGTGTGTGCGTATTCGTGTGTGGTGCTCGGGGGGTTATCGTTTGTAATTGGGGAGATGTGGAACCCACCGGTCACTATTACGACAGGAAACCTTAGGAAGGGATCGTACCCTTCCACTCTTTAAGCTGGACAAAAATTTATGTATTCCACTGTTTCAAGGAGACCTTTACTTCGGGGTGATTGAAAGAATGAAAAAAAAAATACTCCCTCGACGCTCGGTAAAACTTAGTGAAGAAAACTCTTTAAATAGGTAACAAACAGTAGCACGAAAGAGGCTCTACGGTACACAAGAAAACATTTAGGGTAAGGGGATTCTTCCTGTCACGTCATCGATCGTAAGTAGTTCCACTCAAAAGGTAACCCTAGGGCACAAATCTGGACAAAAATAGGGTCCGCCTGCGTGAGAAGGAGGCATCAACCTTCCTTTCAAGCAAAAAGCAAGAAGGAAAAACCACCAATAGGGGGAAACTCCCTGGGTTCCGAGTGGGGCTGGGACTTAGAATCTAAACTTTTTTGAGGAGGGGGGGGGGGAAAGTGGATCAAATAGGGGGGGGGTTCGCAATTTAGGGGAGCATCAAAGTAGGGGGACACTCCAAAAGCACTTAAGGATTTAGGTTCCAGATCAAAGGATGCGGAGACATGAAGGGACTTTGTATGGGGGGGGAGAGAGGTATGGAAGACCTGCGGTCGGGTTCCAAAAGCGTGGGAAAGAATCGGTTTCAAGAAAGAAAGAAACAAGAATCACCAAGGAGGTACAAAAGAGAGGGGGAACTTGACCAAGGGAGACGTAGGTTTGGTGAGAAATACAATCAAAACGGGCCATTGACCGCTGTGTGAAAGGGAAGGTAAGA
>Ga0179591_1215250_pt1 | contig 11705 bp, 16 predicted proteins | sample CZOMad2_1_08_16f_FD_182891 | JGI IMG/M metagenome (GOLD analysis project Ga0179591, IMG submission 182891) | Vadose zone soil fungal communities from Angelo Coast Range Reserve, California, USA - CZOMad2_1_08_16fungal (PacBio error correction) | ecosystem: Environmental > Terrestrial > Soil >...
CGGGATATGAAAGTTGTTCCAAAGCTTATGATAGCATGTAGACGATCTGAGGGTGGAGAGGGGGAAGGACTGGGAAATGACGGATTAAAGATATTCGGGAAAAAGCGGCGCAGTCGTGTGTAGGGGAACGCCGGGTGAAGTAACTGAAAAGCGGGGAACCGGTCCTAACCGTGAATCGGGATTTCGGGGACAGGCTGACCATCGAGGGGAGGAGGAAAAGCCCAAAAGGGTTATTTCTTCCAAAGGGAGAGGGAGCAGATGGTTGAGCACAGAGTATTGGGAAGAGGAAGGGTGGGTTTTTGAAGGTACCAGGTTGGAAGGCCGAACAAGACGAACACATTCTGCTCGCGACAGAAGGGATCACGACCCGGGAAGAGGAAAAGAAAAGGGCCTTTATGTATTTCTGTCAAGCACCTCCAGCCGGGGAAAGATCTCAGGGAACTATGTTAATGAGGGGGGGACTAGATTGATGGGATGCGAGACTAATTCGGGCGGATGGCAGGATCGCAGAAGGGGGGCGGCAACCGACGAACTAGGGAGAAATAATCGTCGAGTTAGAAGGGAGCGCCGCGCTTTGCGAAAGGGTCAGGGGGGGGGGAGCGCATAATGGAGACTTGACCGCTCGCGCGCAGAAGTCGCATGAAGTTACGTACGGGAGTCCCTGGGCCAATGCGCTTCAAGGAGAAGGCGAAGGGAGTGAAAATCGGAACCAAAAGGGTGGCGACCCTGGGAGTTTTTTTTCGCGAGAGGCAGTACGTCTGTGCGGGAAGCAGTCGGCCGCTTCACGCCGGAAAAAGGAAGACGTTAAAATGTGACGCCCGGGGGAGGCATAGGACATTGAGAGATTCTTTGCGGCTGAAAGGAGGAGGACGGACGCTGGGGGGCAGAGCTGATTCTCTCCAAAAGACAGAGAAATTCAGCGGTAGATGACTGTTGAAGCAAGGAAAAGAACTGGCAGGGGGTGAATGGACGAGCCTGAGGAAAAAGAAAGGGGGAAAAGGTGATGCAGCTAGGGGGCAGATGGTCGTCGAGAACAATCCTGGGCCTGCCAAGAATCTGCGGATCGATGGTGATTGCGTGACTACTCAAAAACGAAGATCATCGGAGAGGTGATTCGGAAGAAGGAGAGGGGGGCAACCGAAAAGGTCAGGGAGACTTAACGGTCATTTCTTTTGAGTTGGCACCGCGAAGAAAGCTTGGCGAAATGCGAATGGGAGATAAAGCCATGCGTCGGAGTAGGGGTAAAAGGCGTGTGGACCGGGACAGGGCGACGCTGCTCCGGGAGGGTGAAGTGTGTTTGGGAGGCGGGGGGGCTGTCCAAATACAACCTGTGGCGGCGGGAAAAACCCTTGCACAGGCCGCGGAAAGGAAAAAGCAAAGGCCTGATCGCGAATTCTGCTCGGGTTCGAAGGATCCCTGCTCGTCCGGAAAGGGTGGCGGCCATCAAACCGGGACGCTATGGGGGGGGGAAGGAAGAAAGAGGGGGAGGGTTCTAGACCTTATCCGTTTACGGAAGACCACGCGGACATGAAGGAATCTTGGCTAAAGCTGACAGCGCGGTTTGGATTCTCAGATGAGCAGAGGGAGCGCCGCGGGAAGAATTGAAAAAAATCTGGACTATGGCTAAAGACGAGGCATCCGTTTGCCGGGGGAAGAGGATAATTAAAAAAACGATCATTGTTGTCAAAACAGGCTACCTATTGGGGTGTACTGACCGCCATAACAACCAGGACGGGTCAGGGGGGACCTCAGGGGAGGGGACTTGTAATGCGTGATGGGCAGAGACCGTCGAATCGTACCGTCGTCAATAAAGCGGAAATCAGTATAACTAAGTCTTCGAGACCGAGATAAAAGGACGAGACGTATAACAGCCTCTCGGGGAAGAAGGGGCCAAGTAGCGAGGGACGAAGGGCGAACCGTCAGGGAAGGATTTAATGTGGGCGCTGGACGAAAGAGGCGCTGTTGACAACGTCAGGAGGACTGAACTCGCAACTACAAGGAGAGAGAGACCTTAAAATGAAAAAATACGAAAGAACTGCGCCCGAAGTCAGGAAAGATCTCAAAATAAGCCACGACGTCCGATCAGAAGGGGCCTGTAAGACTATTAGAAGGGAAAGTCAATCCAGATTACGCGCAGGAAGCGCTTGCTGCGTCGAGAAAAAGAAAACGAGGGAGAGAACGGTTCAAAAACCAAAGCGGGAGTTGTTTGAGAACGAGGTCTCGGTCGAGGAACAAAAACCTTACAGAGGAAGAGCAAGAAGAAACGGAGTGTTGGTGACATGGGACGAGAGATAAGGCCAGACCCGAAAAGGAGACATATTTTAAAATATCTTTGATCGGGGGGAGTGGGAAGTTTTAACGACAAGTCTTCTCGAAGGATAAAGGAAACGCGGTGTTCGAAGCGAGACTGTTGCGTTCCGAACTGGAAGAAGGGCGTGCGCTGAACTAATTGGGAGCGCCTAAGGGACCTATGAAGAAGAACATGGAAACACGCGTTGAGCGAAACGATCATTGCCACAAGGAGAATGAGGGGGATACCGAATGCTTCAACCTAAGAAACAGAGACGAAAACCATCTGCAAACTGTTGTCGAAAGGGGTCAAGACTCGCGAGGCCGAGATAAAATTATTCGACGGTGAAAGAACTGGTCAAGGTAGAACCCAGCCGCGGCGGCGATATACCAGGGAGGAAAACAAAGAGGACGGCTTATTAAAGAGTGACTCCCTTCTCCTCTGGGAAAACGGAAAAGGTCGGACCGCGGCCGCTATGACAACTGAGGACCACACAGAAAACTGCGCGCGAAAAACTTAAGAGCGAGGGCTACTCGATCGCAATTGCAAAAGACAAAAGAAAAAAAATGACAAACACTCGCTCGAAAAAAACGAGGCCGAGAGAGATTTGAAGGGGGGAAGACGACCGCTGGGTAGAAAGTTGGGAAAATGGAGAAAGAGCGTGGACTCAAAAGCCGCGCGAGGTTTCACGCACGAGAATGCAGCTTGGACTATTTCCTGAGCGGAGACCGGGAAGTCTAGTCAGGGTCTAAAAAAACAATAAATCGCCGCGCTTGGTGACGAAAAGTATTGCCGCCTCTGCCAAGGGCGTCGCCCGGATACCATGTCGGCAACGTCGATACTTGAGCTCCAAACGCGCCGTATCATAGTAAAAAACAACTGAACGTGCAGGCTTTGTGGGGAGTCAGGGAGGCCGGGGGGGAGTTAATCAAACTTGAGGGCTCCCATAGTGCCCTTGAGAAATGGATCAGGGGGCGGGCTCAGCGGCGAGGAACTTCCACTTGTTAATTCACTCATGAGGCTGAAGAAGAAGGGTCAAACGGTAGCTCAGATCTTAACCGCGGCACGCCGGGTGGGAAAGTCAGGAAGAGACCGAACGAGCGTCGAAGAAACCACAGCGGAATGGAGAGTCGCTATAAGTGCGGTCCCGTCACGACAGCCCAATATGGTAGGCACAACAAATCAATCGGGATGCTCCGGAGGGAATCCAGAACGGAAAAGCAAACGCCGGGCCTTCTTGGCGCCAGCCTTTAAGTTTTTTCGCACCGACCGGAGGAGGACACACCGAAGTAACTGTCGACGCGACCCCGGGATATGAAAAAAAGTGGCTGAAGGCTCGAAAAGACAGAAGAGCCATGTCTAAAAAGCGCTTCCTATCTTGGCAAGGGGTGAAATGAAAAGAATTGCCGGTCAAAAAGTCTGACGAGCGATTTGGCTGTTGAATGGGACGCGGGAACCGCGTAGTAGTAAAATAAAGGGAGGAAACGATGCCGGTATGGACGAGGTCCCATGGGAAGGCTCTCTCTGGGGGAAAAACTAAGCCGATAGGCTCCGGAAGAAGTAAGAAATCCATGCCGGGAAACCGTCGGTCCTGAAGCGGACGGTCTCCTACCGAGATGCCTTTTGGGGTGTAGAAAGCTCGGTCGGGGGAAGAGAAGGGTACAGAGAAAGCAATATGGTAGTACGATATCGATTAGCGGGAAAAGTTGGAGGAAAATCCTCCTGAGCAGAAGGCAAGTAAAAAAGCACTGCTGTTTCAAGTAAACGGGGGTGGGGGAGAAGGGGTGAGGGGGAAGCAAACCACAAACCTTTGGAGAAGGTTTTGAACAAATGCGATGAAGGAGAAACCTGAACCCTGCAAAACGATGCACCTAGGGAAAAATCGCCAACATCTAAGCAGCGGCAGATCAAGAAGTCCAAAGGAAAGGTAATCCCAGAGGCCGGCTGCCGTCCAATCCTGGATAAAGATTGAAAAAGGGGCTCGAAAAAAATGGGGAGGGACCACCATGATCCTAAAAGATATTGTCCAGGAAGAACACCAAAAAAAAAACATCAAACACAGCAGCACAGTGTCATTTGGAAGCCACAAGTGCACGGAACGGAGCCTGACCACGAAACCGATAACTCTTCGGGAGAGGGAGAAGAAGGTCATTGGAACTACCGGGGGTTGGGGGGAGCCAGGAGCGCCAAACCAATGGTATTGGGGAAAAAAACCAAAAGCCGAAACCAAAATCACCACGTAAACGGCTCAGCGGACTGGCTCAAAAGTCCGACCATAAGGAGGAGAAACTTCTAAGGGCGACGAATATCTTCGAAGAAGACTTCTCCCTCTTCCGGCAGAAAGGCCCCGAAACAAACAATGAAAGGCAGTGAGACTGGTGGACAAAGTTTCCCCGGCTACTGGGGGAAGAAGAAAAGACTCATATAAATCTGCTAAAAAAGGAAGTCTACCGCAATCATCAACCAAGAGGAGACGGGGCGCAAAATCGTCCGCCCATCTTTTTGACAGCATAAGTCTTCAATAGACTACCATCCATTCACAAGCGATGGGTCACATGGGCGAAGTTCCCGGCCCAAATTCACGTCAGAGGTACAAACAGAAACCCGCCCGAAACGCAGACGAAGGGTTGGGGGGGCAACAGAAACCCGGGACCGCTGTAATGAATCAGGGATCTGGGTTTGGAATCAAATGAAATAACAACGGCCCCGAGCTCTAAGGGAAGAAAGCTCCAGACCACAAGGATGACGCCCCCGTGAGGAAACCGCGTATGAACACCTGAAACCATTAAGGAAAGGCTCAAAAATATTCTCTCGGAGTCGACAACAAACCTTGCTGAAGGGGTCCGCGCCTACCCTCTAACAGCGAAGGGAGTCAGGGAAGCGAGGTAACTCGGTCCGATAAGGAACTTAAAACATTTCTCTTCTTGCGCAGCAAGGGGGAGAATGGAATCTACGTAGTCTCTAAAGCATCGTACCATCAGCGTCTGCTCTCCCAAGGCAGTGAAAACAGACTCTTATGTGACCTACTGACGTGCGATTGCCTCAACACCCACTGACTCTAAAAGAAAACTGAAAAAAAAAAACGCAGCGGGGCTCACGTCTCATTAACCACTCAGATAGTCTCTATTCCAATAAGTGCCTTGCGAGCGTGGGTCTGGAGTGCTGGGGAAAGCAGACAGGTCCATTGGATCATGAACTGCAGTGGAAAGTAAAAAGTCCGTCGTGATACAACAGCAGCGTTAGCGAGCAGGAAGGAACTGGGCGAGTGTTTGTCGGCAAAACATGCTAAACTCATAATAGGAAAAAGAAGTGGTAGACCCCCAAGAGGCGAACCTTTTAAAAAAATTACAGTTGGCTCAGACCTCAAAAAATCAGGGGGGGGGGGAAATGCAGGCCCGAAATCATAAGACAATGTTAGCTTAAACGACATCGAATGCCGATAAAAAAGGAGAAAAAGAACAAGAATGTACCGAGGGAATGAAAATCATATTTCAAAACCGCAGTTTAAAGCGGGAATTAACCATCAATAAGCGTCATAATCTCTACTACGACGAAAAGCGTTAATCATCTAAACAACTGGGAGAAATGAAAGGTGATCAGAGGAAGAGAAGCAAACCACAACCACGAAGAGGAGGAAAAGAGATATAGAAGTGAAAGTGGAGAGGGTTCGACGAAAGGAGGTATAGCTGTGTAACGATCTGAAAATTTTTCACGGTGGGGGCCTCAAAGCAAGGGGAGGGAAATGAGGAATTCATATGTTTTCGGTTCTCAGGAAGTGGCTTCGCCGGGGAAGAGGGGCCTTCGAGTAAAGTAAGGGAGTGTTATATTGAGTTCGGGAAATCATGAAAGAAGGAGTGGGGGGTCTTAGTCCAACAGTGAGGAGGAAAACCAGGTTCAAACTCAGTTGTTGTGACACAGATGGGGACTAATTCTGAGGATTTTGAGGTCCTGGGGTGGCTGCAGGAAAGCGCCACAGGGGGACTCAGAAGAGTTGGATCACCTTAGTTGCTTCATCAAGGTCAAACATGATAAGGGATGTATGGAAAAACATCCAGATTCCCGGCTCGCAATCACATGGGATGAGAGCCGATCTTGAGGGGAAGGAGAAGCTGGAAATCGCAGAGAGGAGCCGAAGGGTTTGAAAAACGAATACTTCTTCGTTCATACCCGTCGTCGTTGTCATAAAGATGGGGGCTCGCAAGAAGTGCGCTGGGAAGGTAGGCGCGCAAGAAGTGTCTGGAGCAAAAAACACGCCGCGCGGGGAGGAAGTCAGAGGGTACTCCGAAGAGAACCTATTCCATGGGACGCTTGCAATGAAAAGGAGACTTGCTGTCGCGCTGACCACTGTGGTGCGGAACCGGCTGTTGTTGGAGACTATCGAATAAAAAAAGCTGAGAAGGCGGAGACGGAAAAGAAGGACTTGGGACTTTGCCCACAAAGGGGCCCCCCCCCTGGGGTACTCCTGGTGCAGTCTCCTTGGGAACTTTGAGCTTCGCGAGATAGGAAAGTTAACCTCAGTCCTCGCTTATGATCGGGAAGAAGGGAAAAGGGATATCAAATCCTGGGGGCGGATGTGGCCGCTCATGTTCACAAAAAGGCGGCGTGGCGGGCTTTGCAGTCGAATGCCGTGGGCATGGGAAGGGGGGGGGAAAAGTTCGCATGTGAAAATGAGCTGGGGGAATTTTATGCATCGCGAAAAGGGAGGACAAAGGGCGTAAAAAGGTTATTTCTTCTGAGAAAGAAAGGCACATCGCCGCCTCTGAGGGCGGGGGCGGACAGTAATTGGAAACATGGCTGGAAACAGAGAAGGAAAGTTCATTGGATTGGTGGCAAGCCTCTCCTGACAAAAAAAGAACAAGGTTTGGAAAACAATCTACTATATCGGTCTTGCCAGCGAAAATGCAAATGCGGGACCTAGGAATTTCAGGACGCGCCGCCGGCCGAAAGTTGATTTTTGTGTCTTATGTTTAGTTCCCCAACCGCGCTGGTGGGTGGCACTCCTGTCGCACGGAAACTGAAATGAGAGCTCAAGTCGAGGAAAAAAAGGGAATTCGTCTACGGGGGGCGTCGTCGAGAATCTGCCAGGTCAATGTGGTGTCACGGAATGCTAAGGCGATGGGGGTGAAGGACCTCGTAATGGGTGCTATCCGGAAAGTGAGTTCCCGGAAACCACCTAAATCTTTCGAAGGGGGGGGAACGGAGAGAAGGTATGAAAAAACGGGATCAAAGAGGAGAAACTGCGAGCGGGTGAAATTGTATTGTAAATAAAGGCAGCCGGTTTGGGAAACGTTGGGGTTCAGACGTAGGATTCACGACATGTTGAAAAAAAAAAGAAAGTGGTGGTTGCCGACACCGCCATAAAAAAAAGGTCAGTAGAAAAAAAATCAGTTTCTTGGGGGGAAGTGAATGCCTGAGCTGGGCAGAATAAGGTCGGAACGATGCCGAGGCAGGAGAGTCAAAGGGGGGGAATAAGGGATACGGCGGAGAAGGACAGAGGAGCTAACGAGATCAGCCAAAACAAAATTCCTCTCTTGGGGAAAGGGTCCGCTTCCTCTCGGACAAAACCGGAAGGTAGGATGGGGAATGCTCGACGTTCGCCTATCGGCGCTGTTGACCAGACTCGAGCCGAACTGGGGGAACGATCAGGGCGTGTATCTACACCCTGAAACTATGAAAAGAAAAATAACGCGGAGAGAAAGCATAGAAAAACAAACACTCTCTACCGAAGTCGATCCGGACTCCTGAAGACCTGGGAGAGAGCTCATCAACGGGCACGATCAGTCTTGCTGCGTCGTCCAGAGCGAAAAAAATGACAGCCAAGTTGCTGCAGTATTCGTGGGAGGGCTCGGGACTCGCGCTACCAGCCCAGAAAGGAGAGCTCATAAGGGGAACTTCTTGGTGTGGAAATTCCTAATCGACGGAAATCCGCGAGCGCCCGTGGAATAAAGTCTCTCGTCACAAGCAAAAAAAAAAAAAAAAAAAAAACAAAAAAAAAAAAAAAAAAAAAAAAAAAAAAAAAAAAAGAGAAAAAAAAAAACCATCTGGACCGTTACCGACAGGGGATTCAAAGACGAACGTAAACCAGATTGGTGGGGCCTAGGAGAGGTTCGTCTACGTTCCTCAAGGAGGGGGGGGTCAGTAGGACGGGGGGGCGCGGCACGACCTATTTCCCATCATTAGAAAGAAAACCTTCATGTTATCTCACCTTAAAGAAGGGCCTACAGAAGTGCATAATAATGTGAAAAGAGGGAAGGAGGAAAGGACAAAAAAAGTCGTCGAAAAGAAGAGGGGGGACGAAATGGATCGCTGATCTAATATGAAGAGAGAGAAGTTCGAAAAGGTGCAGAAAGGTAGCACGGGGGTCTACTCCCTATGGCCTTGGCATGGCAAGGAGGGAACAAGCTAAAGGAGAATTGACGTGGGGAAGCACCTGGAGAAAGATGGTCCGTACCTTCTATACCTGCTCCAGGTCTATAAAAGGATATAAGATGATTACTTCTAGCGGCTATAGCTCGGAGGTCTCCAGAGATTTTCCAAACGGTACAGAGAAGAGGACAAAAGGGAAAAATCAAGAGACAAACAACACAACTTAGAGGTCTAGAGGGGTTGCCGGAAAAGAAGACTTTATCCTTTTTCGAATCTAGATAGCAGGATAGGAAGTGGGAGGCCGCAAAATTCTCTTTTTCTTGAAAGGGTAGCGGAAGCAGGTCTCGACCTGGGGAACATGAATAGGAGGGGAAAAAAAGGGCGAAAAACGGCACGCCGCGCTTGGTGACGAAATGGGTAATGCCGCAACGGACTAATGGGTCTTAAGCGGACATTTCCGCAAAGGGTAGAAGTAATTGACAATCGCGGGGGGGAAGTGGGGAGCAATTTCTACCACGATTCGGTGAAGGTTCTGTCGAGGGCGGGGTAAAAAGTACAAGGCCTTCTATGTATGCGAACAGAGGATCCCGTGTCGGCAATGAAAGTTGAGATAGAACGGAAACTTTTCTTAGAAAGGGAGGAGGAAAAGGTCGAATCTCAAGGCTGGCAAAAGACCAGGGGGAGAAATAGACAACGAGCGTCTGAAAAAACCCTGGATAGAAGTCGCGAAAGAAAAAGGGCCGTCAACGGAAAAGAAATCCCAAAGGTCTTCACCATCGAGTGATTCGAGCGGATGGTCCCAGCTAAGAAAAAAAGCCGGCCTTCAGGTGGACTATAATTAAGTGTAAGAAGACCGATACCGATTTCGAACACCGCATCGACTAAAAAAACTGTTAAGGGGGACAAGACTTTGGCAACATCGAAGGGAGAAACGTTGATGCACTACAGCAGAATATTCCTTCCGATTAAAAAAGAGGAACTACGTCGAGAAGAGGGGGGTTGCGGGCTTTGGAATGACTGAGGGCGACCGCGTAGTAGTAAGTTACCGGGGAGGGGGTAATCAACAGTTAGTGACAACGGGCCAAGTTCGGAAACTCTAAGCGTTCAAAAAGAGCCGATAAGCCCCGAGAAGGGGGGCAGGCAAGCATCCAGACCCGGTTCAGACCCTTCTTGGCCGGAGAAACGGAAGGGACGACTCGATTTTTTGGTGGAGAGAGAGGAGAACTAAGAGAACGAATCCTTAAGGTTATACTGATCGAAGTCAAGATCCGCGGGGGGGAAGCGTGCGGGGTCATTAAGAAAGAATGCAGACCATCCCTCCACTGAGGGGGCAAGGAAAGGAGGGTGGGTTGGGGTTATGTCCGGCACCCAAATCTGGAGCAGGTTTTGGACAACAGAGCGAATGAAAACGGGCGGCAAGGAAAAAAGTTCAAGATAGAGCCAAGAAGGCCGAACGCTAAAGAGAGGACTATCCCCTGTGCCTCCAAGTATAGAAGAAAAAAGAAAAAAGGAAAAGTCAAATCCTTTATGGTCAGGTCAGGGGTAAACTCGTCCCGCGTGGAACCTACACGGGTATCCGGATTAAACAGGGGCGAGGTCCGAAATCACAAAAATACACACAAACATTTTATGGACGAAAATGGGAAGGGGGACGAGTCATGCCTAGCAAGGAAAACCAGACGCCTGGAGCCGAGAATCTGAGGTCAAAACTTCATTGAGAACAGTTAGCCGGAACCGAAAACTGGGGAGTTGAAAAATAAAAAACCTCAGAAAAAAAAAGAAACACGTCCGACGCTCTACTGGAGAAAAAAACCTCAATCCGGTCAGACCAGATACTTTCATCATAAAGCTAGGGCGCTCAGCGTCGCCAAATCTGGGAAGGACGGAGGGAAAAACACCATCAATTAAGACGTGGTTCCGGGTGCCAGCCCCGTTGGTCCCCCTACAGTGGACTCCGCACTCAGCAGACCATGCTAAGGGAAAAGGCTTCAAAGTACAGACAATCACCAGGAGCCACCCCTTCTTGACGAAAGAAAAAGTGTACATACATCTCAAGAAGAGGCCACCAGGCATTGATAGAACATGAAGACTTTCCCTACTCACGCAGAGAAAGAACAAACCCCGAAGAAGACTGACCTCCACAAAAGGAGAAGGCTGAATATCAGTAGAACTTTGGGGGAGACGAAGCGAGAACACGGCCGGGAAGGCGAGAGATCAGCAAGAGCATCTGCCCCCAAGGCTAAGGAACGCAACCGGGGGTAAACGAAGTCAGTACTGTGCCTTGCGGAAGAGGGGGGCCGGAATGATTTCTCACCGAAGGACTCGATCGTAGGGGAAGACAACTAAGGTAAGAAACTGTGTCCTCAGATACCAGAGGATCTACGGCATCTGGGGGGGGCAAAGAGAGAATGGTTCCGAGGTGCGATCCGAAGGCATAAAGATGAAATTGTCTCTTTCTCGACTAAGGGCAACGCGACATGCTTTCAGCGCATAAAGGAGAAGCATCTCTTCTCTAAGATGCATGAACAGACTACGATTTCGAAGACTTATATTGAACCAGTTCAGGAGGAGAGGGAAGGAGACCGAGCAAAGGGCTCTCGTCACAATATATGCTATAATTAAAATCGTGCAAGTGATATCCTTTTCGTATCGTTTTCTTTAAATAAATACCTTATCAGGAACGGAGGGAAAAAGAACTACTGGACTTTGAGAAAGCTCTAAGAAGGAAAGGTGAGATTGTTCGCAAAAACAAAGATCCTTCAAAAAAAATAAGAAGGAACCAATCGCTGTGAGAAAACCATAGTGCTCTACCTGGGACCCCTCCCTGTGGGGGGGCAGCAAAAACTCAATAGGGGAAAGAAGGGAAAAAAAATCATCTTCACCAGGGGACGGCCGTACCATCAAGCATCGAAAACGAACGACGACCAAATGCGAACGATTGCATAATATTGGACATCCGAGTCCGCATGGAAGGCGGCAAAATTACAAGATATTCGTCCTACAAAGATGAAGAACGCGTTAGCGCAGACTCAACTTAAAGAAGGATAAG
>Ga0179591_1307856_pt1 | contig 11704 bp, 7 predicted proteins | sample CZOMad2_1_08_16f_FD_182891 | JGI IMG/M metagenome (GOLD analysis project Ga0179591, IMG submission 182891) | Vadose zone soil fungal communities from Angelo Coast Range Reserve, California, USA - CZOMad2_1_08_16fungal (PacBio error correction) | ecosystem: Environmental > Terrestrial > Soil >...
TGACAAGGGGAGGAGTGTAGGGTCCGGATATTCGAAGACAATACTGAAAGGAGAATCTTATTGACTTTGGGAATTGAGAGAGAGCACAAGAGCATTTATGAAGTCCTCTCAAAAGAGTGTAAATCTATCTTAACGGGTGCAGGAAGGGGTGAGCTAAAAAAGGTTGAAGAGGGGATATAAGCTAGGAGGAGTCCGTTTGAGAAGAGAAGGGGGGGAAAAGGAGGGAAATGCCAAAGAATGAACCTGAAATGTTTAGGGCTCACTCAACTCGGCTCGACTTTGAAAGGGATTACAGGAAGGGCGGTTTCAATAGTCTCGTCCTCTGAATAAAACCCGGTCAAAGCTGTGGAGGGGGGGAGAATTTTGGGAATGTAGAACCACAGGGGGCAAATTTGGCATTTTCAGACCGGAAGCGGCGCATGGGGAAGTTGATCAAGCAAAAGACCGGAGCAAATACGGGCGTTTACAGCAAACTGAGAGGGGGGGCCAACTGGAGACCATAGGGAAAGACATTTATGTCTGATGGGGGGAGCACTTTATTGGACAAAGGGAGCAAAAGTGGCCAATCAAATCAGCCGTGGAGAGCAGGATAGCAGAAGAAAAATGTCAAAAAGTGAGGGTTAAAACCGAACGCACAAAGATCGGGTAAAGGGGACACTTCAACGGGTAGTTGCCATTAAAGTGAAAAAAATATAAAAAAGACTAAGGGGAAAAGAGATTGGAAGAGGAGGGGGGTATGTAGGGTCCAGCCAAATGGGGGTGGGAACGGAAGAAAAGTAGGAGTTTCAAAGAAAAACCCAGTGGTTAGGAACGAACGCATGGCTCTTCAATTACATGTAAGTTTGACAAAGGTGCAATTGGGCGGAGGGAAAAAGTTCCGAGGGTGGGAATCTGTATACAGAGCAAGGATGATCTCAGATAGAAAAAAAAAATACTGGGGGAGACGCAGGGAGGGGGAAACCGGAAACCTTGGAAAATCTTGAAAAAAGGAAAAATATGGTAGACCAGCTAAGAAAAACCCAACGTTTCTGTGTCAAGGGCTGAAAAACTAGGGGGGGGTGTCGGGATTGAGGGCGGCACAAAAAAAGCTACTGGAAAAAAAGGGGAAATGTGGGAACATGCTGTTCCAAAAGACGATACGAGAGGCCAATAGCGAGAGGCGCAGAAAAGTCCAGTCGCGAAGAAGGATCGGATACAAAAGTTTTGGGAGTTCAATAAGAATAATAGGGGGCGAGGGGGGCAGAGAAATGGTTCGAGCTGTATGGAGGAGTGGGGAAAAAGATTAAGGGACTTTCCAAGGTACATAATGGGAAGGGATGGTTATAAGGTATGTAGGAAGGGGGAAACGGAAAGACCCAATGGAGAGTCCTAAAAATGTATACAAAAAAAAAACAACGAAGATGAAAAAACGGTTTTGTACAGTTTCGCAAAAAGAAGGATAACAAAAAAAAGCAGAAAAACCAAAGTTTGACTGGGGGAGCGCATTAGAGGTTGATGCTCTGGTACTGAGTAGAAAAAAAATATCTGGGGAAGAAGTCAGTCGCCGATTGAGCTTTTGAGAATACCTTTGGGGTCTATGTTAGAAGAGAACTTAAGCTTCCTCTGAACTGGGGAAGAAAAACCTATCCTGAACATTCAGGAATAGAAGGGCCCGGGGGGAAAACCGGGGTGGACGTAAAGCAATTCCTTTACTAGGCTAACTACAAAAAAGACATCTAAAAAGGGCATCGAAGAGAGGACAACCATGTACATTTAGCACTTTTTACTTGGGCTGAGGTTTTTGGAAAGCTTAGAAGAGGTTTGACGGGGGGGGAAAACCGAAAACGTATGTAGCGTCATGCTTCGCTCAACAAAGGGTCCTCCGGAAAAAAATTCAAAGGGGACCCGACGAGAAACTCGACAGGGGGGAGTCCTTAAAAAACTATGTTACCAAAAAAGAGAAAAGGAAGAAAAATTCTAGGGAAGGGGAAATTTAAGTTCTTTCAAACTCTAACCATCTCTGTTCCTTAATGGAATCATGGAAAGTGCCAAAAGGGAGGGATTAAGCAGTGTCGAGGACCATTTCCATCTCTTCGTAGGATTTAAGGAAGGTTTTGATCTACTTCCCGTAACGTTGAGAGACGCTTGCTATGAACGGAAAGTGGGGTCTGTTTGAGGGGGACCCTCTGAACATTCCTTTCTCCTCTACGGTGTTGGGGTACTTCAGGGATCTGGAGTACATATTTGTGTGCAAAATCGGGGGAGCCTCCGAGATCTTGCCAGTGATCTTATAATCTCTCAAGGAGCTAGGACAACAAGGCAAACTAAAAGTGAGTTGAGTTGGACTTAATGGTGTAAAGCCTTTGCTGATATGAGGGAGGAGGGGAGACTCGTCATCGTAAGAAGAAGCAGAAAAAAATCATTCGGGGGGCGAAATCTAAAAGGGAAGGCTAAGTTGATGGAAAAGGCGATTAAAACTCACGGGGGAAACGAGCTGGGGAGGGAATGGGGGAATATCATAAGGACTTTGAGGGCATGGTTGGGGGGGGGGGCAATGGGAAACGATTGATTTTCAGGGGACCTTCAGGAAAACTCAACCTTCTGGCGGACCAATCGTTTTGGGGAAACTAGCGGCATTAGTAAACAGCTTTAAGGCTTAGAGGATTGAAGTTCGAAAAAAGTTGAGTGTAAAGGCTGCTTACGGATTGTTTTAGGGAGAAGCCCGGCAAAGAAGATAAGGGTTCCTGGGAAGGGGTTCTAAGTTAGAGTCACTAGAAGTTCCTGATTACTGATTGATCAGAGCCTATTTAAGTTTGGGGGGGGGGACTTGGAAGAGAAATCAATAAATCACTGGGAGAACATAAACATAAATGGTTAGTCACTGGAGGGGATTGTAAGGGGGGGTGAGGATAGAACAAAGCTACCCAAAAATTTAGAAGTAAATAAAAAAGGGAGATGCAAAGACTCAAGTATGGTGAGAAGACCCTCTAAAGGGGAGATGGGGAAGCCGGAAGAGCAGCAAAATGTCATCAGGGGATTCTTTGAAAATCCTTGGAGAAAATAAAAATCTTGGGAGCTATTTCCGGTTGGGGGGGGCAAAAAAATTACGAACGTACTCGTACCAAAAAAATAAGCAAAGGATCTAATTAAAAGGAGAATACCAAGCACTGAAGGTCAACTTCAAGTTTCAAATTAAAAGGAAAATCAATGGACACTCGCGTATTCACCTACTCCAAAGGAGACTGAGGCCATTCAGGGCATATCTCTCAGTGAGAGGGGTTAAAACTGAGATTTACACAGATGACTTCAGATAAAGAGGCTAGTGATTCTGAATATGCTCCTCTCCGGGGGAACCTTCAAAAAGAATTAGGGGGAGCCAGGAAGAGGTTGGTAAGAAAGAAAGGAACCGATAGGAAGGTGTATTGTCCAGAACCAAGTAAGCTAGAGGGAAGGAGTGCAGAAGTTCCCAGTCCAGAAAGTTCGGGGGGGGGGGGGGGGGGGGGGGTTGGGGTTGGTTGGGTTGGTGACCAGGGGTTGGGTTTGTGGGGGTTGGGAGGGGGGTTTTGAAACTCAAGTTCGGCAATCCAAGAAAGTAATTACGGGCTTGCTATCGTAAAAAAGAACGAGGTGAGGGTAATTTAAGGAAGAGAGTCGGGTTCGCTGAGATATCACACGTATCTACCCCAGGGGAAAAAATTAAAAAAGATAGGAACCGCAAAGGGAACCAGGGGGAAGGTGGTGCAAAGAGGTCGTTGAAGGAGAGGACTCAGGGAAGTTAAGGGAACTGGGAGGAAGACTTGGGAGGGAGGAAAAACCCTAGGGAAACGTCAAAAGAACATGTCTTATCTGGCAACGTCTCAACTATGGAAGGGAACAAGGAGAATGACTGCTTCAAAGTGTTATAAGATGGATTAGGCGACTTTTTCTTGGGGGAAACGAGGAACTCCGAAGGGGAAAAATTAGGATTGGATGTGACGAAAGGGGCTTGCATGGAGACTTCTCAGAAGGAGAGGAGTTGGGGGGGAATAAAAACTTCTCGTCAGGTGACCACAGCCGTTCCCGAACAAAAACCAATTTGGGTACAACAGAGGCTCCCTAAAGAAAAAAAATATTCATAGCAGAGAAATCAATCTTGATTCTGGAAGGGAGACATTCCTCATGAAGGGAAAAAGGGGGAGAAAGGATACCAAAGGTCAGGTCCAAGAACTAGTGGGTTATTTCAAAAAGAACACCAAAGAACGAAAAATGGGGAAACTGGGTTATAAAAGCCTATCGACTTCATAGGAGAGATTTCCAAGCCTAATGTACTTGGGAGTATCGAAAAGGCACAAGAGATTTCTCTCAGGGGATTGAGGGTAAAGTAAGAGGCGAGAGGACGCTCGGGGGGAAAAAGGAAAAGATCGCTGGTGAAACATTAGCTTTATTCTTTCTGAATCAAAAAAAAAAGGACAACAAGGTAATCTAGCAAAAAAAAAGAAGGGGGAAATCTGATCGAGACCGGTGCGAACCTTGGGGGGGAACTCTCCCGGGTACATGCCACAAAAAATCCTTAAGAAAGGCACAGGTATCTGTGCCAGAGCGTGCAAAGTAATCGTCGAAAGGTCAAATAGGACATTATCGAACCAGGGTTCAGTTTATTTGGGGGGAAAAAACACCGGGCCAGGTAGAGAATTACGGGTTCAGGTTACTGGGGAAAGAACTCTTCTCTGGTAGCCGAAAGAAACAACCGGAAGTTGTGCAAGGGTGGGTGTGGAAAACTAGGAAGGAAAGGGTTTCGGATCAACGGGGGTCGGAGAGACTTGGGGGACCAAATCCCGGCACGTCAAAAAATTCCTGGAAAAACGAAAAGTCTACGGGGGTCAGAGTAACTGGGTTTCAAGAACCAAAAGGGAAGGGTGTGACAGAAAGCGGCTTTCAGAAAGCCGCCATCAACCGGGGAAAGCGGGATTAAGGGAGAAGAAAAACGCCAGATTCGTAAAATCAGAGGGGGCCCCCGAAGAGCCCGGGACCACCAATTGGGTACGGGAGAAAGGTCCGGGGGGTCCAGAAAGTATCACAGGATTTAAGTACTATCCTCATGGGCTTTCGTAAAAGGGGGGGGTTGGAAAAACGCAGGAAGGGGGGAATTAAGACGGGAGGCAAAAAACAACTACAAGTTCCGCAAAAAAAGGCAGCAGGGGACGAGAACTGAGTTGACGGGTTAACATTCCGGCTCGAGAAAAGCTGCGGGTTTGTATAGAAGTCTTGCATCTACGTCCTCTGAAAGGGAAAGAAGCTGGATACAGGGATCTGAAAGGAGATAAAACCAAAAAACCCCTTTTCGTGGAGGAAAGAACCCGAAAGTTTAGGGACCAAAGACGGAAATGCCAAAGTGGGGGATGTCCGGTGGGGGGAAGGTTCACCAGGAAAAGACGGGAAGTCCTGGGGAGGGAGCTCAGAACAACTTGTAAACGGAAAGGGTCCAGGGAAGCAGGAAATTCCACACCGTGGGAAAAGAGGAGGCAAAAGAAATTAAAGTGTGGGGATCTGACTAATGGAAAGCTAGGGTCGCAAGCCTGTATCAAAAACAGACCTTGAAATTAAGGGCAGTACAGAAATGAGGGAAACGCTGAAAAAAAGACCTCCGTTTGCACAAAACTCGGATCTCGAATCATTTTTAACCTCCCTATTGGAACCTTCATTGAAGAGAAGCAAATGGGGATTTCCTGGGGAGGGTAAAAAGCAAGTCAGGCTAGAGAAACCTGAAGTTGAGTAAAGGGGGAAGACCGACGTGAAGGGTCGGGTTAACGTCCTTCAATTGAATAACATCCCCCAGGTGAGAAGAAAACTGAAACCCTAGAATTCCTAAAGGCTGGGATTGGCCCCATACTGCTGCTTCAATATTTATCTTTTTCTTCGGAAGACCCAAAAGCAAACCAAAGAGATACTTTAAAGTAAAACTATGGGCCCTTACTTTAAAACCCATACCTTTTGAGAGATATGGAAGCGGGGGAAAGAGACCTTAACAAATAGAAGGTCCTTAAGAAAGCTCTTGTTTACGAAAAAGCGGACGGGGGGGGGTTTTGGCCAGGCATAAGCTCTGCGCAACGCGCTGGAGCAATAGAAGGGGTGCACCAAGGGGAAATGTCCAAAAAAAGGGCAAGGGGCGATCTTAATGTTTGGGCGAGATGAGGGGGAAAGCCCCACAAGAAAAAAAACCACAGTACGAACCCCGCAGGAAAGGGAATACGAACAAAAGAAAAGGTCTGAATTTTGTTTACTTTTTACAAACTAAATTGCCAAAAAAAATACCAAGGGAGGGGGGAATAGGTTGGAAAAAGTCCGTAGGAACTCTAAAATTTTACCAAGGTGAGATCGGGCAATAGGGGGGGGGACACAAGGAGGGGGTAAGGAATCAGTCCGACTGTCTCGGTGACAAAAGGGGAAAAGTTGGGAAAAAATATGGAAGCTGGTGATTGGGTCAACATTGAGGGACCCGGAAAGCCCGATGTCGGGGGGTTCTCTGAGCATGAAGACCTCTAATTGCAGGATTTGAGGGGGGGCTGATGGGGGGAACTATACAAGACGGGTCCAGAAAGCTCGGGTATGGAGGAATCTCAGACAAAAAGTATGGGAGATGATAGGTGTATCTTTAAAACGCTAAGAATCCAGAGGGAGGTTTCACATGGCGGTTTGACAAAAATCGAAACACGTATGGCTTAAAAAAGTCCAAGAGGTCTTAATAAATATTGGTGTACAAAGTGTGAGGCTCCCAGACGTCTGCAGACGTGACCCCGTTACCGGTGGGGATCCATTGGGAAGTTACGTCTTTGGGACGCCTCAGGTTTACTCGCTTCATTAGGGGGCTCATGTGCAGTGAGGTGTGTAGGGTGGCCCTAATCAAAGGACCCAGATATCTTAGGGAAAAAATTGCGCCAAAATGGAGGGGGTTTGGGGGTTATGGGGGTCAGGGGGGTAGAGAAACGTACAGCTTTCGATGGAGGTCGCCATTATTCAATGTACGGCGAGGAAGGTCCCGGTGAGGAATAACCGTTAGAACTCTGAAACCCAAAGAATTCACTCAAGGGGGGGGTGAAGTGTGCGGAGAAAAATAAAGGGGCTGGAAAAATTCGCAAATCTTATAGTATCAAAAAAAAAAAACGATTAAAAAAACGTTGGTTGAAGGAAAGGACGTAAGCCGGGTCATAGCCACCAACAGGAGGGGATTTGTAGGTCAAAGTTGTAGAGGGCAGTTTAGGGAGCCAAAGACTATCCTCTAATTTCAGAATGGGTCGTGGAAAGGCCAAGGTATTGGGGGCCGAAAAAAAAGGGGTCCTGAAAAGGAATCGCTTGAAAAAAGGGGTTCAACAATGACAGGAGGGGGGGGAGGCGAGGGAACAAGGATGAGTCTAGACGAGTTGGGGAAAAGATCACTACGGTACGGAAAGCACACAATCTGAGGGAAAACTGTAAAGACATGGGTTGGGACACACCATGGTACCGGACACGGCGCATTGGTTAAGTTTGAAGTGGATACAAAAGCTCTAGTCTTCATTACGAAATAAAAGAGCCATGTAGCGAGGAGGAAGTGGAGAGTTAGACAAAGGAAATTGTTTACACGGTGGGGGGGGCTGGGGAGCCTGAGCTGTTGGAGTAGACTCCCGTGAGAAAAATCAAAAGAAAACTCTAGACTGCATGCCAGATGAAGGTGGGGCTCAAGCGGGAAAGGCATGGGGCAATATATGGGGAAACAAGGGGGGGATCAAAAAGGCTGAAAGCATAGGCCTCCCTCCGAGGGGGAAACAAAATTTCTGATTGGCGGAGAAGAAATCGTGCGTTCCACAAGGGGTGATTCGGGGGAACGATGAGGAAGTGCATGGAAGTCAGGGAGGAAAAAACTGGAAAGAAAGCTGGAACAAACGGGGGATCCCGTGTTCTTGACGTCCAAAGTTTAAAAGGGAATTCACGGGACAGCGGGTCGGGGACTAGACAGGTTCTCATGTGGGGGGGGGGGGGGGGGGGCCTAATACAGAAAGGAGGAAGAGCAAAAAAAAAAAAAAAAGGGGGGGGCTTGAAAGGGGGGAACGTGAATCCTGAAGGTGAGAGTCCGTGGGAAAAGATGAGGGCTAAAAGAAAGATTACTCGGGACAACATTTTAAAATCCCAGGGGTCTAAAAACTTAAGGGCCCTGAGAAAAGATTGGGGGGTCTCTCGCGGAATAACTTAGTGCTAAAAGGCAGGGTGTCACGTTACTAGGGACGGGTGGGGGGGAAAGCGCCCGCTCTAAGAGCTGGCCAGGCAAAATCAAGGGGGTAAAATTGAAGCATCCTCAAAAGAAAGGGATTGCAAGAATAAGGTCGAAAAAATCAGAAAAATGACTTGGGAAACTTTGAAGGAGCAGGGCAAACAAGAATCTCAATAGACCTACATCACCTCTACTAGGGGAAAGCCAAGTTCTGGGCCAAGGAAAACAGCAGTGACCACCTCCTTCAGGGGGAATTTTCTGGTAAGGCTAGAGATAGAGTCATCGAGAGGTAAATTAAGGGTATAGTTTACACTCCGGGGGAGAATCAAAAAAAGAAGTCAGAAAGGAGGTTATGGGGTTGGGGGGGGTAAATAAGCCTCAGAATTGAAATACTCTGGCTGTAAGGGGGGAATTTGGGTTGTAACCAAGGATTTTAGGGGAAACGTTCTCAAAAACAGGAATAGGCAATTTAGCAACAAAAAAGAGGGGAAAGGAAACTTGTTGCCGGAAGGAAAGTTTGTGGGGAGGTCCGAAGAAGAAAAAAAGTTCAAAAAAAACCAATTTCAACACATCAAAAAAGGGAATAATTAGAAAAAAACAATTCACGGACGGTTCTGAATGGCGGTAGGATAAGCTCTAATGGGGGGGAAAGTTGTGGGGGTTAGAAAACAGGTCAGCGGACTTTTGAAAAGGGTGGAATGAATCTTAGAAATGGGCTACACCAAGAAAAGGGGGGGTTCAAAACTTCTTGGTGCCGGGAAGGGCTACAAAAATGAGGTGAGGGGGGGAGGTTTCTTCATAGCAATATAACGCGAGTGGATATAGGTCGAGATCCTGGGGGCATAGAAGCCATGGGGGTGAATGGCCTTAAAAGGGGGGGAAAATAGAATCTGCGAAGGTTTGGAAGAATGGGAGGATCAAAAGTCTCAAAAAAAGCTAAATGGTGTCACAGGAATTGAAATCCTAAAAGTCAACATAATGTGCTAAAAGGTACATGTAGAGTTCAAAAGGAGGTCTCTTAGAAAGCAGAAAAAGAAAAAAAAAAGGACATGGTGGTAACGCCTGACAAATTTCCGCGTGGGGAAATACTCAGGGGGTTTCAACAGTGAGCGAAACGGGAATTACAGCATTCCCGTGCCCGGGTGCCGGTCCCTAACATTTGTTGGGGGGTGTCTCAAAGAAGAGGGGGTCCTACAAAATCGAGGGTCTGAACGTGGTGAAAATGTGGTGGTCGTGTAAAGGGGGGGGGGGCGTCCAAAGGACCTTTTCAAGGAAACCTGGGGGGGGGGAGTTAGGGAAGGAAAAAATAGCACGGGCTTGGATCCGAAAGAAGATCCAGAATCTCGAAAGATAAGGAGGTCCTCAAAAATGAGCTTGGGCAAAGGAAACCACAGGTGTCTTATCTTCTGGGAACGCGGGGGGCTGGAGACAAAAAAAGTCTTTCAAAACCTGCAGTTGGAAAGGATGCTGTTCCGTTTGGGCTGAAAGAGTTAAGTACTTCTCGTCGGGATAGAAGGGGCAGCAGGCTGATTGGGATCCTGGGTTCAAAAAGGGGCCACTAAGGGGAGTCAAAAGGAATTGTCCGAAGAAACAGATAAAAGACGAGAGAAAGAAGACAAGCCTTGTACAAGGAAATAAAAAAAACAATCGAAAGCAGAAAGAAGGGAGAGATTCAGATGAAAAGGGAGGTGCGAATCTTCAGAGGTTTTCGAAAGGAATTGAGGGAAAGGTCACATAGTCTAAATATGCTTTAACCTTGTTGGGGGAAAGGGGGGGGGAAGTGGGAAAGGGGCTAGGGAAAAAAGGTACAGAAAAAAAGATATTTTACGAAGCCTAAGGTTAGTTACTTGAAGCCGTAACAGCTGGGAAAAGGACAAGAACGTTGGTAATGCTTTACTGAAAGGAAGCAAATCGATTGCAGGGGGCGTCTGAAACGGCAATCGAAGGGAGCAGGGGCGATTAGCGACCAATTCGGGGGCAGAAAAAAGGAGGACTCAGGCAGGGGAAATGGGGGAGGTCAGGAAGGGGACGCAGAACTGACTTAACAATCGAAAAACTTGGAGATCAAAATGCTTTGGAAACCAGGCACTTTAGGATGGTTTACCAAGGGAAATCTAAAAAAAAAGGCTTAAACTCGGAAAGAGTAATGAAGGTAAAAACCACGGCTCCCAATCCATGTCGCAAAAAGTTTTCAAGGGAACAATCAGGGCTTGAAGCCGGGTGACACCAACGAGTACAAACTTGACCCAATCTCATAGATAAACCGTTACTACTGACAAGCTAGGAAGCCAAGGAAGGGTAAGAAGGGAAAGTTGAAAACAAACTTAGAGGGAACCCAGGTTGAGGGGTCTTGGAAAGTCCTTAAGCATTTGTGATTCAGGAGCGAAAACAAAACTTCATCATTGAGTGGAAGGGGGGAAAAAAGGGAACCGGTGTCTAGACAAAAAAAGGGGGGTGAATTCGAAGATCTGAAGGGGGAAGTCAGGTAAACACGAAATTAGAACTCTATATAAATCAGGGGCTCTATGGTACGAAGGAATCTCAGAAAGACTTTTAGGTGACTGAGGGGGGGAAGTTAAAAAGGATCTAAATAGTCGCATGAAAATGCATCTTGGACTAAGAGAATCAAAAAAATTAGGAGTTTTGAAGAAAAGAAGGGCAAAGGATTAAGTCAGCTTGGAGGCAGCACTAGAGGAACCTCACGAGGATCCGATCTAAATCTCACAGCGAAGAGAGTATCAAGTTCAGTAGGAACGCTACCAATAAGCGTTCAGAACACAAAGAATAGCAAAGTACTGCGGAAAGATAGGGGGGGTCCACGTGAGAGGGTGAGAGCATCTTGTGCAGCTGCAATCAAAAGCATGAGGAGCTTGGACAAAACTTGAAAACTGCAGGACCGAATATGGAAGGGCTCGGCTTTGCTGCAGGAAAAAAAAAGAGACTCTCGAATATTAAAACGTGGCATTCATCCTTGTAGAAAAAGTTCCTACTAAAAAAAAGTGTGGATTACAGATCCGGTCTGCGGGTCTCACAGAGAGCCAGAAAGCTTGTCTAAGAGGTTTTCGAAATGAAAAGGGTCCGTAGTCGGTCATGACTCGGTCTTAAGGTCTGTTGAGCGACCCAGAAATATCACGTGTAGAAGGAAAGCTCCCGCGCAGCCTTAGTAAAGGTTGGGAAAAGGGCGTTAATTGATAGTGTTTCAATAACAAAAGGTAAGGGGGTGGCCTGCTCCAAAATTAGATCTTCTTGTCACTGGAGAGCTGGGGGTTAAAGTGGCTTACTAGGGCTTCTATTGGGAGCTCATGGCCTTCTCTTTTGAATAAATATCGAAAGGCCTAGAAAGGTTCTTGCGTATAGTGGGGGGGGGGACTAATCCACCAATTGGGGAAGGAGTCGACGGAGGGATATCAGGGGAAAACTAAAAATAAGTCGACGCCACTCTAGTTTCAAAGGGAACCAGGAACTTACCATTGAGTAACAAAAAACGAATTGCCTTTAACA
>Ga0179591_1257168_pt1 | contig 11703 bp, 11 predicted proteins | sample CZOMad2_1_08_16f_FD_182891 | JGI IMG/M metagenome (GOLD analysis project Ga0179591, IMG submission 182891) | Vadose zone soil fungal communities from Angelo Coast Range Reserve, California, USA - CZOMad2_1_08_16fungal (PacBio error correction) | ecosystem: Environmental > Terrestrial > Soil >...
GGAAAACCAACGAGCAAGAAAAAAAAGCTATCTGCTAACGCACGGCCAACGAGGAATCCAGTTTTGTGGCGGGGAAGAGGAGGAAAGATTTTAAATAAGACACAATCCGAAAAATAAGTTACACAAACTCCTGAAGGAAACCCCAGCGTTTCCAAGGAGGAAGGGGAGCAAGGCGAGTATAGGCGACGCCAAACGCCGCCGAAGAGGCTCTCATAAAAGGAAAAAAGAGGTCATCTTCGCAAAATCGGGCTCGTCCTTGTATCCCACGCCAACTAATACGGTTTCTAAAAGGGGGGGTTGATCAAAAATTGGTTAGAGTTTGTAGGCTTTGGCAGGAAGGGGGGATTTATCTTCCTTAATATGGAGGTATAAAGTGGAGTGATCTGCACTAACCGGATAGAGGGGGGAGGACCAAAAATTCGGGCTCAAAAAGTTAAAAGAACCCAATGGGGCTACATTAGGAAATTGAAGACCAAAGAGAAATTCTCCCTACTTACTATTGGAAGAAAAAGTGAGCGAAGCCGAACCGCTACTAGACGAGGTCGCAAGACAACCCGAGTTGGGGGAAGGGACCAGAGAGGAATCAAAGGGGGTACGGGAACGACATAGGCTTGATGGGTGTGGAGAGATTCCTCAAAAATATCACCACGTAGAGAAAAAATCGGCTTTGATGGACGCATTAAAAGGCGGGGGAAACATCATTCTTCCTAGAATCTGAAAGGAAAAATATGGTCCGAAACCCGTTGAAAAGTTGTGGTAGTGAGCGAGTCTACAGGAAATGGATTGAGAAAGGCCTTCTAGGGAAAAGTCAGAGTGTGAATAGCAATTCGAGATGAAAAGGCCGTGATGGGTGACCTTCTCACCTTGCGCGAACAAAAAATGCCGGAGTAAAGCGACAATGCCGGGAGGACTTTCTCTTCAGGGGGGTGGAAGACGGGGTAAAAATGCGCAATGCCAGATTTTCTCGAGAGGGCACTATTTCGTTCTAAAAGGGGGAGTGGCTATCGACAGGCACCAGGGGGTGTAAAAAAAGTTTCGAGCCGAGAGGATGAGTTCAATGGAAATGGGCAGATCGTCGATAAGAAACGTTGATATGTCTGCGTCTTTCAAAGACTTTCCACATCAACCAAAAATAGGAAAGCCAATGGCGCTTACCGTTGAGAAAACCGGGGTGAAAAGGGAGCAAGCGTTGAAAGAGAAAGGGGTAGTACTAGATCTAAGGGAAGCATTAGACAAAAGGAGGTGGAAAAAGAGAGGATACATGCGAGGGGAGGCCTATTACCTACCAATTTCCAAAACGAAAAAAAAGAGAACAACAGCGAACGACTGTGAAGAAAAAAGCGACATATCCTGAGGAGGGGGTTCTGGTTTTTTAAGGGTAAAAGGCGTGGAAAAGAAAAGAAGAACAAGATCACAGGAAGTCTGGATCCTAATCACGATGAAAGGGGAGAAAACCTCATCCGTGCTAAGGCCGCAGAGGAGGGGGGGACAGAAAACTTCTTTTCATCTCTCGAATCAAAGGAGAGAAGACCGGTCCAAACGAAAGTGGTAGCTACAATCTTGGCTGCGTCAGAAAACAAAACAATTACTTCTCCCACCTGAAAACGAAAAAAGAAAAAAGATTGGTAAGGAGAAGAGGCAGGGCAGTTTCAGGCACTGTGCGTTGCGAAAGGAAATCACATCCGGGGAGATGGAACCTCTCCTGCTGCGGGACAGGGGATGGGCATAGAAGCGCCGGTCCGAGACGAAGAAAACAAGGCGGAGGGCGGAAAAAAAAGGACGGTACATAAGTGCTCAAGGGAAAGAGATCACGAGAAGCACCAGTTAAGGGGGGTCGTACAGTAGAAGTAAGGGGGGAATAAAGAAAAAGCTTGAAGAAGAAGTCGGGGGAAAAACTTTGAGATGCTCAGGAAAGTCGAGTTTGCGACTTCGAGGGGAAGGTAAAATAGAAAAAAAAAAGAAAGCCGATTTCGTTCAAGAACCGAAGAGCCCAGGCTTCTGGTGCAGAGCGTGGGGGAACCAGTCGGTTATTGCTTAGAAAGCAGTGATTGTAGGGCCGTTTCGGGCAGTCGAGAAAGTAAACCTCTTACGGTCTGCAAAGTAACGGGGGGGACACCTTTGGCATTCAGAGGGAGGGAACCGAAATTTGGGCAGGGGGAGAAAACCTCTGGGTATCACTGAAAAGGCCGAAAGCGAATTAGGTTATGTAAGCTTCACTCAAGAAAAACTTTGGGCCAAAACCTATCATTATCAAAAAGAAAGGAGTCATACTTGCAAGGAAAGGAAAGGGGGAAAAAATCGAAGCAAACAGGGTGAAAAGCAGTCTAAAAAAGGGAAGGAGGGAGAATGGGCAAGGCAGATGGTGCGTCCGATCGGTTTAAGGAGGTATGAGATCGGGCCCTGGCGAGGAGGGAAAAATGCATCATAGAAAGCGAATCCGGGATGGTAGAAAAGATCGGATGAAAGAGAACGATCAGATTGAACGCTGGGGGAATCGCTTTTTTTCAGGTGGGGTGAGAAGTGGGGTCAGGGAGCAAAGGGGAAGACTAAGGCGTCAAGCAAACATCTTGTCGGGAGGCGTTGGGCGTGAGAAGGAACTCCTTTTTCGTTCCGAGGCCATGGGGGTTTTTTTCTCTTAATTTCACGTAAAAAAGAATCTATACGGAAGGGAGAGAGAAAATTGGCTGGGGACTAAGAAAATGAATGCGGACAGCATAGAAGGAGGATAGGGAGGTCAACGGCGCAGTGTCAGGAAAAGGGAGTAGGGGGAGGTAAAAAAAGAAGGGCCATAGTGGCGTACCAATTGGAAGAGAAGAGACTGTCAATAGATGTCCAAGACTGCTTGGGAAGGAGGGGCCAACTAGAGAGTGATCAGGAACACATGGTAGCGGGTGGAGGGACTACCTCGCACTGTCCGGAGAATCGACTTTGGCAAGAGGTGGTACCGGGAGAAAAAAAGAGAGTCACCGAAGCACAAAGAATACGACCTTTCCGAAGACAATTCTATGTCTCAACCAAAGGAAAAAAGATACACCAGTGGGTCAGAACGGTCACATCGAAAAGCGGAACTCAAAAGAATGATGCGAAGCTCTTCGCTTTCCCATTTGCAAGGGGGGGACGGTCTTGTAGAGAGAGAACGCCTGAAGAAAGGGAGAAAGAAGTGGACTAAAAAGGGGCAAATACATTTTCACGGGAAGGAGAACATCCGTTTTCAGGGTGGCAAGGGGTTGTAAGACGCTTGTCTAGCGGAAGAAGGAGGGTGGCAAGGAGGGTTCTGGAGAGCCGCTCCTGGGCATTAAAAAGAAGAAAGGGAACATGGCCCAACTCCTCGCAGGAAAAATTTAAGATAAGATGCTTTGAGAGAGAAGCACACAAGCGATAGGATTAGGAAGCAACGCCGGGACGCCAAGGTGGGATCAGGGGGGCCTAGATGTGCCCAGCATAGGACCTCTCAAATAGACACTGGAGTGGAGGTTACGGGGAGGGTCGAACACAAAGTGAAAACTGGGGGGAAAAAAACACAAAATGGGTGAGGCAGGTAATTCCAAAGAACGATCTCAGTAACTAGCACCACGCGAGGAGGTGTGTTTTCGCTTATGAAACTTGACACGCGGAAAAGAAAACAGCTGGCTGACCAAAACCAGGAGATTTAATTCGTGATACGGCTTCAAATAGAAGCAGTGTGGGGAAGGACCATGTAAGGGGCACTCTATCCAGAAAGGGGGAAGAACAGAAACAATCTGTGAGTAAGAGCAAAAGCCTCTCAAAAGAAGAAGGACTAGTACCAAGTGCAAAGAACGTTAAGAAACCATGGCGTCGGGGGGCCCTGTTTAACGATGAGAAAGGAGGGTACGACGGATAGAGAAAAAACAACAACACGGAGGGGGAGGGAGAAGAAGATATATCATGCCGGGGCTCCACGCCGAAGGAGGGCGCCTAATTTTTCTTCGTGGCAGAGATCGCTGGATGAAAAAGAGGAAGCTCGCAAAGAGTGTGCCAGGTTGGCGACTAAGCTTTTATTTGATGACTAACGGGGGGGTCCTTTTCTATAGGCCGATGGAAAAAGTTGCGTCGCAACGAGTCTTGTGAATCTGCTGAACTCAAGGCCTAGATTGCGCCGAGTGTCTTCAGATTCCGCTTGTCAAAAAAGAACACCGAAAATGAGCGTATTGAAAATCTGAAGATCCGTTCCTTGGGGGGGGGAAACTTCCGTCAATGGGGGAACGGGTGGTCCCCCCTGAGAGAAGGAAGGGGGGGGTACGAAGAAAGTGAAACCTAAGAAAAGTGTGCTCGAGCTGTGCATGATGAAATAAAGGAGATTCACCTAGAAAAAAGAAGTATCTTCGAGGAATCAGGCAACGAGTACTAGACTAGTGTTCGCTCTCGCACCGGGGGCTTCTCCTTCCTGCGATTTAAGGGAAGGGTTGTGCATGGGTCGGGGTGTAGGGCAGCCCTGTACTCGTCGTAGAGAGTTTCTATCGTAAAAAAGGGTCGTGCATATCTAAAAAAGAGGAACGTTATCTTGACAGCATAAGTCTTATTTGGGGGGTGCTCATAAAAAGGGGCAAAGTTTTGCGCTAGAGCACTTGCGTGGCGCTCGCTATGAGAACGATAAGGGGGATGGTGAGGGCCAAAGAATCGTTCGGAGACGGGCACTTTAGCTCTCCATGTGAAAGAGTGCGGGTGATCTCAAGGCTCTTCGGATCACAAAGGGGGTACGGGCCTTGTAATCTCTTTCGGCATGCTACATCTAAGGGCTCGGGAAAAAGTTACTATCGGGAAGTGACTTTTATCGGACGGAAGGAGATAAGAAGAATCGCGCCCACCGGAGAGAGCCGTTCCATGGCGTAGGAACTTTCCAGAGAAAAAAAGGTTGGGATCCCATTTCCCAAAGGGAAGATTTTTCTACCTTGGGGAAAGGGGTAGGGCGCGTTGATCGAAGCATGAAAGCTCCAAAACTTTTTAGCCTAGCGGACGGTTGAAGACGATCGGGGTCCCCTCTGCCTGGGAGAAAAGAACCGAAAAGAAAAAGGAAGGGGGTGTAGGTCGTGAGCAGCGAATAAGATAAGGAGGGCGAGGAAAGTGTGCCGAGCATAGAAAGGAAGACAAGAATATGACAACCTAAAAAGGAAATCTGGCTGCTTCAAACAACAAGCGGGGATTGTTGATATAATCGAAATAGAAGAATGTGATGGTTGATACCTAAAAATCAAAGAACCACCTGACAAAAAAAAACAGACGGGGACCCCATCTTTTTCCAGGAAATGTGGATTCTGCCTGGTCGCTCGTGCAGCCCTAAACCACTCTCGGCAAGGAGAGAAGCTCCGACGATGCAGAGAAGGGAAGGAGAAAAGAGTATGCCTCTCGGGGAAATTCTGAACAGATCGACAAGCGAGTCTCTTCCTTGTATCCAAAAAACTCCTCTACATGGGGGAGTGTGAGAAAAATATGGGTTATTCCCTGGGAATATGGGTAGATGGGTGTACAAGGCATTGGTGAATGGGCTCATTATATCAGTGGAGGTTATAAAAGGTGGGGGATGATAGTGACAGCAATCATCAGGGTGGAAATGGCCCGAGTAGCTGCTCCCACAGTTAAGCCCAGAGAAGCCAAAGGTGGGCGCCAGGGAATGGAAATAGGTGGAAAGAACCGAGATGGGGAGGAAAAGAGGTAGGAGGGGGAGGGGAAGAGGTCCTGGAGAGCTAAAAATCTCCGACGCGAATCCCAGATGGAGAAACAGAGAAGCAGAACGAGTTGTTTACCCATAATGGAGTACATCCAATAATTGAGAGGGGGGAGTGGCAAAAAGAAAAAGTGAACCAAGAGGAGTGGGGGGGGTGGCTGGGCGGAGAGGGACAAGATACACTCCGAATTAAAAAGGCATCCAAGAGTTGAGGAATACAGCCCCAGCGGTTTGAAAACAGAGAGAAACTTCCTGAGAGAGGCAAGCCAAATGTAGAGGTCACGACCCCGGGGAAAAACATGGGGAAGGGGTAGTTAGCGCGTCTACGGAGGGTATGAACGTAGATCATTTGAAAGACCCGTCGAGAAATACGTCGATTGAAAGCAGGAGATGTCCCAATTGCTAACCAGGTATATTGGGAATGGATGGAGTAACTTGAGTAACCTTCGATCAGGACGAAATAACTGCCTCTTCGCCGCGAAAAAAGAGGAAAGGGCAAGTGGATCAGGTGCGCTTCGAAGTACATGCTTGCGAGTGCAGTTACTCAAGGATGGGTCGCTACAATGAGAGGAAAAACGCGGACGGGAGAGTACATTGGAATTGAGGGATCTTCAACGAAAGGGGAAAAGACCCAAACTTGTGGTTGGTCGCCTTATCTAAAGGGAGAAAAAGTGGGAACACGGACTTGCATCTGCGGTGCTGGGTCGATAACAAAGAATTTGACTCTGTCATTCGGGAAAAAGGACCTTTACACATTCAACCAAAAACCAGAAAAGAAAGCATTTTCTCTACCGGTCTGAGGCGCTCGGCAGAGTTATCGGCATTGCTGAAACACAGGTTACTATGTATCCGAAGGGGAAGAGGGACGCACAAAACAACAACGGGGGAAAAGTATGAAGATACCTGAGGTCCGTGGGGGGTAATAGTACAATACGAACTTGAAAAATGACTCAACTAGCTAAGAAGGGAAAAAAACAGACGGTCTGCAAAAAACACCGGTAAGCGGAAAAGGGTCCTGGTGAGGGTGGTTAGTGTAAGGGGGTCGAGGGGTTAAAAGAACAGTCCCATCGGCATGATAGGAAAAACAGCAAAAATGCAAATTCCTGAAAGGCAAGAAAGGCTAAGTCTCGGAAGAACTCAGATTTGGGTAGCACCTTGGGAGTCGGGTGAATAGTAGAGAAGAAATCCGACCCGTCACGAAGGGGGCCATTAAAGTTGTCGCGAAGAGTTGAAGCGACGTCAAAAGGACATAAAAAAGGATCTCCCGAAAGAACGAATGAAATTCATAGATCAGGCGGGGCAAAATTGTACGTTCGCGGGGAAGGGGGCGAATTTCTAAATGTAACCCCCTCCGAGAAAGAAGAGCGCCTGCTGGGGAGAAAATGGAGTGGGGGGGCTGAATCGTCCTAAGAATTAACTGGGGTTTTCCATATGTCGGAGAAAATCTTTGGAGAAGTAAGAGGAAGGGGAAAGTCACGACACGGAGAAAGGGAGACTGGGGTCGAATAAACGGGGGAAGGACAGAGTCATTTATAATTAAGATATTAGGAAGGGCCAACTCCGGGGTTAAGGAAGCAAATCGAGGGGGTCTAAGGAGGGAGGTCGGAATACGCAAAAATACAAGAGATGAAGCCCGACCAACGACCAGAGTACTGGATGCGAAGGCTTGGGGGGAACAAACGTAGTCTGAAAATCGTTTTCTTGGGGGGGGAGGGGAAGGGTCTGGCTTGACAGACCAGAGCCATCTGGACGAGGTCAGCGAAGGAATTGTGTATTTGGAACAATAAAGGGTCCTTAGCGAAAAAAAAAATGTTGGCTGTTCTGGAAGGGAAGAGAGATTGCGCAGCCGCGATTAGGATTTTAACTTACACTAAAGTAACGGGGCATCACGGAGAGGGGTCCTTCCAAAGTAAATAAAGGAAGAGGGCCAACCTCGAATCCAAGGTGAAGAAAAAAAAAAGACAAAAAAAACCGGTGATAGTAGAGGAGGAAATCGGAGGGTCGGAGTCAGGGGAAAAAGATGAGATCGAAAAAGAGACTCCTTTTTCTTCGAAGGAGCCGGTCTTGCGAGCTAGAGGGGGGGGGGACCGGAGGGGCTCCGGAAAGAGAAAAGGCAGCGTGGAAACGCTGGTTTCAATCGGGGTCAGGTTAAGGAGGGGAGGTATGCCCCCAAGAAAAGAAGGGAGCCGTAGTCAAAAAACATCTTTAATTGGAGACGGGTTGGAAGAAGCGCTCTTGGGAGGGGAAAGGGGTCTGTTTTTTTCTCGAGAGTCTCGAAAGAAAGCGATCCGCGTCGACGCTCTAACGGGAAAAAGGGAGAAACAAACCTCCGCGAAGGAGGGAGGGAGGAGGGGGGAATGGAATAACGCCGAATTTAATGACCTATCTTGCCAGAACGTCAAGAGATACCTTGGAGGCCATTCTGTAAGAGAAAAAGTAAAGAACAGGAGAGGGTGACTGAAAAAAACAGCCTACGGGAAGGTGATCTGGGGGGGGAACCACGTTAGCTTGTGAAGGACAAAGAAAAGGCGCAAGGCAGCGAGAAGGGGGCACGTCCGGGAGGTGGGAACGAACAGAGAGGGGCTCACAGCTGGAAAAGAGAAGGGGTTCCCTAAGAAATGAAAAGGAAAAAAAGAGAAGCGATATCTAAAGGCCTGTACCGAAGGAAAACGGGGGGCTCGCGCTATCGAACCCAAGGATTCCTGTAGGGCAGAAACTCTCTCATTCCGTGAGCGGAGAGAACTCTCTGGAAGGTTGAATTCCGGGAGAAAGTCCTTCATTCAGAACAGAGAATCGCAGCCACGGTTGGAAGATCTCTCCGTCCTGTGATGGGGAAAGGCTACAAAAGAAAGACTTCAGGGCCAGACTCCTCCTAGGGGAAAAAAGGGGGCACTGTCTAGACAGAAAAAAACGCCGTTTTTGCTCAGGTGCCGCATCTAATACACCGGAGGAAGAGAATCAGGACACCATCCACGCTACAAGAGGAATAGGAGTTCACTACAGATTATGTGAGAATGGGCAAAGACCTGAAAAGGACAAGTAGAGAGAGAGTCCTATCAACTCCTCTATCAGGGAGTTGTAGCAAGTGGGGAGTAGGCTTATCAAAGCGTAGTCAATCGGTACACGGCGGTCCCTTTTATTCAAGGAAACCAAGGAATTGGGGGTACAAAAGAGAAACAAATGTAATGGCCGGAAGGGATGACCAAAGTAACTGTAAAAAAGAAGTCTCCCAAGAAAGGACGGTCGGTGGAGAGGGGAGGGGTTTGAAGAAAAAAGGCAGGGAAGAAACTCCTCAGGGGTGGGGAGGTGGACGCAAGAGAAGGGGGACATTTAATGAAGTGCGAAGGAGTGCAAAATCTAATCGGTTCAGAGAGAGAGAAGTTGTGAATTGACATCGGTCCCGGCAGGGGGGGGAATACCTCCATCAAATAGGGAGAGAAAGAAGGGGGGACACGCACAATAGATCTTCATTCTTTCTCATGCGAACTCTAAGAAGAAAAAAGAGATTTCGCTGGACCGGTAGAGTCTAAGGAGTTGAGCACGGATATAGCAATCAACAAAAACACAGGAGGGAGGGTTCCACTAAGAGAGTCAAGGTGATAAAATCCGCGCGCTTTAAACGGCAAGAGAAAGGGAGAAACGGTAGTTCAGAGCGCTGGATAGCAGATCCGTCAGCAGAGTAGTCTTGTGCGCAATTGGGAAAAGGTGGGATGGTTATTGGACCTAGTTTTACTGAGGGAATTGACTTACCTAAACTTGGAGGGGTCACACGGGGGGCGGTCGGGAAGAGAACAAGTTGAAGGCCAATCTAGGGGGCGTACGCCAGCGATTGTCTTATCGTCCTCGTGCAAACTCTGCCAACCGCACTGAAAAGATAGCTGCGATTGACTCGGGTATAGACGGGAGGGTTGGGAATTACTGACAAAAGGACATTGGTGAACCTGGGGTCTCCCAGGCTGCCATTGAGAAGTTGGGGGGGTACGCAGATAAAATGGAAATCCAGTGGGGAAAGTTGGGCTAGAGTTGAAGGGGAAGGTCATCTCTACAAACGTGGGGGCCAACTAAAGGGCGTCGAGTTTGTGCCAACGAATGAAATATGCTGGGGGGAAGGACTCGGACAGGGAGTCAGGCGACCATGTCAGGGAGAAAAGTTACCTGGGTTGATGGCATTTGTTCCGCAACTTTGTAAGAGTCTGGGGAACGCAACTCGTAAGAAAAGGGAGGGAGAAAAAGTCTCAAAGGGGCCAATAAAAAGTATGGGGCCTTAACGGGAAAATTGGAGGGCGAGATCGTCCACAAGGGCTGGGTCTCTCTCCTTATGAATCATAGTGCGAAAGTGACGTGCCACGAAAGATGGGAGCCCTGGTGCACGAGCCTAGCCTTTGGCCAAGACAGGCAGGTATCTCCTAAAAACGAAGGCACCGCGCCCTTGGATGGAAAAGGAAATGGGAGATAAAAATCTGACTTGCGAGCAGCCGGAAGGAGCTTCAGGGAATAGGACAGTCGGGGGAGGCTTTTCCTGCAAAAAAAAGGAAACCCACCGTCGAGTTACTGGAAATGGAAATTCGGAGGACCAGTGAAAAAGCTACCAGGGGAAGCTATGACAGTTCCCGCGAAGAGGAGAATTGACCAATCAAGGGTCCTTTTGAATGAGAAAAACAAGTCATGAGCGCCACTGTTTAATTCTTACTCGGGGAAAAGAGTAGGATGCCACGGCGAGGGGATCACTAAGAGGGAAAGACTCCGGGCGGTGTCAGATTTGACGTCGGCAGGGAAAACGCAAACTTCGGGAACCAGGGGAGCGAAGTTGCCGAGGGGGGAATGAGAAGAGAAAACAATTGAAACGAAAAAAGAGACATGAGCAGAGGAAGACCAGAAAGGAAAGTAATAGGAAAAAAAATGTTTTGGGGGTACTACGGCTAAATGATGAAGGGGGGGGGGGGCATACCTCCAGACTAACGAACACAAACACTCCTGGGGTAAAAGAACGAAGAGGGGCCAGCTGACTGTTCGCTAGAAACCCTCTTCCTGGGCTAACTACAGAGCAGGGACGGAGCCGATCGAGAGAACCGGAGCACGCAATCGATCTCAAGGAGAGGAACAGTCGAAGACGCGTACTTGGTATTCCATGCAGTCCAGATCATTACTTGGGTGGAAAACTGGGGGATTGAAACCTTGATTCGAGGTTGGTAAGAGGGGAGGAGGGGGGTTAAGCGCCGGAGATAATTCTCAGGGGGAGAAAAAGTGAAAAGGGAGTGAGCGGAAATAATCATCGTTGGGGGTTAGGGGTCCCGCACCCCCAAGGGCACCCACACCCCACACACCAAAAAGAAAAAACACAGCGACAAAAATGAAAGAACGAGGGTTTTATCCCCTAACAAGGGGAAGAAAGGAGTCCTGAAGCAAAGAAGCTTCTTGGACCCACGGCGGGCCGAGGTTGACGTCTAATTCCTCTAAGAACTAACCTTACGAAAAGAGAGAAGTTGCTCCTACATCCACTCTGAAAAAGAGGCTTCATCCAGAAGCTTGCGGGGGGAGGGGCAAAAATTGTGGGCTAGTGAAGGAGCAAGTATCCAGCGGGGCGCAAGGTCTTGGATGGAAAATTCATCCAAGCTTTTTGACAGAAGAAATAAAAAAAAGACTCTAAAGCGAACAGGACCCTGACTATTGTCCTACACCGGAAAGGGGGAGGTCATGAGCGTCGACTGCGAGGCAAATTCTGTAAAGGTTTCCTCCGAATAAAAAAGCAAGTAAGATCTGTAACGGAGGCTTCTTGAAAAAGGAAGGTCTCATCCAAGCGCGGGGCGGTCAATTCCAACCCAAGAAAGAGAAAGGAAGGCCTTAGAAAAACAAATCGGGACAAGGACTGGGATAGTGAGGGGTACAGGGAGAGTTAACGGAGATCGCAGGCCAGATGGGAGAGAAAAATTTCTATTCTGCAAAAGAAAGGAAAGTGGCTGACGACGAGGGCACCGAAGGGGGAAAAAGAATAAAAAAAGGGGATTGACGTAGAGATTGAG
>Ga0179591_1339149_pt1 | contig 11703 bp, 13 predicted proteins | sample CZOMad2_1_08_16f_FD_182891 | JGI IMG/M metagenome (GOLD analysis project Ga0179591, IMG submission 182891) | Vadose zone soil fungal communities from Angelo Coast Range Reserve, California, USA - CZOMad2_1_08_16fungal (PacBio error correction) | ecosystem: Environmental > Terrestrial > Soil >...
TTCTCCAGGCAGCAGGAACCTGCGCATCATTCCTCATGTAAAAGGGGGAATATGGGCCTCTGAAGGGAGAAGAGCCTTCGGGGAAACTCAGCCTTTCCTGTTTCGGTGAATGAAAAGGCTAAAAGGGGATGTGTAATCAGGAAGGCCGGCACTCTCTGGTAAAGTCGGAATGAACAAACAAACCGGTCCAAAGACCGCGAGGGTTCGTAGGGGAAGGGGAGGGAATGACCGCTTCGGGAACAGCGGGGGCGTAAAATAGGGAGAAAAGGACTAAAAAAGAACTGAAAGGGGTCACCCTTAAAAAGCGGATAGGGGAATGACGCAGCAAACGGAAAAGCCGCGCACTTTGAAAAATCTGCTATTGTCTCTCATAAATAAGCCGCCATCTTTGTGGAAGGGAAAAAAAACAAGAAGAGAAGGACCTGTGAGAAAGGGGAAACACCTCCTTACTCAAAATCGAAGCCAGACCGAGGGGAAAGGCTTCGCCGGCAAGGAGACCCTTCCAAAAGAAGGGGGGGCAGGTCCGTGGGAGATCTACAAGGAGCGAATACGAGTCTGACCTTCAGGTCAGAGGGATGGGTAAGGAAGGACAGTAGTTGGGCGTCAGAGCAACTCCCAGGAATTTCCGGGCGGGGCACTCAAAAGAAAGAGGGAACATGGGCGAAGTGGTCCCTCCAAACCGACGCATCAGGCAGGGAAGGAAAAAAAGGCGTCAGAAACACCTCCGACTTCACAAAAACAGAACCGGGGCAAAAAGCTCTTCTAAAGGAATCGCAACTCCTCTAAGGAGGTCAAGAGTCTTTGGGGGCAAAACAAAGGATCGCTTAGTGTTCTCCGTCTAAGGTGAAAAAAACCACCGACTTGAGGGAGGGAAAGAGATCAGGCCGCTAAATACTGAAAGTTCATCGGCTAAAGTTCCGGGAGCTCTACCGGAGGGAAAGCTCGGGAAAAAAGGGTTACAGCCGCCAGAGTGGCCTCGGTTGGCAGAGGCAATCCCACAAATGCTCAGGAAAGGTTGCGAAAAGGCACATAACTTTGCAAAGGTTGTCCACAGTGAATACCTCGATCTCATAATTGCAAAACTTAACGGAATAGTTGCGATCCGGGGGGGGGGGTCTAACAACGCCAAGCGAAGAAGATCGGCAAGGGGAAGACGACGTCCTCAAAATCATAGGGGAAAAATTCTAGTCCTCCGGCTGCCTGTCGCTCTGAGATTGTTTCAAGGAGGCTAATACTTAGGTCAGATAAGGGGAGGAACTCCGACCGGAATTTCAAGACTTCCAAAACCATATGGACAAAGAGGGGGGGTTGGTCAAACTTCACGAGGAGATCTGACGGCCTCCGCAACGAAACGAGACGAAAAATGGTCCTCAAAAGGCGCACTAAACCAAAGAGGAGTGTGGGGGTTCCCTATAGACCTCCAATAAAATCGGGAGGGTTCCTCGAAAACGCCCGGGCATCTCAAAAGAAAAAAGCAAATTTTAAGAGGGGGGAGGGGGAAAAAAAAAACGTGCCGAAATTAGGGTCCGTTCTTGGACCACGAGACGAACCGGCAAAAGAAAAAATCCAAGGGTGCGCCCGGGAGTTAAAAGAGAAAAAAACTGCCCGTTCAGCGAAAGGGACACAACCACAACGGGAAAAGAGAAGATGCCGGCAAGGCCTGCAAGAAGCAAGCGAGACAATGGGAGGGGTCGCACGCCCTCTTGGGACAAAGACGTAACAGGCGTGGCCCCAAACGAACCGGTACTCCAGAATCGGTCAATGGGGGGGGGGGACTCAAGCAGGGAGAGCAGCAGGGAGGGACGTCCGATGGGATTTTCTAGGGAAATGAGACACCTCCCCGGCGCGAATTTTGGGTGCAAAAAACTGGACAAATGGGGGGTCGCTTACGTGGAAAGGGGGCCAGCTCTTAAAAAAAAAAGAAATACGGAGAGGTATCTGGGGGGGGGGCTAAGGTTCTCGTTCAAGGGTGGAAAAAGGAAAAGGGGGCGAAGAGGCTCTTCACTCTACTAAAATTGTCCAGCATAATCATACAAAAAAAAGCCCCGCGATATGGGGGGAAAAGGTCCAATCGAGGTCTCGGTCTTCTTAGAAAAAAAACGAACTTCATGGGGAATCTGTCTCTTCGGGAAGAAATATTATACAACAAACATTGTGACCCCTCCTTGAAGGAGTTACGTCTTAAGGGATCGCTGGGGGAAGGAGAAACACCATAGGAAAAGTTCGAGAAATAGTAAGAAAAAAGGGAGAAAAAAAAGCCCAAAACCCTAAGAGGGGACTCAGGGGAGACGAAGGAAATTCTCAGAGAAGGTTAAAGTCCGTCCGTGTTGAAAAGGTGGGGGGTGGGGGCTCCAAAGGAATATCGTTCTCAGTCGGGGAAGTCGCCCATAAGAGGAGGACGTCCGAACAAAAAAACAAAAAAAAGAAAAAAAATCGGGAAGACAATAAAAAGCTGGAGCAAGTACCCCCCACAGCACAAAAAAGGCGTTAAAAAAACCTAAAAGTGAAAAAACGCTTCTAGAGAACGAAGACCTCGGGGTAGGGATCTTGGGGAAAAAAAAGTGCGGGAAAAAAAACCCGAAGGAGGAGACAAGACCGAAGAAAAGATGTGGCTACCTCGAAAGGGTCTGGATAGGGGGAATATCTGAGTGCTGCAAGGGGCTGACGTAAAAAGGAAACATGGGGGAGGGGGTCAATGAGAAGGAGGCGAGCCGGGGAGACCATCAGGAAAAAAGGGTGCACGATGTAACTTCGAGAATACTCAGATCAAGCACAGAGGGAAAAAAAGCGACGAAAAACGGTAGTTCCTCGATACGTCCGGGCCGAGGTGGGGATCTCATCTGTGAGGGGGTGAAGGTCGACATCAGGATTTCGTGCGGCACGACATGAATCGCGAGTGTAAAGAGCAGTACGTCGGGGGGGACCGTGGGGTATCCAAATAAACAAACGGGAAAATACATCGATTTAAAAAATTGGTTTTACCTCTCCAAAAGGCGCTGCTGGGCGACGTGATTTTGGGGACAAAAAAAACCAACGCCGGAACCGCACAAAAAGACCCAGCGAGACTCCAAAGCTGTTCAAAAAATCCTGACGGAACCCCCCCAAGGGGGGGAACCTCCCAAAAGGAGGCCACTCCTTAAGGACGGTGGGGGGAATGGAGGAACAATGCCCAAAGGGTCGGAGCAGAAAAAAAAAAAAAAAAAAAAAAAAAGCACGACAAATACCCGCAGGGTAGTGTGAACAGAAAAAGTCCCTAAAAAAAAGAATAAGGAAAATTCCTCATAAACAAGAAATGCGCTCAAAATAGCAGGGGGGCGAACAAAGGTGGCCCAAAAGAACGGAAGGAAGAGAAGGCAGGGTCCCGTGGAGAGCACGAGCGGGATTGGACAGGGAAGTCAAAAGGGAAGTGGGGAAAAAATTGTCCCCTTGGTCTGAAGCAGGGGCAACTTTTGCGGAGGAAGAAAAGCCTCCTAGGCAACAACAAAAGAAAAGAGGAGGAAAATTTGGATCCTAATCATCAAAAACCGCTAGAATCCTGCAAGGGGCTAGGGGACGCAGGGGGAGTAAGAAAAAAATGGCGAAACAAGGATTATCTCCTAAGCAACGTGCGAAAAGGCTAATAGGTAGAGCACCAGCAGGAGATCTAGCAAAGGAGGGAAGCAAACAGAAAAAATTCCGCCAGCAAACAACTGTACGGAGTGTGGTCTGGTGAAAAGAAAGGGGGGGGGTTCTTAATCCACAGGAGAGAGAGAAAAACGGAAGAAGGAGGAAAAGGGGGAGGGAGAAAAAAACACCACGTCCAACGCAAAAAGGGTCTTCAGGGAAGAAAAAAAAGAGATGATGGGCTATCACACGACGCAGGAAATACACGCTCCGAGAAGAAAAAGTCCGCCGAATTGGTTGATAAAAAAGAAAAAGAAAGGGAAGGAATTGACACGAAAAGAAGTTCGCCCTACTCTAAGAGTTACAAATCGGAGACGTCGGTGGAGGGAAAAGATTATCGGCCGGCGACTCAGAACAAAACGAGAAAGGAACATCACCTGGTCTGAATGAAAAAACACGGCAAAAAGGGGAAAAGGAAAAATACATTGGACGAAATCTCGTCCGAAGATTATTCGGGGAAAGAGGAAAAGGGAAAGAGGGAAACTAGAAAACATACGAAAGAAAAAGGGAAAAAGAGTGATACATGACCACCCATAAACTGGCACGACCTCCACCCTCTCAGGCATCACTCTTACAAATCGGCATATTGGAGAACAGGATTTTGGTTACCCAGATGTCCGAAAAATGGGTTTGTTGGTTGTTTGTTTTCCTTAGAGGGGAGAAAAAAGGGGTCATTGATGGAGCCCAAATCTCGAAGGCCGTCTTCTCTCAGAGACCAAAAAAAGAAGATGAGGAGAAAGGACGTAAAAGTTCCTAAGCCTGGGGGTGGACGATGAAAGGAAATCGGAAGGCGATAACGCTCCAAACTCCATCGCGCGGGCAAGGTCATGGAAGGTTCGAGAACGCCCTCTTGAGAGGGGAAAGCGAATGACCTCGGAATGCGAGGTGAATATCTGAGAAAAAACGGGAAAAAAAAAAGAAAGCGAACCTTGCGAAAGGGGGAAGGGAAGTAGGCACCTTCCCCAGAGGAACCCTCGCGCTTAGTCGCTGGGAAAAGGAGGGACGGTTACTGTTGCAGATCAACGAACACGTAAGGAGGAAGCAAATGGGGCAGACGGCCAACCGGGGGGAGAGACAATATCACACTTGATCTCGCAGGGGGGGACTCAGAGAAGAAAAACGCCCGCAAGGATCCTAAAGATGACCAGGGGGCCCGACAATCGGTGTCGAGAACAAAGAAGGAAATATTCGAATCGCCCCATTGGCTCAGAGAAAAAAGAGGAAAGGAGATCAAGGGAAGAACAAGGCCTACTTAATCCGTGGAATACGGAGGTAAGTGAAAGGGGACCACGGGGCTACTCTAAAAGCGAAAACATTCCGGGGAAGCCCGTAGAAAAAAAAAAAAAAAGAGGAGCAAAAAAAAAAAAAAAACAGACCCAAAGACCCAACCCCAAAAAAAAAGAGAAAGGAAAAGCCCACAGAGACAAAGTGCGCCTTGGAAAGGAAAAAATCTCTACTAGAAAACAAGTATGATTATTAAAAGAGAGAAGCAAAAAGGGAAAACGGAAGTACGCGGGAAAAAAATAAGCCTAGGACAGGAAGAGGTTCGGGTGAAGAGGAAGAAAAAGCAGTGGTCAAGACGGAACGGCTAAGTCCAGGGAGGGACCGGGTAAGCAGGGAAAGGAGCAGCTGAAAAGAGGTTATCGGGAAACTGAAGAGGACGACCCCATGAAGGGGAAAGATTTGAAAACTTCTGGGGGGTCCTACCAAGACAACAACCACTCTCCTTGGCTGGAAAGCCAGATTAATTTCTGCGTGGATGGGGGAGGGGTAGCTGGCTCTGACTACACAGAGGATAAGGAAAGGGAAAGTTAGAATTTGATCGTAGAGTCAAGAAAGTGGGGGTACCCAGGTGATCAAAAACAAGTGGTTCTTCGTAAAGAGAAGTAATCGAAATGTACACCTAGTCAAAAACAATTTAAATCACCCTCAAAAAGGAGGCAGTATGAAAAGGCTGTCGTCTCAGCTTTGACTCGTCCGGTGGGTTACCCTCTTCATGGGATAGTCGAATTCGGCTCTAAGACTGAATAGAGTGCGGAGGAAAGGGTTGCGAGGAATACTTCGCGCATAAAAGATGGCGGAAGAGGAAAGTTGGTCTAGAGGGGGCGGGGGTAAGTAGCATGGGGGTGGAAAGGGAGCGAGGGAGTAGGCGAGGGGAAGGGCGGGGGGGGGGGGGGGTAAAGAGGGGGGTGGGGCTAAGGGTAAGAGGGGTAGGAGAGGGGAGGGACGGTGGGGGTATGGGGATGGACGCAATATGGGGTCGTATAGAGGGAAGGGTGGGGAGGAGGGGGCCAGAGGGGACTCAGCAATGTAAGTGGCAGGGGTGGGAGAGTGTGCTAATGCGAAGACGGGGGAGAAAGGAAGCAAATGGATGCGTGGGTGCGACGGGTACCGCGGTGCGTTGCGACGGGGTGGAAGGTGGATCGGACCCTTCCATCGACCTCAAAAAAAGATTTTCCAGTGCGAGTCGGGGGATCTTTGAGGTTGCGTCAACGAAACGCCAGGTGCACCACTCTCCGAACGTGTGCTCGAATGGGCTGATAGCGAACAAGGCAAGGAGGAGCTCTAGAGAAAAAGAAAGAAGCAAAACCAAATAGATCTTAAACCGGTAGACGCCTTTGAAGAAGGCAAGTCTCTTCCCACCACACCCACAAAAAACGAAAACTCTTGATGGGGAAACAAAAAGCTCTTAAGTAGGGGACTAAAACAGGCGTTTTCTCACAGAACAAGCTAGGACACCCCGAATTTGCTCACAAAAAAGGGGTCAGGCCGGCATCACGGGGGGGGTGGGGCATAAACACACTGTGGAAAAAGATAAGGGATAAGATGGGGTCACTCTTCTGAGGAACTTGGGGGGGGGTTTTTCATTAATGCGCTAAAACTCGGGGGGAGGAAGAAATAACGAAGGGGTTCTCAAAACTCGGTGGCGTGGAGTCTGATAAAAAAAAAAACTCTCACCTTTGTGCCTGAAAAACCTTCTGCGGCTTGAGATGGGGGGCCGGTGGGGGGGACAACCGTTGCGGAAAGAGAGGGAAAAAGTTGGCTGACGATGGAAGAAAAAAAAACCGGAAGCCACTAAAACACAGGAATAAAAGCAGTGTCCCTAAAGGGGAACGTTGACTCGCTCTTCGGAGAAAAAGCCGTAGGGAAGCCTTTCGGGAAGCAAAGGTTATAAAACAGTTAGCGGGGGGCTAAAAATCTTGAAAAAAAGGAAAATCGGCGAGGGAAAAAGCTAACAGTCCGTTCCAGGGGTAGAAACTGAACGAGAACTCAACTAAGAAAGAAAACAATTGATGCGAAGGCAGGAGATCGTTGAAAAATCCCAATAAAAATGGGCACGCCAGGAGTATCTCAAGGGGTGGCTAAAAAGAAACAAGGGGGGTCAAACCACACTACAAAATAAAGACCTGGGGTGTTTTAAGGGGGCAGAAGGGGAAGGGGAACGCTCCTACACAAAAAAAGAAAATGAGGCGCGGAGCGCTATTCTGGGGGGGAAGAAAACTCCCTCCTTAGGACTTGGTAACGTAAGGGGTTAAAAACCTTCGCACGGCAAGTCCTCTCTGCTAAGGGGGTTCCCAAAGGCCCTCTAACGAGTCGGAAAACCTAAGTTCCAGACTGAAACCAATGAGTTCCGAGTTAGTTAGAAGTTGCGGTAAGGGGTCGCGGTTTCTAGTCGCAAAAGGGAAGGACTAAGACCACAAGGGGGAGGACAAGAGAGAGATTGGCAGAAAGCAAAATACCGCGAGTCCAAGGAGCAGGGTATAATTTCTAAGAGGGGAAGGGGGAAATCGGATCGCCACGGGGGAAAGGACCTTCATAGAAAAATTCCCATGTGGTCCAGTGCAGATCTCAAAAAAAATGCTAGCGAAAATGGGAGGGATGAAAGAAGCATTCGGGAGCTCTGTATCGCGAGAAAAAAAGAGGGGGAATTCCTCCATCAACCAGGGTGCAAACAGGGAGTTGTCGTTTGAAAGGGGGGGGGGGGCTTTGCTACGGTTTAGCTCAACAACAAGGCCAAAAACAACACGCCTCGGGCTGGGCGGAAAAGACCAAGGGGCAGAAGACAGACGGGCTCAAGGGGTCTAGTCCGGGTGATCAACTAAACCTACAGAGCGACAGATCACTCGAGCTACGAAGAAAGCGTCAGCCGGTGGGGGACTCAAGAAGATGAAACCAAAGGAAAGAAGGAAAAACCGCCGAAAAATATCCGAAACCTATGACGGATTACAATCGACGAGGCACTGGGGTCGGCGGCACAATGGATCAGGGAAACGGGCTTATTCGCAAGTCCGAAGAAACGAGGGGAAGACCTCTCTGCAGGTGGGTCCTCAAGGTGGGCAAAGGAAAATCATGAGACAAGGTCTAAAACTACCAGGGGAGGGTCCGCAGAAGGGGGAAAAGGAGACCAATCTATTAACAAGACCGAAAAACCGCCCTAAGGCTCCACAAGTGAACTGGACACCTCATCGAGACCCAGCCTCTCAAGAAGGAAAAAGAAGATCAACTTTGGTGCGAAAGGGGAAGGGGAAGACAGCTGACAAACGTAGAGGTTGCTCAGCACTTAGTGATCCTAAAGAATTAAAATGAACGCAGGAAGAGTCGGGAGGGTCGCGCAAGCGCGGGATCTCTAAGATTCAAAACAAAGCCCATGGGGGACAGAAGAGAGGAAGGGAGCCTGGGTGGGAATAGACAAGGATAGAAAAAAGATGTGTTCTCGGGACGGAAAAAAGGAACTCTCAGTCTGTGTTCTGAGGAGCAAAGGGGGGAGATGGCCTGGTCGTTCTCCGCAGCAGAGCGTCAAAAGGGGTAACGCTGAAATATGGCGGAGAGTTTTGGGGTCGGGGAAAAGAATACTAGAGCAAGGGAAAAGCTTCATGAAGGTAAGGTCTTTAGAAGCGGAGAATGTTGTCCAATACGAGGACCGCAGCGGGGGGAAATCGCAGGGAGAGGCAGATGGGCAATCTGAAGTGGGGTCCGTGCAGGAGAAAAACGAAGAAGAGACTTACTGACAAGCAGGAGACGGGAAAAGAAAGAGGGGGAAGCTCAAAAGATCACTTGAAAAAACCCTGGGGGGGAAGTAAAGGCTAATAGGAGGCCGAACAGGAGAAAACAGATGGGGAAACTCTTCGAAAAACTTTCGGAGGGTAAGGGAAAAAAAAACTCGGAAATAGAGGGAGGGCAAAGACGGGCTCCCGAAAGGTCAACTATCAAGGGAAAGGCACGGAAGGGGAGGGGGGGACAGAATGCCGACTAACGGGGGGTGGAGGGGGGGGGGGGGGAAAAAAAAGGGGGAGTTACGCAAAAGATGACCGAGAAAAAACCACTGGAGAAGGCTCCACGCGTTTGATATAGGTGGGGAAGCCCTTTCAACAGGAAGGACTAAAAAAACAACAACTAGGAAGGGAAAAGGGGAAAGAGATTAGAAGCCACGGGTGCAGAAAGGGGGAAAGGGGTATCAAGAACCTACGACACTGTAAAGGAGGGGACCCGTCGAGGGAGGGGGGGTATAACTTACCAGGAACTTCCGTGAAAAGGGAAACGACCGGCTCGTACCGAGCGCTTTCAAAAAGATTGAAAGAGGGACACCTGCGGAAGAACCAAAAAGGGGAAGACTCGACTATTGGGATCTGGGAGGGGAAAGCAAAGTACCAGCGACAAACGCGGCAAAAGAATGTGGCAGGTCTAAAAAAGGGGGATTCTTATCTGTGTCGAGAGACAGGGCTGGGCGAACAATCACTAGAGAAAGGGAAATCGAAGGTTCACCTAAAGGGAAGCATTTCTTCTAAGGAGGAGAGGGGCAAAATGAACACGAAAAAAAGATTGTCACACATGACTCAGACGAAGATCTCAAGAAAGGTTCGACACGTGGGATACTGCCCGGAAACGATACTAAACTCAGGGGGCTCATAAATCGAAAAGGGAAAGGCGGCAAAGAACCAAATAATAAAAAAACCGATCCAAGAGGGTCAAGAAGTTGCTAGAGGAGTGAGGTAGAACTAACGACCATCGGAAGCGCGGAAAAATCTGAGCTGACGGAAAGCCAAAAAAAGGGGCGTCCAAAAAGGAAGGAAACCTCAGGCTAAGCGGAGAGACTCGTTTTAACCGCGTGAACCCAACCGCGTCTCTTTAGAGCAAAACGTTATCTGAGGAAGCTCGGCGGCACGTAGTCTGGCTCCATCCAAGGCCGAAAAAAAAAGGACGACTCGAACCAAGTTCCGGAAGGGGTGGTCCAGCAAAAAACCAGCGGGCGGGAAAAGAGGAAAAAAAGTTGCTCCAAAGGAGGGAGGGGGGGTGGGGGAAGATGCGTTGGGACGTAACTCCTGTGAGAAAGGAGCAGTGACTCAAAGAACCACTTCCGGGGCGTGAATAAAGGGGGGGAAAGGAGCCTTTTGGCAGGGGAGCACCATCCCAGGGGGGGGGGGGGGGTTTCCGAAGGATTGCTCCACAGGGGCAGGGGGGAGAGAAGAACCTTTGCGGTGACAGACCTAAAGCGGGGCGACGAGGCCTTCGACGTCTAAGACCTGCAGGGGCAACGACCACTGAAAAAGGGTTGAAGCCGCCTACTTCTCCCTAGGGGAAAGACCAAAGAAGAGACTGGTTAGCCAGAGGAAAAAGGAAAACCGGAGAGGGCAAGAACTTAGGCCTCCCGCAGGTGCGACAGCTTTAAGGGAAAAGAAAAAGGAGTTACGGGGGGGGTTCAAAGGGAAAAGCGGCTCAAAGGCTGCAGGACTATAGGGAATCAGAGTCCGCGAACCTTGGGGGGAAAGAGGGCGGAGCGAGGTGTCAAAGAACCAGCACAAAAAGGAAAAAACGACGGGGAGAAAAGCGACGAGCTAACGAAACAAAACCACAAGCCCTTCCGGAACCCGGTTTTTAGGGAAAGGCAGGCAAAAAGAGCGCCGAAAAAGAAAAAAAAAAAACCCGAGAGCCATCGACTCGGGCTGGGTCTCGACTCATTCGATAGAAGCTACAGGGGCAGTCATCTTCTTGAGCGGGGGGGGAAGGTTCGTATCCGCTGGAAAAAAGGGGGGGACTGTGACCACATCGTCCCTTTCTTCCTGCAGGAGGGGGAAGGGGTGGAAGAGAGCCAAAGTCGCAAAAGAAAAGGGGAAAAGATAGATGTTGTGAGGGAAAAAAAAAAAGGAAATCAATCCACCGAAAAAGCCCTCGAGAAAGAAAAGGGGGGTAAGCAGGGAACCCAGTTGAATAAAGAGAGGAGAGCACTAAACTCGGGAGAGTGCCGGGCCCGTCGAAGGAAAGAAAAGCATGAGGAGAGCATGAAAGTCGGATCTCTCGGGTCGCGAAACTTCCAGATGAACAGAAAAAAAACAAAAAAGGAAAACTTTTGTGTGGAAGGGGGGGGGGGGACATCAGCAGTACGGAGCGCAAAGCCAAAAAGGAGGGGAACCGTTGCCCAGTGGGCGGGGGGACGGAGGGAAGGACAACCAATGAACGAAAGTGGGGGGGAAAAAAAAGAATATATCCAGGAGAAAAAGACAACATGAAAACTGAGGGAAAGGGGTGGACAAGCTCGACGCAGGGAAAGAGAAGCAGTCGAAAAAAAACGAGTTGACCTAAAACAAAGAAAAAAAAGACGGCAAAGGAAAAACGCTTATCACGAAAACGGAAACTATGTAGGGAGGGGGACTTCTTTCGGCGGACAGGAGGTGGGCAGGAAGTGTCGAGGGGGGACTCGAGAAGAGGAATCTTCGGCGACCGCTGAGAGGGGGTTCCTCAAAAAAACGGCCGGGGGCCGCCCCTACATGCAAGAAAAAAAAGAAGAAAATGAAATTGCTTTGGGAGGGGAAAATGAAAGGAGGAAAGAGAAAGTCGGGACACTCAAAATCAGAAAGAGAGAGAACAAAAAAGTAAAAACCTTTCCCAGGGGGACACAACGCGCCATTCACAAACATAAAAAAGAGCCCATCTCCTAAAAGGAAAGGGGGCAAGAGTCGATGAGGTTTGTGAAAAAACATTGAAAACAGCCTGCACCGGAAACTCCGGGCGGAAGGGGGTGCGAAGTGGAGAAACTAAAGAAGA
>Ga0179591_1212089_pt1 | contig 11702 bp, 12 predicted proteins | sample CZOMad2_1_08_16f_FD_182891 | JGI IMG/M metagenome (GOLD analysis project Ga0179591, IMG submission 182891) | Vadose zone soil fungal communities from Angelo Coast Range Reserve, California, USA - CZOMad2_1_08_16fungal (PacBio error correction) | ecosystem: Environmental > Terrestrial > Soil >...
CTCAGGGTAATTGGAAAGAAAACCGGCAAAGCAGAGAGTTGCCGGGGGGGGCAAGCTGAAGTGAAACTTCTTGAAACCGAAGTTAGGAAATCACCGACGCTGCACAGTGTATGTGGTCACGTTGGGAGCAGCAAAAATGTTCCCAGAACAAGGACAAATCCCGCTGGGAAAACAAAGAGCAAGTCGCGAAGGGGGGCAGAAAGTCCGCGCCGTTACAACAAACGAAAAAACGCTAATTCGAACGTTGTGGGGAAGGGGGGCAAAAGCAGATCACGACTGGGTAGAATCGTCTGGTGAAGGGCTGGACTGGGGATGACCGGGAAGGAAGATCTAAACAGGAAAAATTATACATGCGGTCGGGCCTGGGGTCGGAAGAAAGCTAAAAGGGGGGCGAGACGACCGTCCGGGGCTTACTTAATAAAAAAAAAGTTACGGTCGGCTTAAAAAGTGGGGAAGAAAGGCCAGGAAAAGAAAGTTCTCGTGGGTACAGGGGAAGAATAGAAGCAAGAGACGACGCCATCGCAACAGTCAGTTGGAGATTTACATCTGTACCGAAGGGGTATTTTAACGGGGGAACGACCTCAAATGTTTGCGGGGGAAAAAGCGAAGGAGGGTGCGTTCGCGATAGGAACTATAAAAACAAGGTTGCGAAGTAGGATGAAAGACCTGGCAAGGGTCACGACCAGAAAAGAGTGGAAGAAACGGGGGGGCGTTCCAGGGCGTAGTTGGGTTAGAGGGAGTTGTTCACCGGCCAGTGGGGCAGAGACGTTGTCTATGGGTAAAACGCTTCGGGTACGAATACGGGAAAAATCAAAGGAGGGCAACGGAAGACCGAAGAGGGGAGAAGGGGGGGGGAAAGGAACGTGAGGAGGTCAACGGGGAACTAAGGAAGAAACACTGGTCACAGAGGGGGTGAAGAAAGATCAAGGGGAAAGAGAGGCGGAGTTGGGAAACATGGTGTTCTCGAAAGGTCGGGGCTACGGTCCTCGTTGGACAGACGGCGAAGAAAGTTTACATAGACGAAAAAAGGCACGGATTCGGCAAAATTCGGAATATAAGGAACTCTTTAACACCCCAAAGAAGTACAATCATTTTCATGGTCCGTTTCAATCGGGACAAAGGTGACACTAGAAATCATATGAAAAAATCAACGAAAAAGGACGGGCTATAGGACCCACACTTCACAGACAGAGGATGTTTACAAGGGCGTGCTATCCAGGGCAGCGTCAGTAACAAGGCAAGAAAAAAGAGAGTCGGCTGTGGCCTTGGATGTACGACGTGTGGGGGGTAAATAATTTACTCCCGTTGTAAGGAATGTGACAAAGCCTGCTGGGACGCGCGTCGCAACCCAAAAAAAAAACAAGAGGAAAGAGGGATGGGTGTGGTCGACATCGCACAGGGTTATCTCGGTCGTCACCACTGGAACGGATGGCGTGTGGGGGGGCTGTAAAGCGGGCGACGAAGAGCAGAGTCGAGAGCGTCGGCGTGCCAAAAAAGAGGGAATCGAGTTCCGCGAAAATGGGAGTATAAAATCAGCGAGCGCTCAGCCATCAACCCAAATCTGAAAAGGCAAAAGGGGGACCTGGCGGGACGGCTTCACGGCTAAAACGGTCCGTGGGATCTGCGGAAGGGAGTCCCAGGATCTAGACAAACACAAACAAAATTAAAGGAGGAAAGAGCAGAGATTTCACCTCCCGAGGACTCCCAAAGACGCGCCTTTTAAATGGACTCAGCAAAAAAGAAGGGGTCATACCGGGTGCGTAAAAAGAAGCCTGGGAAGCCTCTAACCCAAGCGAGGAATAAGAAGAAAACGACAAAAATCAGGAGGGCAAAAGGGGAAAACTTAGAAATACGCCCGAAAAAGGCAGCGAGTCCCTCCGCCAAAAAACGCGCTCCGTCACAGGCGGCCGGACAAAGTACTATATCTCCCGGAGATATGTTAGAACATTGAAAAAGACATTTCTGGGCTTGGGGAGGAGGGACCCTGCCAGAGATAGCCCAGGAAAAAAGAGCAATGGAATGGAAAGTGAAGAAACCGAAATAAAAGAAAGAGAACTCAAAGAAATTGCTACACTGTCAGGAAAGCCCCGCTAGCCCTTCTCTAACAACATAATCGAGGCGTGTAATAGACGCAATATGAGGGACGGTTGTGGAGAGGGATCGGAAAAACCGGCAGGTCGCGTTGCAGTCTGTAAAAAGAAGAAAAAACAGGGTGAGTGACCTCAAAGACCAACAAATCCCACAAGAAAAATTGAAAGACACTACTTGAGAGAAGGCCACTCACCGGACCCTCGATTAAGTCTTCCCGAGAAAAGAGGAGCTGAACAAAGGGGTTACAGGCGTGAGGCAGAGAGGAAAAACCGGGGATAAGACCGATCTTCTGCAAAAATAGGGATGAGAAACGTAGGTCTCTCTACAGGACCGACTCTTGTGGAAGGCGTCCAAGAAAGTTTCTCGAAGTACCAGTCCCCTTGGTCCGGCAGACAGAATGCCTGCCGAAAATCGCTTCAAACGATAAGTATAGACAGTCCTAGGGAAGAAGGATGACACGTTTTAGCAGGAGTTCTACTACTTCCCCCTACAAGAAGTTCCCCAAAGATAAGGGAAACGGTTGCTGCACAGGGAACTACTACAAAACGAGAAAAATGAAAGAGGGTTTCAACGGAACGGTTCCCAAATGGAGGAATGTGTGACCACACAGAGGGACGTAGGGTAAAGAGTGACCAAGTTCTACTGTCAAAAGATGGGATGACCCAATAGCTAAATACGCCTGGAGGAGTACTGAAAGTACCAGAGTGGGAGATGGGGACTACATGCCCAGACACGACCTACCTACACCTCCGCTGAACTCCTTTGAAAAAGAAAGAGAAGACGACCGGAGGAAGCTTGCGGCGGGGAGTTTCAAAGAGATAGCGAAGAGCCACTGCGAACTCTAAGGGGTCTGTGGGCAAAAAGGCGGAAACGGGAGGACCGACCGGGCCCCGGGTTTATATAGTAGCTCTGTGCTTCACTCCGGGTAAAAGCGAGGTACAGAAAAAAAAAGGGGAGAAATGAGAAGCAATAAAAACCAAGGGATCTTCAAGCCGGCCTCAACCACATACAGTTTCAAACAGTAGGACCAAAAAGCAGGGATAGCGGGGGAAAAGGCAAAACGGCAAAAACCAGGCCCAAAAAACTCCGGCGGGAGGGGTGGGGTTAAAGGAGTCGGGGAAAAACGGGGGTTCGGCACAACGGACCTATGCTCTGTGGGGCTGATGTAATGTTTGCGGGGCGTTTCCCACTTTTGTGGCAGCAACGGAACAAAAATACACCGAGCTGCGTGTCAGTATAGGCCCAAACGACGACAGAAATGTAACAAGGCGTCACAAAAGGGTACAGAAAGAAGGGAAAAAATAATCAGATGGCTCGATAAGCTTACTACCATAAAAGAAAAACCAAGGCACGTCGAAAGGGAAAAGGGTTTTTTTGGAATATTGGGGACTTGCCATGGGTTAAAGCTGTATCGAAGAAGACGAGGGGCCTAAAAAACGCTGAAACAAGCGAGAAATAGGAAAAAGAAAAAAAACTCCCCTGAGTGAAGTTAAAAAAGGGAAGAAACGAACCAGAGGGAGGACGCAGAACCCATTCAGTGATCCTACCGTGGGACCAGTTTACTGGATTGGGGGGGGCGGGGAGGAGGGAAACAAAGAACACCGCTGTCACCCTAATGGGCGGAAGGAGAGACTTTAAAAAATATCAGGTCGAGACAAAAACCTGAAACGGAGGGGTGGGGGGGGGATTGTTCGCCGGGACCGAGCTTGCCACTAAAAGAAAGAAAAAAAAGATACGACAAGTCACAGACACACAGGAAGGGGGAGAGGTACTGAGAAAATAAGATCTAAAAGGGAGGGCAGCCAGGGTTGCCGGGGGGGTTTAACAGTACAAGCCTACAACTCGTCCCTCATAGAAAGGGAACCTTGGGGGCACGCTAGGCTTTTCCCGGGGCCCGACCGAGGAACGAGGCCCCGTGACAAAGGGGACGGGGGGAGACAAATGCGAGAAGACTACGCATGCCGGAGGGGGGAAGAAACGTGAAAGATGTAAACGGGGGGGGGAGAGAAGAGAAGTATAAGAAAAGAGTCATTAGTCTTGCTTAGTCGCGGATGGGGGGGTCGAGGGGGGGTCGGGTGTCGAAGGGGGATTGAACGGGTCCGATAAAGAAACTTGCAGGGAAAGCCTCAAGAGGAGGGGGTGAAAGTCTCAAAAGTTACATCTGTGAAGGAAAAGGCGGGTACTGGGGAAAACGACTTAAAACTAACTCAAAGAAGTGTTACTCAGCAACGAGTAAAAAAAGTGGTGAAATCAAAAGAAAAAAAAAGGGGGTGGCGGGCGGGAGATAGAAAGGGGGAAAAGGGTCCGAAAAAGCATTCTTAGTCCCTAGATGAGTTAACTAAACCAAGGATACGAAAGCGCGTTTTTAAGGGAAAAAGAAATATCTGAGTTGTGCTACTGCTCGGGGTCCTTGAACTTCCGGAATCCGTAAAATCGTCACTAAGGGGGTTACAGGAGTCAAAGGGGGTCCCAAACCTCTCCGGACGAAGGGAGACGGGGGTCTCTGGTATATGAAAGAAAAAATGTGTCCCCAGGAGGAGAAGTGTGAAGCACATCGAGAAGAAGGTGAATAGCTACCGGAAAAAACTTGCCGCTTCGGAATGGAGTCGCAGGACAAGTGCTGGGGAAAAAAGAACAAGGGGAACAGGGTAATTCCTGGCGGTCGTAAAGAGCCCTTTATCATAGGGGTCTGAAAAAGAAAAACAGGAGGTAAAAAATATAGAGGTATTAGACAAGTCGTACCCGACGAGAAACGAAGAAGAAAACAGCTGCAGGGGTGAGTAGGGAAACGAAGGGGGCAAGGTCTATAGACAGCATCAAAAAGTTGATATAGGTTCAAGACGCGCTTGGCAGAAAAAAGGAAAGGAGGAAGAAAAAAATTTCGTAAGAATCCGGTCCAGAGAAAAAGCCAAACTACAAGAGGGACGGTCGTGGGAAACTTACTCCTGGACCCGAGTGAAGAAGGGGAGAAGAATCCAAGACGCCCTTGCTACACAGGAACAGGAAGATTGGAGATAGGTGAGTCATCGAGACGGTTGGGGCAATGTTCTTGACCTGAATGTCGTGGTCAGACGACAGAGAGCGACTCGTCAGACCGTAAAGCTTATTCGGGGCCCGCCCTCCCAAAAGGGGGGGGGGGGGGGAAAAAACTTGTGTCAAACGCGGGGGAGTAACGAAAAACCAGGTTCAGAGCATTAAACGATCACAAAAAGGAAGAAAAATTAGAAGAAGAAACTAGCCCGAACAACATTACCACCGCGGAAAAACAAGGACAAAAAGAAGTGGACATGGAAAACTCTGAGCCCACATTTGGGGCCCGATGAACAAACGGAAGCAGTAACAGAACTGCCTAAAAAAGTCCCCAAGAGCACGTTAAATCGGACATTCCCCTTGAAGGCAGCCGACCGAAACTCCCGGGAAAGGAGAGAAAAAGGAAAAAAGGGTAAATCGGAAAAAAGGCCTAGAACGGAATGGGGAAACAAACTAAAATCGAGATAGAGTCGACTGGGTAAACCTAGGGTCCTCATGGTGGCTCGCCGTGGGGGGTTAAGGGGGGAAGAGAGGGGGTCACTTCGAACAACTCAGAAGGGGGCCAGTTACTTGGAGGAAGTAGAATGAGGACATTTAGGTCTCTCAGCATAAAAGTTGTCCAACGGGGGTGGGTTTGACAAGTCCGACACGAAAAAAAATAAACAGTCACGGCTGGGACCGGAGGGGAGCCGGGAGAGAGTTTGGGGGGGGGAGGTATTGCGAAGCGGCTCCACGTCAACGTTATCGCAGGTTAAACTGGGAAGAATTCTAACGAAGGGAAATAAAAAGTAGAAAGAGATCTCTGGGCCGTCGCTAATAAAAGACGACAATCAACCAATACACGGAGTGAAACGACGGGTGTACTCTAATCGAATGGTAACCCATATATTTCCCAAAAACTTGCCGTAGCCGGGGCGGAGGGAAAAGAAGCAAGGGGAAATCATACTCAGAAAACGAAAAAGAGGGGGGGGGGCTTTGGATCACCCACAACAGGGGGGCCGCAAAAGCAAAAGAGCAGCGGAGAGAACGGACGAGTCAGAGGTCCCACAAAAACACGGGAGTTCCTTACGGGGTTTACGTTGGAACGAGGATGGGCAGAAGGTGGCCTCTTCGGGGGTGAAATGGAGGGGAGCGGGTATGAAAGGGCCCTAACCTAGATTCACATCTAAGAGAAACTTGTTAGGTACCTGATAGTATGCGGGGGACTAAGAGAACGGATAGTTAAAAAGAAAAGAAATTACCAGGGGGGACGGGGAGTCTTGCCGAAGGGCAAAAGAAAAAGGCTCAAGTTGGGGGGGAAGGCTCTCTCGGGAGAGTATGAGGAACCGCAAAATCAAAGCAGATAAAAAACCTTTTCGGGGTCAGGAGTTTGGAAGGGGGCCTAGTGCGGTAGGAGTTAGCGCATTTAGGCCCAATCAGAGGTCGGGGAAAAACGAAGTCCCATACGGAGAATGACGGGGAAGTACTTCGTCGGACCTGTGAGGGGCAAAAAAGATCAAACTCTCGGTGGAAGGAAAAACAGGGGGGGAAAAACAGTCCCTGTGAACTGCATTGGGAAGGAGAAGGTTGACGGGAAGAAGACCCACGGGGTCGAGTACCGTGACGGGATGTACGAGTGGGGAAGGGAAGAGAGGACGCACGCAGGGAGCCATTGAAGGTCAGAGAAGACGAGGTGGAAAAGAGTTTTTTCATCCACCACTTGGCGCAGATTTGACTCGTAGGGAAAAGAAAAGTTTCATGTTTCACTAAAAAAAAAAAAAGAAAAAAAAAAAACAGGAAGGGTTAGGGAAACGATGTGAGGACAGAGTGCCTGATTGAGAAAAGGGCGGAAGGTTAGAGGGTGTTCAGACAAGCAGAAGAGGTTTTAACACGCCTGTTCGGGAAGAGTGCGGGGGGGCAGGGGCGCTGGTCGACTTCCAGCTTAAGAGCGGCGATCAATGGGGATTCCCTTGGGAGCGTCAAAGGGACAAACTTAAAACATAAAAAAGTCAGATATCTCAATTTCGAATATTACAACAAGGAAGAAAAGAGTGATATTTTGGGCAAAGGAGGCTAAAGATCGGGGGGCGGAAAGTTCAAACTGAAAAATCTACGGGGGGATGTCTCTCTTATAATGAAGTGTAGAGGCAGGTAATTTAGGGTGTTAGCCTGTGTCAAAATCCTGAGGGAGGGGAAACGCCGGGGAGGGAAACGAATAACCTTATGTTGTGGATCGGACGAATATCGGGGGGGGAAGTTGGAAAGCTTCATTGCAGGGACGGCGGTGGGGGGGACTCGGTCGAGAAAAAAAGTCATCTAAGTGAGGAGTTTCCCCTACGGGATCTCTGTGAGAGAGACGTGAAGGGATCCATCCAGCAAAACAGCTCGCCCGGAAAGGTGTATCCCAGGTAGACCTGAATTGACTGGGGTCTTCAAAACAGAGAACTGGAGCTGAACGAGAGAAGGGTAAGACAGGGAAGACAGGGGAGGAGGAGTAGAGGTACTATAAAAAAACAAAAAAAAAACGAGGGGGGAGGACAGAGTTAGAAGATTAACTAGAAAACAAAACTAACGGAAACGAAGAAAGACGCGTGAAGGACAGAGCAGAAAGAATTTTAAAGACCAAGGGTCACTGACTCCTGGAAGCTGAGAAGCTGATGACAGAGTCAGTCTCTAGAGAAATAGACCGGGAATTGCAATCCTACTAGGGAGCCTAGACCTAGGAGCCCACGAAGAATCCCGGGATGCGCACTTAAAGTACATACTAAAAAGAAGAACGGCGATTTGGTACTGAAAAAATCCTTGGCGGGTTACGACGGTGTGTATCCGTGAGAGAGGGGGGAAAGCATTAGGAAATGACTAAAAAAGCTATTTTAAAACTCTAGGGTCTGACTTAATATAGCAATCGGCAAGAAGATCCCAGGGGAAGGTTCGGCAAGTAAAGAAGGAGATCGAGCCTGGGTAAAATATACGTCTGAAAGAGATGGACAGGGTTAATATCTGGAACAGCCTTGTGGCGCTGGGGAGGGGGCGTGGCCAAGGGGGAAAGAGGTCGAGAGGAAAACGGACTCAATACAAACGACGGGACTACTCACAAAGGGATACAGGTGAAGCAGAAAGGTGTAAAAAAGGAAGGGGGGGACTAAATATCCACTTTACAGAAGGGCTTGAATGAAATGCTCACTCCCTGTAGTCAACTGGAGAAAACTGGCTGCCCGAAAGATTTCGAGAAGACAGCCTTAGTGTCAGAAGAAAAAGTATTCCATAGATAAAAGAGCCCAGAATCTTTCCAACTTCCCACTCCAAATTTGATCCGATACACGCAGGCCAATCCCGACTACCTGCGACGTAAACCCCACCAAGAAAGAAAAAACAAGATTGAGGGAAACTTCACGCACGTTTTTGATCGTCATTCACGAAATCGACACGCCAGGGGAAACCGCTGACCGACGAGAAAAAAAACTTTTGGGGACAGGAAACGGAAATTAATACAAAAACACAGAGAGACGGCCTCAAAGGAACGCCCACTACGTGACGGGATGAAAAGAAAGAGGGAGAATTGTAACGCAGGTAAAATTCAAGTGTTCTTAAGAACGTAAACTGGTGTCAGGAACGGAGAAAGATCATTAAACCACGGACTGAAAAAAAACACTACGGTAATTTGCAGACATGAGACGCCAGACACGAACAATAGGGGCGCAGTAACTCGCATCCAAGTCAAAAAGGAGTCTTTCGGTCGGAAAAGGTAGGGAAAATGAGGAAGAAGAGAGCCGTTCCAATCTGGAAAGGTCTTGGGCCTGTCTTAAAACGATCCCGAAAAAGACCAAAGGGTTGTCATTAAGATAGGAACCTACTTTCAAGTTGACGACATACCACGGGAAAGAACTAACTAGAAGGACGGAGATACTTCCGAAGCAGGGAAATGAAAACTTCCATACAATTTTAAAAAATAAAGAGGAAGGGAATCATTGGGCCAACTTCCAAACACCCGGAGGACCGACTCGGTCTTACGGTTTGGAAAAGAGGAGAACGTCTTCCGAACGAAAGGAGAGTGTGAGGGGGGGTCTGGTGGGCGGTCGGGAGTTGGGGTGGGCAAAGGAAAGAAAGCCCTCCGGTCGGAGAGAAATGAAAAAGGGAAGGCTGAGGAAAGATGATCCGTCTGGAGGGGGGGCAAGGAAAGAGGAAACGCGACAGTCTTCACGGAAAAACCGTCGTTTCAAACAACGGGGGATGACGTAGGATGTCGTAGCGAAGCCGCCAGATGTCGACGGAGGGGACCGCGCTAGTAGGAGGGAAAAAAGAAATGCAAACCATTAATTATTGAGTCACAAGGAGAAGAAAAGGAGCACAGAAAACCGCAGTAGCACTCCTCGGGGAAAGAAACTTCTGGGGGGGGGGGGTGGATTCTATCGGGGAAAGGAACCAGAACTGGGACCCATCCGTTAAATTTCTAGGGCGAGAACCAAATAACTCAACGCGTGCGAAACCCTTCAAAGGCTTGAGGTTTATCAAAAGACTTGTAGGGGTAAAAAGAAGAACAGACAGAACGAGATAAGGGGATATAAACTGGCAGGAGGTGTGAAAAGGGGGAAAAGAAGACGACTAGCTACAGATGATGGTCCTCCAAATGGCCGTGGGGGGTGAGATCCAAAACCTGAATACACATTCTACCTTAGAAGGGTCAAAGGGGAGTCCGGGTTGGACGAAATTGGGACCCTTTACCGGGGGGACGCTGCCCGGGCAAAGGATCGCCTGCTACAAGCAGGGGGGAGGGCAAGACCCGTTTATTCGGGGCCTGGAGAAATAAAGTCATTAGGGGCAAAAAGATCAAAGAGGGGGAGTGTTTTGTTCGCGGAGGGGACAGGGTGGGGTTCTTGTCGAAAAACCTCAGTGAAATACCTATTTGGGGGGGGGGGGGTACAACCTCCAGGAGGAGATGAAACCTGTGGTCGTGGTGGAAAACTGCGGATTTCTGGGGTACTGCAGGCTAAGAGGATTTGGAAAACGGGGACCTAGGGTTGGGCGGGAGACCTATCTCCTGGTGTGCACAAGGGTCGCAGAGGAAAAGATGGGAAAGAAAAAAGATGGGCCCGGGCACAGAAAAGGAGGGTACTCGCAAACCTCTACTTGAAAAAAGTGAACATACAGCGAGGGGGGAGAGTAGACGGGTTAAGACAAGTGGACTAAAGAGCAAAGGACGAAACTCACCAGGGTTCAAACTGGCTGGTGAAACCACCTCTCCGGGCTAGAGGATTAGGGTGGGGAACGCGGGCAGTGGGGTACGTTCAGCAAGGTCGGGGAATCACGGGGACGTTACGGGAATAGAAAGAAAGCTGGAAGACTTTCTCATCAGGGCAGGAGGGCTGACCACACTTCAGGCAACAGCCAGACTATACAGGTATCCGAGGGGTCTTCCGCGGTCCTCGGGTAAAAAAAAAGTCCACCGGGAAAGATCTCCTAAACAAAAAAAAGAAAAAGTAAAAGGGAGGAAAAGGAATATATTCTAACGGGGGGGCTCAAGACGACCTCAGGCCACCTAAAAAGACGTCGGAAGGTAAGGAGGCAGAGTTGAGGTTCGGAAATAGAGAAAATTAAAAGGCATTCAAGGCAAGCGCTGCATGTAGCGCTGCAACTAAGTCCTCCCGGGATAACTAGGAAGAGGCCCCCGGAGATCAGAGGAGCGGAGAGGTGAACTTGAAGAAGAAGGCTTGTGCCCACTATGAATTGAGGAGGACCAGGGACGCCTGCTCGGCTTCTGCTAGGGGATCAAAAAAACACGTTAAGAAGAAAAAGATCTTGTGAGGTAAAATGGGCGGTGCTAGCCCTCTTGCAAAAAAGAGAAAAGGACAAATATCGGGAAATGCTGGGAAAAACACTTATATAGTTCCGAAAAGGACCCAAAGAGGAACTGGGGGCATCTAGTGGGGTGGAACCACCATTAAGAGAAAACGAGAGCACAAACCTCCTCTATCCAAGAGGCCGAAAGAGAAAAAAAGATTAACCATCCAGAGAAGAAAGAGCAGAAGAGCATGAAAAAGATGCCTTCTCGACTGATCCCCGTTTAACCGAGGGGGGCGGGGCCCTTTAACTTCCGAGAAGTAGCACAGGGGAGGGGAAATAGAGAACGGGGGACGAAAGGAGAGGGCAAAAGGAAAAGGCGAGAAGAAAGACTACAAGGACTTATAACGAAAAAATGAGCAGAAAACCAAGCCCGGAAACTCTCATGGGGGGAACCTTATCTCGAGGTGAAAACAAAGGGAATAGGGGAGAGTCGTCGCGTTTGTTGACCTTTTGGGTAAGCTGAAAAGGGAAAAGGGAACGAGGAGGCAAGCCGGGAAGTGGAGAACCGATATGTTCATCCGAAACATAGAACAAAGGGGACTTTGTTCCAAAGGGGGGGGGGGGGGAAAAAAGAATCACCGCCAAGGAAAACAGAATCAAAAAAGTACCGACAAACGGATGAGAAAACCAAGGTGGGTCGCAAAAAAATGAAGAACCCCTCGGAGAAGGAAAGGTAACTAAGACTGGGGCAGGAAGAAGGGGGGGGGGAATACGGCGCTTAAGCTAACGTCGAGGGAGGGGTCGACGCGACATAAAGAAAG
>Ga0179591_1313942_pt1 | contig 11702 bp, 10 predicted proteins | sample CZOMad2_1_08_16f_FD_182891 | JGI IMG/M metagenome (GOLD analysis project Ga0179591, IMG submission 182891) | Vadose zone soil fungal communities from Angelo Coast Range Reserve, California, USA - CZOMad2_1_08_16fungal (PacBio error correction) | ecosystem: Environmental > Terrestrial > Soil >...
GTGTTGGGGGAAAGCCCTCGGGTCTGTGGCGCGGGCAAGGTATAGGTCTAAAGAAAGCGGAAGTGGGGGGGGACACAGTGTGTAAACTGCAGGGTCTTCGTGCTCGGATCGCCCTCCTGGGGGGTGGGATCATGAAGAGTGGATTGTCGAACGGTAAATGCTGCCTGAGAGCCTACACCCGAGACACCTGTTTGCTGGCATTTCAAAACATGCGGCGGCCGGGGTCTGGCAAGACAAATGAAATGAAAGATTTGGAAGCGGTCAGGCAAAATCAAGGTAACTTCGTTTGGGGAAAATCCCGGAGGGCAACCTGCCCAACGATTCGCTGGGGGTAATACTTGCATCTGGTTTTAACTGAGGGAATCGAACCTACCGAGGGGGAAGTGTCACTAAATGTCTCACTCCTGGGGTCGCTCAAAAGCCGAACAAGGCTTTGGCTCAGAACTACTCTAGGACATCCGATCATTTTGAGGTGCGTCACAACGTTGCCGAGAGGAACTCCACACACCAAATAGGAGTCTTGAAAAAAAATAAGAAAATCAAAATGAACGGGTGTCCGCAACAAAAATTACTGTCATCAGCTAGAGTCATCCAACGAACTTACCGGCTATTGTTCGACTAAAAAAGTAAGGCCCAAAGCGCCCGTCACGTTGGGGCGGTATGGAAAGGAGGAAAAAAAAAGGAAAATTGGACAAGGAGCGTCACAAATTTGTGAACAGGATGTGGCCGAATTTAGAACCCAAAAAAAGTAAATCTTATGGCAAAAAACACAAAAGATGACCGAGAAGAGATGGGGGACCACAGAAAAAATCTACTGGGATAAAAAGGGTAACTCCCAAACGGTTTCTCTCTTCTGGGTTTATTCTTTACTCAATGTAATAGCAAAGAGAGACAGATACACCATTCTTCGGAGGGAGCAGAGAATGAAGGGAAGGAAGTCCCACTCTCTTATGATAGAAGGGACTCAGCGCACAGCGGTGTAGATTTGTGGCCAAACCAGGAACAATGAAAGCGGACAAACGAAGAAATCCTAAAAAAAGAGGAAATGGTTCCTGGGCTAAGGAAGGGGGTGAAAGTCCTATAACAGCTGATAGAAAAGGAGGGACTTCAAGAGCGTTGGTGATCGTGGTTGGGAAAAAGAGTTAAGAGTTATTGCAAGAGGAAAGAACTTTGCAACGATTAACTGGAAGAAGAAGGATTAGGAGACCTGACTCTATGATACTACAAGGAAGGGGGGGAACTGTGAGGAGATTGAGACAAACAAACTTGTACGTCAGAAGCCAAACCTTGTTGAAGCGAATTTTGTGGCTGGGGCAGGACTAGTGCGCAAATAAATCCCCGTTGAAAGTTTGGACGCCCTTTACATCCTGGCTAAAAAGAAGGGGGGAGAATGTCTGCTATCGCGCAATCAGGGGAAATGGATCTGACAAAGTTAAGAGACACAAAACTCAAAAGGGGAGAATTTGTCACTTGCTTGGATTGTCACAGAGTTCAAAGTTGTGGCAAAGTGCAATTGATTTCAGGTGGCGCGAAATTGAACTGCGCACAAGCTGGATCCTTCATGTTTTGGAAAGACATGAATCCCCCAAACGGGGGGAAAGCGAAAAGGGGTAAGGGAGTCTGTGCGTCGGAAAGCAGACGAAAAACCGAAGCGTGAAAACGGAAGTGGGGCCCGGAAAGTCCAAGTCAGGGGGAACCAAAGAGGTCGGATTTTGCCTGAGAAGGGAAGATTAGTACGAACCTTCTCTTGAAAAAGAAAACGGAACTCGTGGAGAAAACTTAAAGGTTGAGCTGGAAAAAGAACACACGGTCAACCAGGAGCCGAGTTGGTCTAGGGAACGAAGAGAACGAGGGTAAGGTTACCGGGTCATGTGATGAAGGAGATATCCTGTGATGAAGTTGATGGGAGGAAAAGAACCGGCGGTGGAAGATTGGCCAGATAAAATATTGAGCGGGGGATCCTCTTCGAAGGATCTTTACTAGAGACCCCCTATCATGAAGCCTCGAGAAGCGCAATTCTTTTAATTTCACAAGGAAAGCACCTTAATGGGTGGGGGGAAGAGTCTAATGGCCAGGCTGGATGAAGGGTCTTTTTAGCTGAAAAGATTCTCATAAGGGGAGGGATTATTTGGTGACGGAAGACGGGGAAGGGGGTCTCAGGTTCCAATCATCTGTAGAATCCAGAGCATGGAGAGAAAGAGGAAATATCGAAGCGTGTGTCAGCTCTAATAAGAGAAAGGCAGGTGCATGTGATGAACCGGGACGGAGGGGCGTGAGAAAAACTGCAGAAGTTGTCTGCCGAGATGGCAGAAAAGACGGCAGAGGGTTATCAATCCAAGCTGTCTTTTGGGGGCTCGGGAAGGCAGGGAAGCTCACTCCAACCTGATTAAAAAAACAGTATCTCAGAAAACAAAGTGTCTACGAAAACCGGGAAGCTAAAAAACGAAAAAGTTTTTTTCTGCGAAGGATGCAGCAACCGAATAGGCTGCGCGCAAAAGCTGCTAAGATTAGATTGGGGGTAAAACGAAGGAAGGATTAACTTAAAAGAAAGGGGGTTGTCAAGAGAAAAATTCAAAACCAGGGAGAAAAAAGTTACCCTCAGGCGGCAAACAGAACAAAGAGAAAGACAGACGATGAGGGGCAGACCAAACATTTAAAAAAAAAGGGACAGAATCAAAAATTGAACGGAATGAAAGGACTTCAGGCCAGTGCCGCATGCGCCAGCGATTCATAATTGAATTTAGGAGGGAAAGGAGGAAGAGTGCAAAAAAGAGACGCAAAAACAAGAAAGGCGACCTGAAAGGGGGATTGGAAGAAACTGCTTGGTGAGACAAAAAAAAAAAAACGCCTGTGAGCGCATCGACCACAGACGGCTGTGACGATAACAAATCCAGACTGGACTTCAGAGTAAAAAGACAGAAACAGATCGGGAAGGAGGGGAAAAAACAGGGTCAAAAAAGCAAGAGGGAGGGGGAGGGGGAAAGCGTTTTACCGAGCTTTTCGACAAGCTTTAAGCATTAACAAATTACACAGTTCAACAAAAAGGAATAGCAGTAGATAAGCTTTCTGTCTTAACTTCGGAAGAGGCAAGCGAGAAAGAACAAAGGAAACATTAAAAAAAAGAAGCCAAGGATAACTCTTTCGCGAAACGGGGGCCTAATTACTTGCCTGTGAATAGGCGATCTGAATTTAAAGAAAAGGGAAAACAGAGGCGAATATCAAGCCAAGAGGTAACGTTGGCTATGAGATGACAATTTAATGAATCTGGAGGCCGCAAACAATAGCGTCAACGGGCCGACGGGGAGGGGGACAGCTACCAGCATGGGAAATCGCAGAAATTTGAAAAGGAAAGGGAAAGGCCCTTATTAAGAGACGGGGGGGGAGAAGACGTCCGCTTATGAAACTTGGGGAAAGCGCCTGGAATGAAGAGAAGAAATCAGTAAGGAGGACCAAGTTCAGAGTTGTGGTGGTCACTCACAGGGGTTGGGCGCCGTGCAGAAATTGTTAAGGTTCAAAAGAAAGGGGGGGTTCTAAAGGAAGGGGGGGAGGTTAACAACACCCTTGGGGAAGGTCAAAAAAAAAGACTAGGCGGAATTTCTTCCCCACTCGCATCTTCTTGGGGCAAAAAGAGTGGGAGGGGACGCGAAGATAGAAGGGTGGAGAATCTCTCGCCTCCCCCGCGTTGAGAACATGCGGGAAGAATTGGGGGGGCTCAACATTAGAAGTCACGAAGGGGGGGGCCGGAAGTGGACTGCCCTTGCAAAAAAGGAGGAAGAGTTATAGAAAAAAAAGGCTAAGGGGTCTTCCACAGCCGTCGGCAAAAAAGATGGGATGGGGGTAGCCACAAAAGATGTAGATAGAAAACAAGGAAAGGAATTCGCGAAGGTTGGTACGGGCCCAAAAGGAGGGGAACAGCGCTTCGGAATCTTGGTTTAAGAGAAGGACGCACCGGAGACGATAGAACCGGGCAAAGTAAAGAGAGAGGGGGGAAACCCATAAGGCACGTACACTGCCTAGCAGGAAAGGGCCAACCGGCCGGTAAGAAAGAAAAGGATGGAAAACCTGGACCTGGGGGGGGATTCGGACAAGAGAGGCGATGTCCGAAGATAAAGGGGAGCGGTTGGGAGAGGAGCTGGGAAGCCAAAAGAGCAAATAAATCTGCGTAATCGTCCACGAAGATCCAGGGGAGGAGAAACAGGCCAGTAATATAGGGTTAACGTGTGACCATGGGAAGTCCACCTCCGGGAAGAACAAAGGGGACGCAAAAAATACAACCTCAAGGTAGTAAAGGTGCGTAAAGAACAGCTAAAGGAAAGACAGGAAACTGAGGGATTTTCGTTCAAACACAAAAGGAGGTGCGGCCCGTGTTTGGTCCGGCGGAGAGTTGTGGGGAAGCAACCTTGTGAGAAGCGGACCTAGGCTGTGAAAAGAAATATTGTGACCACGTCAAAGGGCTATCCTTGTCGCTGGGCCGAGAGGCCACGGTCGGGTGGCTTGTCCCGCTCCCTCCTCTTTAAAAGCCGGTAGGTGATCCCTCCTTGCCGGACATAGAACGGTGCGGTTGACGCGCGTAACCATTCGACTTTAGGAAGCGGCTTCTCGTAGAAATACACGTCACAGCCGGCCTCGTTGTCTGGTGCGAAGCAAGACGGGCAGGATGAGCGGGGATGACTGAAACCGAGAAATAGCCAGCACCGATCCACTCACCAATGGATGGAAGATTCAGGAAGAACCTGTGAAGCATCGTATTATGATTCCAGGGCGGACGAGAAACCCACGACAGTGTTATACAGGGGCCGCTCAAAAAGCGCATAGCCAAAAAGTGCCGGAGTGGGGGTAAAAACATTGGTCCGCGCAATCTCCGCAAAGGCAAAACATAAAAATCTCGGTTCAAGGGGAGCAGGCTCTTTTTGGGAAATGACGGGTGTTACCTGGGAATAGAAATTCAGACAGTCCCTTGAGATCAGGAGAACTCCAGCACTCAACCCGTCCTTCCCCAACGGTTCTCCCGGGGTATGGATTCAAAGGACATTAAAGAGAAAAGTCGCCTGTGGGTCTTCACCCGTTTCGCTTTATCTCTTGACTTGACAAGTGTGGAGAGACGTGACTATCGACGGCCTCCACAGCATTCCTCCCTTCCTCATTTTGGGAGGGTGGGGAGTGCTTCGCGGGGGGGGGGGGTGGTGTGCTCCGTTGTAGACCAACAAAAAGAGTATGGGGTCAGCCGAATACTTCCCAGGGAAATGAAAAATGGAGGGGTGTCAAGTTAATATGCATCTTCAAGAAGCCCGAAACCATGGACATGGGGCAAAGAAAAGAAGTAGGGCCACTCCCTTCAAAAAGCTCCAAGTGTTGGGCAAACATCTATCACCATCTTAAATAAAAACGCTTGTGGGTGAGCAAGGAAGAAGGCTTTACTCGGGTAATCTGGGGACTGTACCCACCCGGATACGGAAGAAACTTAGGCACATTTTCACTATTTCCTCGTTTGAGTGGGAACATTGGACCACAACGGATGAGAGAGAGGGTTCTGGGTGACAGCTAAACATGTTTGTCTGGTGCGGATCAGGTTGGGTGTGTGAGGGGGTCACCCGGTCTACCGGAGCGTCTTTTCAGGGGGGATTCAGAGTTCGTCGGGAAAGTACAATGCAGCTCTTGGTGTGCCACTTGTCTTGCCGGTTAGAAAAATCTGGGTCCGTTATACGCTGACCTGGGATGGGCGGGTGGGGCCTCTTGGCCCGACATCACCGAAGCATTCGCTTGTTGGCGAGTCGGGTAGACGGGGGGGAGGCGGTTGGGTCGAGTGTTAGAATTACTGTTCGCCGCGCTGGTCTGCACAGCCGGCAGCTGGGGGGGCAACGTTGTCAGTCCGGGCGGGACTGACCGGGGATAAGATCGGGGACGGTGAGGGTCTATACGGCCGGGGGGGCTTTGAGGTTATGGGGGCAGCCAATGTAGTTCAAGCACGAGTTCGGGGGGTCGTTATGAGTGGGCCTTTTGGTTGCTGCTAGGACAGCGTGGGAGTGTCCCAGGTGAGACGGGGGAGAGGCCACGGAGCGCGTTTGGTAGGGAAGTGCTTTGTCCTTTGTGCACGGCATTGGGTGGGCCGCGGTTCTGCCGGGTCAGGGGTGTAGTGTAAACTGTGTAGGGAGAGGGTGAGTTGTGAAGGGCAAGGGGGAAAATCGCACCTTACCCATGCCGATTTCAGAACAAAAGAGGGGTGACTCTCTTTTGGCATGAGGGGGGATTGAGTAATCAGCAAGAAGGAATTGGGGCTGACGGGCGCGCGGAAAGACTTGGACCAGCACGGCGGGTTTAGAGACAAATACACGGGCAAAAAAAATTTCTTGGGGTCGGAACGCCGGTTCAAATCTTCACCTGGGCTCGGCTGCTCACCAACAGACACCGATTCTGTGGTCTGTCCCCACTCTTCTCTTCAAGAGTCTTTGCCCAGGCAGGAGCGGCCGATGTTCTAGGTTTGCGGTGGCCGTCATCGGGGAGAGTTCTCTGCAGGGACAAGAGGGGAGGGGCTCGTTCCGCTCTTTCGCAGGAAATTCGGACGCCGCGGAACCGTGCAAGGGGCTGGAGACCGAAGAAAACACAAGAGGCACCATTGGTGGGGGGAAGGAGGAAAATGGTGATTGTGACCTACTGGCGGGAATAAGAAGTAAGCTTAGGTGGAAGTGCAATCTCCGGTGGCTTATGAACAAAACCTTCCGAAGATCTGTGGATCACTTTCCATTCAAAGGTGATTACTGCGGGTTAGAGGGAGGGAAGAATCCTCTTTCACCGTCTCCAATCCTCAGTCGCCCCGTGCGGGCGGATGAAGGCCCGGTTAAAACTGCGCTTCCTAGACTTCAAAGAGAAGATTCGACTGACTTTGTCTGTGTCGACGACCCGCACGGCGCGTATCGACCTCCCCCCTCTCTCGAAAGGGGTGGGGAACGGGAGGAACGGAAACACGCCGCCACGGGAGATTGTGCCAAAAACGCAAGGCGGAGAAGAAGACCACCTAAAAAAAGAGAGTCAGTGTTCTCGGGCTTACGCTCCTGGGGGCCAGAAACTAGCATGCAACCAGAGGAGTCTCATGAGCAATCGAACGGAAGGAGGGGGGGAGGAGGGGAGGGGGGGCAACCAAACGGTGGAATATTGGCCCTTCCGGGCACAAGTGGGAATTGTGAATATAGGGCACAATCTTTTGACGGACCTGGACCTATCCTACGCGGCCGCAGTTGGCTAGGGGAAGACCTTTAGCCCAAAGTAAAAGGGGACAAAAAAAAAAAACTTATGAAGAGGTAGAACACTGATGGAAGAGAAGATCGAAGGGCTCTCCCATGGAAATATCAACACCTGGAAAGTGTACGCCATTAAAACTGGGGGAAAAAGCCATAGGAGTCAAGGGGAAAGGAAAGGGGGGGGGATGGCGAGAATGAATGTGGCGGTTATCACACTTAAGCTAGCAAACAAAAAAAAACAACGGTGCTATTTCCCGTGGAGACGGGCGGAGAAGTGAGTGGTCAAGGGAGAAATTTGCTTCGGGTGGAGGAGGAGGGCCCGAGAAACCGTTATCAAACTGTTGACGCCAGGAAAAAGTGAATACCTACTCTGCAGCGAATCAATTGACCAGAATTGGGGAAATAGTGCTTTTTGGCAGTCTTCATCATCAGAAAGAAGGAGGGAAAAAGGATTGGGAAAAAAGGGGGGCGCGCAGGGAAAAGGGCCTGGACCCTATTTTTCAACGTGGAGACTGAAATGGGAGCCGGAAAGAAGCGGAGCTGGGCAGCGACGTCGATTTGTGCGAATCTGGAGAAAAAAATGGAGAGTGAAGGTACCAAAAGGTAAAAGGGGGAGCCGAGTTGTTTGGGGAACATAAAATCAAGATAGGTGGCCGGTCCCTCCGTGGGAAGGAAAAAAAAAATATCTATACCTGCATGAAACCGATTTCTGGCTATCCGGAGGGCGGTCAAAAGTTTCAAAAAGGGAGAGGAGACGACTGCGGGGAAGAAAGGCCTCTGATAGGGACGAAGAGACGCAGATGAACACGCGTGACTGAAAAAAACAATCGGCAAGCTATGAGTTCAGGACAAGGCTCGGCGAAGCGGCCTGAAAAGCCATGTATTTATTCGGGAGGGGAGGGAACGGGGCATGCTCGATGATGAGTGTGGGGTCACGTTAGCATTTCCAATCATATGTGCTCCTCCGTGCGGAGAAGGAATTAAGATCGAAGCGCGGTCAGTCTCTTACGCTCCTGAAACAAAGGAAGTTCAGTGTATGCTTGCGGGGAGATCTCGTTCACCAAGTACCCAAGAAGCTCGGAGGCTTTGGGTCTCCGAGAGAGGGGGGGGGGAGAGGTCAATGAGTTCCTCACGCCCAGGTTGTGGACAAAAAAAGGACGGTTCATGGCGCGCCCCAACAAGTGCTATGCACCTGTGTTCGGAGAAAAGACGTGTTGGAGAAGAAAGGGCAAGCAACTGGAATCTGCGCGTCTCAGCACCAAGCAACTACGAAGAATCATGGGTACACTCCCGCAGTATATAGACTGAGATCCATGGGGTTTTTATCGCTTCCAGATATAAACAACCCGCTCGTGAAAAAAGGACAACTTGGCTACGGCGCAAACTTGGGGGGACCTAACAACCTTTAACTTTACTCCGGACTGAATTTTTTTAGCAAGTCCTTTCCCGCAGAAGGGGGGTCCCGGAGCCCGGTCTTAGGAAGGGGCCGAGGCGACGCGATCATATATTGAAATTGATTGAGCGGAGCGAGTTCCCTGCGTGGAGAGGCAGAACCAGCCAGTCGCCTGCGTTGACGTTACTCTTTGGTGGCGGACTCTACCTTCCTTCACTTGGAAAGGAAATCTGACCACTATCGTAGGGAAAGAAGGAAAAGGGAAGATCAACAGAATGGTTCAAGAAACGTTCAACAATCGCCCCATAAACTCAAGGAGACGAAAAATTTCAGGAAGGACGTCGACACTCAAGGTTTATAAGGGCGGTATGTAGAGGGGGTCATGAAGGAAAGCAGCGGGGTTTCAAAAGAGGTCTAACAGGAAACGGGAAGGAGAGATAAAAAACCAAAGGAGGAGAAAAGAAGAGTAAGTTGGGTATTCTTTGATAAAAGAGGCGAAAAAAGCTGAATGTCCTCCTGACCAAATTCAATCAGAAAGAACTGGAAAGGGTCTGAATGGGGAAGAAAAGGGAAAAAGGGGGAGCTGTTCTGGCGATCTGAAAAGGGCCCAGAAGTGATAAGTAGCAAAGCAAATCGTTTTCCGATGCCGAGTCAGAAGGAGCTGGAGAGGTTCCGCAAAAAGGTCTGCAACCGGAAGCAGCTACTGCTGGTGTGGCGAAAAGAAGGGAAGAGGCTCCTCTGTCATATCAATTTCCAATGCCTATAAAAAGAGAGCAGTCGGAAAAAAAGTAAAGCTTGAAGGAAGGAACACCTGCGGCGTGCGGGCAATTCGAAGCATCATTCCTGCAAATGCGCCAGAAAGTTGTTGTGGAATCACATGGGGTCAAGCCTGGGTTGTTTTATAAGGAGTGCGCCCGTTGCTTGACAGCGGTAACCACCATGGGTCTCACTAGATAGCGGGGGGGGGTCACAAAAATCAGAGGATGCGACATACGGTATAAGACGCGAACAGATTCCTTTGCTGCACGCTCTCGGGAAGAACCCACCGTTGACAGCACACGGTAACACAGGTGTTATGGGGGAACGAGAAATGTACTCCATTTTCAGTAATAATCAGGGGGGAGTTAAGGTGGCTCTTTCGATGCGGCAGCGCGCATCCCACCGGAAGGATGGAGATCTCCTTCTTCCATCGCACCTGCAGGGCTGTCTGTGGTCAAACATAAAAAAGCTGGGTATGGAGAGGAAGAAAAGCGGCAGAAGTATGCGTTGCGTGAATCGTCCGCAGAAGTTGCACCGACTTCGATCTGATTTTTTTCTCTCGAGAACGGAGTTAGCACGTGCTATAACGGAAAGGATTGGAAGAACCCATAGGAGGCAAAGACGGAAGGCGAGGGAAAGGTCGTCACAAGTGCTGCAGACATGTGGGCAGCATTCAATGCTCCGTCTGGGGGAAGGACTCATAGGCAGGCGCGGTTAGAGAGGACTCGCTTCCCGCGCTAAGAGGGGGAGTGAGCGAGAGGGCAAAAAAAGGATCCGCTCGCGCGCAGTCAGCTCGATCTGGGGGATGTGACGGTTCCCGCCGGTTCGCCAGAAGGAGTTACATCACGAGAGGGAGAAAGTCCGCAAAAATTAAAAGCAGGGATACGTGCAAACATACGCGTTTATTTATTGGAGCGATAAAGATACAGTGGTTGACATGGGGATCGTGGGTTCCAGCCTCAAGGCTTGCGAAAAGCCAGCGTTGAAAATTTGGAAGAGACAAGTGGGGATTGTCGGACACGCTGCGCGACTTGGGCCGCGTCTCCTCATCTTTGACTCAGTCTCCACGTGACCACCATAAGGCTTTCCAAGGGGATGGGGAAATGCGGACGCTACTTCTACTGCTTCCACCTACAGTGACGGTGAGGATTGAGGAAACAAATCCACTGCTCACTACTCCCATCTGGTCAATTGCTCTCGCTGCAGAGTCTTCCATTAGAAAAAATCAAAGAAAAAAGGGTGTACGTTTTCAAGGGGCAAAGCCGCGCACGCAAGCAAAGGCCCGACTTTGGCTTGAGTCTCCTGCGCTCACAGGCGTATAATATCGCCACGTTCATTCGTGGGGAAGGATCTTGAACACTGGAGAGAAGACAGGACTAACTTCATCGCGCGCTAAGGGGACCGGTCCTCCTGAGCTTAGTAATGCTCGGGAGCCGTCGCACACGGTCAGTTGACTTATATGGGAAAGGGGACACGGTCGATTAGGCGGTCAGCATTCTCCGCACATCTCTCATAACGTGGTTGGAGAAAAAAAGAACACGTTGTGTGCGCCAGTCGTCCCAGTAGCAAGGGGAGCTTCGCGCAGGAGAGGAGCCAGGGAAAGCTGGAATGAAAAAGGGGGGAATCTATAGAAAGTCTTGAAAAAGCAGGCAAGGCACAAAAAAAAACCCCCACAAGTTCGTGAGACTTGGGGGAATCAACTGTCTTCTAAAAAAAAAAAAGTTCCGGCCGGTTTGGGGCCCCTCTCTTCAAAAAGAGACACAGAAGAAAATCGAACAGCCTGAGAAGTTCTTCGCTGCATGCCTATAGGTCCTGCAACCGGAGCGGAGCAAAGGAACACGTTGGGATATTCACGGTTCTTTTCCGACGCGGCTCCAGCCATTGTTAAGCGTTTGGCAAAAAGAGAAGATCTTTTCGAAGCGAGGCTAGGCTGAAATCAGCAGAGGGTGGAAGGCAGGAAAATCTTCGGTCCGCATGAATCCGCGCACGGGTGGCGCTGAGATGTGGCCGTTAAAAAAGGAGGGAATTACTCCTACAACGCGAGCCGAGCTCAATTGAGGGGGAGATCCCAGAGGGAGCCGGAGCTACGGCACAGCAAACTGTAAAGCGAAAGAAACTGGTTCAAGGAGTCGCTTTTGCCGCCCGCAATCCATTGCCGCATGGACAAACTGTGTGAGTTTTGCACATAAATTTGGGGTCGGGAGTAATAGGCCAAGACACGAGGGAGGGCCACGGAGCGCGGGGCAGATTGGGAAGCACCACGCCGGCAGGAGATAAAACTATAGATTCGCCATCATTGAGGGGGCGGAACAACT
>Ga0179591_1216114_pt1 | contig 11701 bp, 7 predicted proteins | sample CZOMad2_1_08_16f_FD_182891 | JGI IMG/M metagenome (GOLD analysis project Ga0179591, IMG submission 182891) | Vadose zone soil fungal communities from Angelo Coast Range Reserve, California, USA - CZOMad2_1_08_16fungal (PacBio error correction) | ecosystem: Environmental > Terrestrial > Soil >...
GCGCTGGCGGTCCTCGATATACGCCGGGAGTCAAACTTGTCCTTTGGGTACAAACGCGACAAATTGCAAAGAACGTTGCCGGGGGGTCACCTTGGAATGACCGGATCCGGGTTGCTGGCCGACTGGCGGTGAAGGCCTTCGCAGGGGAGGACGTAAAAAAGGAAGAAAACAAAAAAAAACGAGAAGTGAAGTAAGTTCCTGACAACAAACATGGAGAGGAAAGCGGTCCGAGGGGGGGTCAGTTTTCGGACCAAGAAAGAAAAGTCTCATGCAAATGCGTGTTGTTTTAACGGCCTACTCATGTTAAAAAAATGTAAAACCGCCGTGTGGTCGGGGAGCAATTTGGGCTGAGGCGCTTTCGATTCGAATCCGGAGAGGGTCTTGGAGAGGAATTGGGGTCGTTAAGGAAAAGTCCCCAACTTGCATTGCGTAAAGGTCTCAACGGCTCGGGACAAAAAGCGATCGCTGCAAAAGCATAGAAAGGAAGTAAACTGGGGGAGGGCGGCGCTGAAGTACATCGCGCGAAAATCAGCCGTGTATCGTGGAGAGGAACGGGACGGGAGGCGTCAGGGGGAGCCGCGTAGGGTGCAAAACCTAGGAACAGAAAATGGCTCGCGAGGGAAAAATATCTGGGCAGAAAGCTATTAGCTAAGGAAGGGAAAAAGACCTAAAAAAATCCTGGGCGGAAACCTCTAGGGAAATAATCTGTCAAGCGGGGAGGAAAAAGCGGGGGGAGGACGAAAGGAGAATCTGGGGACGCTCCTGGCCGATCGTCCTCTAGCGGAAAAACAACAAAAAAAGGACTCACAATACAAAGGTTCCGGTTCTACGAGAGATTTCGGGAAGGAATATGGTCAAAAGCTCCAAGTCTCGACCTAAAAAAGGTTCGAGTCTCATACGCGAAAACCCAAGCCGGTTTTAAGCATTCCGAAGCTTGAAGGGCATAGCAAAGGACGAGCTGAGGGGCTGGGTTTTTGGTGTGAAAAAGGAAACACCGAAGGTCTTGGGTGCTGAGCCTCACGCGAATGACAGAGATGAATATTGCGGCGCTGATAGAAAACCTACCCCGGACAGATAGAAAGCAAGATCGGCGGGTGGAAAGCGCAGGCGATCTGAGGTCATGTACAACTACAAGGGGGGGTGGCGTTTAGGGCTGAGAGAAAGAAATCTTCAGGGAACATCAATGCTGGTAAGAAGGAGTCGATATTATACCTACGGTCGGGGAGGTATGGGGAAGGGAATTCATACTCAAAAGAGAGAGTTGTGTGGTCGGAGAGTCCTAAGGGACGGGGGAGCGCGGGGAAAGGCCGCAGCGTCGAGAAAGGGTTGCAGTTTCTACAGAAAACTAAAAAAAACTACTAGTCGTAAAAAAGTCTATCGCCGACGGAAGAGAAACGATCCCATCGTGTCTTAGACATTCTTTCGTTTGTCTACAAGACACCACGGGGAGTCTCATACAAGGCATCCCGCGTTGTCCTCTGAATAATCGGTCTAGAAACGGGGGGAGACAAGAGACTGCTTAAAAGCTTCCTAAAACATATGAATTGGCAAAAAAGGGGGAGGGACGGGCATCAATCTAATTGAATGCCAGCATCGTCAGCTGAGAAATCTCCTAGGGATGAACCCCTGATCGAAAAAGCGGCAGTAAGAAGCGAAAATTGGGCATGTCGAGATCTTCAATGGAAAAAGGTATCCTTAGGTAGGGGGAAAATCTCCTCACTATCTTGTTGGGAATCTTTAGGCCTGGTCGAGAACTTCATTTGAATCGTGATCTGGTGTGTCGGTGTGTACGGCTTATATTTGCAAACCAGGCCTCGCTTCCACTGCTAAGCTTTACAGGTGAATTTCCAATCCTGCCTTCCAAAAAACCAAACAGCAAGCAAGCGTTCCCGCAATCATAATTTGGGGGCGTATTGGGTGCAGCTTATGGTCGTTTCGGGAAAACCTAGGCGGGGGTGGGTTGTAAGGGGCGGGGAGACCAGGGAGAGTCAGAAGAGTAGGGGGTCGTCGGACTGATGATGGCAGGTGTGGGTCAGGTTTTACTAACGGAGAGGGGTCTGTCGTTCCACCATATGCGGAAAATAACTTCCGGGGGAGATAGGGGGGAGTGGTTAGGGGTCGCGCGTAGCGGGGAGGGGTCGCTGTGGACTTGAAGGGGTTTCACGTTTGCACAGACCGTATGCCTGGAAGGAGCGGAAACCGAGGGGTGTTCGGTCGAGGGGGCCGAGGGTTTGTGGGAGAGAGGGAACAAACCCAACGCGTCGCATATCTTTGGGGTACCTTGTCATATTATCATGCTTTCTTATAGCTAGCGAGCCTCCCCCAGGAAAACAACGGATTCGTCATCAACAGAGGGCCTCCATATTCACCATTCCCAAACGAGGGGAAGGGTTGTTGCAATCCGATACACCCAGAGGGAGGTCCGTCACGGAATTGGGACGCCCAAATAGGAGCAGAGGAAAATAAAAGGTAAAGCACACCGTTGACGATTCGATAACTACAGGAAACCTCTAGCTGCCGAAATTCAATACCGTCACCCGCCGGCCAGCGCAATACCAGGCTATAATCATCAGCAGACCGAAATTGGGTGGGGTGCCAAGAAACAAGAGCGCGGACCAAATAATATGCACTTCATCGGAACTCCTCCTGATCATAACAGATTGTCAGGGACGAAAGATACAAGAAGAAGGTAATCCATGCATCCGCGCTACCATTATCTCAAAGGGAAAGGGCTCTTGGACTATCCGTCGGGACTCTGCCAATGCCCTTCAGAGAGCGCCCGGCAAATAAATAACGCTATTAATGGCAGATCATTCGAGGTCTAGGAGCGGAATCGAGCCCGCGCGTCCCTAAGGGGAAAGCGAACTGTGTCTCGGGTCGCAGCTCACCAAACAGCAGAAAAGAGCGAAATGGGGATCTTTGCAAAACGCAGGTGTAAGACAAGGCAAAAAGGAATCGCATGCCGAGGGGACGCGTCAGAGACAACAGGGCGTCTCGGAATGTACAAAAAAAAAGAAACGAGATGAGGAGTCGAAAGACGACCCAAAGACCAAACCAAACTGAAACCCGGCGGATATCTGGAGAAAAAACGAAAGGCCAAAGCCAAGCCAGCGGCCAAACCCGGCAGCTATGCGACAACGGCCAATCAGCGGGCCGGGTTTTTGAGACGGTCATTCTGGCCAACGGATGGGGCCATACGTTATGTGTGCTGATCTTGATCAGGTTGCTGGGGAGCCCTTAAGCACGAGATTCAAGGACAGGAAAGAAAGAGCAGAAAACACCGCGCCGGTCTCGGCCGCACCAGCAGCTATTCGGAGATGCCTGGGAAAGCGAGGAGATGAGAACAGGGAGGTCATAGAGGGGCGAACTCGCAGACGTAACGGCAGGCGAGAACGGATGAAAGCCTATGCATGGAAAAGGCGACCATCGAGCAGTAAGGTGTCACGGTGTTACTGAGGGAGAGTAGCAGCGTGAACTCTGAACCCGAATGAAACGGGTCACAGCTTCCGCTAGCGGGGGTTTCCATGAGACGCAATGACGGAGAAAAACTGATATTAATCAGATAATATAGACGCAAGCCTTCGCGCTCAGGTTGTGTCGCAGGAAAAAGCTGCCGAGCAGAAGGCCGAATACGAGATCCGGCCCAGCCGCCCGGTTTCTTTACGCGACCTAAAGTAGACCATGGCCAAGCGCCTCCAAAAAGAACCGGAAAAGAGGAGGGATAAAAAAAGCTCCGGGGACTCGTTATCATATGGGGCCTCACCGGCCGATTGGGGCCAGGCCACCCAAAAAAGTCATCAAGAACCACAGGCGCGAACTCGGAACATCGCACAAGATAAAACCCCAAGGACGCGGAAATATCGAGACATGGTTCGTTGGAGGGCTTCATGCTCACCCAAAACAGCCCCGAAGGGAAGACAAAGCGCGTCCCGAGTACGGGGACTAGTACTGACAAAGCTTGCTAGAGGCGGGTCCCCACCCAAGGGAAGTCTACATCATACCGATCGGGGTGGATTTCCACTTTCCAACGGGGCAACGTTTGCCAATGAAAAAGGAACACTCGAATAAAAGGGGAGGGGAAAACTAGTTATATTTCCAACCCTTTCCGACAGCCAAGACCTCTCTAGATAGCGGCCAGCGCAAGGGAAAACCATAAAAGAACACAAGAGGGGGGTACCCTGAAGCGCTCCGTGGAATAAGTTTGAGGGGCTGATAGGAGAGGTAACCCGTAATAACGAGCCTCCGGAACACTTCGATCAGATGCGACTTCCAGATCCGAGATAGTCATCGCGATAAGGAAAAAGTCTAATCAGTCAGAGTTCGAAAGAGGGTAATTAAACCCCTCAGTGTATCGGGAAAAGTAGCAACATCGGGAAAACTGGAAAACCTGAGGAAAAAAAAAGCCCTCGAAATAGTCACGAAACGACTTCCACGGCCACAAGAGAACGATAACTAGTCTCTGTCCGGCAGTACAGAAAGAATCTAAGTTATCATGAAGGAATAACGGGGGGGAAAAAGAACATTTATCACCGACCATAACGCGCTGCATCCAGTGGCAATCGGATAGGAATAGGTCCCAGTATCCAAACCGAAGGGCTACGAGCAAAGGGCACAAAGGAGTAAAGAAGCGAGGCAAAAAATTCCGGGACTCAGGAAAAAAGGAAGACTCAACAAAAACAATAGGGTAGGAGTAGAAAGAGATAGAAGAAGGTCCGTCTCTTCTTAAGAAACGAGAGTCGTCGAGGGAAGGAGGCCTGGGGGAGGAAGGGAATAATCATGCGGTTTTTTGGAGAGGGGGGAAAAACCTCTTCTGGGAGACGATACATATGAGCCCAGTTGCTAAAAAAAAAAAGAGGGAGGGAGACTAAGGCTGAGAAGGTCTGCTGGATAGAAGCCCCGAGGGCTGGGGGATTTTTGCAGGGAAAAAATGGACTGGGCGGTGCCGGAAGGGGTGAACGGGCAAGAAAATAGCTTTGAAGGCGGTCTGGCAGCCGGGAATTTGAGACTTGCATTGGTACTACAGGCGATAAACACCGGGCCGGAACTAGAGAGAAGAGATGTACATTGCGTAACATTGTCGAGAATCTCGCGATGCACAGGAAAAAGCAGGACGGCATCTGGAGGGTCGGCCGCGACGAACATTGCCGGAGTATTGCTGGAGTAGGACGTGGGACAAGCTGGGGCAACATCGAAAAGAAAAGACTGATCACGACGTCTCAAAAGGGGGAAGAATCCAAGAAAATGTGATTTTACATTTCGGGTGGGTGAGGGGACCCTAAGGAGGTAGTCCTATAAGATAGGTATGTCGTCGGAACGGGGAAAAATCACATCTGCACGCACTAAAGCGGTCCTGACGGATGGATTGGGAACAGGGAATGCACTCTTTGGCAGGTGAAAGTGAAGAGATATCGACGGTATTTGTCTTTCGACGTTAAGAAACGCTATTCAACAGGGAAGACATACTTTGACTGGCAGCGTGCCTTGCCTAGAACATCGGGCTATGGGCTTGGGGCAGGAGACGCGAGACGAAAAGGTGCTCCGCTCCAAGCTTGGGACGGAAAACAGCTTGGTGGCCGGGAGATTTTCGTGAGGAATGTGGGGGGGAGGCCTTATTGAAACAAGCGCGGGTTCGTCACTTTCCACGGAGGAATCGAGTACGTCTCATCGACCTACCGGAGGAGGGAGGGGCCTGGGAGGGCCGGGCTCATCGCGTCTTCAAAGCATTTCACGGGTCGCTGGAGAGAGTTAAAGGCTGGGGTTCTGATGAAGCCTCTTCTTAGAAAACAGGTAGGGTCGAAAGGATGGAGGCGTCCTAGGAGCCTCTAAGGAAAGCGCTGCTGGAGAAATATGTCTCAGAATGACCAGATGACGAGTTAGATGTCGGTGGAAAGCGGAGGCCAAAAGCAGCTTCTGGCCGCTAGGAAAGATTCTTGATAAGAGGAAAAGAGGATTCAAGGGGAGGAATGAAAGCAGAGAGAAGAGAAAAAGTTCTCGTCGCAACTGCCCTACTGAAGGCCCTCCATAGAAAAACGACCGAAACAGGGTGGGGGTCTCGCCCTCGCGCATAGAGAACATCGACGGGAGGATTTGCCTGAAGGATGGAAGATGTTTGGGATGATCAGGCGCATTTCCTGCAAAATTGACTAGGTAAAAAGCAATAACCCCCATATAAAATAGGGACGGCATTCTTAGTGTTAACCGCCAGTCAAAAAGAGACACCAGGAACGGTGCGGGCTGCTATATAACTGTTCGGACAGATGGAGGAAAAATGTAAAGAGGTCATTATTAGGATCCGCCGGGGTCAGACTAACATATATATAGAAAGACTAAGACTATCCAGAAAAGAAAAGTACAAAAAAAAAAAAAACACATAAAGATACAGCAAAAAAGTTTACACGACAAAGAGGCAGAACTCGCTTTACTCTAAAACGCGATTACAGCGTAGGGCAGGAGCAGAGTGTGCGTAGACACGGCGGGAAACGAAGGTCCGAGCCCAAGTTAGAAATCTCCTGCGGGCGCGGTGGTGATCCGAGCAAACAGCAAAAACCAGCACCCAAGTTAGAAGACCTGCCCTTGACGCTTACTTCTCGATCGGATCGTCCTCCTCTCACCTTCTGAAGGACGCACCTCAGATCCTGTGGATCCCAGGGATTTAAGGAGATAACATTTGTTGGTGCATAAGAACTCTTCTGAGATCAATTCACTGCCGGGAAGGGGGGAGGTTCCTCCAGTAGCAGAACCTGCGCAACTAACCTGTTTCATATCCGGGGAGCGCGGAAGGGGCTTGCCTCTCGGAACTGAGACTCGTTGGAAAAAGGAAGATTCCGTCGTCTAGCAAACTATCGTTAGAATCTTTCTCGGGCGAGTGCCTTGCGAGGTGTAGGGGGGTTTTAATTTCTCTGGTCCCAGCACTTTACGAGTGCTGAACTTGACTAGGAGTGAAACCGCAACGTGGGGACACGGGAGGTGGGGATGAAGCCGCGGGGGGCGAAACGGTCTGTAGCTCATCCGGATAAATCTCTATATTCTAGTTTTAGCTAATAGGCGTGAAACGATTGGGAAGGAATCTCGCGATCGGAATACCTTGTGGGTCGGGAAAGAGGTCTGACGACCCGGAAAAGGGGGGGCGGAGGGGGGGAACCACCCAAACCTTGCAGGAAAGTTTTCAGGGATCGCTGTCGAAGCAAAAGCTCAACAAAAAAGAGGCGGAGGAAAGATCCTGCGCAGTAAAGGACTCTCTTCAATTAACAAAAAATTAGAGGGTTGGTTGCATCAAGCCTAAAGCGGGGAGCAGGAAAGGAGGGGTAGACCCCCAAGGAAGCTCTCTACCTCCCGCAACAAGTGTCTTCAGACTGTACTCATTCGGGGGAGAACCACTGGCGAAATGCCACTTTCTCAAGCAGAGAAAAAAAGCAACCCAGCAAAGAAAGAGGGTCTCGTCCCAGGACGAATGTACCTAGAGAAAATAGTCCCTATCTGGTTAACATAGCAAGCAGCTCAAAAAATCTAAGAAGATTACTGCAAGAGAACCTCCAGCCTATACCGGCTAGGCATGGAGAAGCGACATTCATCCAGGTAAATAACAAAAAAAAAACATCATGACTTCATCACAATATTAGTCATCAATGAAGACGCTACAGGTGGAAAGATCAAGGTTAGGGCGCACGCCAGGGGGGGGGCTAAATAAGATCAAAGAGGATGCATCACGGGAGAATCCCGCAATAAGAATATATGATGTGGATAAAAAATCACAAAAGTATTCGGGAGATCAGGAAAAAAACACTGAGAGCCAGGAAGAGTAAATCGGCCGTACTAGAAGGTGGCTCTGGGTCGGCGTCGCAAAACCGAGGAAAGAACTCTATAAAAGAAGGGATAGGGCTTGAAGCTCACCGCCGGAAAAAAAAACCACTCAGCATGAAATCCTCGGTAATGGTCAAACATCCGCACGATCTGCTCTTAAGTAAGAAGAAAACTAGTATCTTGATTAGACGAAAAAACAAGCCATGACCCAAGCAAGAACGAACCGAGTCAGAAAACCAAGGCGTGAAAGCGGGGCCCAACCCGGAGAGTGGAAATAAACACAGAATAGGGGAAGGGGTTCGATCGGCGGCGTATACCTCGAGTCCTGGGAGGGAGTCTTATCCCTGGGTTGAGAAACGTCCCCGATCGGAATGTCATGCCTTCTCGCTAAGCCAAGAACACGCGTCTCTGAAACAGCCAGCAGCGAGATTATGCAAAGTAAAAGGAGGGGAGGGTAAACCCTTGGAGGGAAAGGTATGCCCCTACACGGAAAGGATGGCACCTGGGGAGCAATAGGAGGGCAAAAAGAACCGCTATTAGGCAAAATTTACTTGGGGAAGAAAAGAAGGGTATAAGCACAAAAATAACGTTAAGAAAAAAAATGGTTGAAGGAGGGAACTTCCGCCTTCAGAAAAGGGTTCCAGTAAGGAAAGGCTATGAATCTCCATAACGGGGTCACGATTAATATAGGGAAAAACTGCGCCCTGCGGGGGTCTCAAAGCTAACTAGAAACAGACGATAGCACGCGTGAGATCAGGCACTGCAGACCCGGTAGAGGGTAAAAAAAATCGTCGATGAGCTGATTACCAAGGAAGGGACGGAGCGGCCCCTGAAGTCGATTACGTAGACTCTTGAAGAGATGGCTCTCCAGCCTCACCCAGCCGCGGTTTTAAGCAGGACGACCAAATGAAGACAGGAAAACCGAGAGAACGCTAATATAACAGATCCTCCAAAACTTAAAGGAAGCGGCCGACATGGTTCGGCGGACGGTAGGGAGCAAACGAAAGAAAGGAACATTTACGAAAACTTAAAAAGGACTCTCATAGAGTACCTGGACAGGAGAGTCCACCTCCATGAGACAAAGAAAATCAGGGGGGATCGAGATTTCCTTGGAAAGCACTAGGGTGGGGAAAAAGGGTTGCGATGTCAGAGACCGGAGGGAAACATAGTACGATTCCTAGGAAGGCACCGCTTTACTCCGGAATACCGAAAGAGGAGAAAGAAGAAGGAATGGAAAAACACATCACCGGCAAAAGTAAAATGCAAAAGGGAAGGGAGGAAAACGTGATCCGGCTTGTGGAATCCGTGCTCCAGCTAACCCTTCATCCTACCAGAAAACACCAACTTGAAAGGGCTTTAAGAATCCGCTCAATGAGAGAGGAAAAAATTGGTCAATTGGAGAAGAGTAAGGAGTCTATAGGGAAGGAAACCTCGGGATCGCTAGAAGAAACAACTCTTGTAAAGTCAAGGAAAAGTGCCCCGGCAAAACGGGTAAAAGGATCGGCAGACCTGGGGTCCCAGAAAAAACAAGAAACCTATCAGCCTTAGAGGAACGGCCAAGCCCCTAAAGAGAAAAATTATCGGTCTAGTCAAAAAGGGGGATCACCTAGGTTGGGGGGGGGTTGTTGTATCCAAATCCCTAAAGAAACAAGGGGAGGAGGAAGGCTCGCTCTTTCAACGGAAATAAAAAAAGCCGCGTCATGCAAGAGGAAAAAAACACCGGAAACTCTGCCTAAGACGGGAAACCAGAAGGGAACGCGAAAACACGGAGGAACGCGTCCGAAGGCTGCCGACCTAGAGCTAGCAAAAACGTATTAAAGAGAGAAATCCGGTCCTTGGCGGAGAGCGTGTGTTCAATCAGGGATATCCAAGAGTGCCCGATGGCGCCGTAAAAGTGTGTCGAGGAAGAAAGCGTCTTGCTCTCAAGGAGCGGGGAGAAGGGAAGAGGGTTGCGAAAAAAAAAAAAGCGGTTGTCACCAACGAAGAAAGAAGGAATTCTCAGAGACATCAGGGCATTTGAATTTCTGCTTTGTAAGGGGAAAGAGACCTCTCCTGGAGAACGTGAAAGGGTCAAACGGGGTGGGTCGTCAAAGGATAATGGTCGAGGGCGGAGGGGAAATTTTCTCGGAAAAAGGGGGGGGGGAGCTATCGCGATCACAGAAGGGCCTCTCTGATAAAAGGGAGACAATCTGAAAGAAGGCTATGCAGATCGTCCGCAGCTTACTTCCGAAAAGTCGACATTGGGCAAAGGGGAGTGTCACGGAGATGGTTGAAAACATGGGGGGGTGAGAAAAACCGACACGAAGGATCAATATGAGGCTCAAACGGGAGCGGGGAAAAAAAGGCACCCCTGGGGGGGAGTCAACAGGAAAGGGAACCCTGGAGCGTCTCCTATACTAATAAGGGTTCTCGGGGTAGAGGGTTGGGGCACTGCCATCGGAAGCCGGAACGGCGCCGTCGGGATTGGAAAAAAAGCGAAAAAAAGGGGCAACGCTTTTTGCAAGTTCAAGTAAGATCTGTAGGGGATCGCTTGGAGGGAGAATTACGGTAGGACATAGTGCAGCATCGGCTGGCCTTTTGTCGTGAGAGGGCAGAGTGACCCGCAACGAAGGGCCTAAAATGTCGCCGCTCTGTCTCGGAAGGTTTGAGGAGCGGGGGGAGAAAAGGAATAGGAATGGGGTTCTGTTAGGGGGGCGTGGCCTTGAGGGCACAACCTGGACGATTCCGGGGGCAAGGGGGCCTCGTAAAACTCTTCAGCAAAAGTCCTCGAAAGACAAGGGAGGTCCTCGCGACGTCAAGGGCATGCAAAGCATACGAGGGAACGCAGCCGGGGGGGTCTCACGGGCGAGATTTACCTCATATAGGAGCGGGCTCAGGACTCTGGAGGACGAAAAAAAGTATGCGAAAAGAAGGGTCGCACTCGGGAAAGGGAAAGAGCCTGTAAGAAGAGAGAAAAAAATTGCGGGACGTCGGCAAAAAACAAAAGCTGACTTCGTGACAGGGACTGGGGGGATTCAAATCTTGGCGTACCGCCGTTGCGGAAACCGCTATAAAAAAAAAAAAAAACACCGCAATTAAAAAGAAACTCAAAAATCTACTCGTGAGGTAATGCCGAGGAACAATAAAGGGGGGGGGATCGCCTTAAAGGGCGTGGAAGTCTGGGGGGACGCCCTAAGAAAAAAAAGTGGAAACAAGTCGGCCGCTGAAAGCATATCTACTAGTCCGGAAAAGGGCGAGACAAACGTGGGGGGGCAGATTCTGTTCGGGGGGAGAGAGATCCTCCATAGAAAAAGGGTTAAGGGGGGGGCCAACAAATCCCCGGAGGGAAGAAGGCGAAAGCAAACGGAGGAAAAGGGTGCTAAAAAAAAAACTCACACTAAAGAGACTTGGCGGGTCTGAAAGATAAAGACGGGGGGAGGGAAGCGGGCGGGGCAATGCCAGGTCGATGTATTATAGGCTTTGGGCGAAGGCGTGGGGGTCGGCATGACGCCGCCGTCTCGTGTGGACAGGGGCCCGAAACGATAGGGGGGATCGAAAGAGGAATAACGAAGGAAAAGAGGAGTGTGCGTACCGTCGACGCCGAAAGGGGCCACCTATCGCGCTTTAGGAAAACATTGGGCGGGGGGTTGCAAAAAAAGGAAAAAAACTAAAAAAAAACTCAGGAGGGAAGAGGGGAAGGGGCTATCACGACTCAATCCTAGAAAGGAGGGAGGCTATTCACATCATCTCCTGTTCCTGTATGGAAAGGGAGCTCTTTTGTCCAGGGGGAAGAGTATATCACGAAAGAGGGGCCGCCAGTCTGGGAACCGGGGTGAGAAGCGAACCTTGAATCAAGTAAAAAAGTTAGGAATGACGGAGAGGAATTGGCCGGCGTCAGAGACCAGTCCCAGTATGTTGGCGG
>Ga0179591_1288950_pt1 | contig 11701 bp, 15 predicted proteins | sample CZOMad2_1_08_16f_FD_182891 | JGI IMG/M metagenome (GOLD analysis project Ga0179591, IMG submission 182891) | Vadose zone soil fungal communities from Angelo Coast Range Reserve, California, USA - CZOMad2_1_08_16fungal (PacBio error correction) | ecosystem: Environmental > Terrestrial > Soil >...
GGCTCGTGTAGGAGCAGGCTGCGTGCGCCGCGTCGCGACGCTGGTTGCGTCCTGGGCGTCGTCGGCGGAGGTCTTCTCGGGGCGTTGGCGGAGGAAGCCGTCTCCGGTCCTGCATCTGACGAAGCGGTGGGGGGGGGGGGGGGGTGGGGGGGGGTGGGGGGGGGGGGGGGGGGGTTGTGGCCGGTAAGCGACCACGATGGCGCGACGATGCGGTTCATTGCCCCCTGGCGTTTCGCCGGCATTTTCGGGCCCGGCTCCTCCTGGCCGCTCGACGGCCCTTCGATGTCCGCGAGGTCATGCGCACGGGCCGCCCTGTGCGACATGGATGATACGCCGTCCCTGTCCTGGCGCGCTCGCACCCGCGGCGCCGTGATCACGGCTTAGCAGGGTTGCCGGTGCACCGCTCACGTCTGACGGGCGCATTGGGGTGATCTCGACCTCGTCGCCCGGACGGACCGTTTCCCGACGGATTCGAGGCACGCCTGGCCGAGTTCACCGAGCTGGTGGCGACGGATCGCAAACGGAGAGCCCACACTAGCTCACGCGCCTCGCCGAGGAGCAGGGCAAGCCTTTGCGCGCGTGCGACGCTGGTTGCGCCGGGGCGCCGCCGACGAGTGTTCGAGGCCGTGAGCCGCCGAGGTGGTCGTCACTGCTGGTCGCCTACGGATCCGCCTCTGACCCGCGTCGAGGCAGACGGACACTCACTTCCTCGGCGGCTGGACGACCCAGGCGGATACACTACTCGGGAGGCGGTAACGAGCGGACGTTCAACGGTGTCGGGCCTGATTAACGAGACGGCCTGCCCGGCGGGTCGACGACTACTCCAGTAGCGCCGGGCGAGTGTCGCCACGGGCTGCGCGCGACATTGGCTGGAAGTCGTCCGTCGGGAGGTTCCGATACCGTGGACGCAGCTCTGGGGCGTGTTTTTGGCCGTCAGCGTCGAGCAGCTGACCAACGACTGCCGCGATCCGAGCAGTCGACTGGCCGAGTTCGCCGAGCTCTTCGCTGACCGCTATCGCCGACAGCGGAGGCACAGCACAGCTCGCGCACCTCGCCGACATGCAGGCGGCGCTGCGACGAGTGGCCACTCGCGTCGCCGAGGGGGCGACTCCTCACTCGTGTGTTCGGGGCGTCCGAGACGAGGTTGCCCGGATGTTTCAACCACCCCTCACCGTGCTGCGCCGCTACGACCCAGCGGCCCCGCGACCGTGCCTGGCCCGGTCCGACGGCTATCTCGCCCTATCGGAGGCGGGTGGCAGGTCGAGGATGACAGCAGCGGCGAATTGCGCGGTCTGCGAACTGGCCGTCCGGCTCGCGCCGACTCCACGGACGGCGGAGGGGCCTATCGCCTCACCGCCCGGCTCGGGGCGTATCGGTCCGGGTCGCGTGCCCTTCGTCGTTGAACGGAAGCCTCTGGGGCGTCAGGCCGTTGGGCCGAGCACGCCGCGCCGCTGCGTGCCGACTTCGGAGGCCGCTGCATTTCACCGATCTCCTGGCGCGGCAATCGCCAACGCCGAGGGTCTCGCCGAGCTCGACTCCTCACGTGCACGAATCGTGGCCACGCGACTTCGCCCGGCGCCGGATCGAGCGCGACCTCCACGACGTTGCAAACAGCAGCAAACTCATTTCGCTCGCGCCTCTTGCGCGCGCTCATCAACAGTTTCCTGCCGAGATGGCGCATCCCCGAGGAGCTTGACCGCGTTGTCGAGCCTCACGGACGCCGCTCGACGACCTTCGCGAGATCGCCTCGGGTCCATCCGGCCGTGCTCTCGGAGGACGGCGTCACACCGCACTCAACGCCTCGTTGCCCGCTCCCCACTTCAGTCCCTCGATTGCGCGCTGATGCCGCTTTCCGAGCCAGGTGGATGTGGCTACGACCTACTACGGCGTCTCCGCGGCGTTGACGACGCGGCCAGTACGCGGAGCACCCCTGTCGTTGGTACGTCGCGGTGACCGCTGACGGCGCGGCCCTGCGCGTTGAGATCCGCGACGGGGGAGCGGCGGCCCCGACCGGCCAAGGGTCCGGAATTTTTTTTTCTGCTCGGGCTCCCGATCGCGTCGAGGCGATCGTAGGACGATGCGCTGACGAGCCCGCCGGGGGCGGGCACGTCCTGGCGCGTCGAGTTGCCGCGCACGATCAGCCCCCGCCCGCTAACCCACTCCTCCGCTCCTAATCTCCGACGGTGCGCGGCCAACGGTGTGGACCGCGCCCGTCGGAGGGACATCCGATTACCCGCACCGTCAGCACGCCCTTTCATTCCGCCGCTGGCCTGGCCTTCGGACCGGCAGAGGAAGTGGTCCTTGCCTGCCTTATTGAGCGGGACGGTTGCGTGCCGTCTTCACGGGTGGACAAGCGGCGTCACCTTCCGTCGATCTTGAAGTCTTGCGCGGTTGGCCGACGTCTTCAGGACGTAAGGTCACCTTGCCGGCTTCGCGAGCGACGTGTGCGATAGTGAAGAAGACTCGCCACCCTGAACCTGGTCGGTCGTGCCCGCCTCGCCGTCGGCGGCTTGCTCGAGACCGGCGGCGAAAGGCGGCGCCTGCGTCGGGGGCCGCCCGAGTGCGTTTCAGGAGTGCCTATCGCCGGCTTCTGCCCCTTCCCCCCGGGATCTCTCGGTCCGTGATCGCGTGTCGCCGTTGATGGACCCGTTGCATTCGTTCCGGCAGCAGCTGCTTTTGCCAGCATCGCGCCGTTACTTCGTGACAACGCGAACAGCTTTCCGTCGGAAGGTCGTCGTGAATACGAGATCGTTCGTGACGGTGGCTTCCAAAGCGCTCTGCGTCAGCATTTCGGTCCCACAAGACCTTCCCCGGTGGGCCAGTTGTAGCGCGAATCTCGCCCTTACCCGCGCGTACGGTGCGTTCGACGCGATCTTCTGCTTCAGGCTCGTGAACTCCGCGGACAGTCGACGATCGCACTTATACAGCCGTCATCGTACCGCCATGGTTCGTCTCGACGTCCCACCAGGATCTACCTCACCTCGTCGGCGCATTCTCCGCCGATCAGTCACCACACTTTCGGCATCTTGGGTCGACACCGATGCCGACACGATCGCATTCGCCGTTTCTGCAGCGCTTCCCACCCCGCTCTCCGCCGGGTAAGCTCTAACACCAAAGAAGACTCCGCTCTTCGACAGTTTTCGGCCAGCACCGAAGAGATCAACAAGCTCTGCTGCAGCAAAGTGTGGCTCAAGTCTCGGCGGCTCCATCGTCCATTTATCAGACCGAGCACTCGTCGCCATCGACAATCAACACCGGCCAAGTTCGTCGCAAGACCGCTCGGCTCGAATACACCATCGTCAAGACGAACCTCGAGGGCAATCCCCGAGATTGTCCGCCAGATTCGCTCCGCGATTCTGGGCGGCACACATCCATCCACTTCATCGACATGGACAGCGCAAAAATCGCAACCGCGTCATGGCCGCTCGGAAGCAGAGTTGAGCAACGATCGCGCTCCATCGAAGATTCTCAGTTCACGATTTTGGTCTCGTCGCCATCACCGCAAGGCGTCAAGCATCACTCGAGCGCACCTCTCGACAACATGGCAACTCTGCACCAACCGGCAGGTCAAATCCCCCCGTCACCGTCTGCACGACATCTACATCGCGATGCGTAGATGCTAAGCATCTCGACCGCGGATACAAACGGCCAAACCCAAGACGTCTGCTGCTCGTGCCACCCGAGGTCGTCAACAGCTCAAGTCCTCCCGCACGAAGTGGCTTCAGGAGATGGAAGAGATGGCGGCAAAACCTCCTCGTCAATCCGCACCCCATCCTCCACCCAGAGAGTTCGACATTCCTACGAATTTCGGCCTTTTGATGGATGCGTTTAGATTTAATTAGGCACTCCAATTTGTCACCCTGATCAAAAGGCACCACGTCATCGTGAGTGCCGCTCGAAGAACCCCTGGTTGCCGTAGTCCTTGCGTTTGCCTGTCTCTTTACGTTGTCGTCGTCTCGTGACACACATCCCGTCTCTTCGAGCCGCAGCGTCCCATAGTTTTCATCGTGGGCGCGCAGTGTCAAATCTTGCTTCTCCACTGCACCTGTTCTCAGCATGCAAGTCCGGGGTTTCTCTGTCACTGCACGCACCGCGTGAGCGACATCCTCTGGACAATCACTCAGGGGTCCCAATTGTCAGGTTTATGTCTGAGGCAACACTAGCAAAAACACTCGTATCGTCCGTCGTCCCCTAAACGTATTTACGCGTCTTATTACCGACAGCGCACTAAACAAATTTGGGTTCAATCCCATTGACGACCTCTCAGCAACTTAGGGAGCCATAAAGTGCACTCACGATCAGTAGGAATCGCCTCTTCACCCTTCTGAGCCGCATTGCGGCAGTCACCTTTCTCGCCGCCGCAGGCACATTTGGGCTGCATGCCCAGTCAGTCGTCCGTCACGGACGCCGGTCCCTCCCCCCATCACCTCGACAAAGCCTCGCCGCCCGCATCGATTTCTCCACACCGGACTCCCTCATACTCGAGCAGCGTCGGCAGCGGACAGATGGCCACGCAGAGACCTTTTACCCTCAATTCCAGCGCCGACCAGCCCCCGCCTCGTCGCAATACAGCCGTCCCACTACAACGACAGCCGCCCCAACTCCCGACTGCTCCGCCAATACAGACTTCATCGAGGCGCGGCTGCACCTTGCCATCGGGTCCCACAGCTACCTCCACGAGCTACAACACCCATGCACGGCAGCGCGAAACTTTCAACAAACCTCGGCGTTCATGTCGATTTTCGACTGGGCCAACGTCGGCCTGTTCAACCTCAACCTGAATCACAGCTGGCTACTATAACGCTTTAATTATTGCCTAAATCAGCAGAATCACAACTCCGCAACAGGTCCACTCCTTAGCCACTCGGAGCCCCGCCACATCTGGTTTTCACTCTAATCCATCATGAACGTCTACACGTCGGATACCTTTGGCGCCTCTCGTCGGAATACTGGCTGGTGTGCGTGGTCTAATACAACCCCAACAGACCGACAAACTACAAGATTACACACGACAAAATGGGGACCGACGTCTATTGCGAATTCTTATGCTTCTGCTATCAAGGGTCAAACCCCAAACCCGCACAGTCACTAAACAGTACCGCAAGACAAACTCCAGAACACTCTCACCGGTCTACCCCACCCTCCACACATCTTCCTCACATAACTGAACATGGAGGAGTTGGTCATTAAACGTAACAGTTATCAACCACACACAACAAATCACGACGAGAACCCGCGTATCATCTTGACACGTTGAGAACCCAGGTCTTATTTGAACTAACCAGTCCAAATAGGAAAGCGAGTCAGACTTCGTCACGAAGTCAAAGGGAAGATGATTCAAAGTATTCCCGACGAAGAGAGCCCACGACACGAATCAGCACACTGAACACAAATTATCGTCTTCTGAAGGATGCACTCCACCTCCTGTCCGTTTCGGCTTTCCTATTCAATCGCAACGGAAAAGCTTTACCCCTGTGACTTGCAGGTGCACCCAAAGTAAAAGACAAGAGTCTTTTCCCCCCTCCTATCATTCTCTTTTTCTACATGAGTTCAGCCACAAAATCGTTCGTTAATGCTCACTGAACCCTTTCTCTCTACACATTCCTCCAGCGCAGGAAAAACAAAATTTTTTTGCTCTTCTCAGGTGCGGGTTCAATGGTTCTTTGTCAAAAACATAAGCATTCGTCATTTCGACAGAGCAAGACAACTCTACCCTCCTTCGCTCCCCTCACAACAACCCAACAAGCAGAGTAGGACTATGCCACCAATAAAAACAAGTGAGAAGGGGAAAGCCATCCCCCCTCGTGCAAATCTACAATGACGAAAGTGTCGCCTAAGTCGTGTGAAAACAGAACATTGAAACAGAAAAGGGGCAGAGCAGGAAAAATTGTGGGTCTTACAGCTGCGCTGAAGAATAAATGGATTACGTGATGAGTTTAACGTAGACTGAGTTCTGCTGATGGTAAGCTAAAGAGAAAAGTGACGGGAGAGTGGATGCCATCGTATTTTCTTGGTGAAGGCGATTGGTAGATCGCGATCGTATTAGAAGAAAAGAGGTCGCGATATCTCTCTCCTAGCCTGGGTCTTTCCAAAATCGGTTCCCCCACCTTTTCTCCCTCGTCTCATCTGTCTTACTCACGCTCCCAACATGCCAGCCCTGATCACACCTCTAATTGTCCTACACTCTCCAGATTTCTGGAACACTAACAATGGACCCCCAAATCCGAGGCGCTCATCTCACCAACATCCACCAGACAACCCAACTTCGCACACACCGATCACCTATCACCCTTCCAAAACTGAGTCTGGACCCTCGCCCAAAACGTGATACCAACACGTGGTGATGCCTCAACCTATCTCCAACACACACATCCTAAAGGGTCGCAGTGCTAACCTAAGTCCAGATGGACTCCACGGAAGGTGCAAAGGAAAGAATAGGATCTGAAGGATGGACGCGGGTCATCACTGTGCTTGCTTGTGTGCGATTATCGTGTACCGGACGCTTGATTCGGAGGACTCTACTCCGTAGTCGTGGTGCCTCCTCAACCCCACAAGCATCACCCATGAGGAAGATACGAGAAGTCGCACATAGAGACAAGTGGTCGAATAGGGAGTTGCGTCTTGGGTAGAACCGACAAAAACCGATCAATGTGCGTCCACAGGATATAAGAATGTAAAGATTATGAAGGATGTAGAAGTGAAAGACCCAGAGGGGGCTGGTGCACTAAGAGCGCTGGTTTGAGTACGCGAGTGGACACCCTAGATGAGAAGGGGATAGGAGAATGATTGTCAGAAACTAAAAATTAAAAAACAAGATTTTGAAGTAGATAAAGCATGGCACGTTAGGGTGTCTAGGTCCTGAAGACAAGAGACAAAAAAAAAAAAACCCCCCACCGAAACCCACCAACCCAGTGGAAAGTAGATAGAAATGAAAAGAGGTTTTGTTGGTTGAAGAGATGGGGGAAGATGATGATGTTTGATAGTGGTGAAGGTGGATGTGGAAAAAAGAAGGGAAGGTGAAAGAAAAGAGAATAATGAAAAGTTGTATTTTGGAGGAGAAGTAGGGTTGGTGAGGAGGTAGTTGTAGTTGGGAAGGATGTAATTTGAGAAAGAGGAGGTGGATGTAGGAGATGGAATTGAGGGTAAAAGGTATATGCGTTTGGAAATATAGTAGATGCCGAAATCTGATAGAGTATTGGAAGCGTAAGTGTGGAGAATAGAGAGTGGCGGCGAGGCTTTGATGAATGATGGGCAGGGAGGGACGCGCCGTGCCGGACGACTGCTGGTCATGAAGCCCAATGTGCCTTCGGGCGGAGAGAAAGTGACTGCCGCATGCGCTTCATAAGTGAAGAGAGATTCCTCCGACGTCGAGTGCATCTTTTATGGCTCCCTAAGTTTGCCTGCGAGTTCTTCATGGGGATTGAACCCAACTATAGTGCTCATGTTGTGTATGACGCAGTAATCACGTTTTCGGAAGACGAGAATCGAGTGGTTTTGTCTAGTTTTGCTCATTACAAACCTTGACATTGGGCACCCTGAGTGTTCGTCCGAGGATGTCGCTCCGTCGGTGCGTGCAGTGACAGCGAAAACCCGACTTCATTCTGGACCAGGTGCAGTGGAGAAGCAGATTTGGCCACGCTCGCCCACGATGAACTATGGGACGCGCGGTCGAAGCGACGGGATTGTGTGTCAAGAACAGACGACAACGTTAATAGACAGGCAACAGCAAGACAACGGCAACCCAGGGGTTCGTCGACTGCGGCAACTCACGATGATGCTGTGAGTGCTCTTTTTGCTAGGTGACAAATTTGGAGTGCCTAATTAAATCTAACGCATCCTATCACGCCCGAACTTCTTAGGTGAATGGTCGAACTGCTCGGGTGGGGCTGGGGTCGGGTTTGACGGAGGATGGTTTTTTGCCGACCAGCTCTTCCATCTCCTGAAGCCACTTCGTGCCGGTGACTTGACTTTTGACTACCTCTGGGTTGCGCGCAGCATGACGCTCCGCGGTCGAGAATGCTCGTCTGCATCTACGCATCTCGATGTAGATGTCTTTGCAAGACGGTGACGGGGATTTGACCATGCCGGTTTCCCTGTGTCAGATTTGCTGTGGTCGAGAGGGTGCGCTCGGTGACTGCTTGACGCGCTTTTGCGGGTGATTGCGGACGAGCCCAAAATCCGTTTGAACGATAATCTTCGATGGACGCGATTCGTTTTCTTCAACTCTCTCTTCCAGAGCGCCTATGGACGCTGTTGCGATTTTTTGCGCTCGTCCATTCGATGAGTCGATGATGATGATGCCGCCCAGATCGCGGAGACGAATCTGGCGGACATCTCGGGGCATTTGCTCGAGGTTGTCTTGACGATGGTGTCTTCTCGCGCCGAGCGGTCCTTGCATACGAACTTGTCCTGTGGTGATGTCGATGGCGCGAGTGCTCGGTTCTGATTAATTACGATGGAGCCGCCGGACTTGGAGCCACACTTTTGCGCGCCGAGCCCTGTTGTGATACTCTTCCTCTTCTTTGATGCCGAACTGTTTCGAATAGCGGAGGTCTCTTTGGGTGTAGAGCTTACCCGCGGAATGAGCGAGGGCTGTAAGCGCTGCAGGAACTGGAGAATGCCTCGTAGTCGGCGTCGGTGTCGACCCAGATGGCCGAAAGTTGTCGGTGACCTGATCTGCGGGAGAATGCGCTCGACGAGGTTGATGGTCGTATCCTGGGTGGCGTCGAGACTAACTGGCGGTTCCGGGCCACCCCCTGCCGGCGGTCGTCTACTTGTGCCGATCGTCGACTGTCCGCGAAAGTTCACGAGCCTGAGCAGAAGATCGCGTCGAACGACACAGTCCGCGACGGGTAAGGGCGAGATGGTCGCGCTTCAACCTGGCCACGGGGAAGGTCTTGTGGGACCGAAATCTGCCCGCGATGGCCTTTGGCAAGGCCACCGGTCCGAACGATCTCGGTCTTCACGACGACTTCGACGGGAAAGCTGTTCGCGTTGTCACGAAGTAACGGCGCGATCGTCTGGCAAAAGGCAGCTGCCTGCCGGAACGAATGCACCTATCCCCGGTTGTCCCATCACGGCGAACACGCTGATCCCGCCGCAGCTTCCCCGGGGGTAAGCAGAAGCCGGCGATCGTCTCCTACTCCCTGAACGCAACTGCGGCTGGCCCGAACGACGCAGGCGCCGCCTTTCGCCGCCAGGTCCTCGAGCAAGCCGCCGACGGCGCGGTGGCATACCGACAGTTGCTAGGGTGGCGATTTCTTCTTCCACATATCGCACACGTCGCTCGCGAAGCCCGGAAGGTGACCTTCGTCTGAAGAACGTCGTCCAGACCGCGCACGACTTCAATATAGAGCGGCAAGGTGACCGCCGCTTGTCCAGGGCACGGGAAGACGGCGACGCTCACCGTCAGCTCATAATGCAGGCGTACCACTTCCTCGCACTGGTCGAAGGCCACTCCGCGCCGGCATGAAGGCGTCTGACGTCGGGTAATCGGCTTCTGTTTCCCTCCGAAACCGGGCGCGGTCACAACACCGTGGCCGCGCCCTCTAGATCGCAGCGGCGCGTGGTTTGCGTGCCTGCGGCGATCGTGCCTCGTCGGGCAACTCGACGCGCAAGGACGTGCCCTCCCCCCCCGGCGGTGGCTCGTCATCGCATCGTCCTCTCTCCTATCGCCTCGACGCGATCGCTGAGCCCGATCTTCCGGGAGCCCTTTGCCGGGTCGGCGCCGCCTCTCCCCCCCGTCGTCGGATCTCCAACGCGCAGGGCAGCGCCGTCAGCGTCACCGCGACGTCCACGACGCGGTGTCCGCGTACGGCCGCGTTTCGTCAGCCTCGGAGACGACGTTAGGTAGCCACCTCCACCGGCTCCGGAAAGCGGGGCCATCACGCGACAAATCCGAGGTGACTCGAAGTGGGGAGCGGGCACGAGGCGCGTGAGTGCCGGGTACGCCGCCCCTCCGGAGCCGGCCGATGGATCCCCCTATGGCGATCTCGCGAAGGTCGCGAGCGCTTCGTGATGCCTGTCGCAACGCGGTCAACTCCTCGCTGTGCTGCTCTCTCTCGTCGGACCGTTTGCCTGAGCTGCGCGCAAGGCGAGCGCGAGCGACGAGTTGCTGCTGTGCACCTTCGTGGAGGTCGCGCTCATCCTCCCGGGTCGCGTCCCGCCTTTGCCAAGATTCGTGCACGTGAGGCGTCGAGCCTCGGCGCGTAACCTCGCGTTGGCGATTGCCTTCGCCAGACTCGTGAACTTCGCCAGCCGCCTCCGGAGTCGGGCCGCAGCGGCTTCGGCGTCGCTCGAGCCGAGGCCATGACCCCACAGAGCTTCCGGTCCACGACGAACCGGTCACTCCGACCGGCTGACCGTACGCCCGCTCCTTTCTGCTGAGGCGTAGGCCCCTCGCCTGTCCCGTGTAGTACTGCGCGCGCCCGACTGCCATTCGGCAGACCCTCGCATCGCGCGCGGCTGTCATCCTCAGACCTGCCAACCTCCGTCCCGATCGGGGCCGAGATAGCCGTCGGACTTTTGCCACAGCACGGGTCCGCGGGCCGCTGGCGTCGGTAGCGGAGCACACGCGAGATGGGTGCGGGAACATCCGTGCCACGCTCGTCTCGGAACTCCTCGACACACGGTGAGGAAGTCGCCCCCCTCTGCGACGATCGTGGCCACTCGTCGCAGCGCCGCCTGCTCTCGCGGATGGTTGCCGAAGCTGTTGTGTGCATCGCTGTTGCATCGCGGTCGCGAAGAGCTCGCGACTCGGCCAGTCCTAGCCGTATCGCTCGGCATTCGTTGGTCGATGCTCTGGCTGACGGCCAACACGCCCCAGAGCCTGCCGTCCAGGTAATCGGCACTCCGACTGGACGAGACTTCCATCCTCATGTCGCGCCGCAGCCCGTGCGCCTCGCCCGGCGCTACGGCTTAGTCCCTCGACCCGCCCGGGCCGGCCCTTCTCGTAGATCAGGCCCGACAACCGGGCCTTCCCGCTCGTTCACCGCCTCCCACGTAGGTGTAAACCCCCTGGGTCGTCCCCAGCCGCTGACGACGTGAGTGTCCCCGTCTCCTCGAAGTCGGGTCAGAGCGGACCGTCGGCGCCCCTCATTGGACGCACTCGGCTCTCACGGCCTCAGAACACCTTCGTCGCGGCGCCCCGGGCCGCAACCAGCGTCGCCACGCCCGCAGCTGCCTCTCCTCGGCGAGGCGCGTGAGCTCGTCGGTGGGCCTCTCCGGTTGCGATCGCGGTCGCCACCAGCTCGTGAACTCGGCCAGGCGTTCCTCTATCCGTCGGTCAACGGTCCTCCGGTCGACGAGGTCGAGATCACTTCCCCAGATGCGCCCGTCGCAGATCTTGACACCAGCCGGCAACCCTGCTAAAGAAGCCGTGCTCACTCGCGCGGGTTGTCGAGCGCGCCAGAAGGCCCCCGGCGTACTCATCCATCGCACCGGGCGGGGCCCGTGCGCTGACCCTCCGCGGACATCGACGGCCGTCGAGCGACCCAGAGGCGCCGGGCCCAAATGTCCGGACGACGCCATGGGGCGGGCATGACCGTCCATCGCCCGCGCCATCGTGGTCGTCCGCCACCGCCGCATTCGTCGCTGCGGACCTGAGCGTCTCCTCCGCAACGGCCGAGAAGACCTCCGCCGACGACGCCCCGGACGCCACCCACGTCGCGACGCGGCGCACCGCACCTGCTCCTCACGAGCC
>Ga0179591_1303677_pt1 | contig 11701 bp, 14 predicted proteins | sample CZOMad2_1_08_16f_FD_182891 | JGI IMG/M metagenome (GOLD analysis project Ga0179591, IMG submission 182891) | Vadose zone soil fungal communities from Angelo Coast Range Reserve, California, USA - CZOMad2_1_08_16fungal (PacBio error correction) | ecosystem: Environmental > Terrestrial > Soil >...
AAGAAAAAGAAATGAATCGGGCTTCGAAGAACAAAGAAGAAAGAATGTCACGGAAAAGAGGAGTTCCACCACCTATCATCGTGGAAAGAGACAAGGGAGGGCATCCGCGTAAGAAACATTGAAGAAAAATTCCCGGCAGGGGGACTCCGACAAAAAGTAGATGTCGACAAGGTGACGCACGCCGAATGACTGAGAGAATATCCTATCTTCTCGGCAAAGGATAAAGGAATGAGGAAAGACGATCAAGAAAAGAGTGAGGAAATTAAAAGGGGGCTTCGAAGTTGAGAAAAACGCACTGGCTGCGAAGGAAAGGGATGAGATGGCCTTACCCGTGACTGAGAGGGAGAGTTTACTAACCATGAGAGTCAGTCAAACAGAAAAGGGGAGTTGCTAAAGCCGAAAAGGAGTCATCGGCGATAACAACAGAAGGACGACTCCCTTCAGCAACAAAAAGAAAGACCGTTCGGGGGGAAAGTATGATGTCTCGTTTGAAGGAAGCTACGACGGAGCATCTTTTTCCTCTTCGAAACGTAAGCCCGGTCAACCTAAAAGAAACTCGGGCAGCATTCCATCAAAAGGGGAGGCTCGAAACTCTCTGTTTCCGGGGAAGGAGAAAAAGAACGCACCTAGGAAGACTAGAGTTATGGGTCATTTCTTATCCCGAAAAGAGGAGGAAGCAGACAGAGCTTAAGGCTGAACTTAGAGAATCAATGCGAGTGATCGTTCGTATTGCCAGAATACGTAACAAGCCTCGTGTCGCCATCAAAGGAAGGACACTTGAGTTGCAGTACTAGCCGTTCCACGATAAGATTAGGTACTAGGGGGGAGGGGGGGGGGAGCCGACAGAAAACGCGTCTCGCTTAGGACTTCAAAAAAAGAAAAAAAAAAAGGAATAAGTTCGAAATGGTCCTTTTATGGAGTCGCAGATAAAAGCGGAGAATCGGAACACTAGGAAGCGAATGAACGTAGAAGCTCAGAAGAAAGGAGGAGGTTGTAATGCCGAGATGATGGGGGGGGGCAGGGTGCTCGTCATAATTCTCTTGTGCAGGGTCCTGGGAAAGGGAAAAAGGGCGTGAAAAAAGATATCAGACTACCGAAAAATCATAAACAAGGAAATCTAAAGGGGGGACGGAGTTCGAGGCGAAAACACCTCGTATATAGACGTGGATTGGCCTTTGCGCTAAACTCCTAAGGCTACGATGGGGAAAAACAGGGAAAGGCGCTGAGAACGGGCCTGCAACATTCCGGATCTGTCTGAGGGGGAGGACTTGACGTGGGGTTGTGTCGCGGTGGCAGGAAGAGGCGACTTGCTGGGCAATTAATTCTCCGTCGGGAAGGGAGGGAAGGTATGACTCTTTGTGTCGGGAGAAGGAAGAAATCAGTCCATTTCGACACTGCCGAATGCTGAAGGAAGAGGGATGGATCCTTCAAAAGGGAAAAGACCTTCGGCTCATCCGAAACAGAGTTCCTTTCAGGGTCATCGCTGAGGAGAACGAAAGGGGAAACGGCACCATGAGTCTGCCTTCAGCAAAGAAAAGCAACAGCATCATCCTACTCTTGGGCATAGTAGGGAAGGAACTGCCGGGCGCAGGGAACGCTGGGCGATCCTCGATAGGGTAGCCGAGGAACTCCTGGCTTTGCATAAAGTGTCGGTTCATGGCTACAACAGAACCTTTAAGGCAAATAGAGGAAAAAAGAGAGAAAAGAGGAACATTAAACAACTTGGGCGAGATTGTGGCCATAAAAGAAAAAGATCGAAAAGCCCAGCGAAAAAGAATCAACCAGACCCTGAAGAAGGGGACCACTTAGGCGCTTCATTTCCCACCTGGAACCGAGAGGACTGAGGGAGGTTGGAAGGGGCAAAAAAGGCTAAGGCTCTCAGTGAAAAGAGGAAATTCGGATACCAAAAAACAGACTTAAATTGATCCCGAGCATAAGTACTGTGGCTCAGGTTGGAACAGTAAAATCACGGAGACAGCAGTCCGAGAGGGGAGAATGAATGGTCTTTAGGGAACAGCGCCAACCCCTATAAAGTCAAAAAGTTGGGAAAAATCAGAGCACGACCTCAGTGGAGGGAGGGAAGAAAGAGCGCCATAGGGGAAGAAGACCGGATATGCCAAGAGGAAGGATGAAAGGAAGCATGGCAGGGACGGCGCCTTGACCAAGCCAGATACAGGAGAAACTACCATCCTACTCCAGAAAAGTGGTGAATAAGGAATCAGGATATTTCTCTGCCGAACAGAAGAAGAACGTATATTCATTAGATCATACGAGGAAGGAGGAGGGGTCGGCTTATAGGAAAAGAAAAAAGAAAAAAAACGCGCTCTGAACGGAACGTGAGAAGGACAGGCACGCACAAAAAAAGAAAAAAAACCCGACCATAAGAAAAAAAAGTTCCACGTCTCATGACGGAGAGGTGAGCAGAGAAGGCAGAAGCTTCAACATGCGGGAAATGAAAAAGCTGAACGGTGTCAGAAAAGCGAACTAGGGAAAAAAGAAAACACGGGGGAGGATTGGGAGGTCGGCGGGTTGAAAGTGACCTATCTCGCTTCTTCTTACATGAAAGCTCAACATCCTATTACGTCCTTGACAGGAAGGACGTCAGCAAAGTCGAAGGTGGACGCATGGTAGAACCGAAGGGGGAAATCACATGGCAATCCGACCCACAGAACGAGCAGGATGAATCGAGGGTAGAAAGAATCATGAGAAAGGAGAATCTGTGACAAAAGAATGGGATGTGGGGTCAGCGGTGTGACTGTGCTCGAGGAACCGAACCATCTGAGGGGGGGAAGAAACGGACATTCAGAGTTCGGGGAAAGAGAAAAGAGAAAATTGCTTCCTCCGCCAGAAGAAAAAAAGGTTATACCAATTAAGCCAACAGCCTCACTATCAGAGCAGCAACAGAGAACGACGATCAAAAGGGGAAAAAAAAGGCTGAGGGGGAAAATCGCTGCTCCTTCGTTCCTCAAGATGATAAGGCAGGTGGGGACTGGGGGAAGGGGAAAAAAACGCGTTGGAAAGATCTTCTTATAAATACAGAGAAAGTAAGGGAAGAACAAGGCAATAAAAAAGGATGGAAAAAAATAGGTTGACAAAAAGAGTTTTCAAAGAACAATTCAGAGAATCGGAAAGGGGAAGTGTGAGCCGGAAGGACCCTCCCTCGGGTCCATCATTTTGTTAGAGATAGTAGAACTCGGCCCTTAACCGGGAGAATGTGGGGAGTTGAGAGCAGGGGGGGTCCATGTATTTGTCGGAAAGGGGGAAAAAAACGTGCTTTCAAAGGTCGACATAGACGCGATGGTCAAACATTGTCAAAGAAGAATCAAGAAGCGGTGATGAAAGAGGGAAAAGCTAAGGGAAGTGGGGAGAGAAAAAAAATCGGGTGACCTGGAATCCGCTACTTGTCGAACGCGAAAGAGAAGGACCGCGCGAAAAAACAGGTCCGTATTTATAGGGGGATAACTCTCTTAACAGAGAACATAGAGCTCAAAGAAAGGGGATCTCAGCTGGATAAACAACTTGCTGTGTTCGGAACGGATCTACAGGAAAAGGGAACCAAACGATCATAACACCATCCCCATGAACACAAAAACTCGACGGAACGAATACCTGATTCAGACGAGAGTCAACGGGAAAAACGGAAAGGGGTCTATGAAGGAAGTTTGAAAAGACGTACTTCCCGAATCCAATGACCTAAGAGAAGATAAAGGGACGAAGTAACGCAAGGAGTACATGCCATCAAAGGGAAATGGGAGCTGAGAAAGAAACCTGATGAGGAGGTCCGAAAAACTAGTCAGGGAAAGCGGGGGAGCGTCGCGTCGAATCGCAGTATCGTAAAAACGGAGGGGGGGGGAGGTACCACGCATGAAAGGAGCTTTATAAAGAAAGACAGAAAGAATCTTGCTAAAACACGGGGATGCAGAAAAGGCCAAGCACAAAGAAAATCATGGAGGCAGCGTCCTTCGTCCGACGAAAATAGAGCGAGGAAAACTCCCGGGAAGAGTTTGAAGACTGGCTCGTGCTGTTGGGAGAGGGCGTAGACAAAAGATAGCTTGGCCTCGGCGCAAAGAGCTCTGATGACCGTTGCCTAATAGTGAGATCAAAGACGTCCGCCCTCAGTACTGGGGGGGAAGGAATGAGGCAGCAAGACCTTCTGTCACCCGAAGAAAAGGACGGGTGAGGAAAGGGTCTGCTAGACTGGGTTCTACAAAAATGGAGAGAGCAGGAAGATTTCGCCGAGAAAGGAAGAGGCATGCTGTAGGGTCCCTGTGGGAGTCGCGGGAGAAACGCAATAGTCGCCTCATAAGACCTTTATGACCTTGGACGAAACGTAAGAAAAAAAAAGGCCACGAATAGGGTACTTGCTATTTCTTGAGGGAAAGGGGGGAGAAGGGGTAGCCGAGACTCGGACTTGAATTCAAATCAAAAAAGGGAAAGTAGCAGTGGAAAAAGTGATTCGAAGTTGCAGAGGGAAGCAAATGGCGAACGGTCGGAACACTATTCCCCGAAGAAGAAAGGGGGGGGGGGGGGGGAGGCGAACGTCAACCTTCTGACGTGAAGGGAGAGTGAGGTGGGGGGTGTTGGGGGGGGGGAAAGGGGGACAACATCTGCAATGTTCGGACCGAACTGCGTCAGCGAATGAGAAGGATGGAAGAGATGGACACCATCGTCATTGAGGACCGGGGGGGAAAGGGAGGGAACGAGCAATGACTAAAGGGGGGGCAACATTCCGGGACCTGCACAGTCGTGGCTAACCCCTGAGCTTCTAAAAGATTCACATCAGGACAATATACGAGAAGCTTCCGGGTCGGTCAGGAAGATCTTAGTCGGCGCGAGGCATCGCTGGATGGGCGTGGAACTCATTTCTCCTGCGTTCTAGTGCGCGTCTAATGGAGATCTTTTGGCAGAAGGGAGGCGAGAAGCGAGAAAAGAATAGAAATGGCGCTAAAAAGGGAAAAAAGGGTCAGCGGAAGGACCTTCACCTTGCGTGACCTTCTGCTCACAGATCTTCTTCTGTATCAATTAGAAAAAGTAACTGTTCTTACGGGACGGACTCAAAAATGTAGAGAAACGTTGCGGCAAAGAACCTTCCGGGGTCAGGTAGATGAACTGAACGCGATAAGAGGCACTCTCACCAGAGCGGGGAAGTCTGCATCACGCTGAAGGGGGCGATCGAACTTCTCAAAAACTAGAGAAAATCGGTTTTCCAAAAGAGACAAACAACAACAAAGAGAGGAGAAAAGAGAGAAGGGGAAGGGAAAAAGAAAGAGTTGAACAAACTAAGCAAAGACCCAGAGGCTTGAGGACCGATCAAAAAAAAGAAACGCAGCGTTCCGAAGAGCGCTAAGGAAATCTTGAGAACCGGAATGCTTATGCTGGCAAAGTGTCAAAAGATTTTAACGAATTTGGGCGGAGCCCGAACATTCCGATCGGAGGAAAAAGGGCACGCGCAGAAGCTCGTTGACAAAAGGGAGAGAGACATCGAAAGAGCAGCGGGAAAGAGGCCGCAGGGTCCAGGGGTGTCGGGGCTGGCTCCAGATCACTTACCATTTTCGAACGAGGAAGAAAACAGAAAAGGGGGAGACTCTAGATAATAGGCCCAAAGAAGTGGAAATTATGACAAAGGGAAACGGAAACAAGATGAAAGACATTAGGAAGCTACCTATTAGAACTATTGACTTGAAAGAGGGAGGAGTCGTTCCGAGCAGAACTGTTAAAAGGGAAGTGGGAGGGAAGACCGAAGGCGCAAATGTTAACAGGATCTGGAAAAGAGGAGCAGGAGCCCGTAAGATAGAGCATGAGAGAGTCAGAGGGATAGCGGAAAGCATGATCGCGAACGGCCGTCCAAATAAACGGAGCACGCCGCAAGATGAGAAAAGAAAGAAAATACCAAAAGACAAAAAAGTCAGGACTTAGACCAAGGCACGACAAGCGAGGGCCGTTGTGAAGGTAAAAAAAAGTCCGAGGTCCCTCAGTGATGCGAACTTCGGAAAAAACGGGGAGAAAGGGATTCAGAAATATGTTTTTGGGGGGGGAAGTACTAAAGCTGCGGGCGAAATACAAGAAGACCTAGTCCCGAAGGACTCGAAAAAAAAAAGGAAGAAAGTCGAAGGGACAAAATATTAGGGCGAACGAAAGGCGGGTCAGCTCACAGTGCAATCCAACCCGAATAGAAAGGGCTCGAGTATAAGAAAATGAAACTAGAAGTAGAGAAAGAGAATTGGAAGGAAGCAACATAAGGAAGAACTAAAATCACCTACTTATCTGGCGCGGGGAACAGGGTGCGCACACCGACACGCAAGCGAAAAAAGAAAGTACAGACTTTCGCAACGTAGGACTAAGAAAACTAGTAAGAACAGGGAAGAATAGGGCCGTCAAGGGCCAAATGAAAAAATTTCCAAAGGAAAGAAGAAAAACGGGCCAGAAGAAGAGGAAATCTCGACGTGAAACTGAAATGGGAGGAAACACCGCGCCGTCGGGAGTTTCACGTTTCATGTGGGCCAGGGGGGGGCATGGGAGGCAGAAGAGCTGCGACGAAGGGAGGGAGGAGATAAAGAAAAGGGATGGCCAGGTTGGGAGACCGCAGCACAAATACCTTTCGAGGACTCAAGGGGGGAGAAGACTCAGGGCGATACGATCGAAGCACGGGGAGCAAGGAAAGCAAACGTAAGCCGGTTCTTGTTGAGAGGGTAATCACACAACAGGAAATGTCACAAATATTGAAGGGGGGGGGGGTCCATTCCATGGGGTTCGTTACTCTTCGTTGAGTAAGGAATAACCTGGCTTTTCCTCGTCAATTGCCCGGAAATGGAGAAAAAGAAGTTCGAAATAGGTAAAGACGACTTGCAATTTGTATGTTGAAAAAAATGAGGAGTGTGACTGGTAATCGATCCGCGAGAAAAAGGAAGCGCCATCGCGGGCGCAAAATAAAAGTCGGGAAAGTCTCCGGGGTCTCTACAACAAAGGGGAGGGGAAAAAGGGAGAGGAAATATCTTGTAAGGGGGAGCTGTCCTTCTCTTAAGCGATGGTTCGACAGGAGAAAAGGATAAAAAAAAAAAGATGAGTTTGCCACTTGCAATTATCCAGGGTCTCTCTTAGGAATGATGACTGCGCTATCAAACTTCCCTGGAAAGTAAGAAGAAAGAAAAGCGGTTACATTAAAATTTAAGAAGAAGAAGAACGCCGGAAGAAAAGGAATAAAAAGACAAAGCCGATCTTCTCCAACCGGAAGGGAAAGGGATAAAGGCAATGGAGGGGAGATACTGAAAAATGACCTAAGAGGAGGATTGTCAATAAGGGAATGTCAGATCGAGTTTATACAATCAAACTAAAAAAAAAAAATGCGTCACCGAGGCAAGAGTGGTGATTTCCTGCCACCCGGACGGAAAAAAGAAGAGAGCGGTGATCAAAAGAAAGAAGAGTGCGGCTAAAGCACTTCTGTTCTAAATAGACAGGGCACCGAAACGGAAATCATATGAAAAAAAGACGGGGTAAGAGGCCACACCTCGTCACACCTCCCCGTCTAATCGTACTTAAGAGGAGAAAGGGCTGGCTGGAGAGAGTGAATTCAACGCTTGCCTTGAAATGAAGGCAATTCCAAAGGAAGAAACATCTCCGGAAGAAGCCTTTCCGTGTCGGAAGAGGAGGGGGAGGAGAGAGAGCAAACATAGGAAAAACCCATCTCAGTCGGGTGAGAAGAAGGAAAAAAGGGGACGATGCTGTCTAACCTGCTCAGGGCGTAGGCGCGGGAAAAGGAAGAGGAGCTTCAAAAAGGCTTAGTGGACCCTGTGGACTGATCACCGAATCGTGTCGAAGGAAGAATGGGAAGGGGTTGGGACATAACTTCAACACCATGCCGAGCGATGGGGAAAAGGAGGGAAGAGGGAATTGAGGCCTAGATGGGAGTAAATAGAGGAATGGGTTCAAAGACCAAAAAAAAGAAAAAAAGAAAATTCATGTTCTGTAAAATTTCGCATCAAACTAGGATAATAGGGGGGCCGCGCGATGGAAGAGCGTCAACTTTCTAAGAAACGGGGGACCTGCGGTGATGGTCAAGGGGGAGGCTCTGCTCGGCGTGAAGGGTGTACCTAACGGCTCGGAGTCCGGGAAGAGAGTTCAAATGGAACTCGGAAAGAGTAAACTGAATAGCGAAAGCGCTGAGGGGTCGCAAAAGATAATCCTGTCCATTCCAGACCTTTTCTTTGGCGACAAACACCCTGATACCAGGGGGCATCTTCACAGGCTGAAAACGAGGCTCAAGAGAGGAGAACTCCTGCGGCTGGGCGGGAAAGTTTGTCTTCTCCTTGGAAGGGAGAAAGCGGAAACGCAGGAACGCTCTACTTAGGAAAGATAGGGTTGTGCAGGAAAGAGGGAAAAGCAGAAAAGGGGAAGGGAGGGGCGTGCGAATGAGTTTCTCCTCACCTTGCCATAAAGAGAAGTCTGAGCGGATAAATTTCAATGGGAGGCGGCGTCGTTAAAAAGTTCAAAAGGCTACCATGGAGCGCAGAAAGAAGGGGTGAAGGAACAACAAAAAGGATCGTGGTGCTCAAGTGTATGTAAGAGACTGGAACTCCTGCTAATAGGGAGGAGGGATCATCAAGCAAATTAAGTCGAAAGATGACATGGTCTACATCATGCCAGAGGGGTTGAACAGTCAAGCAAACAGAAATTGTGACTTGGAAAACCTTGGCGAAGGAGGACAAGGAACGAAAAGGATCGAACAAAACGTCTTCCCAACAAACCGATACGGATCGAACATCGAACAGAAGAGCGGACAGTTCCTGAATACGGAAGAAAGAGCGGATGGGGGCTAAATCATGCTATGCTCTCTTAAAAGGGGGAAATTACGAAAAGGAAGCAAAGACGACCTGCCTAAAGTGTCGCCGTCGTTCGATAGCATGCGATGCAGGGGAGGGACAGATCATGAAAAAAAAGCCCATGGAAGTGAGCTCTCGCCCAGGAAAGAAAGAGAAGAAACCGCGTAAGTCGAGGAACCAAGATCATTCGAAAGGAAACAGGGCCAAAAACTTGATCAGCAACAAAAAAAAAGAAGATGAACGGACGGAAAGAAGCTCCTCGCCCTTGCGGACTGATGTGAAAAGGGAGGGAGAAAGGGGTTCCAAAAGTGAAATCGCCCGTGAAAGGGAGGTGATTTCGCTTCCAGGGAAAAAGGGGATTCATCACCATTTCTTTTCCAAAAAAGGGGAAGTCACAAAAAGCACGTTCGGGAAGAAAGAAAAGAGCACCTAATACTATGCCAAAAAACATACGAAGTAAAGGGGGGGGGGAAACCACAAGGGGGGATGTGAGCGTAAATCAGGTAAGCATCAGGGCCTGAAGTAAATAGCGGCCTAGTTGCTATATTGGTTCTAAAGAAGTGGGCTTTCATCGGGAAACAAAGGGGAAAAACTGGTCGGGAGGACTAGGGTTGGGTCAAGAAAGGACGCGCTTTCTTCTACAATGATAAAAAAAGAAGAAGGGCAAGCCGAAGCGCTGCCTTGAGGCAGGATGCAAGGTCGAATGTGGAAATGAAAAGAGGTGAGCATACTTCAAAAGAAAGATCAACGCAGGAACATTAATCTCTAAGGTAGATCCCTCGCCATGGAGAAGGAAACAACAGTATGAAAGAAAAAAAAAAAAAAAACATCAACCGACAGGAGGAAGTCGAAGGTCCTCAAAAAGAAACCTTCACCAAACCATTACCTGCGGTAGAGAGAGATACCAGAGGACTGGGGAGGTCGAATAAAAGAAACTATTCCAGAACAAGGGGTGTAGTCCCATCAGCACGCAAGGAGAGCAAAAAAGTCCACACGACGACTAGGTCGGGTGCAGGGAACTTCTGGAGGAAATGCTCCGACGGAGATGATTTCATTAGGGAGGGGACGGTTTCTACGAGGGCTACAAAACTTCGGGAACGGTCAACGGAATAACCTCCGGAAAAAAGGACACGGAAACCCTCAATCTGGAAATTGCGAGTCGGGGGAGACTAAGTCTTAGACAATCGTAGGGAGAAGCTAAGAAGAAAGACCCCAAGGAAGAGTTGTTGGGGAGCAGGGTCCTCCTCCATCTTAGTCAAGGAGTAGGGAAAAGATAGGATTGGGAGAAGGTTTTCGTGGGGGAAGGGTCGCGTCAACTTAGGAAAAGGGCGGTCTGGAGTAAAAGACTTGCAAACTGAATGGAATAGCGCAAAAAGGAAAGGGGAGAATTCGAGGACAAGGCGACCTGGGAAAGTGGATTAGCCGCGTGGGTAAAAAGTGGCGAGAAGAGACTTGGGCTAGAGGGGGAAAACCCAGTAAAAAAGCCATACTTCGAGTAGAGTCAGAGGGGAAGGAGGAGCAATCCAACAACAAAAAGGGGGGGAAAAAAAAGATAGCATAATAATCCAGAAGGCGGAGAAAAAAGGCGCTCGTTACGGGGCGGAAGTCTATTGCAGACCAATGTCACCAGATCATCGAGAAAGAAAAGTGCAACAAAGCGGTCTCAGTCAGCTGATAAGAAGGAAATGTCCTTCAAAAAAAAGGCGAAGGAAAAAGAGCTTCAGACGACCTGAGAGACGACGAAATAGAAGACATAACGGGACCCGGCAAGGACATCTCAAGGAAGGGGAGGGGGGGGGAAAGAAGTACGCAAACAAAAGATGGAGGATGGGGGGAGGAAAAAGCGTTGTCTAGATTCGCTGCCCAAGCTAGCAAGGGAGAAAAGGGAGGCAGGGGCGGAAAATTAGGCAGACGACCGCAAGATCTCTGGGAAAGCAAGGGCTTGTGCGTTCCACCAAACCTGAACATCATCGTCACGGGGGGAGAAAAAGGGGCCGGAAATACAAGGATCTTCATCACCAAAAAAGGAGAGAGATAGGGAGGCGAGGAAAGGGGCGCTTGGCATACACGAACCAATCGGATTGGGGTAAGAAAAAGAGAAACGGAGAAAAACTGTCCCGTGGGAGTTCTCATCCTCGCCGCCGCCAGCTCGGAAAGACATAGAGGGGGGTGGAGGGGCGCAGAAACGCAAAATACAAGGCGTCAAAAGAGAAGATAAAAGGTTATCAAAAAAACTGAGTTCTGCCTGCTCAAAACAAGAGGAAGCTCTATCGGTCCTCCTGATCTGCTGCGTAGGAGAGGGAAAGAAGGCGGATTCCCGGGGGGGAAGGTCCTGCTAGAGACTGAAGATATCGTAAATCGACCGGCTAGCGTCATCATGCGAAAAGGGCGGGCGAGAGGGGGGGGAGTTGGTTGAAGTTCCTCTCATTGAAACCAGGAAAGGAGAGAGGATAACGAAAAAAGAAAAACCCGCCAAGAAAAAAACCAAAAAGAAAAAAATGAAAAAACAAAACCACACAAAGAAAAACACAAAACAAAACAAGCGGAAAAAGAGGATCAAAATTTTACCTTTGATTCCTAAGTTCGCTCAAGAAACAGAAAGATTGCAAAAACGTCGGAAAGAGAACACTATCCCGTGGGAAGGACTCTCGACTTCTTAATCTCGCCCTGAAGGGGGGGAGTAAGGCGGGGGAAAGGTCGGGCTGGCTCTACGTCAAAAGTTCGAAGGTGGGCGGAATAAAAGTAAAGCTGATCGGCTGAAGAAGGACCTACAAAAAGGGGTGTGCTCCATGCATCTAACTTGGCTAGCGGGAAGAAAGAGAACACTTCGATCTTAAGGGATCTCGCCTGGCGAAAAAAGTAGGGAAGGCGCCCGATGGCAATCG
>Ga0179591_1315499_pt1 | contig 11701 bp, 8 predicted proteins | sample CZOMad2_1_08_16f_FD_182891 | JGI IMG/M metagenome (GOLD analysis project Ga0179591, IMG submission 182891) | Vadose zone soil fungal communities from Angelo Coast Range Reserve, California, USA - CZOMad2_1_08_16fungal (PacBio error correction) | ecosystem: Environmental > Terrestrial > Soil >...
GTCGGGAGGGGGACCCCCTTGGGGGTGGGGGGTGGCCCGTAGCATCTGGGAGAAAGTATCGTCATAGTGTTCTGCACTTTCTTAACTGGGGCCTTAAAGGGCTACTAAAGAAAGTCGAAATCTCGGGGGTTCTTATACAACTAAACTGTCTATTCTGGGGTTGAGTGGGGGGATTGTGCTTCACTTCTCTCATAGAAAGTAGTGGAATAATGCATTAGAGGAAAGGGTTCTGTTGTGGGGGAAGGGGGGACCGTGAAGGAAAACAGGAAAAGTGGGAAGCAATTATACACAAGTCAGGATAGGGGAACTTCACGTGCATAGAGGTTCATATCACGGCTGTTGTCTAGATGGAAAGGAACACTGATGGAACGACAGTCCGTTAGGTAGTTTCTTACACGAGATGAGGGGGGGGCAGTTGTCCAGGGGATGCCCTAGGGGGAGGGAATGGATTTCTAGTCGGGGGGGAAGGGCGTTAGAGCATTCCCATAAACGGGGGGAAAGTTGAATTGTGAGTGAAAAGGGTTTCCTTCCATAAGGTAAAAGAAGAGGTGAGCCATCTCGGGAGCACTATGGTCTATAGGAATTTCCAGGAACGACTCTTGCGAACAAAAAAATAGACACTCTCATGGCAGGAATAATTCTGCTTGGCAAAAAAGTCGGTAAAAGAGGCGGGGGTGGGGCGGCTGACTCAAATCAGGGCGTAGGGCAGGCCCGCGAGTCATCCTATAAGGGACAACAAAAAAAGATAGAGGGGGGAAAAGACTCTGTGGTAGGGGAGATGGTTGTATCAAGCAAAGCAGACTGGAACGGTGACTGCCTAACACGGGGGAAAAAACTTGCACGGGCTACATTATGTCAACGACTAGAAGAGGGGAAAGTTTTTGTGACGTTTCATTGACGCGAGATACGAAAGTGTTCTAGTAAAGACCGGTAAAAAAATCGAGGGGAGCAAAGAGAGAGCAGCCCGCCGAGATTCGGACTAAAGAGAACATTGGCGAAAACTAAAGAATAGGGGGTGAAAAGAAAGGTACGGAGAGGGGACTTTACGGGCATCGGCTAGACACGAGAGAAAAATCGCTAAGTACACTTGAATCGGAAAGCATGTTACAGTGAAAGCATTCCACACAAGAAGAAGTCGGGCGGAGGACAGGGGGGGGGGCGGGTTCGCTACTACATGCTGCATACAAGCAGCAGGTCTGGCAAGGATCGTCTCTCAGACAAGCGCCTCAAAACGAGGGGAAGAGTGGAACTTACACACAGTCTGGCGTTCTGGGGGTGTCGTGGGAGAAGGGGGGGGGCAATGGGGTCGGTGGTAGGGGGAGTATAGGGGGGGTGGTGGTGGTGTTGAGGGGGGGGCGGGGGTTGTGCGCACGTCGAAAGTGTGGGGGTGTGGACTCTGCATTCGATCAATGCATCAAGAGGAAGCATTACGGGGAGAAAAAGAGAAAGCATAGTCAGTGCTCAAGCGGCTGCGACGTTACAGGAGGTGGAAACTAAGGACTTACGGGAGGTCCGGCACGTAAAGAAAGAAAGAAGATCTTCGGGGGACGAGGTCAGGCCAAGTAAGTTAGGGTGCGGAAGGTAGGAGGTGGACTCCCAAAAAAACAATGAAAGTCAACAAGGCTCAAAGTGCCCACCAGAAAAGAAATGAAAATGGGGCTATATTCTGGATGTGTGGGGCACCCTCCCTTGTGGGGTCGTGGAGCCTCACAAAAAGGGGGAATCCATCGAAGTCCTAAGTTTCAGGGGGGTGGTAGATAATGGAGGCGAGGGGTAAAGACTCACCTACATAGATCCACGAAGAGTTACTCGGAAGAAACGAGAAAGAAGGGTCACTTCAATTGATAAAGGGGATCAGCTGTAGGGAAACCAATAGGACATTGCTCAGGTCTGAAAATGGCCATCTCAGGGTGACAAAAATGATATCTTGAGGGAAACTTCTACCTCTCGTACTAATTTCATAAGTTAGAGAGAATATGGGAGACAAGACTCGGTTCAGCGTATTCACTATTAGCGGGAGTTCTCGGAAAAAGGGCAAGATAAAAGTCAAGCGAGGCAACTGAGTTTCGACTTGTTATAATAAACTACTGGGACATGAAAGAAGAAAAGGATTCCGGACAAAGAGGAGGGGGGAAGCAGGGATCCAGTTCACTCCTGGCACAAGAGAATAGGCGGTCCACTACAATCATCAGTGGGGTTGATCCCGGCCAATAACACAAGAAGAACCTCGAAAAGAAGTCCGGAATCAGGGGGGGGGGGGAAACGATGAAGAGGAGTCTATACATCTCCTAGGGGGGGAGGGGTGAACAAGGAGTGAAAGGGATCCGTCTCAACTACAGTATAGAGACCTTAGAAAAAAAAAATCTTTCAAGAACGCTCAAAGAGCTAGCAAGTCTCTTGGGGGGGCTCCGTAAAACGCAAAACGGTCTTCACACCTTGAAGCAGGCAGAAACAAGTAAAAAAAGAAAGATGACCTGCCACACATGACAGTTGATATGTTTGACAACGCCTGGGCGAGAGGAAAAATACCGCTCCCCGCTGCATTACACATGTAGGAAGGATACTATCGGGAGGTAGGTCAAACGGAAAAACGGGAGGGATCCAGTTGAGCATTGGGGTGGGAGGGCTTCCCAAAGAGTGCGAGGGGGTCACTTATGGAGCCATCGAATGCGGAGGAGGGAAGTCCTCGATAACATTCCGGGAGTTCTCAGGGTGCAGCGATGGTCTACGCCGTGGGAGGGAACCCGGAGGGAAAAGATGGAGCGGCCATGCCGCGAACGAACGGGAGGGAATGAAGAGGGGGGACAGGGCAGGCCGAACCACACAAGTTGACGACCGAAGACAAACAGGTACAGAGTGTCGGGGAAGAAAAAAGATTCAAGCGGGGGCCTCGGCCGTAGGAAGGAATAGGAGTCCCTACTGTCTTCTGCGAGCTTGGGACAGAGAGGAACTAGAAGGTGTCGTCAGGGGGGTGGTGCCGACCAACGATGGCAGGAACGAGTTGGGGGGCGCATCGCGAACAAAAGGGACATCATTGCAAACCTAGTGAAGGCCACAAGAGCCGAAAAGTACTCGGGCTAGGAGGGTGACTGCCATCCGACGTCGAAAAAGGGGGGGTCCGGGGAGGAGACTCGAAAAAGGACATCGGAAGGAGGTCGTTTTAGAACGAAACGAGGAAGCTCAGGCAGCGGCGAAAGGGGGGGGGGGGTAGAGAAGTCAAGCTCAATTAGTAATACTGGCTGGGAAGAGTGGTGGCTGAAGAACATGATAACAAAGTTAATCCCAGTGTGGACGCGATCAGATGGCGTGCATTCCTACGGTCTACCGGTTGTAAATATTCGGTAGCCGGAAGGAATACGGCGTGCAAAAGGGGCCATGTAGGGGAGGATACTTCAAAAAAAACCAGACGTCTCCTACGACAGGAGAGTGGCGTTGAAGCATGACCAAAAAACGGCAAAGGTCGGGATAACCACAGGGAGGAGAGAGCCGAAGGCGGGCTTTCTTCGGGCAAAAGATCGGGTCTGGCATATTGGCGGGGGATTTAGACGGACATGTGGGACAGAAGGTCGATGACCCTCTCCTGGGTGGTAGCGGGTGTACAAGAAAAAAACACAAAGGGGAAAGCTGCGGTGGGGATTAGGTGGTCACTCATGGGCAGGGGGGATCTGAAAGGCGAGAGGGATGACAACGAACGAAGGCGTTCCAAAATTCACAGCGTAATGGACGCGGCGCCAAAAAGATCACTGATAATACCTCCTGACTGGATAGAGAAAGGGAGACAGTGATGACTGAGCGGATGGGAGAACCCGGGGGGGGGTCTGGGAGAAAATGTAGAAGAACTGTAAGTCGAGACTGAGCTAAGTGTGGTTCCCGGGAGAACTATTGAAAGGAACATTGGTACAAGGGTAGGGTTGCCACACGGAAATGGATTGGGCCAAGTTTAAGGAAATCCGTTACTGGTAGTGGTGTAGCTGTGTAATTTTAACTCTCAGAAAGCAAAGTGGTATCTACGCCGTATGATGAGTAGGTCGTAAAAGGTCAGGTGTGGGGAAAGAGGCCTAGGGCCAAAAGTCGAGCCCTAACTGAAAATGGTAAACGAGAAAAAGTAGGATGTCGTCGAAAGGTAGACTCTGTATAAGCACAATGAAGAGGCGCGAGACTCTTCTACACCAGCTTTCTAGGCGGAGAAAGAGGTACGCCAACGTCTCGCTCAGACTTCTGTAAACGTATGTATCAGAGTCGAAGAAAGGGGATTGAGGCAATAATGTAGCATCAACGGGAGTGGAGATGCAAGAAAGCACACCTTTCCTATTCAATATTGATAATGGGGGGGGTCGCAAAGTGAGTGCGGGAAGTCTCTTCAAAAAGATCCCCTCATGTTCAATGAGTCTGCTTTACAAAACGCCAAAAGTAGAAGGCTAGTTGCGAGCCGGAGAATACTCAATCTTTCATTGGTAAAGATAGCCAACCACAAACAAAAAACCAAAAAAAAGAAAAAAAACCAAAAATGATATCGCTAGGGGAGAGGGGAAGCTATGCAAGCCGGGGGGGATGGGTCAGACAGTCAGAAGAGGATCGTGAGGACGTAGGGGCAGGTCGAAGGGGGCAGGAACTGTCTAATGAAGGGGAATGACTCAAAACTGAAAAGATGAAGTCAGAACGGGAGCACGTAGGAGAGGCCCAGAAAGAAAAGGGGACGGGTCACGAGCGCCGTTCCAACAGAAAATGACTCGCATAGAAAATGGAGGGGGGGGGGGGGGGGGGAATAGAGAAGGATAGTCTTAGTAGAATGGGGAAGACACGCAGATAGCAGGACGACTGTGTGCATTCCAAAAGCATACTTTTGGCATACGACGCTTAAAAGGAACTCCCTCAGTGGTTGGCGACGGAAGGCCTGTGGGGTACACTATGGTGAAGCATAATCGGGGTACAGTTGATGACTATCTACAAACTCCACCTAGTTCTTCGGGAGTCCGAACCTATGTCTCCTTACTCGATGGACCTCGTTCACTACATGGCATCAATCAATCCCTAGGCCCTGGCTAGTCTACAACCAATTTAAAGATGTGGTGGTTTGGGCCTCGTGAAGAACGGTTCCACCAAGCGGAGGTGACTCAAAAGGCGCACTCTAGGGCGTGGGGGGGGTCAAAAAGAATGCAGGCCGGGACACTCGCTGACAGCCATTGTCATAGCGCTTCGTCACGACAGAGGAAGGGCGAAGACCTAAAGTCTTACCGTGGCGAGTGAATTCTTTAGTGACAATAAACAAGGGGGCACTAACACCGCGGGGGAGAGGAAGGATCACTGAAGGGCTAGTCGTACAGGTAAGGGTCCACCTTTTCAGGTGGTGCTGAAGGGGGGAGAAAAGTAGGTCACTGTTTTTGAGAAAAGAAGCTGCAGAAGATCTAGAGGGGACAGTGTGACCGTCAAAGGGGGCTCTAAGTAATCCAAACACCCATACTCATTTCCATCATGGAGTGGATTGGGGTAGTGCGGTACTCTACGTCTTCGTAGGTAAGAGAAAGAGATGGAAAGTCATGTAAGAACGGAGAAGTTCCAAGTGCTAGACATTAAAGTTAGTGACGGAGCAGGGTAAGAAAAAAAATTCGTTGGGCGGGGGTCAGGGAAGTCATCCTATCTACATCTAAATTAGAAGTACGTACGAGGTTAGCTGCCTGAACTTAAGCGGAGAGACCGTAAGTTAAGAGGGGAAGCAACTATTTGTGTCAGTTCACGGGGGGAGAGACATTTCTGGCAGTAGTTTAAAACAAATCGTTGGGGTAGGCCGATTCGGATGAAAAGCGCATGTGGGGAGGGGCACGTCGGCAAATTTGATGGTGCCGGGAGAAAAAATCCGAGTGAAGTGAAAGGAATGGCACAGGAAAAAAATCATCACAATGCGATAGGTGTAGCAAAAGAACGGGGGCTCAGGGTGGGGGGGGGGGGAACAAAAATTAAAGATGGTGGAGTGGGGGGGGGGGGAGGGGGGGGGGGGGGGGGGACCGTGTGGCACAAAAAAAAAGAAAAAGTGAAAAGCCAATCGGGTCAGGTGGATCGAAGACAGGGAGGTTATCCAGTCGGCGGTGGGGGGCACGACCTTCGCCGTCCGAACCTTAAAAAAGTTATGTGAAGCGACACCATGCTTTGTGGGGGGGGGGGGAGGGTCAGAATTCAGCTGGTTTTATAAAGTGTGGGGACCTGTATCTTTGGCTGACCGGTCGGCATTAGTCTCGTCGTCGGGACTGCTTTCTCGAATATGGCCCCTAGTCGCTCACGGGGGGACTCTTCAGACTGTGAAACACAGTCAATGAAGATTCTCTGAGAGGGAAACAAAATAGACGGGGTCTCTGGAATCGCTCGAGCAGGGTGACATTGTTCAGGGGGATAGAAACAAAACTTTTCGTCGGTCAAATCTACACTTATAGAGGGTAAATAGGAAGAGAGATGGGGCCTAAGCTGACTGGCGTATCGTAGAAAATACTATATCGAGTCATTGGTATTATACTATAAGGGAATTCTTTCAAGCAACGTGAGAGAACTGCACTGGACACAGGTCGGGCGGGGGACAGAATCAGTGTGTGGTCTTCGGGGACATCTGACCACTGAAAATAAATCGCAAGAAAAGGAAATCAAGTGATGCCCAAGGCGCAACGGCGATGAGGGGCGATCTGGCACGACTCATTCGCGAACCTAGGCCTCAAAGGGAATTAACTGCGAACAGCAAGTAGGGCTAACGACTACAGACACTCTTGGACAACGTGACCTCGCATCTATAGCAAACAAACGAGGAACCAACATGGAAGGAATTCTTATCGAGCAAACAGGTAAGAAGGAAAAGATACACGAAAGACAAGGTGATAAGGGTACGATTGGGGACTTCCCTCGTTGGAAAGGGGGGGGTGAGGCTAACTCTTGCATGGGGTCCGGGTGGTCGGGAAGAAAGGCCGAGAAGACTCTAAGGGGAGTGTGACTGGGGGCAGGTGCTTCATGCCAATGCGCACTGGGAGGGTGCGGGGGAGAGACTGATCAAAAAATTCTAAAACAAAAAAAAAAAAAAAAAAAAAAAAAAAAAAAAGACAAAAAATAAAAAAAGAAGAAAGGGACAAAAAAAAAACAAAAACTTGTCAGATAAAAAAACATATGTCACGGCATTGAGGAAGGTACTTTTACTTCTAGAATGGATGATCAGGGTTTCTAAACAAACCAGCTGAGAGCGAAAAACAGTCATCGCACTGGCAAGTAGCACCTCGCAGTGAAAAAAAGTGTAAAGTCACAAAGAAAAAAAAACCCCAAATCCGGCCTCACCCAAAGCAAGTTACGACCAGAACTCTTTCACGTTATAGTTGCGCGTCAAGGCAAGAACGCTGTCGCATCAGCATGGAAGACTTCGAGGAAGCTCCACGACGCAACGACTTCGAAACAAAGAAAAAAAGATATAACAAAGACCACGCCAGTATTCTCGCAAAAGGTCTACGCAGCTGCCTGACGTTGCCAACGCACTACATCGTGGAACGAAAAGTCAGGGACGGGAATGATTTAAGACGGAGAGGGGTCAGAGGAGACTGATCTCCCGATAAGGAGGGGTCGGGTAGGGGGCACGCCATTATATCAAGTCGACCATTCGCTAGGTCGTAACAAGGTCGGGGCGCAGCTCAAATCCGATAGAAGTCGAAAAATACTCGAGAAACTGGGGAAAAAATTCATGAGAATGTAACGCTTCGATCAGGGAAACCTCTCTAACATTCTCAGGCTGGAAGAGAGTCAAGGTACTGTAATGAAAAAATAGGCCAGCACGCGCAGAAAAATCAGGCTAGGTAAGGGTAGAACTGGTACTCGAGGAGTATACACACGGAGGGCAAAGTCTACACAATGGAAACAAAAGAAAAAAGTCTTTGGGTACTGTAAATTACTTGGAAGACTGAGGGAGCGGAGCCAGGGGAGACTGTCACCAAACGTGGTCGAAAAGCAGCGATATTCGAGTAACAGTGTGAGTAAAAAAATAGAGGCGTAAGATATAGTGTTCTAAGAAAGAGAAGGTCGGAAGGGTTCGTTAAGGGGGCCGGTAATGTTAACAGGAATGCCGCTTGCTAAAATTGATAGCGGGTCGACACTGCAGAAAGCAGAAAAAGTAAGGCGAGGAGTATAGCGGCAATGAATACCCGCGACAATGGGGGAAACGAAGGCGATAGGAAGCGCGGATCTGAGGGAACTCTCTTAGGCAACGCTGGGGGAGAGTGGCCGTCTCAGCACCTTAGGAAAAAAAAACGGCACATCTATTCAAAAGGCAAAGTAGAAGGGTCAAAGGTCGGGAACACATCAGGGGCCGTTATTATGCTGCAAAAAAGGAGGTCGCCGATAAAAAACAGGCGCCAGGAGAAGTGGTCAACATGTACGAGGTGATCGAGGGGCCCTCGATCACGCGAAATGCTCCATGGAATTGTACCTGTACGGAGAGGGTAAAGACGTGGACTCAAGAAATTGGTGCGAGAAAGGCCGAAAGAAACAACATCTCAGTCGTCGGGGGGGTAGTCCGGTGATACAAATTACTTTCAAGGGACGGGTCTAGGAGGAAGATAATAGAACTTAAAATGAAACGCATACATCAGGTATTGCAGTCTGGGGGGCAGAATGCCTCATGAGTGGGGGGGGGGTGAAAAGTCCTCCGTCGTACTAAACTACTCATTCCATAGAGAATCAAAAACCTAAATATTGTTGGGAACTCGTGGAAGGTTTTGACGTAGACCATTCGAATAGGCTTTCCCGGTCTCGTGAGCATTGATTGGTGGCGCAGTGGACTTCGTTGAATTACTAGAGGGTTTAGCCGTGCAGGATGATACATAACAGTCAATATTGCCAGGGACTGTCAGGAAAAAGAATAAAACTCAGCTATGTAAGGAGGAAAAAACGAAAGAGTTTTGGCGTAAAGTGTGCTGGGTCTGAAAAAATTTTAAAAATCGCGGGGGTGCAGCGATCTCATTCAGGGAATGGCAGAGGGGGAACCAGATGAAAAAACAACTTGGACGGATGTTACAATTGGACAGGAGGGGGGCCTTAGATTCTAGGGCGCGGAAGCGGAAATCACAGGGGGGAGGGTGCTAAAACGAGAACGAGGAAACCCAGTCATCATTTCTGCTTATAGAGAGACAACAGGAACGTTCTCTTCTACGCGAAGAGTCTGAGGTGTCAAAAGAAGAATCAACTTCGGGAAGCGAAGGGAGCCATAGGGGGGATTGAGAGGGACAGGATACTAGGAACCAAGTGAGGAAGTACGGACACTCTACGTCCTTGCAAAGAAACTGACTCAATAAGGAGTCCGGCGTCAAGCTTGACAGAAGGGCATTGTGGGAAAGGGGCACGCGATGGGGGACGAGCGCCCAGGGGGGGGGTGCTCTTCTTTTTCAGAAAGAAGATGCACGCATGTCACATTGGCCGAAGGAGGCTCAAGCCTGTGGCACTTTCTGGAATAGATAGGCAACAGGTCGCATGGCTAGAGTGAGCGTAGTAAATTACCGATGCTTCATAGAGCCTTACGAACCTAGGTCTTGAATTGAAAGTCAGAAACAGCTACGAAAACTAAGGTCGACATCAGAAAAAATGGGGAAGGTGAATCGCTCATGACAGTCGAGAAAGGGTACCTCCGGATAATGAAACCAAAGTGTCTCCTCATAAGTTTGTGGAGGCCCAAGGAGTACTTGCAGCGCATAGAGGTGGCGGTTCCTGGCGCCAGTCCACAAGAAGAAAATAAAGTCGTCTAGGAATTGCTCGGGCGATAAACTCAGCCGCCGCGACCCTGTCGGAACTCGCTTTTTAAATAGAGGCAGTACGGTACGGAAGAAACTTCAACAGGCGTAGACGTCGGGGAAGCCGTCGAATGAACATAGGAAGATCAGTTGCTGAGGGGGAGCCGCTGTGCACACTAGAAAAAATAAGAACCCGAAGTTTACCTATATATATATGATTGGGGGTGTGGAGAGTACGACAGCTATGCTCACAACTGAGCTATTTAAAAGATCAACCCTCAGATTCTTAGGAGTTTCCCTACTGTTTTACAGCTCCGTTGAGCTCCTGAGTTCTCGCGCCGAAAGTCCACTCAACCAGACGGATTCTTGCTGTGGGGGTGTCGAAGGAAATAGGACAGGGATCGCCATAAAAAGTAAGTCAAATTAACAACAGACTGCAAGCCTTCACAAGGATGTCGTAGAAGGGCTAAGGAACACACCGCCGGGGAACTTCGCTGTTGGTGACCGAAAATCGATTCGAAAGGCTTGATTAACGGACTAAGCAAAAGACGGAGATCATACGCGGCTTTATTGAACGTGGCGTACCTTGCCATTCAAGGCGGAAGTTAGGCTTGGAAAAGCTGTGTTCGAGAAAATCGGGTGAGGGCTTTGCGAGGGAAGGGTAATCACAATTATCGTCCCTGCAGCTTATACTGGGGGTCCGCCAAAATCCTGGAAGGTTCTCACAAAAGGAAAATATTCGGACCCTGTGCAGCAGGTTGCTGCGGGGTTCGTTGTTCTCTCTCCTCTCCTGGCGTTCTTTTTCGCAGTCGAGGTTATTTGGAAACAACGAGAGTAGGAGCATTGGCACACGGATACCGTAAGTCAATGGGTATAATTTTTATCGAAGAGCATAGGGAGAAGCTACAAATTTTGGGAATGCAACAGGTCTATTTCCCATACAAACTTTGGCACGCGCACAAACGGGCGGTCTCTCGGCTTATCTACAATCAAGGCTCTGCAGGACTGTTCGGTTGGTGGGAACCAGGGGCTTCTACCTGCCTAGCTACAGAGGGTGCGAGATCGGCGGCATCGAGAGTCGGCATCAAAAAACGGGAGGAAGAAATATATTACTATCCACAAAAAAACAAGGATCTTATAGCAGTTCGAAGCCAAGGGGGGGGGGTGGTTGTTAACTGGAAAAGGCAATAAATCTGTAAGCATATAGTAATAAAAAACAATAAGATCTAGGAGTGGAAGCATTCGCGTGAAAGGACTCGTTTCGGGACAGAGACTGCTTCGCTAACAAAAAAACAGGGGAGACAACATAGACGGGACAGTTCTGGTGACGACCCAAAACAAAAAATTCCTCCCTTATCAAAGATGAATCCTGTATAAGGAGCGAGTAAAGCGTACCTTTATTGTGGGAGCCCGGACAACTTGGAGTAGGTTCCACCAGCCCAAGTAGACAATCTAAATAAGAATCCATGAACTAGCTGTCATAGTCTAATTGATGGTTTAACCCGTCGAATTTGAAACCAAAAATCGTATATCGACAACCATCGGGGAGATGTGGCGTGAGCCGAAGAGACAGATTCATCCTAACGGACGCAAGAAAATAAAATGAAGGGGGTTGCTAACGGGACTAAAAAGCGTCCATGAAGTCAACCTAAATGGAATTCTACTGTCATCAATTCCCGAAACGAACGTTAAACGAGGGACCTCCTTCCTATCTTTCTTCGATGGTCAAAGAATCTTCCTCTCTCACAACCCAAACACATTAGTGATCTTACACCCAGAGGGACCGCGCCTGGATACAGTGCGGGAAAAACATTGTAGGTAGAAATCCACCCTGCGGAGTCTAAGCGAAAGACGGGAAAAACGCATTGAACCCGGATGTGGCCTAAATCAACATAGGCGGACGCCCTGGTCCGGGCTCGAAATAATCGGAAAAGCAGGTGAAGCTTTGGGAAAACCGTGCA
>Ga0179591_1344821_pt1 | contig 11701 bp, 12 predicted proteins | sample CZOMad2_1_08_16f_FD_182891 | JGI IMG/M metagenome (GOLD analysis project Ga0179591, IMG submission 182891) | Vadose zone soil fungal communities from Angelo Coast Range Reserve, California, USA - CZOMad2_1_08_16fungal (PacBio error correction) | ecosystem: Environmental > Terrestrial > Soil >...
CGACGACATCGAACATGAGCTGGAAAGTATCGATCTTCGCCTTGTATGGCGGAAAGAGAAAAAGAGCCATAGCCTGGAGAGGGCCGCTGACGGGGGGAAGAGGACGCCTCCTACTCGTCTCGGTCCCTGGTCTCGCCCCAAGGAGTGCTGTCCCCTCCGGGGGAGGAAGGGCTTCAAAAATCTTGCGGCCGTCGCGCAGGGGGGGAAATCTCGTGCTCGTTCAAAAGACAGAAAAGGAAATCCCAAACAGTACCGCCCTGGAAGGGGGAGGGGAAAGCCTCCAAGAGAAATAAAATATCAGCCCTGAAAAGACGTTCACGACTCTCGCAGGGACCGTCGCGTCTGCCGACCTTTACTCTCTCGATCGGAATCGTGCTCTGCCGGATCAGCGAGGAAGAAAAGGACGGGGGAACACTGGGCTCAATCGTGCTTTCTCTAAAAACCTCACTTCATACGGAAGTCGATCTTCTGCGGAGGGGTGAGTAACTCTTCAAAAGGTCGAGAAACTACGGAAAGGGAGAGGAAGAGAAAGGAAGGTCGGAATCCGCGACTCTTCTCTTTACAGGCTCAAAGCGCCTCCTACAATTAGCTAAGACCTCGGGGCTCATGGGGGAGGAAGCATCTTTAAGAAAAGCTCTTCTGGCTTCCGGATCCTCAAGGGGATGTCCTCGTCAGGATCAAGTTTTTCTCAGGAAAAGGAGTATCGCGTCCCGTCAAAACCGAGGCGGCGTCCCTTGAAGGGGGAGAAGGGTAGTCGCTCGCCGGAAAAACCAGAAAAATCGTCCTCTCTTTAGAGCAGGCGTCTGATGCCAACTGACGTCTTGTAGGAGAACGCGAGCGGGGCCGACTCCTGGGAGGATGCAAGGCGAAAAGCTCGTCGTTTGACTTCTCAAGCTGCGCTGTTGAAAGGGAACGACGGTGTATTCAGGGAGGGGCGAAGACGCGTGAAAGAGGAGGAAGATCAAAAAAGGCCCTAGTGAGAGAAGGTCACTCGTCACAGCTCTTCGCGGCACGCTCCCAGGGGGGGTCACATCGGAGAACGCGATTAAGAGAAAACGAGGGACGCTGGATGTGTTTTGAGAAAAAAAGCTTTGGGTTCAGGTAAATGGCACGAAACGTCCGTCCTAAAGGGAAGAGGCGGGCCACTCGAGAGAAGGGGAGAACCAACACGTCACGCATAGAGTAGGTCTCTGTCAACGCGGGGAGAGGGACTCTTGGGCGGAGATGGGCTATACACGTACTGCCCAGGGGCGACTGGGCGATGAACTCTGAGAAGCGCGCGGGAATCGTTCCTCGGTTTGGCAACCGACTCGGCATCCACCGAATCGGCAGGGGAAGGAAGCGCTTCTGCAGAGCGGAGTTGAAGGAAAAACACTGAGACAAATGCAGGGCCGGCTGCTGCTCTCGAGGAAAAGCCGTCGCTCGACGAGTACATAAACAGGGAAAAAGCGCAAGAGGTGGAGTGAGGGGACTGATCTCCTTCCTACAAAATTGATTAAAGCGAGATCCTACGCTAGGAGGTCCGCGGGAGTAGCTCGACGCCGGGAGATGAGTTCGCACTGATATTTAGGTGGGAAGAGGTCCTCGCTGCGCATGACAAAAACCGATCTTTGGTAAGATGGACCTTAAGAGCGCGCCTATCGAGATAAAGGGGGAGAATTGGGGAGGGGGGGATTTGATTCAATGGACTCTTGATAGGGAAATCTTCTAAAGATATCTCTGCTATGGCGAGCGGAATCTAAAAAAGCGGAGAAAGGGTCCGTCCGAGCCTCTCGAAAGACTTCCGCCCCAACTGGGCCCGTCATCGCAATGGAAAAGAGGAGGGAGTCCTTGAGGGCTCGCAGGGGCCTTTTACCAAGGAGATGGTAATTACGCACTTTAAGTTTCAGGATTCGGAGGGCTTTAATCGGGATGTAAATTTAAAAGATGAACTTATTCTCTCCCGTCGCCAGGGGGGAGGGTGATCACTGAAAACGGACTTTGAATCGCGAAACTAAAGAATAGCTCTGCAACTCGCCGCTCGGGGGGGCAATAACTTCCGAAATGTACTGTTCTTCTAATGGGTGGCGGGGAGATAAAAAGTAGGTGACGGACTCTGACACCTTCTACGAGTTTTGAACCGAGTTTTGATAAGGACCGGGGACTGCGGGAAGAGGAATGGGGTCCAACCTCTGGCACAATGCTTTTCTCTAAAAACATCCAAGAAGAGGTGGGAATGGAGGATAGAGCTTTTAGAAAGGGGAGAGGCGAAATAGGAAAAAAAAAAAGGTCCAGAATCCAATATCCCTCGATCCGAGAAATCTCGTTACGCTGGCGCGTTATCTCCGGGAGTTTCCGCATGCATTGGAGAGGCAAGAAGGGGGCCTTTTGAGCCCGCATTGGTCGCCAGGATGATCTCGACGTTAAAGAAAAGACCGGCTATAGCGCCCCGACGAAGCCGGGGAAGACTTAGAGGCAACGCCTTTTGCTTTGCAACGGGGAAAAGGAAGCCTACGGTGGGGCGAGGTAGGAAAAGAGAAAGCGAGAGTGAGAAAACCTCTCGGTTCCGGGAACCGGCGGCTATAGGAATTCGTTCAGGATCCGGGAGGGGCCTGAGGGGAGAGAAAGCTCGAGGGGGTTTAAAAAACTTCTGTCCCGAAGAAAAAAGCCATCTCGCCGCGCGCTGTCGGTAGGCAACCGAAGGGGGGAGGGGCTGGGGGGCGTGGACCGAGCCATGAGTCCGCGGCCTAAAAAAACAATGTCGAATAACCGTTAGAGCACGTAAGGTATTAGAGGAAGAAGGCTCAAAAAAAGCCGCAGCAATTCTCAACAAAAGAAAAAAAAGCCTAGGTATACTGGACGGCGCGTACTCTAACTTCTCTTAGCGCGTTCATCGCGCTTGGCTGAGTCTTCTATCACTGGGGAGACCCGCCTACTAAAAAGCGTGCACTTGCTGATCGAGCATCCGTTTCTTTGCTCGTTGCTTTCTGGGAAAAGGTCGTGAGCTCCTAGGGTTCTTGGTGAGCTCGTGAAGAAGCCGATAAGTGCGACCAAAGCATTAGGGCATTGAGGTGCGCGAAAAAGCCGCGAAGGGATAGCTGGATTCTGAAAAAGGAACGTTTCAAGGGAGGGCATTCAGTTTCACTCGAGAAGGCGATTCAAAAGAGAGAGAGGAGGAGAAATCTAAGGGAGATGGGAGGGGTGAACCTAATCCAATCGCCTAAGCGCGAGCGCGCACAATGATTCCTGCTGAGAAAGAAAGGCAGCCGAGGGTCGAAAAAGATGGGAGAGAACGAAAATCCATGAAAAAAGAAAAGAAGGGGACGAAGCAGAAGGAATCTGTTGCTCGAAATCCGGGAGCCGTGCTAGAGGAACTTAGTGACAAGGAAAATTGATAGACGTAAAAGAACGTGACATGACGCTCAGAAACTTCGAGTTTCATATAAAGCTGTCGAATCTCTGAATTTTTCGTTGGGACGGGATGCGTGGGCAGCCTGAGCATCTCTGGAGGAGGAGAAAAGGAAGCCGGGGACGTCAACTCGGCTCATTAAGTCGTAAAACGGGACTCTATACTCAAAAGCCTTCCGCTTGAGGGCCGCAGCGCTCTGGAGGAGGAAGCTCAGGGTAGGTCCGCCTGAGTCAACACTATCGACAGTATGCATCGGACGGGCGCGAAGTCGCCAAATAAAGGATAGAGGAATTTTACAACCCCGGATGAGGTCTCTATCCAGGATTGTCGAATCCCATAGCTCGGGGACTACAAGTCGTAGATGCACCAAGAGAATCTGCCAACCCTATTCGTCAGGAAGAGGAAAATGACGATGCGGTTTCACGTCGGGGAAGCCGGGAAAAAACCCTGCGTGAAAAAGATTCCAAAGAACCGTCGGGAAAGAGGCACACTTCGCTTACGAAAGAAAAGCACCTCGCAGAGAAAAGAGCTCGTGCGAAAACTACCGAGTGCCGGGCTAGATCGAAAATGGCATGCGCAAATGATTCGGCCACATCGCGAGACACACGCTACGTCTTGCTCGGAGTTGCGAGACCTCATTTGGCGCCAGAGCGGGGGAGGGAAAAAAGAGAAGCCGAGAAGTCCGGGGGGCGAAAAAGGACAACTCGGTCCAACGGCGTTACGTGTTAAAAGTACGGGGGGCCTAACGCAGTTACCGCCACAATCTTAAGACCAGATACACAGGCAGTTCAGGCCATGCAGCGGCGGGGGGTAAGGCTCGCAATGTGTGTCAAGTTCCTAGGCATAGAACTCTCTTGATGACAGTCCTTTCTCACTTGCACCATCCAAGTGGCGGGAGTGACAGGAGTCGTAACCCTATCGAACTGACACGTATCCCTTGCGTCCAAAAGGTCGATCTGGTCACTTACTGAAGGTTTTGCGGGTACGTACGCTACTAGGGTCGCGCTGACGGAAGCTGCCGGTGGAGCTCTTCAGGAGGTCTGTCAGGGACACTCCCTGCCGGGAGGGCTATTGCCGCCTTTTCGCCTAGGTCGGAGCGCTCTCGTCTAAGGGGAAGGTAGGGCGAAGACAATTACCAAAGACGATCAATTGCTCACATAGCTCTCTTCGATCTTCCGAAGGGGAAATAAAAGCAGCGGTTGGAAGGGGGAATTCTCATATGGAATCTATTGCCCCATCAAAACCCCAAGAGCAGGCTTTCGCAGGCGCACTTCAGGGGGGAGGGGAAATAAAATCGTCCATCTGGGAGGATCTGCGGAAGCACCGGAGGGTCTCCGGCGCGAAATCGATCTTCAAGAGTCTTCGGATTTTCCTCTTGGGGAGGAAGGGGGAGTCGCCGTATGGGAATACACGTCAACGCGTGTCTGGGAGCGGGATTCCGCGCTTGTCGCAAAAGGTCTTAGCGGCGCGTGCGCGCGAAGTGGATCCGATCGGGTGGAAACACCCGCTGCCGAGCAATCTGCAAGTCGCGCTCGGACCAAGGCCGAGTACGTGCAAAAAAGACCGTCCGCCAATGGGGGGAGAGGGAAACAGATCATGAGAGGTCCGAAAAAGACAAGACTCTATGCGAAACCTAGAGGGGTCGTGTCTCTTCCACCTTCCTGAGGGGAGGTTCGGAGGCCGAGAATGACTGAGGGAAGGGGAAGAAGGGGCCATGGACGAAGCAACTCAAGCCGGTCAGTTGGGGGGACCATCTCATCTAGGGGGGTGGCTCTGGCGGCGTCTATGAGGGAGAAGTTCCAGAAGTGTCTTGGAAGCTCCTATGGGAGCCCGCCGTAGGAAAGAGGCTACCGAAAAGTTGACTCATGCCGTGAAGCGAACGAATCCAAAGGTTCCCGATTGGAGGAGAAGAGCGGCGAAAAGAACTGGTCGTCTCATTCTGCTGCAATTAAGAAGCGTACACTCAATGATGGAAAGATTCGAGAGAAGGACGACCGGGGGGGGGGCCATGCCTCGGGGCCCTTAAAAAGCCGTCTATCCCTATCGCGTCTGGGCCGTCTATTTTGTTCTTCCGAAGAACCTGCCGCTCCCTCTAAAAGCGCCGCCATCGGCTTGAGGAGGCTAGAGGCGAGGAGGGACTAGACAAGGCCCTGAACCTTAGGATAAAGATCCTACTCTCTATCAAAGGACAAAGTCTACTATCGCCCACGCTTAAGATACGTTTGAAACGGCGGCTCGCGCAAAGGCGGGAAGAGTTTTACGCAGGGCGTGAAAGACGTCATGAGAAGAATTATTGTGAAAAAGGGAGTCTCTATGCTTCCAGTCGACTACCTGCCAGAAAAAAGATCCTGTCCACGCGTTTGCCAGGGGAGGTTGAGTATCTAACGAGAGAAACGCGTGGTGTTCGTGTCGCGCCTCTACAGGTAAGCGCAACTCAGGAGGGAACTTCAGACGATCTCAACGCCTTTCTTCACTCGCGACAATTCTTCTATCCAAGGGGGGAAAACGGCCTTCTTGGAGTCCGACGAGCTCGGCAAGAGAAAAAAAAAAAGAAAAAATATTGGGGGGAGAAAACATAACTTAAAGGTGGCGTTATTGATGAGGGGTTTCCGGCCTGCAAGAGAAAAGTCGCGACTGAAGCGACTGCGTTGTGACGTCACCGACGATAGGGGAAAGGGTGCGCAAATGCTGTAACAGGACCGCTCCTTCTTAGTAGTCTTCCAAAAACGAACCCTTCTGGGCCTCTTCCTGTCTTCATCTATCCTGAATGGCGTTGATCCGCAAACGAAGCCATACAAGGCGAAGAGCGTCTAGGAGAAAAGAAAGGGGGGCCTAGTGACGAGGAAGGAATCAACAAAACGTAGAGGGGAGGAGAGTATATCCGACAGTAGGGGCGACATCGACAGGAGCACTTTCGCTAGCTCTGCGAATGGGCCGAAACCGTGCGAAATACAACGCGCGCTGGAAGGAAGGAAATGCGCAGAAAGGCCTACATGCGCATCGGGGAAAGGTCTCTCCGCCACGTGGGAGTCGCACCGCGAGTCGTTCGGTGAATGGTAAAAAATCAGTCTCTTGGGAGGGGAGGCGCGCGTTTCTCGAAAGGGGAAGGAAGAAACCAAACTCAACGGGACTCCACAGGCCGAATTGAAAAAGGCCGTCGTATCCCTCGACCTCCTGGGTACCTTCTCGAAGTTCGTCGGCGGAAAACCGGAGAAGGGAAACGACAAGAAGCTTCAGACTCAGATGCGCTCTCGAGCAGACGTCAGGATCTACGCTGAGCATATCTACTGTTACGTTCTGATGAGCAGGGGAACCAAGCGGGGGCGCTCGGAGAGACAGCAGCGGCACGAGATGTAAAAGGTTGAAGGAGTACTCCGGCGAACAGGGAGTTTCTGAACTACGTCGATCATGACGGTCTTTCGCCCTGGGGGAAAAACACGCAAAGGGGGAAAAGCGCCAAGGCAGCTCAACGTGGGAGGCCGTACTCCGCGGGGAGGTCTCGCGAGGCTGTCTATCAGACGGCGGATTGCCCGATACGCTCGAATGGAAGGAAAAAAGGGGCTAAGGAATTGATGAGGGAGAAAAACTTTGCCTCATATTTCTTCGAAATTCTCGGTAAGCGGGGGTGGGCGCTGGAATACAAATCAAGACGGACCCACCAACATCGTCTCTGAAAGAGACAAGAGGATGGCCGAGACTTCGATCTGCGCTCCATTGCCTGGAATGCTGTCCTCGGCGCGCGCATGATGCCGGGAAAACCCGAGCAACCAGGAAACCGGCTGGGGAGCTTTTAGAGGAACGACTTGGGATTCGATCTAGCCTACTAAAAGAGAGGGGACACCGTCTGCCGAGCTAACAGAAAACGGAAAATCGGAAGACAAGTCAGCGCAAAAGAGTTGCACTCTCCCAAGATGTTTTGTTCATACGCCTCTATTTCAGAAAACGCGCTCGCCAACTTGAAACGAAAGGGGGGGGGCCGTGTTGAACTGTGGAAATGCCTAATCCCCCTCCGATTCGCTGCCTCGACTCGCTCCGCGGCTTACTTCCGAAAAATCCCGAAATAGAAAGAAAGGGGAGTCTTGGGAAGAAAAAGGAGGGATTCGAGTATCTTGACTCTCTGTCGATACACGTACTTGCAACTTGGCGACTGGTCGAGTCTGGCTCTCCTCGAGAGAAGCAGACGCGGGGAAAGCTTGGCAGAGAGGGGAAACCGAAGAGGAAACACCTCCAATATCGGGGGTCTCCATCGTCTTTGGCGACTCTACTAAGGGAGTTTGCGAGAGACAAGGAATAAGGGGAATCGAAGGGCTCTCAGAACGCCACTCCTATAGCGTCCTTCCATTCCTCACCTTCAAGTATCGCCACAGGAACCGACTGGCAGGATCGACGTCCTCAGAACAAGAGGAGCGTGGAGAGCCTAGGGGTCTGAAAGGGCCCATGATAGGGGGGGGACTTTTCGACTACTGTCTCACTAGAGCCTGGGTGGTATTTAATTTGAAGGGAATCTGGGGAGCACTGAAAAAAGTTTCGCTGGGGGGAAAGGGGCTCTTAGCTCTCTTGGGGGAAAGTCTCTTGTGGGGGGAACAGGGGTCCTGCTGCTCTTTTAAGCACTCTCGTTTCGAGACTAGGAGGAGGGGAGATCACTGCTCGAAAAGCTCTCGGCAAACTAGAAGAAGGGGGAAAAGGCCATTAAAAAGAGTACTCTTCAGAGGCCGGCTAAAGCCTTACCCTCTCTATGCTCGTAAAAAGTGTTCCAGGGCCCTGAGAAAGAGGGATTTGGAATCGTTCTTATCGTTTTAACGACTAAGGGGGTTATATTCTTTAAACACGAACGCTAGGGAGGTCTAAGCTCCACGGAGTAGGTCAACGCGCGCGTCGTCAAGAAAAAAAACGCTCGACAGGGAAGAACAGCTCAGTCAGAAAAAAGCCCCTGTCTCTGTTCCTTTGGGACATCATGTTGTCGGTATGCGTTCTCGAGGGAGGCTCGCACCTGGATTGGACCGCGTTTCAAAAAAAAAGGATTCACAATTCCGAGTCTACAAGGAAAGCTCTGGAGACTCAAATGCTGGGGGAGTAAAGCTCACGTTGCCCAAGGCGGGGAGTTCCTAGCTGGATGCGCTGAACATGATGTAGGGGATCCGCAACGGGTATCTCGGAGGTCACTCTCTTGCGCGCCTGCAGGGGGGCGAATTTCGTTCAGCGGGGACGATTTTTTAAGAGAAGGAAGGGGGTTAACAGAAAAAAAGACCGTTTGGCCAAGTACTTTAACTCATGCCTCGATCGGAATTTGATCCTACAGGAGGGGCGTGGAATACTTTAGAGTGTGGAATAGAATTCAGTGATGAACTCGTCGATTGGGGGATTTCTCGTCCCTCTCAGGGGGTTCGGATCGATACAGAATGACGGTTCCAAAAAGGAGCCGGGATTAGGTTCTGAAAAAAGTCTCTCCTCCGAGTCATCCTTTGGAGCTCTGTTTGACGCCAGGGAGGGTCCCTACTACGGTATCTAAGAGACGGTAGGAAAACCGCGGAACGCTTGCTTTCGTAATCTAATTTTTCACATTAGTCCGTAGGACTGGCCGGTAAAGTGGGAGGAGTAGGGGGAAAAGATCTCCTCTCCCCACAGAGGAGCATCAAGTCCTACTAACAATACCTGAATAAAAAATAGTCTATGTAAACTCTTACTAACTGGTTCTCTTGAGGGCATCTCACTTGGACCTTGGTTAAGGATCATTGTTCGGGTGAAAAGCTACCTGAGAAAGGCTGCGGATAGTCGACTATCCGTCACTTTCTGGGCTTCGGGCGGCGTGAGACTTAGTTGGCGTTGAGAAAACTCGCCTATCTCGGAGGCTTGAGACCAGGTGCATTTCTAGCCGCATAAAGTCACGTGGAGGACAAATCTGCCGCTAGCTGGGAGCTGTATTCTGACCCGGGATTTCGGACATATAAAAAAAGCTCCGTCAGAAAAAGAGTAGAGGTGCAAAAAAAGAGTACTTGATCGAGTGGAATTCGATATGAGAACTTTCTGGAAGAGACAAGCTCGAGAGCGCTCAGGAGAAAGAGCGCACGAAAGGACAGATGAATCCATAAATGCGGGGGCGCACCTCTCGAGGCTAGCAACGGCGAAAACAAATCGTCGGAAGAATAACCGAATCCCGAGCCAAAGGATCGTGCTCGCAGGCCGCAGCGATGAAAGGAGTAGCGGAGGAAACGAAAAGTGGGAGGGAAACAGTAGCAAAGCCGCGGTCATCGACGTTCGAGCGCCCGTTGACCCCGATATCGTCAAGGGGGAGGTCTTGTTGTTGCGACATTTGAAGGACTGCTCGGTACTACCGGGGAGTTCTTCTCAATCCTTTATTCGAGGGGCCTGCCCCAGGGAGAGGGCAAGAAAACGGCGCCTCTAGGAAAAAGACTCCGAGAGGAACAAAAAAAAATAATTCCTAACAGCGCGGGGCGAGATCGGCTTCGGAGGGCAGACGTAGGAACACGAGCGACGGATGCCATCAAAAAAAAAAAAAGCGGTGGGAGAGATGAAGACGGCTTTTTTGGTACCGTGAGGAGCTGCTGGTCGATCCGCCAAGGAGGGGCGTGGCCGAAAAAGAGAGCAGGAGGGCGGTTCGCGATGGCCAGAAGAAAAGTCTGCCACGCCCGATGGGTCGGTAGTCTCCAGGGATCGGCCGGCGTTGAAAGAGCTCGCAAGACCAGTTCGGGGAGGTCACCAAGCCTTCGGGAGCGTCAATGCACGTCTGCTTGAACGGGGGAAAGGCGAAACCTGCTCGGTCAAATAAGAAGATCGATCTAAAAGCGAGAAGAAACGAGAGATCGCGCAAGGCGAAAATCGTATGCCTGAACTCGACTGCAATATCGCTGTATGTTTCTATCACCGGGGGCTCGCCATAAAAAGGTGAAGGACATCTGTAAAAAGGTTCTGGAGTCAAGTTCCAACGATCGTCGAAGGGGGAAGTACTTCAGCCAACGAACAGCGATGACTGAAAAAGGATGCTAATACGCGGCGTTGGAAGGGAAGAAAGCGGGGATCAGCTGGAAGTTCAATCGCGTACACTTTCCATTCAGGGGGGACTCGCTCGGTTTCTCACATCCGTCTCTTGAGAAAACATCAGCGGGGGGCACAGAATCGAGACAAGGTCGGAAACGATCGAGGCGTCAACTTCCGAAGGACGGAAGTTCGTCAGTTTTTTAGGGAAGTACTCGCTCGGTCGCTCTGTCCTGCTGCTGAGGGTCGACGAGTGCGCTATGAGGGACTTCCTCGCATCGCCCGGGGAAGAGGAAGAACTCGTTGTCAAGAGGGAATTCCCGGCTACTGAGGGGGTGGAAAAATCAGCTTCCAGAGCGGCATGAATGACCTAGCGATGAACGACGTCGCGGCGCGGTCCACTGAAGCAGCGCACGCTGTTCTTCGCGCAGCGAACATCGATTCCAAAAAACAAAAAAGGCGAAGGACGCACGAAAGCCTTGTTCACGAATCGTCCCCGCATCCGAGTCGAGATAGGGGGGATAACCGCGGGAAGGAAGCGGATCGTGGAGGAATGAAAGGAAGGCTTCTGCGGTTTTTAGGAGGTCTTCTAGCTCAGTATTTTCTTAGGACGAAATCAAAGCATCGAAGGGATGTCTTCGAGTGTCGCAACTCTCTCTTAGAGCAATAAGGCTGCTAGATCTTGATTGCGGTGGAGGAACGGGTGCGAGGCCGAAGAGTTTTCAAATTCTCGAAAGAAAAGCTCCAGGCCGAGTACGATAGACGCCCAGTCTCCGGAAGGACGTGGTATCGCCAGCGCTGAGAAAAAAAGAGCATCGCTCCGGCTTGAAGGAACGACCTTAGGGGAAAGAACGTTGAGAACCTCCGGTCCCGTAGAGAAGTTTCTTCGCGAAGATAAGTCGTCGCCTTGGCTTCTAGAAGGGGGCCAGGGCACAAAGGAGAAAAAAAGGAATGCCCGTTTGAAAAAAAGTATAGGCGCTGTCTATTCTCACCAAGGGGGAGGTGAGCGTGCCGTGCTCCTCTATTTGGGGCCAGCGAGAGTCCGGCAGTAAGGCGCTCAGGCCGAAAGGATGAAGGAACGAATGCAAATCGTTCCCGCCTCACCAGCGCCATCCGGAGGGCAACTCTATCTCTTTCAGATCATGGGAGGAGGACCTCCTTCGAGAGGTAGGCAAATGAAGAAGAAACGAAAGGAAAAGACTGCTCAAATCCGCCGCAAGTCTCCTGATCCCGCTATAAGCGTTCTTTTTTTCCTTCTAGGGTCCATCTCTAAACAAGGCCACCTCGACCCTGGAAAAAACGCGGAAGCTTGACAAAAGG
>Ga0179591_1261711_pt1 | contig 11700 bp, 16 predicted proteins | sample CZOMad2_1_08_16f_FD_182891 | JGI IMG/M metagenome (GOLD analysis project Ga0179591, IMG submission 182891) | Vadose zone soil fungal communities from Angelo Coast Range Reserve, California, USA - CZOMad2_1_08_16fungal (PacBio error correction) | ecosystem: Environmental > Terrestrial > Soil >...
GACCTTCGTTGGTATGTCTTTCAAAAGGACGTTGGCTTTTGTGAAAGGACAGGGAAGGGGGGGGTGGCGGGTGAAAACGACAAAACGGGGGAAAGGGTTCAAAATCAGGTTGAAACGGATCAGGGTGGGGGGGTTGCACGGGGGGGGAGGAGTAATCAAAGTCAAGCCACAACCGAGCGGGAAAAACAGTACCTGCTGTCACACCAAAAAAAAAAAAAAAAACAACACGAAGTGAAAAAAAAAAGGGGTACAAAAAACACCGGAGAGGGAAAAGTCTCCTCGGGGGGGAAATGGCGGGGTGAGGAGGGTGCAAAACCAAGCCCTCAAAATACGTCGGGAGGCTTGAAGCCTGGTCAAGCAGGAACGCGGGCAAGACGTTGCAATAATCGTAGGTTAAAAATTTTACTACTAAGGGGACCAGCAGTCGATAGATCAAGGTCCCAAACCTGGCAAGAGGGGACATGGCGTGACGGAACCAATTCCAATGAAACGAAACCTCTCCCACAGTTAAAGGAGAACGGAAAAGGAGGTAAAAGCAAAAAAATTCCTCGGCTGACGAGTCAATCTGCTCCAGGTTAACGTGATCCAACACCGTAAAAGGGCACTTTTTTGGTTTCGAAATGGGCAAAAAGAGGGCCGGTTAAAAAGGCAGGGAAGAGCGAACGGGACTGCGCACTGAGATGAACACGAAAGGGAACAAAGGTCCCTGGCAAGTCTGAGAGGGGGGGGGTGTGGAGTAACCTTTAATTACCTTTCTATAGGGACAAGGATGAAATCAAGACGTCAGAAAAAGTGTGTACAAGCGCCAATAATAAAAACAATAACAAAACTGCAAAAAGTAGATTTGTGGACGAACGGGGGGCCGGAAACAAAAAAAGCAAAATCCTTGCACAGGGGTGGGGGGAACCGTCACGGCAAAGACGAAGAGGCAAAGGGGAAACGAAGGACCTGGATTGACTTTACAGGTCTGCAGTGGGAGAAGGGACGGCAGTTGGCTGGGCCGCTTGGGGTGCAACTGGTCAGAAAGATGGACGAAAGACGCAACGAAAAAGAAGAGGCGGGAAAAAAACAAGGCAAGAGCAGGCATTCCCCCAAAAGGTTTGCGCGTGATCAGGCAGAAAAAAAAAAGCGAGGGTTGAACCGTGATCGCAAAAATAGGAACACCCGCTGGAATGTGAAAAAAAGGGAACAGAGGAAACGAAAACCCGAAGGAGGAGGGGAAGGGGGGCCTCAGCCCAGCCACCTCAGAAAACGATGGAGGTCGCCCTCCGATCCAGGGGAGAAGGCAGGAACCGCACCAGAAAGGGAAAAACCTGGGAAGTGATAACCGGCCCGGACAAAACAAAAAAAATACCGGAGCCCAGAGAAAAAAGAAAGGCAATATAGTCGATACCCAAACACATCTAGCCAGATTCCACAAAGACGCCGCGCAAGAGGCCAGGAGAAAATCGCTAAAAAGCAGGAACGACCCAAGCAAACACAGGTGACCACCAGGACCCAGAAAGGTAGGCGCCGGTCACACAGGGGTTAACAAACATGAAGCCCAAAACGGAAAAAGCGGGGAGTAGAAAATGGTAAAGGGGGGGGGCAGGGGGCGTCGGAAGGGAAAATCCAGAGAGGGACTCCCCTGACTCCCGGTAGGCAACGAGTTCATCCCGAAGCAAGGGTTCAAAAGATAAAGAGAGGAACCCCGTGAACGCGGAAAAAGAAGAGGCGCTACAACCAACAACGGAAGAAAAAAAAAAACAACAACAACAAAAACCAAAAAAAAAAAAAAAAAAAACCACCACACACCAAACCAACCACAACAAAAACAAACAACAAATGCTCCACCCAAAAAAACCCCCACACCAAAAGACCCACCACCTCGCCCCAAAAAAAAAACAAAAACAAAAAAAACACCACCCAAAAAAAAATGCACCCCCCACACCCCCTAACACCCCACCCCCCCCCCCCACCCCCCCCCACCCCAACCCCCCCCCACCCCCCCACCACAACACAAAAACCCCCAAAAACCAAAAATAGGTAAAAAGGACTCTGAGACTAAATCAACCCATAAGAACCAGTTCCTCTTCTGGGTAACGCCCTAACGAGCAGAGTGACTCGGGGTGAAGGCAAGAAAGAGTGAAAAACCTAGTCCTCCCCCGAACCCCTTATACAAACAATGACCAAATAATACCCTCGACAACATCCGAACCGCGCAAGGGCGCAGCAGGGGGGGGAACTCCGGGGACACGCGGTCCGATACTGGGGCGTCGCAATGGGAGGGTTTAACCCTGAGCGAGGGGGGAAGCCACGTTGGGGACGAGCGGAAGCTGGAAGGGACGAAGGAGCCGGGAAAAATAATATACAACGTCCTGAGCAAAAGACACGACGATCCAGGAAAACAGAGTCCCAGGCTGCATCGGGGGGAGGTTGGCAGTACGGATCCAAAAGGTCTCACGACATGGTAACACGTGCGGGGGCCACTGAGAGAGGGAGAAATATGGTTAATGTGGGAAAACTGGCTGGAAGCCAGAGTAGTCGCTGGGCGAAGGTCAGACACAAGGTGGGAAAATGCGGGCGACAGTTGCCGGTGGTGTGGGGCCAAAAATCAAGGCTTAAAAGGGCGCGGCCGAATACAAAAACGGACGGTGCCGGGTGCGCCGGGGACTTCAAAAACATCAACAGCGCAAAAAAAAAACTAAGGCAGGACGGCTCAAAAACCACTCTGTCGGAAACAAAAGACGCAAAATCCCAAAAAGCTCAAAAAGACCTACCCAATACTGAAAACTGAGCAGACATCCCACAAGGTACGTGAATGGGGACATCCCGAGGGCAGTGCAGCTAAACAACTGCCGAGAATCGAGGACAAAAGCCTTCTGAGCACACTACCAAACCGCAAATACTCCAGGGGGCGAGGGGGGACTGGAAGCAGTATGGGGGCTAGGACAATAAAAGAATCGTGTCGATAGAAAATCAATAAAACCATATATGAAAGGTAGATCCCTCAACCGTAACACAAAAAATTTACAAGAAAGGAAGGGGAAATTGGTGGGGGAACAAGGGGGAATCTGAAGAATCTAATCATTGCACGACCGGAGAGACAAGCGGACCGGAAACCGGAAAAAAAACAATTCGAACCACCTTGTTAAAAAGGGAAGAGGGTAATGACCAAAAGGAAAAGGGGAAGCAAAGAGAAGAAAAACCGCAGCGGGATACCGATGAGTGTTCAGCCTAGGTAATTTCAAAAAAAAAGAAATGACTACTTTTTTTTGCATGGGGGGGGGGCGAGTGGTGCATGATTAAAAAAAAAACAGTTGGGGAGCACTAACAAAGCAAGCGGTTTTTGCGAACCGATCGTCCGACTAGAAAAGCTAAAAAAGGTTGCAGAAAAAAAAAAGGGGGGGGGGGGGGAGCTCGGAAGGCTTGCCCTCTACAGGGAAAAGAAAGGCCATACCAGAGAACGAAGTCAAAGCAGAACCAAATAAGGAACAACAGCGGGAAAATTCCCCGTAAGCAAGAGAAAAAAGGGGCGAGAACGTAGAAAAACAAAGGAACACAGTGCAATGGGAGCTGCGGGAAGAACAAAAACGCAAACAATCGGAAAAAGAAGACCAGAAAACACAGTCTACGTGGTTCATAGACACGGGACAAGGTTCCTCAAAGGGAACCAAACAAAAATTGAAAAAGAGGAAAATGAAAAAATAAAAAACCGACTCCAAAGAAGAAAAAAAAAAAAAAATCAAAAACAACACGAGTAGGGAAAATATAAGGGATAAGTCGGGGTGGTGGGGGGGGGGACAGGTATGGGTGACGGGGATTTGATGAGGGTATGGGGTGGCTAGACTTAGAGGGGTGGTGGGGGGAAGGGGGGAAAAAAATCAAGGGGCGAAAGCTGGGTTTTACTACATCGGGGGGCCAGCACCAATACACGGTCAGGAAAACGGTAACCGCCCCAGGGAAAACAAGGGAGGAGGACGGGGGGACCTACGCTTAGAAGGATGGCGACTGACGCCGCCTAAGTCTGAGGCCCAGGAAAACCGAATTTTCGATGGGCAATGAAGAGGCCAAAAAGAACAAACATTGTTAAACGGAAATGCAAGCGTCCAGAAGTCTACGATCCCGTCGGCAACGATCGAACCGACACTGAGGGTCAGAGATGGAAGGGTCCACGGTAAAAAAACGCGCCCAAAATTCAAAAGCTGAAAACGAGACGGGTCAAAATAAACACGCCACAGAAGTGTCATACTGACCGCGGGAGGTCGGCGAGAGCAACCCTGGAACGTTAAAGGGTGAACAAAAGAAAGGTAAAGGGAAAACTTTCAAGAGGGGGTGTTATAAGGAAGTAAGAAGCGCAGCAAAGGCGGCAAACTGAAATGACACGCTTCACGCGGCCCTGAACTCCTGTGGACCTCGGCGGTCGCCGAGGACCGTCCTTATGGTAAACTCACGGAGGGAAGCGAAGCCAAACATTAATGCGCGAAATTGACCCAGCCGATCAAGCAAACCGGGGAAACGAAGCAGGGTGCGCGGGGGAAAGAAACAAAGCGGCCTCCCCCAATATGGAAAGATGCAAAGGACGCAAAGAAATCGCGGCCAAATGGTCGGAAAAAAGTTGCCGGGGGGGGTGCGGGTGGAATTAATGTCAAAGGGAAGGAGGCAGGCTGGAGGGTTAAAAAGAAAGTCGGTGCGGGCGTATGAGAAGGGAACTTGAAACCGAAGAAATCGCTGCGGACAGGAAAGAAGCTAAACACAGGGGGGGTCCCTCTACACCTTCACAAAACTTTAGATTTGAGTGAACCAGTACCAACATACAGTTTTCGAAAGATTTCCCGTAAAGGCACTATGTAAAAAACACCGAACGTCGAGCAACGTAGTCCCAGCGGAATTGTCAACAATTGACGGCGGACGGGGGGAAGGAGAAGATAGCAAGCGGCAATGTGAAAAGCAAGACCCGCGCCACACAAACGATGACGGGGACCCAGCGGGAAGAGGACCCCGCGCAGCCAGACCCAAAATGAAGAGAAGTGGGGAGGATCAAAACCGGCGGGGAAAACGAAGAGAAAAAAGAAAACTGAAGGGTCAGGCAAGATCACAACCGGACTAATCGGTCAAAAGCAGAGAAAAGGCCAGGAGCAGCATCAGATCGCAGGGAACGCCAAAAACAGCAAGGAAAAAAAGGGGGGGGGGGAAAAAACCAAAAAATGAATACACGTCAGACATTTGAGACAAAAAACAACATGAATCCCAGCGCCGACTGCTAGCGTCGGATGAGGGTGACGGTCAGGTAGGGGGAAAGGGAACAGAAACTCCAGGGTCGGGGGACACGGACATATAGGAAGTTCTACCCCATAGCAACTGGTTTCTGCGTTTGACGGGGCACCCAGGAAAGGAGAGGAAACGAAAAACCCATCTCCCTAACAAACAGACAAAGACACAAAAAAAAAAAACAAAACAAAACACAAACAAAAAAACACAAAAACCACAAAAAAAAAACCAACAAAAAAAAACCACAAAAAAACACCAAAAAAAAAAAAAACACAAAAACCCGCCCCCCCCACCACCCATACAAACAACCAACAACCATCCAAACTCACAAAAAAAAAAAAAAAAAAAATCCCCAAAAAAACAACCAAAAAAGCACCAAAACACCCCCCACACCACCCCAAACCCCGCCCCCCCCAACACCACACACCACAAAAAAAAAAAAAATACATCCCCACCCCCCCCCCCTCAAAACAAAAAAAACAACACAACCTACAACCCCCCACAACCCCGCACAAACCAACACCACCAAAAAAACCACAAACACAGGGATCTGGGGAGGAACCTTGTACCCCCACCCCCCCACCCCCCCCCACCCCCCCCCCCCCCCCCCCCCCCCCCCCCCCCCGCCACCAACCCCCCCCAAAAACCCCCCAAACCCCACCCCAACCAAAAAAAACATACCCCCAAAACATCCCCCTCGCCCCCACGCCCACCACCACCAACCACGCAACCACCACCCCCCCCCCCAAGTTCTGGATAGAGCATCAGGGGTCGAAAGGACGACCCCCTTAGTTCCTCTCATTCTACGTAACTCTCCTAACAACAAATCAAGGGATTAATTTCCGTTTAAAAACGCCTACCAGGACGAGGGTTGTCTAAAAAAAGAATCAAAAACAGTGGAAAAGAGAAAAAGGACAATAATTCCACACTGAGAGATCCTGAGCGTGAATCAAAGGAACAAAAAGGACGTTGGATCGCTGGGATGTTTCACACCCTGGGTGCAGTCAGCGCAAGGAAAAAGAAAGCATCTCAAAAGGGGAGGTGCCGCGGGGCCCACGCGCAGGGAAACTCGGAGGCTAGATACGAGAAAGTAAACAGAGGAAAAGTGGAGGGGGGGGAAAGGTGCAGGGGTAAAGGAAACAAATACGAGGGAGCGGGTTCGCCGCGAGGGCCTTAAAAAAAGACAACTTCAGAGTGGGAAGAAAAGGGGAGGGGGGGCGGGGGGAGGGGTCAACGTCGTTAGAGGGGAATTGGCCCTTTGTCCGGTACAACAGGGGGACAATTCTGAAACGCCGTTTGCCGAGTAAAGTTCAATGAGAGAATCAACTGGACTCAAAAAAGTAAGGGAAATGCCGAACAAAGGTTCAAAAAAAACACGACTTGGTAAAGGCGATAAAAAAAAAAAATTGGGCGAAGCTGGGTGAAAAAAGACCAACAAAGCAAAACAATCGGACCCAAAAGAAAGGTCCGAATGATAAGGGACGACATCAGGGCCAAATTTCCGACATAGGGTTAAACCGGGGGCGCCGAATGCGTGGCAAAGAGAGTGACAAACAAACCCAGTGTGCCAGGAGGAAGGGGAAAAAAAAACCCTGCCGTTGATGCAAAAGGGGGGCAAAAAAATAGGACACGGGCATAAGCGTGAAAACTTCGATCCTCAATAAGGGAGAGAGACGGGTTAAGAACAAGGCGAACCCACAAAATCCCGAGTTCAAAAGCGGACAGAGGGCGAGGGAAGAAAACTAGGAGTAGGAAGGGGCCCCGGGAAGCAAATAACTAAAACCCCACAAATAACGAAAAAAATTGGGCGAAACGGGGGGGAAAAAATGTAAAGGTCAGTATCACAAGAGTCCAGATAATATCAGGCTGAACGGGAACCATAAAAATAAAAAGATGGATCATCTGACCTTTAAAGGCAGATATGGTAGGGGAAAGGAGCGCTTTTGGGGGGGTTGCAAATTTGGGGCAGAGTTGGGGTCAAAAACGGGACAAGGGAGGGGTTCCCGTAGCAGAAGAAATAAGAAACAGGGCGAAATTGGCGACCATATGAGGGAAACGGAGCATCAACCAGGGCAAAGAAGACTGAGGTTCACTTGAAAATCTTGTGCCGGGCAGAAAAAGAGCGAAAGGAAAAACAAGCAAAAAAGACGTAGTCGGCCGGGCACAGAAAATGAAAAGAAAAAAACCAAGGGAGACTTCACCTTAAGTAGCACGGGGTGGAGAAACCACGACAGGAAGCGGAGAAATTGGAGCACGAAACATGGGGGGTAATTGGGGGGTCGTTACATTGGAAAAACAAAAACCAACCAAAAAAAAATCAAACGAAAGGGTAAAGTTGAAAAGGGAACCAACCATGCGAAGATAGCCAACCACATAAGGACCTGTTTGGTAAAAACCAACAACAGAAAAGTCTGGGGGAAAAAGAAACCAAGACGCATCTCGAAAAAAATGAACACCACACAACCGGAAGGGGAAGGACCAGCTAGAAGAAAGGAAGGGTGATTGTGGATGTCAATTGTGGGGGGCCTTTGAGAGGACATGAAAGGGGGGGAAGAATGAACGACAGGAGTTGGGGGACGGGTGAAAAAAACAGGCGCTGGGGGGGGGTGTAGGGCCAAATGGATCACGTCAGCAACTGGGTTCCTGCTCCACGGCAGGCACGGGACGGTAAGGAAAACAAACTCAGACAAACAGGGAGAAAGACAGGGAAAAATCTTGCGCAGGCGACGTCTTGAACGGAGGGGAATGCGAGAAACAGGGGAAGACGCAAGGAACATTTCAGAAATCAGTCTGGTGGTAAACCGCAGTTACGTCAGGGACGGACGTCCACGCAACGATCGCAAGAGATTTGGGGGAGGCGGGGACAAAGGGAAAAGAGGGGCATGAAAAAACCAACGTTGAAACAGCCGCCCAACATTCATGAGAGACTACAGAAATAGGCAGAAAAAGAGGGGTGCATAATGGGAAAAAAATGAACTAGATGGAACCGCGATAGCTCTCCACTTTGTAAGGCTTGGTAGCAACAGACCAAAAGGGAACTTGGGGGGCAAAAACAACTTATAAGTATGGGAGGGGAAAGAAGGGGGTGCTTGACGTCCAGCCAGCAATTGCGAACTTTCATGCTAATTTTGTTAATGTGCAACAAAAAAAAGAGAAAATTCCCTTTCAAACCTGATTGGCAAGAAAACAGGTAGAAAAACGGTATGGATTCAGCACCTGATGAGGGGATCGAAGGAAATGTCGCAGGAAAAGCAGGCAGCAAAGGAGCACCCACGTGCACTAAAGAAAAAAAACCAAGATAGCGCAACGCCGTTTGGGGAACCGGTACCAAACATAAGAAGGGAAAAAAGGAAAAGGTGGAGTACTTTGAGGCCGCCATTATTGGGCAAAAAACCTGCAGCCAGGGGGGAGGGAACGGTGGGGAGGGGGAAGAAAAACGCGGTGCGAAATCTTCAAAACTAAAGGCAAGCCGCGGGATCAGGGGGACAGACAGCCCCCTCAACGGGGGACTAAGCTGCCCAGGCCAAAAAAAAAGTTAAAGCAGCACGACCAGGGGGAAAAAACACAAACCTCTGGCAACGGGGAACAGTCGCTCCCCAATGTCCACCAAAACATGACGGGGGGGGGGGAAGGGGCGGGGAAAGAGTAGGACCAAAGGCCCAGTTCCACCCCTCGCCGAACCGATGAAACGCAAAAAAAGCCAAGCAAACGCCGCCACCGGGCGACGCGGAAAAGGGGGGAAGGAAAAGAAGCACGGCCCCCAACCAGGAGAGGGAAGGGGATCGATCTCCGCCAAAACGAGGGTCACAGGAGCGCGCGGCCAAGGGGGGTCAAAGCCAGAACAAAAGGGAGGAAAAAGAAAAGCCAAGGTGACAAGTCACCAAAGCAGAAACGTAAGAGAAGGTCCGGAGCAACGGCATAACGAGCAAACGGCGCCGGGGGAGTCAGGGGAGGAAAGGGTCGGGAAAAAGGAACAGAAACTGGGATTCCGGGGAGAAAATCCAGTAGGCCGTGAACCAGAGTCCATCCAAGCCTGGGGCGGGCGTTCCGATCGGGGGGGAAGGAAAAGGGGGAAGGGGGGGGCGCGAAAGGGCAGGGCGCGCAAAAAAAACATGAGTAAAAATCGTGACAACAACCAAAAAAAAAAAACAACAAAACAAAAAAAAACAAAAAAAAAAAAAAAAAAAAAAAAAAAAAAAAAAAAAAAAAAAGAAAAAAAAAAAAGGACACAAAACAAAAAACAAGGAGGGGATGGGGGATATGCGGTCTCGCCGCGACAAAAGGGGAAAAGAAGGAGAGCGAAAAAAACAGGCCCGGTGCTCCAGGTAGGGCCGGAAGAATGTCGGTGACTAAACCAACATCCAGGAAGTACCAAAACCAACAAAACAAAAGAACTCAGTTAAGGAACGACACAGCGCCAAAAACGGCCTGGAGCCTAGAGCTCCGAAAACGTACGGGTGCAATCTCTTAGATCAAGGGGGAAAAAAAAAGGAGGGGGAGGAGGGGTCCCTTTGCGAGCCTCAGATGGAATAAACTACCGGACACAACCCTTATAACAGTAAAGCTAGAGGGGGACTCAAAGATAAGAAAATCGAAGGTCTTGCGGCTTTGGTGAAGGGTTCGGGAAGAAAGCCACCTTCCGCTGCCACCGGGGGGGGAGGGGACGGGAAGGAAAGGGGGAGAGGAGGGAAAACGTAGAGTGGTCAGGGGAACCTTTGACCGTATGGTTCAAAAATGTAAAAAATCTGGCCTACGTTCACTGGTAAGGAAAAATCAAAAAGGGGGAAAATTTAAAAGAAACAGCCGGTCAGAGATAACAGGGTTGGGGGAACAACGGAGACGGAAGGTGAAACGACGCTGGCCACGGAAACGCGACAACGGTCTGAAAAAAATACGCAAACGTATCACCCGAATCAAGTCTGGTAGGGTAGAAAAGGAAGAAAAAGATGGGTGCGGCAGGGAGCGTGGGAAGGGCAAAGCCAAACGCACGCCCGACCAATACTGCCAGATGGAAAAAGCGCAGCGGAAAAAATTTACCGGTGGACCCGCGATTTCCCAAACGGCACCAAAAAGGGGGGACGGGGGGGAGAGATCGACTGGGGGAAATTGACCTTCAAAACAAATGCAGAAAATCAGGCAGGGGGGAGGGAAAATCAATTTCCCATCTCAAAAAAAATAGAACCGCGATAAGCCAATCATGGGAAAGGATAGAGTACTTAAAACCGCCGAAACAACAACCAAAAAAAGGCAAGGCCGGACATGGGGGGGGACAGCGGGAAAAAAATTAAAAAGAAAGAGGAACAACGCAAAGGGGCCCAATAACTCATTACTCAACCTGGAAAAAAGAGGTTTCGAAGGGGGGGGGTGGGGAAAAGGAGGGGGGAATGAATTCACAGGGGGAGTACAGAGCAGAAGATCAGACTATGATATCACGAAAAGCATTACGGGCGCGGTCAGGGGGCGGAACGGGAAAAACCTGGGGGGGGTGAATGGGTCGAGGTTGCATAGAAACGAATTGGCAAAAAAGGGAGCAAGAAATGCAAAAAAATAAGTTGGAGACAGATCGTCAAAACTAAACGCAGCGAAAGACAAGGGGACGAGTCTGTAAACGGGGAGAACAAAAACAAAGGTCGAAAGGCCCTCATCAAAAAAAATAGGCGGACACAGAAAAAAAACCAAGAGACCAAAAAAAGGAGAAAAAAGGACCGAAACGGGCGAAACCGGGGCGTGAAGCTTCGTAGAAAGGGGGGGGGAACCACAGAGTGAACGATAGTGGGACGGGGGGGGAGGGAGGGGAGAGAAAAAACCAGAGAAAGAAAAAGGATTTTGAACAAGGGGCCAAAGAAAAAAAAGATAAAAGAAAAATACTTCAAAAGTGGAATGATGAACAATAAAAAGAAGGCGCGTCCAACAAGCAAACACAAACAACGGAAGGCGGACCGAGACGAAAAAAAGTTGTTGCGGAGGTTAGTTGCAATAAAATGGGTGGGGGCCGAGTGGAAGGAAGGGGGGGGCTTCAACTTCACGGGGGGTGCTGGGCATCAGGGTTGCAATACTGGGGGGGGGAGGTCACTCTTCAAAAGACCAACAAGATCGCAACATGGGGGGGTGCAATGAGAAAGTCGCCAAATGGAAAACCCAATAAACACAAAAAACCCGGTCGCAAGAAAAGGGAGAAGGGGAAGGGGGGATACTTGGGGGCTGCTGTGAAAAAAAAAAAAAAAAAACCTAAAGGTTCGGGCGGAGCACACAATCCCCATTTACGGCTGCATAACGAAAAAAAAAAAAGGAAGGAAGGGGAGGGGACAAACGGGAGAGGGTCAGAGTCGGACGAGGTCCAAAAACGTCGGAAGGCTTGCGGAACCTCCAATGGCCATAGTGCCTGCACCACTCCGAACAAACAAAGGAAATAAAAATTCCCTAAATAATAGGTAAAGAGTGAAGATGAGG
>Ga0179591_1306688_pt1 | contig 11700 bp, 17 predicted proteins | sample CZOMad2_1_08_16f_FD_182891 | JGI IMG/M metagenome (GOLD analysis project Ga0179591, IMG submission 182891) | Vadose zone soil fungal communities from Angelo Coast Range Reserve, California, USA - CZOMad2_1_08_16fungal (PacBio error correction) | ecosystem: Environmental > Terrestrial > Soil >...
CAAGCTGCCCTGCAACGTATGCGTCCCAAATACGCCCGTCGAGTACAGATTCAAACAGTCGGTCCGGCTCGACGTTAGCGAAGCAAACGGAGAGGGAAAGGGGGGGTGGGTACGAGTTGCCTGAACCGGGATCGGTGAGGAGGGAGGAATTCCAAAGCCTAGAAAATTAAACCGAGCAGCTCGGGGGGCAGCTATGGGGGGAGGGGGTAGTTGGAAAAAGGAGGACAAAACTTGGTGGTAAGGTCCGTATCGAAATCGAAGAAGAAGCTCAAAACAGTGCAGATTCCAACAATGAAATAAGGACGGGATCCCGGGACGGCGGCCACGCCAAAAAAAATGGAGAAAAAGGGAACCAGTACAGAAAGAGAAGACTAGGTATTTCGGTACTCTTACTTTGAAAGAAAAATTGTCCAGCCGCTTGGAGGTGAGATGGATGAGCAACAAAACGACGAAAATAAAGACTAAAGAATCATCAAGTCGGAGGGAGACTGATATAATTGCTAACCCGGCCTCTGAAGAAAAGAAGTTGTTTTCAAAAATGCAAACGAGAATGCGAGAAGGGATAGAGGAAAAATCGAGGGACCCGAAAACAAAAGGGAGGCTAAAAGACGAGTCTACAAGCGGTGAACATGTGTGGAGAAAGTGGGGAGACGGATTTGTCAGAAAGGTGGTCGTTCCGGAGGAGGATGCGTAAAAATCGTGGGTGACGTGATGGGAAAGGACTGGAGTCGTGCGAAAGAAGGGATATTTCACTCGTCGCCAATCAAGAAAAATAAGCAGAGTAATGGTAAGGGTAGGGCAGTCGCAAATTGGGACCTTGATGCTTTAGGGGGGGGGGAACTACAGGAAAGCCTGTCAGATAGAAAAAAAGAACAGGACAGCACACTGCCCGTCAGAGATGATCGCTCGAAGAACTTTAGGGGAGTTTTTAGGAGGAGGTAGAAAACCCCAGCAAGTCGAGATCACAAAACAGGAAGTCAAGGAAAGGGGGGGGGGCAAGAAGGAAAACGCATAAGACAGAGGGCCTTCAGCGTCTCAAGTCAACCGAAGCGTCTCGGGAGCCTGGTCTTGGGTAGATCGTGGATGGAAGGATAGGGTCTGGGTCAGCATCACATGGCTCAAAAAACCAAAGAGTTTCAGCATTGGGGGAAAAAAGCGACTCGGGAACCATACATCTTATTTTACGTGAGGTTCGCGCTTGGGGGGCAAAATGCTCCTGAGAGCGGTGAAAAAAAGTCCGAGGGACGTCTGCAAAAAAAGGGACAAGCTCAGGGAACAACAGGGGCACAATACGCCTATTAAAAGTAGAAAAAAAATCGGAAACTGGAGGGAAAAGGGCCCACGGGTTATCGGTAGGAAGAACGAACCGGGGGAGTGGTACAGCCGGGTAACTGCTCGGCTCCCTAGAAAAATGCTCTTGGGAGAAATCGGCTTGAAATGGGCTTGGCTGCTGGGAAAGGAAACTAATGGCCAGGGTCACGGGACCGAAATGAAGGCCAAGGTAAAGAGGAAGTGAGAAGGGAGAGGCAGTCATGTCGTGGGGGGGGGGGGTTTGCAGAGTTGAATTCCTTTCAAACAGAAAGCGAACAGAAAGATATGGCTGTACTGGCCCTAACTTCATATTGGTTATAGACAATGCATGCTTCTACACTGTGCAAGGTACGGGGGCCTTGCCAACTGGGGAGGAAGGGGGCGTAACCGCGGGACATTATCCGAGGATGGAAAGGGGGGGAAGCGGGAAAATCCAACCTTGCAATAGGAAAGACGGTGAGGTCTAACTGAATGGAAAAACACGTTGTGACGCCGCAAGTACAAGGAGTTTAGGTCACAACCCTCTTTATAGGGGGGGGTGGTCTTGAAGGGACAAAGAGAGAAAGGAAAAAAGACCGGAAAATACAGCAAAAAGGTTCAGGGAGACGTTAATAAGACGGTCCGCATAACGTTTTTAGACGGTGAGCCGCTCTCGGAAAAAGGGTAAAAATGAAAAGAATTTAAGGAGTAATAAGAAGAGCAAATGGGGAAACGAGAAATTTCGCCTTTACAGGGAGACGTTTTCATGTAAGGGGGGAGGAAGGAATTTACTCATAGACGGAACCGACACCTAGGATAGGGCAACGGACGCACCAATTTAGGGGTTCATAACAACAACACATTATCGAATCAGGGGCTGCAAAATAAAAAAAGAGCAGGGCAGAAACAATCGAATGGGTACAAGGAAATCGAAGAGTGAAATAAACTCTAAGGGTGAGGGGAGCCATCGATGTATGCAGGAGGGGGATCTGAGGAACTACCAAAAAAAAAAGTATGTTGACATCGAGGTCCAGCCCTGGGGTGAAAGTCACAAAGCGGGAAAAAAAAAAGGAACAAAAATAAAATTCTCTACTTTTAAGACTTGATCTACGTTGCGGAAAAGGGGCTGCGCGGGGTTAGCCGATCGTTGTGGGGAGGAACATATGAGGTTAAAACTCAGCTTTTCTCCGGAGTTCTTAGGCTTTGACGGTGTAGAAACTCGTTTGAACGTACATGAGTTTTGAGGACAGCCAAGGCGACGACGAAAAACATCTTTCCCGAAAGCGAGAAAGGACACCGGTATACCGGGGAAGAAGCAATTAACGTTTTCCGGGGGACAGCTGAACGGGATTGGTTCCTGCGCTAACGATTCGGAAAAGGAAGCAAGGAACAAAACAAAGGTTGATTTTTCGGGGGGAGAAAAGGACCACGGGCCAGAGAGGTACAGTAAAAAAGGAAAAAACCGTGTCCTGGAACCACTACCGGGGCAGCCAAAAAAATAACCCACAGATCGTTCGAAGGGCAGGGCTTTTTGATTCGAATGAAGGACGGGGGGGGGGGAGCTTTCTTAACATCGCGCTTGACATACTGGGAGGACAAAGGAACGACCGTAAAAAGCATCGGTGTTGCTGGACGAGGGGATGGAGGAAGGGGGGACTCAAGGCATGATTCAGGGAGAGTAGGGGAAAGGAAAAAAAAAAGGGGAGATCTCTAACCACAACTGAGGGGGGGAAGGAAAAAAAGAAAGAGGGAAGACCTTTTGGGTGAAGGAAAAGAATGTTGGCGGGGAAGGGAAAAAAAAAACGGCCGACCAAAAAATAGTCCTCCCACGAGAAAAATCTGTTCGCACAAGGGGGGGGGGGGGAAGAAAGGGCAACATTAAGGGAAGTTGGGGGATGGATGCAAGATGAAAGTCACCGGAAGTGAAAAACCACGACCAGAGCCGTTAACCGTTTCGAACCAGGTTTGTTTTGAGGACAGGACACAGGTCGGAGAAATTCCAGGGACGTAGGAACTGAGGGGCAGGTGGGGTCAGGGTTGTCGAAAATAAAGGACTAAAAGGGGGTTCATCCTTAGAAAAGTCTTCCGCTCAGAAACAGGGAGGAGGGGGAGGTTAAAAGCTGACTACACGGAATGGCTTGCACGGGGGGACAGGGGGTTGAAGAGTCGAGGGACGTGGTATAATTTGTCGGAGGGCCCGGGAGGAGGAAAAAGGGGGGGTACTGGAAGTGGACCTCCACGAAATAATCAGACATCAAGGGGGGGAACCCGAGCTGTGGCAAAAAGCAGAAGGCAGAAAAAAAGGAGATGCCGGAATTCAACAATGACTACAGTCGATCATCAGAGGGAGAGGAAAAGGTCACGCCGACTTTGGCAAAGTACCAGGGAATTGTCTAACGTGGTAAGAGGAAAAGCCCGGGGGGCAATTGGGTGGAAAACCACCAGAGAAAGGGCGGAGGAAGAACGAAGCCCTCAGAAAAAATTTTCGAAAGGAATCGACGTTGAGGTCATTGAAGGGTGGAACGTAAGCCGTCAGGCTCCTCTTCTTATGGGTTGGATGGGTTACGCCGAGCGAAAACTGGGGGGTTTTGGGGGAAAACTGGCAATTGTCAGGCCTGGGAACGAGCCGAGCGGGACTTGTAATCTTCTGGGTGAGGGGTGGGGACCACTCTTTAAAGATAACTAAAAAAAGACAGAAACAGATGAAGGGCGGCAACACTCTCCGGAGCTTGAAAATAGGCACAACCGGGGGGGAGTCGGACAGGAGACCCAAAAACAAAACGGGGCCCAACACCACAAAAAAAACAAAAAAAAAAAAACGCGTTTAAAAGACCAAAAGTCTCAAAAGATAAAAAATGGCAAGAAATAGGAGAGCAAGGGAAAAGTGACGAAAAGGGGTTTTCGGGTTGGTCTGAAGGGACGCGAAGGTGAAAAGGCGGGGACAAAGGGAGCAGCTGAATGCCTCTAGCAAAGAAATAAAACGGTTAAGGGGAGGGAGGACTAAGTGGGGTGCTGCACGTCGCAAAAAAGGTAATGCCGAAAACATTATTAACCAGACCAAAGAGGAAGAACTTGGCACAGGCTCCTAGGGGAAGTGAAAATTCGTGGAAGAGAACACGGGAAAAAAGGATGGAAGTAAGAATCCCCGCTGATAAAAGTTTAAACGGAGAGGAGGGTATGGGACGGGGAAAAAATAATTGCGAGTTTCTGGTAGAGTCAGCGTTTGGGAAATGGATGAAACGGACAGGGGGAAAAAAAAAAGACATGAATCTCAAAAAATCAATTCTGGTACTGATAAAGGGGATGGAGGGCTTTAAAAAGACGAAAAGGGACGGAAACACGCTTTTTCAAGAACGCACTTCAAAAACGACAGAGAAAAAAGGACAGGGGAGAGGGAACCGCGAGACATAGGCGTACCCCGGACAGGGGGGAGAATCTTGGGCGTCGATTCTAACGGGCACAGGGGGGGGACGAAAATGTCAGGGGGCGGTGGCTAATTTTGTCCCGTCTGGGAGGGATGGGGAGGGGGAACGGAAATGACGGAAAACAGAGGTTTGACTCTTTAATGGACGATTATTCAGGGGGTTCGGACAGAGAAAATGAGCAGGGACAGAGGATCATCGTCAGGTCATGGGGGGGGGGGCGATTACGGTTTGGAAAGGGAGGACCAAGAAAGGAGGGGAGGGAAATGCACTTTCACCAGGCGCCTTAACAGGACCCAGTCAAAGAGATAAAAAAAAAAAACAGTCCAGCACGACGTTGCGGCGGGGGATCAGAAACTGATGATGGGGGAGGTTTAAATATCTAAACCCCGCACAAAAAAGAGAGAGAAAAAAAAAGGTTAGGGGATATATCTGGGATGGGGTCAAAGACGGAGGGAAAAAAAAACGCCAAAAAAAAAAGAGGGACCAGGATCGATGGAGATCCAGAAAAGAGGAAGGAGTCTCAGGGGATAGGGAGAGGGGGGAAGGGGGCATCTTAGAAACTGGTAAGGTCTCACCTACAAAAGGATGGACGGGCCTCGACCATGAACGAAAGGTGCCGGGGGGGGGGGAAGATTGGCGGGAGGAGTGTGGGTCTAAAGGTTATTTCATGTAAATCATTCCGAGCAGAGAGGAAAAAAAGAGGGGAAATGGAGAAAAAATCCATAATTAAATCCTATTGAAAAAAAGGAAAAAGAGGGGAGAAACTGCTCAAAGCATCTTTTATAGTCTAGTTGAGAGGCCAAGACGACAGGGAAGGGGGACGAGATGGGACTCGAGCAATGGGGAAGGGTCAGAAAAATGAAAGACCAGGGGGAAAGGGCTTGGGTAAAAATGTTTCTTGCATATGACCGGTAAAAGGAAAATATAAGAAAATGAGTAATCTTAAAATTAGTAGGCGGGATAAAAGGAAGGGAGGGGGTTGGGGGGGCCTCAAGTGTCACATTTTCCAAAAGTGTATAAAAGAAAAAGCGGAAGAAATGACGTTGCACAAGGACACGAAAACATTTGACAAACAGAAGGAGGCTGATTACCCTGGTGCCATTTACGGGGGGGGGGGGAGGATGTGGGCTGATGCGAGCAATCCGCGAGGAAAAGGTGATAAGAGGAAGTAAGTGGGGGGTGTCTTTTAATCCTTGCCGCTACTGGCAAAACAAGAGAAATTGAAAAGAGAGGGGGAAGGAAAAAAATTGAAAAACAAGAAAACAACGCCGGCTGTTAGGTGATCCCGAGAACAAAAAAGGGGACGTTTAAGAGTGAGGGGGAAAAAGGCAAAAAAGGAAGAAAGAATTGGGGCCATCCGAAACAAAGATTACCGTGCAACAGCAATAGTACAATAAAATTTCTTCCGGAGTTCCCGCTCTCTGCTCACTGACTGATAAAGGGGCAAGAAGAAAAGGTGGAAAGTTTCACAAATCCCAGCGGCTTTGTTATAGCAAGAGAGGAAGGGATATTATTGACGGTTGGGATGAACTAACCTAAGGGAAGCAGATAAGAATGTACACAAGAATCTCTTCGTGTCCTTCACTCATACCTGGCATGTAGGGGGGAAGGAAACCAAACCACAAGAGAAAGGGTTCTGACAGCGGAAGTAGCGCAATTGTGAATTAATTTGGGAAAAGACATCAGACAGAAAGGGAAAGGTCGGGCCATTCTTGACGTCAGTTATTTCGACTCGAAGGAGAAGAGGGAAAGAAGAAGGGGGGGGAAAAAAAAAAGCGGCAGGCCCCGGATGTTGACAAAGAGAAAAAGCATTTCAAATGAAAACAACTCGCGGCCTTCTAAAGAGATTATAGAACTTGGAGAACGGGAACGGTTGTCAGGCTTGGAGGGTGTGAGGGGGTGGCCACGCATAAATTCGTGGTAAACAGAAATCGGTATTATGTAAGAAGGGGGAGGTGAGGGAAAGGAAGAACGTGACCTTTATATAGGGGGGTGGGCGAACATCAAGGGAGAAAGTCAAGAAAAAGAGGGGCATGAAGATACTCTCTAAATACCTTCTAATCAGGTGAAGTTGAAAAAGGGAAGTGAAAAAAGATTTGGTGACGTGTGTCTAACATGAAGGGGGAACGCGGAAATGAAAAGGTTGTTTTTCGTGTTCACGAAAAAAAATAACAAGGGGAAAGGGGTCGCAGTGACAGGCTAATCCAATCAGCGGCACCAAGTGGAAGAAAAAAAAGGAAAAGGGCAGCCTTAGACACTGACCAAACCGGCCGTTCGACGGCGAAGGGGGTGGGGAGAAGGAAAGACTTGGGGACTTTCTCAACACTAAAATCGTCTCCTAAGGAAAAGGGAACCAAGGGGAAAAAAGGGGATCAGAGACTCGGGGGTGCTCTTGGGGGGGACGTGCTCAAGGAAAGAAACAGAGTGGATTCTAGTCAGGGGGGGAAAAAATAGAGAGTATGGATAAAGCCTGGTTCACAGGGGGGATGACCGGAATCAAGCCCGTGTGGCGAGGGGAAAGAAAAAAGAAACTCATCCCATACACGATGAGTAGGCAGTTAAGGAAAAGGGGGGGGGGCAGCAAGGGGCAAATGGGCCGTAGATTTTTGGAGAAAAGAGTACCGGACGAGAAGCCATAGAAGGAAAGAAGAAGGTCTACCTTCCCTTTTGTTAGTTTTTAGAAGGATCCAGGGACTGAGGAAATGGTTAAAAAACCGAGGAAAGGGGACGGAGCAGGGAATGAGCAGGGGTCAGGTTTCGAAAACGAAATCTAAACCGAGTGGGTTAAATAGAGACTATGCCGAGAGGGGGAGAGAAGAAAAATCGGAGGGGGTGAATCTTAAACACATTTTAGGAGGGTACGCACAGGAGGGGAGAGCTTCAGTGGACGAAAGAGGGGGAATCAGTCCGGTCTCTAAAAAAATTAGTAAAGGTAAAGCGTCGACAGCAGAGAAAGCAGGAAGAAAAAAAAAAGAAAACGTGAGGGCCTCTCTGAAGCTCCATGAGGATGACGGACTGTCACCAGACTGCGTGCGTAGTTAGGGTCAGCTCGCTGCTTCTGCGAAGGAGGTTTGGAAAAGGAAAGGAGTGTCGCCTTTTGATTTAGTCACGAAAGGGGAGTTAAAGTAAACCAAGTTGGAGGATAGGCATCGCGCATAGCGGGTGTCGAAAAAGCCCCGGGAGGAAGGGAAATGAGGGGAGATTCAGTTGGACCAATGCCGGGTGCGCCTCTGAGAGGTGTTGTGGAGGGGGAAGGGCAAAGATCGGAAATGTTGGGCGAGACAGGGGTGGCCCGGGAAGAAAAAAAGAAAGAGAGAAGGGGGTGGGGGAAAAAGGGAGTATGGGGCGTGTCCACTCTCAGTCGTCCTTAAAAGAAGAAACATATCACCCCAAGGGGAGGTTTCCTTACCCACAATCAATTTACTAAACACAGTCGTCGCCAGGAAAGAGGGGGCTAAGTCAGGAACGTCTGCGAATAGGGAAGGGGAAAAGGGGAAGAAAAAAGGGGGGGGGGGGGGAGAGGTTGAAGTTAGTTCTTTAGGCGCCTTTTCCCGCAACAGACAGGAAATGCGAGGGACACTAACGAAGCAAGGAAACGCGCATAAACCTTTTAGCCTTAATAGACGGGTCATGAAGAAAAGCTCACAAAAGATAGAGCCAATTCTAACAAGGGTCACCTGGGTACTGCGGACTAGTTCTTGGGGCGAGGTGGGAAGCCAATGAAAAACATTCAGGATAATCCGCAGCAATGGAGAAAAGTTTGGCGGGGAGGGGAGACTTTTGGTCATAATTTGACATCGGGGAGGGAGAAGAGGGGGGAAAAGTCTGTAGGAAAACAACATGACGAGAGAAGCGAAAGAAGAAAATCTTCTGGGGGACTAAGCCAAGTAATGTACCACTGATCGAACGACGCTTGGTGGGTCACAGAAAATCCAAGACTATCAAAACTGACGAGGAGCCATCTCTTTTCAAAAAGAACATGTAAAAGAAAAGGGGGGGAGAAAGCTTGGGGGGGAAGACACTCTAGAACAAGCAGGGGCCATTGGAAAGTGAGGAGGTTTCAGAAAAAACACCATGTTCCAGTAGGAAGGTCAATTGGAGGGTGCTCTTGCCTGAAAGAAGGGGGGGGGGGGAAAGGAGGGATGCGAGACTGTTCCTTTGCAAGGGGGCCCATATTGATCATGCCAAAAAGGCGCGATCACGTAAAATAAGAAAGTCGTAAAGGGTGAAAGGAGAAGTTGTGGGGGACTTCTAACCGAAGTCGGTTAACCTTTTATTCATGAGAAAAAGTGGAGAAATAAGGACATCCGAAGAGCAATAGGACCATCAGTCCTATCCCGCTAGAGAGGTGAGGAAGAGGAGGGAGGAGAAAAAATTTATTGGATTTTAGGCGGTTTCGACCAAAACATATCGCGAGAAAAAAAAAAGGAAAGAGGGGGGGGAAAAGAGTAGATCTGGGGATGGGGGTTTCAACATTGAACCAAACATCAGAAAGAGGGCGGAGAGACGCGATCGGAAGAAACGCGGCGCGTGCTGGCTTGGGGGGTAAGACTTGGGGGACGGTTCAAGAAAAGGAGAAAGAAGAAGGGCGACACCCAAAATTCTTTTCTTTCGGCTACTCTGGGGGGCAAATCGACTTCTGATGTTGGAAGGTGTGCAAAAAGCGGATCTGCTCCATGAGATCATGGAACGAAAATCAGGAGGAAAGAAAAAAGATCATATTCAACATCCGCGCCCCCATCAAGAACAAGCCGAGGGAAAAAAGGGAAAACAATAGGCGAAAACGGAGAACTGGCCCGTTTTTATAGAGAGGGGAGAGGAGGGAAGAAGAGGAAAAGGGTGGTTGGTCCTATTGAACGCTCTGTCCATCGAGCAAAAAGAGACGGGTGTGGAAAAGATTAATTAGGAAAAAGACGAACGGTGAAAAAAAAAAAGTCCGGGTCCAGTTCACCTCAAAGTTAAGTAATGCCAAGGATGAAGGACAAGAATCATGTTAGAGGCAGTCAGAGTTTGGTTTGGGAAGGAAAAAGGAAAGGGACATTTCCACGCGAGGTACTGATTGGGAAATAGACGGGGCAAAAACACAGCGACTGTGTCCAAGTCGGGACTTCGGACCTCAACATTGAAGGGGGGGGGAAGGGAGGGGGGGGAGAAGGGAAGGGGGCGCGATCCTGCCCATAACGCTGAGAGGTTGGATTGGGGAAAGATGGAACTGTGGCGCTGAATGGGCCAGGCAAAGGGGATAAGCAACACACGTGTGGAAAGGAAGCAGGGAAATTTCAACACTTTCCGGTTTAAGTGGCTCACGGCAACAACGCGTCCGGTTTTTCACGGCTGGTAGGGAAAACGCGAGGGAAGGCGAAAGATCACCTATCCCAGTGAGTTACCAGAGGCAGCCAGACAGGAAGAAGTGAAGCTCTCATTCCATATAATTGGCCGGACGAGTTGGGAAATAAAGACGGAGGAGGGGAGGGGACTAATCAAGCTCACTTGACTTTTTTGTTAGAAGTGTATAGTGGAGGGTGACAGGCCTTGGTGGGGACGCCAAAAAAGAAAAAGATTAAAACTCACCTCAGGGGGTCGTTTTCTCCTGAATTGGTCCATGGAAAGAATAGAACAACAACAAAGTACGATATGGAGGCAAAGCCCTCCGAGACTGACGACATGGAAGAAAGAATTCACTGGGGGGGCAGACGGGAGGAGGGGGAGAATCTAGCCGATGAATCCGCCAGGCCGGGAAATGGGTTTAAAAAGCACTGAGGAAATCCAGGGATGACGTGGGAGTGTTAAACACACTCGGACCTATTTTCGAAGAAAGCTGAGAAAGGGGAGAAAGGCAGGCGCGTTGAAAAACGGAAGAGGGGGGGGGAGGGGCAAAAGGACAGAGGAGGTTGGCCCTCAGGTTAAAAAAGGATGATTGGCTGACTGCGGTTCTGGGGGAGGGAAGCAAGACGGGGGGGGGGGAAGGGAAAGACAAGAAATGAATTTTCTACATCGGGGCAATACTAAGACCCGCAAGTACATAGGGAAAAGTCGGACAGAGAAAGAATAAACGGTAAATTCAAAATGTCCTTGAAAGCATTTCAGCCGAATAAGAAGGGAAGGAGCTAACGAAGAGGGGAAGAGGGAAGGGCATTGTAAACTTTATCGAGGGTGTTTTCGGGACACGACAAAAGACAAATGAAAGCGCAGTGACCGACGCCAAAGGTAAAAACGTGTGTAACCGCCTGGGAAAGAAGGAGAAAACGAAAACAACCTTTCCGAGTGACCGGGAAATCTACACTCTAAAAGGAAAAATAGCGTGGTAGTTAGGCACGGAACAATAAATGGGGGGCATCTTGCTCAAACACGACAATCAAAAAGGAAGAAAAAACGTTAATGGGGAAGGAAGAAAACAAAATGGAACAGGACATCTTTTTTCGGAGGAGGTCGGCATTGGGGGTGGGAGGGATACCAGAAAAAGGAGAAAGGCGGGTCTCTAGGAAAATATAGAGAAGTTAAGGGAAAGGAAGAGGAAGAACTGGGTTTCTTACGTCTCACGACTCAAATGCAAGAAAAGCCACGAGAAGGCGTTCTAGGGGGAAGACCAGAACTTAGGCGAGAGTTTTTTGGGGACAAGAGAAAAGGCAGGGGGTCTACGCCTCCATTAAAGTCTCGTGAGAAACAACCGGGGTGGTATTTCAAAAAGGAAGTAGGTTTCAAAGGGGCCGCTGCCAGGGCGTGCAGGTGACTGAGAAAGGGAAAGGGGGTGGTTGAAGGGGGAGGAAAACGAAACTAACCTATTATACTAGGCGAGAAGATCGGTAGCGAAGAAAAAAATAGGGAGGAATGTTCAAAGATAAGGAACATGGGGCGGACGACGTATACTCTTTTAGAGAGGAGAGGGAAGGGGAGGGGGGGAGGAGGAGGAAAGTGGGCTGTCGAAAAATTCATTTTTACAAACCTTCCTTTGCTTAACCAAGAAAGCAGTCAGAAATCAGCAAGT
>Ga0179591_1334981_pt1 | contig 11700 bp, 8 predicted proteins | sample CZOMad2_1_08_16f_FD_182891 | JGI IMG/M metagenome (GOLD analysis project Ga0179591, IMG submission 182891) | Vadose zone soil fungal communities from Angelo Coast Range Reserve, California, USA - CZOMad2_1_08_16fungal (PacBio error correction) | ecosystem: Environmental > Terrestrial > Soil >...
TCAAATCAGGGAAGGGGGGGCGTCAGCAAAGCAATAACTCAATGTCAAACGACAAGGCAAGTATTTTTACGGAAAGGGGGTGGCAATACTACATCAGAGAGGAATGATCCAATTCCCGGGGATTCATTCAGTCCCAGATTGGAAAAATGTTGGGGTGAGGGTCTGCGGGAAGAGTCAACATCTCATTGGGAGTTTTCGGTGAAGTTTTTTTCCTGGGGTCGGCTATCACCGGGGGTTAACTAAACCCTGAACACGTGGGAGTGTGGAAAGGACCCTTATTTTGTCGTTTACCAAATGAGGATTCAGGAGCGATAACGAACAAACCAACAACAAAAACAAAGGAGGTCCCAATTGACAAGGAAAAACCGATTTTTGAAGGGTTCCCATTAAAAAAGGCAGACCCTGAATAATTTTAAAAGAATGTGGCACGGGGGGTGGGAGGGTTCCGGAAAGGGAAGGTGGGTGGTGGTGGTGCAGGTGTGGGAGGGGGGGGGGGGGGTATTGGGTTTAAGAGGGGTTTAGCTAAGAATAAATTGCCAAAGTGTGCCGGGGAAGAAGTAGGTGGGGTCGGACGAGGGCTATGTCACTTTGCCCGTTATAGAAATTTGGTTCGGAACAAAAGAAAAATATAAATCACATGAACTGCAGATAGGTGGAGGGTGTTTTACGGAAGCCAATCAGAAGGAGGGGGATTACGGGGAATATGGAAAAAACGTCGGGGAAAAAGGGAAGCTGGCGAATGGCACCAAATATGGGAGAAAAGGGAAAAAATGTTGGGAGGGTTTCATTGTGGTTTTGTCCAAAAACAGACCACGTTTATTAGAAGAAAAAGAATTGCCCATTCTTTTTGAGGGGAACTTGTGGGGGGGGTACACCCGAGGAAGTGCATGTAAAAGCGAATTAATGTGTCCAAGCAAATGTTTAAATGCTATTGCGAAAGGCTACCCAAACCCAAACGGGAAATAGAAGATCAAGGGAGAGCTTCCCCGAGTGAGAGACATTGAAGGATTGTGAGTTGACAAAAGAACGGGTGAACGTCCACTAACAAAAAGCATGGGGGGGAGGGGTGTTTGTGCCGAAACGGGGAGAAAAAACCAATCACCAAATTGAAAAAACAGGGGGACCGCATTTGCCATTAGGAATCAGTCAGAAGCTTGCATGTGTTTTCAGATTAAAAGAAAGACGCCGGTATGGTGCTTCAGGTCAATCTCAAATATAAAGAAGGGAGATTTGGGGGCAGATAATTGTGTAAGGTTGGGTTAGTAGGGCCACGGTACGAAAATATGACTGCAAAAAGGGCGCTTATATAGGTGAGAAGCCGAGTGGAATACGGTGGGCATTAATTGGAAAACGGTCTCAAAAAAGAACACAGAACCTCTTCCACACCCAGGGGGCGGCCGGTACAAATAACAACGGAAAATGGGGACCAACGGGTTAGGAATGGTAAACCTGGGAGCAGCGAAAGACATCAAAGAGTTTTGAAGGTGGGAGGGCCAATCCTTTCTGTTGGCTACTTGGGTTGGTTAGCTCCTGTTGGTATATGTAGGGGTTAATACAAAAAGTTAATAAAGGGGTATGTTAACTGGTAAAGAACGGACGCCAACATTTAACAGTTATCCTAACAATCATGAGTTTTACCTTACCAAAATTACCATGTTGCGAGTGATCCATGTGCATGGGCATGCGAGAATGGGATAACTGTGACGTAAAAGTTTGGGAAGTGGGAAGTGCGGGGGTGCAGTGTCGGAGGGGTAAAGGGCAAAGAGTTTGAAAGGTCGGGCAAAACACTTTCCTGACCCCTTTCCGCTCAAGAAAACCAACCCCGATCCCCTTAAATTGAAGTGCTTGTCACATTGTATGCTGTCGCAATGAAGATCAGCAACCATTACCGGCATGGGTTCCCCCTCATACTGGGGGGTCCGGCAGGGGGGGAAAAGTGTCGGCCCCCTTGGGAGCGCATCCTTTTTCTTCTCTTTCTTTCTTCATTAGATTTTGGGACTGGGAAAACTTTAACTCACGCCTGAGAAAAAAGATTTGGGAAAATCTTCGGCTTGTAAAGGAATCAGGGGGGGGTAAGCATGGGTGTGTGGGGGGAGGGGGGTCCAAATAGGGGTGTGGTGTCCTGATAATCTTATTACAAAAACATCATTGTTAAGTTGGGGGGGGGGTATAATGGGAGGATCCTTTGGTTTGTTGTATGCTAAGTTTTTTCAAAGGAGGTGAGTTGTGTATAACCAGCTGCCTCCATTTTCTGCAAAATGTGTTGGGATGTTCGCTGAGGGTGGGTATTAAGGGGACCATTGAAAAAAAGGGGGTGTGGTTTCACAAATGCAGCAGAGAGTTTTAAGGAACAAGGGGTTATAAAAGGGTAAAACATCTAAAAACCCAGTATAAAAACCGGACAGTCTGTTTGGCGTAGACCCCTAAAAGAGGTAAATGGGTTGCCCAACTCGCCGAAAGTAACACGGCAAAAAGGGGAACAGAAAAGGAAGGGGGGGCCTTACAAAGGTGGATTCAATCAAAAGCATTCTCCCGCCCTGTGGAAATTAAAAAAGACAAAGCAGCACTGGAGATGGTCCTGGCCCAATAAAAATGTTGGAGAAAGAGATCAGGGGGGATTTTAGATCTGCCTTAATCAGGGAACATCAAGTGGTAAGGGAAAGATATGTTTTTTTGGAGGGGGGGTAGACACGCAAATGCTTCGCTGCCCTAAATAATGAATTTTTCGCTTGGTCTTCAAGGGAATGTTCATCGTTAATGTATAAAAGGACCAAAGAAAAAAAAACAAAGGAAGACGGTTGACGAGAAACACCTTCAGGGGGGGTTCATATGATAAAAAGCTCAAAGGGGCGGGTCATAGATCGGACATCTCGAGGAAAAAAAAAAAATCGAGTCAAGGGGAATCGATTCTCCTTTGGAAATACGACTCTAGAACTTGGATGGGATTTCTGTACCCCCATTGTGAGTGGGGAAATCATAAGGGCCTTGGGGGTTTGCAGGTTTTTAAGTTATAAAAACAAAAAAAAGTAGCCGGGAAAAATATCAGGACGGGACGACGCAGTGGGGGAGTCCCGCAAAAAAACCGAAAAGACTTACACTTTCGCCACATTGGACAGTCAGATGGGGGGGCAACAAGGGTTAGATCACTCCATTACCATATGGGGCAGTACAAGAAGGGGAGTAGAATTACCCGGGAGGAAAAAAGTTGGCATTGAGGGTCAACTTTTCAACTAAATTTGATACTGGACCCGCGGCCTTGGAGACGGTAAAAACTTATTTGGGGGGGGGAAAATGATAAGGAAAAAGGGTATGAAAACTGCAGTGTCTTCCTTAGTGCAATCACCTAAAAAAAGAGGTGAGGTAAGTTTATTGGGATTGTTGGGGTGGTAAATATTGAGGGGGAAACTTTGAGGACTGGTGGCTAAAGGGGTGCTTGTCAAACGACATCCTGGCTGCGTTTAAGAAGAAATTGAAAAGGAAGACGAACAGCAGCTCCAAGAAAAATGGAGAACATTGTTGAGGGGACACTCAAAACTAGGCCCGCAGGCTGCACAAAATGGAAAGCGGGGTAAAAAAAAGAAAATGGGTTTAGGGGGAGCACCAACCAACACGCAATGGGGAGGTTGCCCCGAGCCTTCGTTCAGGGGAGTAACCACACTGTGTACGTCACTTTGCATGATCCCAAGGCTTTACAGGGGGGAAATCCTTCCTCCTTTGGGCTGGGAAGAAGGAAAATACCAGAGGGGGTCCCCCCCCTTGGGACTGCCCTATTTGGAAGCGGCAAGGGGAAGTAATTCATCCGCAAAAAAACTTATGGAAAACTGGGGGAAATGCATTAGGGGCCTTTATAGTACTAAGGAAGAATACTGGAAAGCTAGGAGACTTGCATACCCCAGAGGAGCACCTGGAAAACGCCTCCCCTTTAAGACGTTTGGTTTTTTTAGAACTTAGGTCCCATGGGGGGCCCCATACACCGGGGGTTGGGGTTTTGCCCAAGCAAGTGAGAAAGGAGGGGCAGGTTATCCAAGGGGCCAAAGTCATGAACATCAATACCTTCGGGGAAAAATTGCAAAAGGAATCCTCTAATTCACTTGGGTGAAAAAACAAGGCATGAATTACTAGAACAAGGTTTGGTTGGTGTTCGGTGAGAGGAGGAGAACGGGCCTGGCTTGTTAGTAACATTGGGGATACAAAGTTGCGGGGCCGTATCTTAACGGGCATTACATCCAACTGGTTGGGAGGGTCTTCCTGACCTTTTTGGATTGGGGGGCACAAGATATTGTACTCCTACAATGCAAAACAAAAAAAGAGAGCTCACAACAACAGTTACAAAAAATTATGCCTCAAACTTAAACGCAAATTTGGTGGGGGGGGATTATCGGGGGGGCAAATATGGGGGGAATGGTCCAACTTGGGGGAATTTGGGGTTTTTACAGGAAAAGTATGGGAAAGGTTTGTGGATTTTAATCAGTGGGGATAAAAATAGCAATCAATGAAAAAATGCGGTTCCACAATTATTAAAGTCCAGAGAAACCTCCTCCTTGGGACCACTTAGGGTTGGTAGAAGATTTGGGGTAAAAAACTAAGATAACTTCCCAAGCTACCACTCGAATGGGAATGGGGGACAAGAAAAATGAAAAAAAACCGTGAAGCGAGGCTGTTAGGGGACTTGTCTTTTAAAAAATGGGAAAAATTATGGGGGTCATAAGTGTGCACCAATACCAGTTAAAATGGTATGTTGCAAGGGGGGGGGTTCTAAGTGGGGAACACGCTAAAAGATAAGGCCCAAGATGTATTTTTGGGGGGCCACAGGGGGAGGGACTACCAATAAAACGAAAGTAAGGAAGTGCGTTGCAAGGAAGGACGGAATGGGGGGTTTACTTAGAAAAACAACAAGAAAACTTATAACGGATTAAAAGGGGGCCTATAAAGAACCATTCAAGATCCGGATGGCAAAAAATAGCGTCGGGATTTTTTTAAGCTGACTTTTTGAACAAATACTACAAAGCATGGAATTCACGGGGTGCAGGCAAAAGTTGGACAAACCACCAACACCACTTTTGGACCAGGAAAGCATTTGGGTGGCCAGGGGGAATCCAGGGTGCAATGGTACGCAGGGTTTGGCATATTAAAAAACATGCTGATAAAAGGCATTTCCTTTTTAAAAAGGCCCCAAGATCGGGCAGTGGCTTTGAATGGGTTTTGTCTGGGGTGTTCTTCGTTACCAAAAAATAAGAAAGGGCAATGAAAGGGAATGCGATTGTGGGGGGGGGGGGGGGGGGGGGGGGGGGGAGGGGAACGGAGAACGAACGGTTTCCCGTCTTGTCATACCCCTTTTGGAAACTGCCCCGCGCCAAACAATGAATTCAGTATCACCCAGAACCTTTGGGACAGGGCTGGAGTGACAGTGGAAACTCAGGTTACTTTCCTACCAGGACCATCAATGCGGGGGGGGATGGGGGGATTCAAAGAATGTTGAGGGTGGGGCCGTACTTGTTTTTCGTTTGATTCAAGCCCGGATACAATCTTTGAAAAGAGAAAAGGACCGAGAACACGGGGGTAGGGAATTCAAAGGGAGGCGGCGCCCAATTGACAAAATAGCCGGAAAATCTTATGTTTTTATAACGGCAGAAAAATTACAGTCCGTCCTGTGCTAAGGAGAAAGGGACAAGGGACGGGATGTGGGTATGCCCCTTGAAAGCTGAAACAGAGCGTATTGAGGGGGAATTGAGTGGGGATTGGCGAAAAAGCGGGGGGGCTAACGCCCACTGTAATCATGGGTGAAAGGGTGTATGTCTTGGCAAAAACCAATTTAAGCAACTTGGTGTCCAGCGATACCAGCCCACCCCTTGTTTAAGAAAAGAAGGTAGGATGGTTGTGGGCCCAGGGCTGAAAAGCCGTATTCAAAAGATCATATCGGCAGATTTAACAGGGGAAGGCAGGATGGTATAAAAACTTTTTTTGCAGAAAGGTGGGGTGCGTAATTGGAGAAAGTGACTTTTAAGACGTGAATAAGTGTTTCATAGGATGGGGGGCCCAGCTTGCCCAATATATTCGTGGGAAAGCTGTTTAAAGATTGGGTGTGAATGGGTTGGGAGGATTCATAAGAGGTGCCATCAACATTGGGGAGAATTGAGTTAAAAATCCCAAAAAGTTAAGTTTGGGTGTAAACCTTAGGTTTTTGGTGGAAAAAAGCGGGGACCAGTGTTTGATAGTGGTCAAGATTTTAGGGGGGCATATTTGGAGGGGAGCCGAACGGTTTGAATTTAAAGTTCTTTTGAAAATACCTGGCAGGTTTATGAGCAAAAGGGGAAAAAAGGCAGCAATGTAACAGCAAAGATGAAACACACTGGAAAAAAGCGGTACACCTTTTTTGGGTGGAAAGAAGATATTGGACAAAGACTCCCCGAATAGTCTCATGAGGTTGGGTTAAAAAAAGGGATGAGAAGTCATTGGGGACTAATTTCAAAATAGGTTGAAGCAGAACATCAATCAATAAAAGGACGGGAAAAAATGCACCGCTGTCGGGGTCTGTTCAGAAAAGTGGGGATCTGCGGATAGACTTGGTATGGGAAGATAATGAACCTCGGAAGATCACTGGGGTCATGTTGTTTTGTTTTTGAGGGGTGATGAGTCAGAAGGTAATTCCTCTTCCCAGGGGATCGTTTTTCTCTGTAGTTCAATCTGGGGGACAGCGGGGAGGGGGATTTACCCGGGACAAAACCTTAACCCAGTCAGGCTGTAAACCAAAGTAAGTTGGGGGAGGGGGAAGTCCAAAAATAAAACGGGAAATCATATATCTGTTTAAAAAGAATCCACCCCGAGGAGGGGGGAACGAGAGATGTTGAAAATAACTATGAAACACGGGTTTAATAGGGGGCTAGAAATTGCCCCCATGGAAAAGAGTGTGGGGGAAATAAGGGCCTTGTAGCTGGGTTTTCATTTGGTGGGTTTAAAAGACCCAAGCACTCGAAAAGAATGAAGAAGCGAAAAGGGGGGGCAAGTACAACCATTACATGCCTACGCGTCACCGTTCTCTAATACCATGGAAGGAAAAATGAGGTAAGTGATCATTAAAACTCAAAAATGAACGAATATCAACAAACAGGGGAGGCGACACTATATTGAGGTCAATAAAACGGCTGGGAACTTTCCTGGGAGAAAAAAGTTTTTTAAAGATCAAAAATAGATCAAGGTACTATGTGCCGTAAGTTGTACACGTCGGTCTGAGTGATTGGGGCACAAAAAAAGACCGTATGTTTGGTAATCTGTGGGTTTTGGGGGAGGGGTGACAAGTGGGCCGTTTTTAGAAAACGTTTTTTTATTGCATAAACCCTAAAGAATGTCCTTTGAAAAGGGAGACCGGAAGAAACAGCCTGCCCGCTCCAATCATCTGCCAGAAAAACAGTTTGGAGATCCACGCCCGCAAAACTTTACCCGTAAAAAACTTAGCCGGGGGAAGCAAAGAGAACTTTGGGGGATTGGACCACCAAGAACAGACGGGCGAAAAGTAGGCCTTCTCACCATTGGTAAAAAGCCCAAAAAAGGGATTGATTCGTATGGGTTGCAAATGCAAGGTGGGGGGGGGAAACCATATGGTAAAATTACCAAAATAAGATACCAAAATTGGGGAAAAGGTAGAGCCCAAATCTCCACCTTAAAGAAGAATTAGTCCCCCCCAGTCTTAAAAAAACTTTTTTGATAAACTTAAAACGGGCGAAAGCCATGGAAGACAGTAAAGAGTCGGGGATACGCAGCGTTAAATTCATGGACACCGCCCCTTGTCACAATGGAACACCAAGGAAGTGTAACTGGGTTGAGAAGTGGAAAATGTGGGCAGACCTTTGTGGGGTTAAAAATAAAAAAGTTGCACAAAGATGCCAGGGGGATTCCCCTCATATGCAAGCCAATTAAATAAAGAGACCTTATTTTTGAGAACCTTACCCTTGCAATCCATAAGACTAGGTAAAATTGCCATGCAGGTTAGAAATACGCAACAATGGTAGTGGGTCTGCGGGGATCTGGAGAACAAGATAATGCCTTACGAGATGTGGTGGTCAAAAGGGGGGGACGCCACAGAGTAGAAACATGGGGGGGGCCTAAAACTTGTGAAGTTGAATAAGTGGTGGGGGGGAAATAAAAGATTTATGAACTATTAAAAACGAGCTAACCACCAGGAATCAAACGAAAATGGTGTGGGGCCCATGCAAAAGACGGGATTTAATGGGGACAAGGTTTTCCACTGCCATATGTTAAAACCGGGGGACACTTGTGGGGGTGTGTTCACTTAATAATATGGGGGGAACCAGGGTGGTTTTGGTATTTGGAACGTTGGATAACACTAAATTGGCCAAAAAGATAGTCTCTTATCCGAGTCAGGCAGAATTCACAACCGGGGGCCTATTGGATGCAGGTGTAAAAGAAGAAAAGAAATATGGCCAAAGAAAAGTCAATCTTTGTGAAATGGGGGGGTTACACCCAATAAAGGGCCAAGGCTGTAAAAATGAAAACCAAGGCGTAAAATCTTGGAAAAAATAAAATTTCATAAATACAAACAAGGCTGGGGAGAGAACCAAAGGGGGGAAACAGTGTGATGGTGCATGGGTGGGGGGGGGGAATAATACCAGATGTATTCACTTAAAGTAATTACCCCTGCGTTTAGGTGGACGTGTACAAACCTGGGGGGGGCCGGGAAAAGAAGAAATCGTAGGCGCTTCCAGCGACACTGGAAAATTGTCTTTCGAGCTCATCAACACCAAAAAACGTAAGGAAAGATACAAATAAAAGTCAGACACTCTGCTTGGGGAGGCCGGATTGACGGGTTTTCCGGCACGAACCGGGGGAACGTGCCCCGCCAAAGCAGTGGGTTACGGTGTGGGGGAAGTGCATCAACCGGTGGGGCGAAAAACCACAACGGAACAGAACCCCGTTAACGGTTTGGGTATCCGACTCCAGGGGGGCCAATAATGAAGCCAGGATAGGTATCAGTGGGTGGGCAGGAACACCATCCGATGCAGGGCATTGGAAAGGACTGGAACCCCGCCGCCCAAATATCTGCGGGAATGTGGGAAGTGTTTTCGGGACTTCTAGGCGGAAAAGAGGACCTGTTCAAAAGAAATTAGCGCGGGGAGTTTCATCCGGGAAGACTTTTGGCCGTTTTACTTGGATAGCCCCTGGGGGAGTCCAAGACCTCGCTGCCAACATATGACTGAGCAAACGAACAAAGTGAACCCCAGGCTTTTAAAAATAGAACAAAGGGCGTTCGAGAACTGACAACATCACATGCGGGGTTAGGGGGAAAAAATCTTGCGGTGGGTGCTCATGGTTGGAGAGACTTGGCTTGAACATGGAAGAGATATTTTTTCTTTAAGAAAGAGTTTACTCACCACGGGTTTTTAAGGAACGTGAAGGGTACGGGGCCCGGTAACAAAAAAGTGCATCAAGTAAGCCAGACTGGTTTAAGAAAGCAGAAAAGAATGTTTAGTCCCAAAGGTCGGGAAGATTAAAGGGCGGGTCATAGGGTGATTAACTTCGGGAACATATTGGAAAATGAAATGGGGGGGAGGTCAAGTAAACATTTTTTCCATTGCGGGGGGGAGGGATAAAAAGGGGGGGGGTGTGGTGGTGATTCCCTAGGAGGGGGAGGGGGATGGTCGGGCAAGAAAACCTTTTCTTGGGCAGGGAAGTGGGGGTCCGACTTAGCGCCCACCACCTTCCAACTTCCAGGGGGGGAGAAGGCATTGTGAATTTGAGGACAATAGAAGAATATGGTCACAAGCAATTGAGTGGAACGATAATTGAAGGCTCAGGGATGTTATCAAATTTTGTGAGGTAAATAATTTGGGGGTTGGCGTATACTGTTTTCTTTATGAATTTGAAAACGAAGGAAGACAAAGTTTGTTACTTCAAAAAAAGTAAGCCCCCATGTTTGTGAAGAGACCTGGAAAAAGGGACCGAAAGGGGTCTCAATTGATGTTAACAATGGGGGGGGGGGGGGCACGGGAAAAGTTGCCAATATTGGAGGCTTTGGGTGGTAGAAAAAGAAATGGGCTGGTGGTGGGTCCAGAAGTGATTATTGGGGTTGCATCATGTTTTGAAAATTAGGGTCAAAAAAACCACTTTGACTCCGAAAAAATTTTTGGTCTTTGGATCTTTCTGTTTACGTTTCCGGGTAATGTGTCTTCCCCCGGTAATGTTGCGGGGCCAGCGCCCGTCTTGGCCGGTTGGGGGGGGGAAAGGGCAGCGGGTCCACCAAGGCCGCAAGGCACATACATCTTACCCCCGTCTCCACCTACCTGTCCCGATATTTGAGGGAAAAAAGTACTAAAAACCTGGTACTTTTTTCTAAAGAGAGTCATCACGAACTGTTTGTTTAACCTGTGATTCTGAAGTGGGCATTTTCAAAGGGGGGCAGTCCAAGCACATGGACAATTCACCGCCGGGGGTTAATGCACTCAAATTCGTTTCTTCAAAACTTGTGTTGATACGGGAAAGCCGGGAGTTTAAAGAATCAAGGGAACTGGCGCAGGGCTGTAAAGATTATAGATTTGGGGGGCAGCGGAAGTGACAGTAGGGGTAGTAATGCACCCGGATCTAGATCGTGGGGGTCGCTTTGCTTCAATTTGTGTCAGGAGGGGGGAAGGACAAAAACGGAAAACCAGTAACATGGTTAAAGGGACTTCCCCAAAGTGCAATGGGTTAACCGGAAGATCGCCAATAACGGCGTAGGGAGAACGTAAAAAGGTCGGCTCCTCTCAACAACAACACATGCTTCAGGCGGGGGGAGGAACCAAAGGTTTAAAACAGCTATGATAGACATGAAAAAAAGGGGTGAGGCCCTGACCCATGAAGGGGGGGGTTGCAACAATAAGAAATTGTACGGGGGACGTTGGGTAAATTACCAACTGGAACAGAAATTGAAAGGCAAAGGGGCAAACTCAAGGGGCACGGAAAGCAGAGTTGGGGGGGGTATGAAAATTCAAAAAACCAGAAAAGAGTGCATGCCATTGTAGTGGTAAGATAAGACCCATTTTGCTGAGTGGAAAAAGACTGTAAAAATAACCCCTTCGAGTTACTCTTAGAAAAGGTGCAGAAAGAAAAGTGAGGGCATAAGTAAAAAACGGGTTAGGGGCATTTGGGCAGGGGGAATTTAAGGCAAAAAAAATGGTGAATCTCCCCACTTCCTAAATCAAAGGTAAAAAAAATTAGCCGGGATCAAGGAAGTTATGTGGAAAAAAATTAAAAGGGAGGAGTTGGGAAAAAAGGGGGCACTAAAAAAACAAGAAACCGTGTTTTATGGGTGGGGGGTTTTATATTGCTTGGACAATGGCGGCTTTGGATAAACAGGGAGGTTCAAAGTTCCAATAAGGGGCCGTGACAATCAATTTTCTCTTTCAAAATAACAGCAAACAGCGAACAAGACAAGTGACAAATGGTGGAGGAAAAAAATCAAGAACCTAGACCCAAAAGCTAAAAAAATGTCCGTTTAAAAAAGAAGACCTTTTGGTTATTTTGAACCCCAGAGAAAAAAGATTGCCGTAAAATATCTTCCTTGGCCAATTAAAACTGGAGGTAGACAATCCACTGTCGAATCAGGGCTTAGGGTTATTTGAACAAAAAAATGTTTCAAAAGGTGTTTATCTATCGGGCACCCCGGTTTGACGACCTGAGTTTAACAATCGGAAGGAAAAGGGGGGGAAC
>Ga0179591_1358380_pt1 | contig 11700 bp, 7 predicted proteins | sample CZOMad2_1_08_16f_FD_182891 | JGI IMG/M metagenome (GOLD analysis project Ga0179591, IMG submission 182891) | Vadose zone soil fungal communities from Angelo Coast Range Reserve, California, USA - CZOMad2_1_08_16fungal (PacBio error correction) | ecosystem: Environmental > Terrestrial > Soil >...
AAAAAATAGGAGTGCTGTAGAGGACGTTTTCAGCTACAGTGTCGGGAGAGGTTACCGGGCTACAAAGGATGAGCTGATCCCGTTCGGGAGAGGACACTCTAAAAGAAGTCCGATGGGAGGCCTAGAGGCGCAAAAAAGAGGAGAGTTTCGGGGAAGTTGAAAAATACTTCGGACCGCGTGGAGAACCAGAAGGAGAGTCCAAAGAAAAACGCTTCATCGTCTTTATGCCGGATACAGACGGAGCGGTGCAGGGGAAAAAAAAGAAACATAACACAACAAACGGAGTTATTTATAGAATTAACATACGTTTAATCTAGTGGGAAAGAGCCAAAGAAAAAGGCAAGATTCCGAAGGAAGGGAAGCGAACTACTCTCAAGAAGACGGGGCTTTAGGGGAGAAAGATATTCGGGGATAGAAAAATTCTTCAGCTGAGGAGGGGGGGGGGGAAGAAAGGGGGGGAAAGGGGGCGGGAGAAAGGAAGGGAGAAGAGGGGGGGGAGTGGAGAGCGGGAAGGGGGGGAAGTATGGGGTAGGGGGAGGGGGGCGGGAGTGGGTGGGGGGTGGGGGGGTCTGCGGGTCGCAGGGGGAAACCCGTCCCAAAAAACTAGGGGGAGGGCAACTAGCACACTCGGAACGCATCAAAGGGCGCTCTCTACCTCTAAAAAGACTTGCGACATCACCATCGCCTAGAGCTTCGAGAGAAGGAACGTGCGATCCGGGGAGAAAATTCATCGTCTCGCTATAAAGCTGAAGAGAGACCTACGAGGGGAACTCAGGAAAAGAAAGAGGTTAAAGGCTCTCAAAACTGGTTCCTTCGCGACTGACCGGGGTATAAAAAAATAAAGAGAGGCGAAACCTCTGAGGTCCGGGAGCTGATGTTCGGAGACTTCCGGGAAGAGAATAATAGCGAAAGGAACATCGGATTAAAAGACGGAAATCTCTAATCGTAGAGAAGAAGATTTCTTTGGACCAAACTCACCCTCACTAAAGGATCGAGCAGCAATTAAGGTGAGGTCCGGGAAACTTTAAGCAATGGGACAAAGGCATAGAGATAGGGAAAACTGGGCTTCTTGGACCGGAGACGGGACCCAGCTCCATTTGTCTCTCCGGGGCGAGCGACAGCGCTACGGACCCGTGGAGATCGTGAAAGGAGGGAAGGAAACAAACCCCTGAACCAGAAGGCGGCATACAGGGCGCAGAGATGAAAAAAGGGGATTGTCACCAAAGAACTCAAGCAAAGATCCTCGACTCGATTTATTTCTAGCAGTATAAGTGAACTGAGATCCCTTAAGAGGGGGACAACGCAAGGTAAAGGAGAGTCTGGGGTCGGGAGGGGACAAAATCAGAGAGAATAGAGCTTCAAATAGCATCTGGACCTCAGGGGGCGAGCGGGAGCTTCTCGAAATAGAGAGGGAGCGGCGAGCGAGAGAGAGTCCGGCCGGCAAAGAGGCAAGTCCGGAAGACCGACGCGTTCAGATCGCACGTTGAGGAAAGAGGAAAAAAAAAAAATGCCGCTCTCACTCGCTTCTGGCCAAAGAAAGATGCGAGCGAGTCGGTCTCGCAGAAAAAAAATAGGGAAAGGACACGCCGGGTGAAAAAATCGTGGGAACTCATGCGCTCAAAGTCGAGGGAGCCTGAAAGAAAGAGAAAATTGGAAAAGACGCAGTAGCAGAGGGGGTAACGTAACGTCAAGGGATAAACGGGTATCTAGTGCGGAAGAAAAACTATGTCAACGAAGAGGACATCAGAAGCCGTCAGCATCACTGGGATCGGAGAACCTGGAACAATTAAATCGATCGGGGGGGGGGAGAGATAACGTTGCTCGTAGACAGTCGATCGAGTAAGTCAGAAAGTTTCATTGAGAGGCGATAAAGCGCCGTAGGACCCCCGAGGTTCGATGCCGGCAGCTTAGAAGGGTGCAAGAAGAAATCATAATTTTAAAATAGACGCAGAGGAGGGAGGAGCAATCGAGTACGCAACGGAGACTCTCTCCGAAAGACGGGTACTGCTACGGGGGGGACCGATGACTCAGCCAAACAAGAGAAGGCGTTCACTAACAAGACTTGGGCGATAGGAAAGAAGAAAAGTATTAAGCCGTACGAACTAATGTGGGGGGCGCTAGGGACGAAACAAAGGAGTTCTCGCTCACCTTAACTTACGAGTACAAGAGAAATAAACCAGCGAAAAAAACTAAACTTCTTAAACGAGGCTCGACCTAATAGAGACGATCTCCGCCAGCGGGGTCCAACACATCTTGTTCTCAGAGCGGAAGCACGTGGGACGCCTCAGGAAAAGAATCAGAACCTCCACAACTTTTTCAACTCTAAAGCGAGGGAGGGAAACTGGAAATCAGATAACCTGATAAGCGCTTACCACGGTTCTCCAGCATCACAGACCGTAGTCCATCAGGCTCGCGCGACCGTTAGACACTAACTCCGATAAAGGGAGCAATCAAGAAACAAGAGTCTTTCTCGGCGAAAAAACAGATTCGTGTCAGCATCATCCATCGCGCGAAAAGGAAACTAAACTATCAAAGCGAACTAGGGATTAGGAAGGGGTTCCTCAGTATTAAAAGACATTCAGAAAGCCAATAAACATTCAAACAAGCATGAACGAAGGTCAGTCAAAAGAAAAGGATCATAACCAGAACATCGGGCGGAGGGAAAAGATTCAAACAACGCACAAATACGCATGCCCTAGCAGAAAGGAAGAGATACCGGACGGAAGGAACCGACCAGTAAACTAGGGCGGCGATACGGCGAAAACATTAAGAACGGCGAGACCTTAAGCGGAAGGGTCGGGCAGAATCAAGTACTCTGAAACAATTCGTCAAGACTCTCTCAGGAGCTTTCTTAAAAAACTAAAGAAAGCGCAGGAGGGACAAGTTTCATCACGTTCGTGCTTGAGAGGGGGGTAGACGGAAGGAACCACTCACTCGCCGCAAGGGAAGAAAGAAGTTAGGATGCCATGTAGAACTTCAGAGAAACACAAATGAGCTGGTAGAGCAGTATCCAGGGAAGGAGGGAGTCTTCTTAGAGGAAGAGGCTAGTCGGGTGAAGATCACCAGTCTGGAGGGGAACGTAGGTGATTGAAAAAAGGTGGAGCAACAGTCGCCAAAAAAAACAGGGTACCACGGGTCTTGAAACTCTTCAGTAGAATATACGCGCTCGACTGAATCGCGGATGTAGGACGGCAAGTTCTATTTGACGCTCCATTCGTCTGAGGAAGTCACGAGAAAGAGCGCTTCGAAAAGCGCTAAGTAAGAGCAATTCTGGATAGATCGTAACAAAAAAAGGAGGGAATAAGATAGGATCCCCTCGAGAAGATCTTCGGAATCGCTTGCTCTTTATTTTAGACCGAATGAGAGGACGAAGAGAGAACTTAACGGAGAGATAAAGAGGGAAATATTAAAAATCGTCCTTGGAGCTGGTCAACAAAAAAGGGTGGTAGTCAGCGTGTTTGAAAGTGGCGTGCATAAAAAGGAAATCATCCGAAACTCTGTTCGACAATAGCTCGTCGGAACCCCGAACAAACGACTTTCGAGCCGCCGAGTGCGAAGATCAAAAGAAGTGGTTGGCGGGTGGAGAACGACAGGACAGTCATCAACTACGAACAAGGGGCGGCAAGGAGGAGAATGGGACGAACGGGGGGTTTACCCTAGGTCAGAACAACCGAGGGGGGAAAGGGGATGGATCGGATGTCCTCTTATGCGCGGGAGAGTTAGGTTGAGATGTATAGAATACACACCCACCAGAAAAAGAAAAAGAAAAACCAAGAAAAACCAAAAACAAAGAGAAACGCACCCACACAACCCCCAACCCAAGAAAATAGAAGGATATCGGTCCTTTTTCTCGCTGCCCACTCTTGAATTGAACTGTTGGATACTCGACGGACAGAGGTTTAAGGGTTTTGGGCCGGTACGGATACCGTGCGAGCGGTGCGGAGGGCTCTGTAAAATGGTTTAATCCTCTAAAATGGTTTTCAAGTCTTACTTAGTTTCTGAGGATGAGTAATGAATATTTCTTCTGGGAAAGTAAATAGATGACCAACCACATACGGAGGAGAAGTGTTCTAGGACGCTTTATATGCAGCAACCCCCCCCCCCCAAAAAAACCCCAAAAAAGCCAAGAATGCGGATCTAATGAATCTTGGAGTGCAGCCCTAGACTCTCAAGAGTGAAGTTTCCCAGAAATGGCGCGAAGAACTGCTAAGAATAAGGGAGTGTTTCGCACTTGGTGCAGAGAGAATAAGTCACGTCTGGGGAAATAAAAAGTAACGTGAGGAAAGGACTCTCTAAAGGGTAAATCGGAAACCTTTTTTCTTGGTTGGGAGGAGGGAGGTAAACCATAACTCTTAGAAAAAGAGGGGCGGTGGAAGAGGGCTCTCGTGTATCTGAGAGATATGTTTTCCTCAGGCTCAACGCTGGAGAGGAGTAGGTGGGTTTTAATACGGTCGGGGGGACTAGGAAGCCGCGGGAGGAACGCTGCGTGGAAAGGGAGCTAAAAGGGGTCTCTTGATACTGAGGCCATAAAATGAGTGGAGATAACCTTAAGTTCGCACGTGTGAAAAGAGAAGAAAGTAAGGGGGGAGAAGAGTCAGGGAAGAGGTAAAAGGCCTAACGCTGACGTCGCTTAGAAGAGGACTGGACTAGGAGGGTCCAGGAAGGAAAAAAGAGAAGTAGGATTATGAGGATAGGGGAAGGGGAAGAACGAAGGTTTATGGGTCTAAACGATAGGGAGAGAGGAAAGTCAACCGTCAGGGATCACGTCTCAGCGAGGCTGCTTCTCGAACGAGACCTTGGAGGAGGAAAGGTACGGGACTGGAGGGAAACAGTCGGGTGAAGGAAAAAGCGAGAGCTCGATAAACTTAGGGTCTAGGCGCTCCTACACTCAAAGGCCGGAAAGAAGCGTGAAGAGAGATGCGGCTAAGAACGTTCGTCACCGAGGGGGAAGGGAATACTACTTCGAGAAAGAACGAGAGAGAATGGGTTGGAAAAATCGCGCTCGTCCCGGCGTGGTCCGAAAGACTTTGAATACGCGTGACGGCGGGAGGCCGGCGGCGGGGCAGCAAAAAAGTCTAGGGTCGCTACGTGATAAAAAAGTGATTCGAAGAGGTAACAGATGGAGATTGGTTTCCGAGCTCCTTTCGCGGAAGAGATTTGGGCGCCGAAGAACGAAAGATCGAGCAAGGAACGGAGAGGTCAAAATTGAGAAGAATGGGGGGACCTCTCACAAAAACAAGGAAAACAGACGGACGTGAGCTCTCGAGGCAGGGGGAACACCCGTCAAGGGACTCTGAAGGAGGTCACGCGAGAGAGGTTAGGCGACGGAACCAAGCATGGCGGGCGGCGAGGAGCGCAAAGAGTCTAGGATTTGCTTGCGTAAACGGGAACGAACGAAAGAGCATTACGAAGAGAAGAAGGCGATACCCTTGGAGGTATCAGAAAAAAGGCCTAGAGAGGGCAGTTCGGGGTGCCGGAAAGAAGAGACGTGTGGTAGGGTATCCTTCAACGTACGGGAAAAACTTCAAAGTCTTGGGAGGAGCTCTAGTCCGATACGCGCGCCGATCAGGGAATAAAAACGAGGAGATTGAATGGAGTAGGGAGGAAAAGCGTGTACGGCCGTCAAGAAGAAAACTTCACCCTAGGGTGCGGAGACGAGGTCCAAGGAGGGGAGGAGGGGGGAAGTTCATTATATCAAAGTAAGAGACGATACGTAGAGAGAGAAAGAGAGTCAAATTGGAGTAGCGCGAATTAGCAGAGATTAGACGCCATTGGCGGAATCGGTGCCGGTCATATATCATGTAAGGAAGAAAATTTTAAAGAGGAAAGAGGAGCATTGGTAGCGGGGAAAAGGGACGACAGAAGAAAAAAAAAGAGGAAAAGGGTGTCTCTTTCTCTTAGGTCAATGAAAAAAGATTGCTTCCCTCGTAACAGAGAACTGACGAATTCCTGCGAAAGATCCTCTTTCGCAGGAGCAGCGTCGGAGAGGGCTCGAGGCTATCCCCGCCTCATCATCCCAAAAAAAAAGGGGAGGATAGATATAAATACGAAGTGGAGCGGCGGCGTCCCGACGAGACAGCGAAAAAATGAGTATTAACAGAGAGAGTAAGAACAAATTGGATAAAAACAATGAGGTGAGCAAATTCTTGAAATACGACGACAGGAAGATCGTAGCTGCGCTTCAGAGGAGGAAATCTTCCATCAAAAGCGCTCCTTCGAGGGTCAGAAGAAAATAAAAAAGGGAGATCCAGGGAGGACCAGACGGTCCAGACAGAGAAAACCTCGAGAAGCTTCGAAGATGACTCTATCGCGCGCGGGAGAGGGAGAAGAAAATCGGTATAAGAGACGCGGAGGAGAAGGGAAACAAGACGTCCTGAAAGAAATTTTCGGCGTTCAGCGAGGAGCTGGGAAGAACGAAGAAATAAAATGTTCTGGCTGAGAATATCGGAAGTAAGGAGACTTACGCGATCCAAAACGACAGCTTACGGAAAACGAAAGAAGCTCTCAGGTGGGCAAGTGATCCTATGAAAACTATACAAAAGTAAGAGGTATCCGGCAAGAACCCGCCAGAAGAATCGAAGCACTGAAGAAGGGACTCTCCGAGAGAGGGCATCGATCAATCCGATACACGGGTCAGAACAAAACTCGCATGAGGCAAGATAAATTTATTCTACACGGATCCTCGCGAGAAGAAAAGAGGATTACCTGGAGTTCACGCAAATATCAACGGGAGGTAAAACGAAGCAGTAGGCAATTAAGAATCTTTGTGGACGACGAGAGTTAAAGTGTTATAAAACGCGCGCGCTTAGGAGGGGAGGGGTAATCCCGGAAAGAGGCCCTCGCAAAAGCGCGAATAGTGAGGTATTCACCAAATCGAAAGAGGAGGGGAAGGAAAAGAATCCAGCTGACCTCGGTCAAAGAAAGCTCAAGAGCTTCTTGAAAAGCATCTGGAAAAAAAAAAGAAAAGTTACCGCTGAAAGCGGATTAGAGCACCGAAATTAGAAAGGTCATCCTACAAAACTAAGGCGCGCGAGTGAGCTATAAAAAAGTTTCGAGAGATAGGAAGAAGAAGAACGTCGTACGGAGGAGGGAAGTCTAAAGGGGACTCTCGAAAAATAGGAGAGAATTGAAGTAGAGCGACTTCAGATCGTATCGACTAATAAGAATTCTAGTGAGTGAGAGTAGTCCTTAAAGGATCCTCATTTAACAAGGCAGAGGAAGAAGAATTCCCTCAGGATTAGGAACGGGCAGGAATCCTGAGATTGGGAGGAGCGATTGGGTGCTTCGAAGAGTCAGCGATACTTCTAATAAATGTGATCTTGAGACCAGCTAGTCACCATTGTACAGGGGAGTAGCAATATCAGGAATGAGAATCCAGGTTTAAAAATAAAACGGTCGATCGAGATCGAGTACCGGTTTTTTTGGGAGTAAAAGAGAGAGTCTCTTTTTAACCCGAGGGCGGCTGCTCTTCCCAGAAGTGAGAGAAAACCTCCGGGGCTTGGGTCTCCCAATCTTTGTACGCGGTACTCTCAAAAGACCGCGAAAACTACTCTCTTTTCGAGAGGCGAAAACAGAAAAAAACTTTCTCTCTAAAACTGGATTAGGGAAAAAAGAACACAACGGATCACAACGACGCTCAAGCCTAGGAAGAAGACTAAAAATAGAACCGGAAGAGAAAGACTCTCACAGAGGGAAAGAAAAGTCTTTTGAAGGAACTTATGGGGTCTGTACCATGAACGAACCCGACTTAAAACGCCCACAAGGGCATGTCAAGTCAACGCGAGCGAGGGAGCGACTGAACGGATACTCTCAGCACGGAAAACGAATCTCTGAATGCGACTAAGCAAACGCAACCTGCTTGTAACAGGGAGGAGAGACGAGAATGCGAGGGCGGGCGAAGCAGACGATCGCAACTACGAGGGAAAAAGAAGAAAGCGGACCATATACAGAAATATCATCTAGGGAGGGCCTATTATTTCGGAGATCAAAGAAGAAGAGAAAACCAACGTATACCGCTTGGGCTTCTTCATTGGCGGCGATCCGAAAACTTCAAAAAATACATAGGATCACCGAGAGACGTCGGGTAAACTCAAGAAGTCCAATCTTCAGCCAGGGGTCCGGCAATTTCGATGGGTCGTACAAACCTGCTCTAGGGGGGGCCACCCAATAGACGGACTCTGAGAAGACACAATAGCGAAATTACAAGAGTCATGAAGCTGAGAAAAAATTGAGGAACTAGTTCTAAGTCAAGCGCAGGCAATTCCGTCCAAGGTATCGACACACCTCGTTCACTAGGCTGGACAGACAGATTCAACAACTGAAGTCGATAAAGGAAGGAAGAAGAAGGATCAAATTTGTGCCATCTGTTCGGAAGAAGGGTAAAGCTCCACGGCCAACAAGAAGGTTGATCATCACGGGAGGGAGATTGTAGGTTCGTAACTAAACAAGCTAGGTTAGAGAGATCATGATTAGAAATGATAACTTCTCGGAGGGGAAATTTTCATGGATTCTATCTATCGTCGATCAAAACGGAAAGAGGGTTGAAGTCCTTTTGTCAGAGGAATTGGGACAACCCAAAGATGGAGACACAAAAAAATAAACCAAAAAAGAAAACGTCGGGGTGAAATCGCGAAGTATAAATAAGCGTGGGAGATCCCTTTAAAGCTCTACTGAGAGGCAAGTTCACGTACGAGTGTAAATCGCCGATGACTGGCTCAGTCACTAGGGAAAGAGCTCGACGCGACCAGATAAGGCATAGGAGGGACCAGGGCATTATATGACATCGTCACAAACAAACAAATTAGGGTAATGAAGAAGATTACCGAAATGAACTGGAAGAAGATGTGAGCTCTGAAAGGATAGGGAGGAAGTTGCCTCATCCTGTACTATATCACTCACGTAAAGATAAGTGCCGAAAATAGCAGAAGGAGAGAGAAAAGCAGGGGAGCTAATTATGGTGGCAACGACTTAGTTTGGTTGGTGCGTTGGGGTTTCTACTATGCTGGGATTACAAAATTCCAAGAAATCCGCACTCCCTGAGAAGAAAGACTCTCGAACCGCCGGATCTCAGGCTAAGGTCTAAGCATGGATCCTCACGAAGGGAACCAAGGTGTTTTTGGCGCGACCGAGCCAAACCATCCACTAGAGAACGGGTGTGGGGCCGCGGGAGCACAACGCGGAGAAAGCGTGAAGTTATCAAGGAAACCAGAAGGGCATCGAAAAAAAGATGGAAAAATGGGTTAGGCGCCTATTTCTCTATGAGCTGTAGAGTTTCATGTGTGGAACCTGGGGGGGGTCGGGAAAGAGTAGTGACGACGGGTATCGGAAAACCGAGAGCGGCGCTATTAGACCTGTGCTGGGATGGGGGAGAAGCCAGTTTAACTGTTTCAACGATGATAAACAGGGTCATGGAGGAGCTGGACAACTGGGGGATTCTATGCTTGGGTACGGATAGCTTTGGGTCCTAAATGTGGGCCGAAGCGAATGGTGGAAGCCAATTCGCGGGGAAGAGACGGGTCCTGAGCGGATCGACTGCGTCATGAGGTACATGTGGTCGTGCGCATCGCGCTTTCATAGAGGACAAGCGAGGCACATCAACCTGAGCGGCCGTTTAGCTAGGGGAGAGGAGCGAAGATGTGATGATTGTCCGCGATCAACTCAATCGGTCGTGCTCGAGGAGAGGAAATCGGTGGTTAGAAGGGTGATAGAAGTTAATTCTCCGTGGTTCCTAGGATCGGGGCTCTGAAGCGGAGGGTGGAGGAGGGCTGGATGGGGTGGTCTGCAGGTTCCTGCAACTCGAAACCTGGGGGAAAGATATTTCTCAAGAGAGGTCAGATGATCTCTTCTGAGGGACTCTGGAAGACCAGGAAAGTTCGCTAATCGGGTTAAAGAGGAGGTTAGGTTTTTTAGGTTTAGGAGTAAGTTGATTAAAAAGCCAAGCAAAGGCGCTTATAAATACATCCAGAGGGAAGAGGGGCTTCTCTTCAATTAGAGGGTTAATCAGGGAAGAGAAGATCATGGGCAGACGGCCTGTTTTTTAATCCAGGGGGAGGGGGACGACTAGAGGTGAGATAGACTCTGTGTCGAGGGGAAACACGCAAACGTAGAAATACTGTCTTTATGGGAGATGTGGGGGTCTCTCCACGTAGTGGAGAAAGCCTGCTAAGGGGTTTTAACTCACTTAGGAATAGCAAACTTCACCCGGATTCGAGAGCGTGGGAATTTACGCGAATAGAGAATCTCAGAAATGGCTGCTATTCTGAAATTCTGAAGTATCGGCAGGTACTAGTACCGTGTACGAGGAACTGAGAGGATGGATGATCGCAGGAGAATAAAAATTTAATTTGCCGTACTCGGAGAGCTAGACAAACAGTACAGAAAAACTGAAGCGCGGAGCTCAAATACCTTGTATGATGAAGTTCGGAGACGCTTCTGTACCTGCGCTTGAAGAAAAGCGAGACTCGAGGGGGGGGATACAAGCAGCTAACTGAAAGTCGAAAGTAGGGAGACGGAAGGGATTTGGTTCAGGGGTGCTTCTGAGAAAATGAACAGACTCTTGTGCGTCAACCAAATTTTTGAGAAATTGGGATTAACTATAGCGAGCGTAATACTCGATGACTTCGAACAGAGTACTGCTACTCCTTGGTGTCAGAGAGGAAGAAGTGTTTTCTTGCTAGAGTGCAGTATAAAAGCTCTTTTAACTAGAGGAATCGGGCCCGGCCCATCTCTACTCATTGGTATCTAGCCGGGCTTCAGATAGAGCAAGTGAATGAGCTCCTCGAGGAAGACGTTTGCTCTGAAAACGGTCTGAAGGTACTGAGAGGACCAGAGGTTACATGCTAATTTCAGAGACGGGGTCGCACTACTAAACTCGCACCCACGGCTGGGGACGAGGGGGAATCCTTTAGACCGAGGCAAAATCTTGGGACATAAAAGAATTGGGTAGTTGTTGCAGAGGGGGCGCCCGGGGCGGCGAGTATTAGAGCAACGTCTGCAGGACAACTTGCTGCGGGTCCGGAAAGAGGAGATTTCAAAAAAAGAGGGCGAAAAGAGGGAGAAAAACTCAACTTTCCGAGGGAATTGGTCCCGGTATTAAGGGGAACCCGTCTCGATTAGGTCGACGGGTTGGGGGTTCCCTTAACAAGAGAGAAAGAGGTGGCTGAAAAGCAGAGACAATAACTGAAGTAAAGAGAGGGGAAGAGATCAAAATTATTCGGCAGCTGGGTGCCGAGTACATGGAAGACTGAGGGGAAATCTCCCGGAGAGATTTTTGAGTCGTTCACTTCAGAAACAGCGGGGTACTGATTGGTCACCGGAGCGACGAAGAAACGTTCTTCAGTTTATGCGAAGACAGGAGAGTTCGTTCCCCTGGAAGGGGGAACCCAATCGTACGAGACTATGATCGAGATAATAGAACGTAGAGAGGGGAGGAAAGCGTATCGAAATGGGACGATCGGAACCGGAGTCTGGCGAAGGCGTCAGAATCGCTAAGGCGGAGGAGTGTTTCCGACTCAGAAAGGAATGGGGGGGGAGAGAAGCATCGCAATCGTAACAAGTGAATACTTCCGATGGATCGTATCCAGAAGAGAGAGGAGTGAATCAGAAAACTTCTCGGAATAAAAAGGAGTCTTAGATCTTCTCTGCGAGGCAAGAGGGTAAAAAAATTGAATCTTCCTCGACTCTGTCCGCAGAGCGTAGGTA